>JGI24739J22299_10000997_pt1 | contig 10549 bp, 6 predicted proteins | sample KBSCornC5_FD_22299 | JGI IMG/M metagenome (IMG submission 22299)
TTGATCACGAAATCGAGGATGAGCTTGATGCCCTGGCCCTTGCCCTGGGCGATCAGCGCATCGACATCAGCCACCGTCCCGAATTGCGGATCCACGTCGTTATAATCGGCGACGTCATAGCCGAAATCCGCTTGCGGGCTCGGAAACATCGGAGTCATCCAGATCGCATCCACGCCCAGATCGGCGAGATAATCGAGATGCTGGGTGATGCCCTTAATATCGCCGATCCCGTCATTGTTGCTGTCGGCGAAGCTGCGGGGATAGAGCTCGTATACGACAGCGCGCTTCCACCAATCGTCCTGCTGCGCGGTCGCGTTTGCGGGCATCGCCGATGGCGCGGCCATGACCGGCTGGAGCGCGGTTGCCGCGAGGCTGGCCAGCACATAATTCAGAAACGCTCTACGCATCCTCTTCCTCCTGTTGGCCGCTCTGCAAGACCTGGCGACCTGCACGTCAAGTGTCAGGCCCGACCTGTGCAGGCCAGCATGACACATACGTATTCTTGTCTCGGCTGGTGTCGATTTCCGCGCTGCCGGCTGCCGCGTCAGTAATTAGGTTGGGCTGCAGCATGTCTGATAGTTCGGCAGTTGCTCGGGCGCATCAACGGGGCGGCCTCGGCGTCGAGCGCACCTTGTGAGCCATATCCGCGAACACACTTTCCCAATTGCCCAGTTGCCGCTGTCGGAACAGGCGCATGGATGGATACCAAGGAGTGTCGTTTCGATGCTCCAGCCACCTCCAATCCGGAGGCTGGGGCACGGCAAGCCACGTCTCGGCGCCTATCGCTCCCGCGAGGTGCGCTGTGCTGGTATCGGCAGTAACGAACAGGTCGCAGCAGGATATGGCCGCGGCAGTGTCAAGGAAGGCGTCTGGCCCGGTGTCGAAGTCGCCCAGCGTCTCGACCGTCGGACACTGATCCAGTTGATCGAGCCCGGCGTGTTTCTGAAGACTGATGAGCCGGACCCGGGGAATCGAGCCCAAGGCATTCACGCACACGGAAAGAGGAAAGAATCTCTCGGGCATGCGATCGCTCCCTTGCCAGACAAGGCCGATCTTGAGCCCTTCAACCCCAATCCTCTGGCGCCATGTACTACGCGATCGGGGTTGGGCTTGAGGTAGGTTNCGGCAGGTACGCGGTCCGGTGTCGTGCCGAACAGCAGCGGAAGCGACATCAGGGCGACGTGGTAATCATAACCAGGTGTCGCATCGGCTTCGACCAAATGAATGGTTGGGCTGAGCGTATGCAAAAGTGCATGCATGGGGGTTGGGGCAGCCAAGATCACCTTGGCACCAAGACGTTCGGCCAGAATCGCATATCGGGAGAACTGAATCAGGTCGCCCTGGTAGAGTTCGGGATAGATGAAGAGGGTCTTCCCGCCCAACTCCTCGCCTCGCCATGGATTGGGCAAGCGATAGCGGGGATCGTCAAAGGAGGGTGTGGCTTTCCGCCACTCATACTCCCGGAAGCCTTCGGTCCACTCACCAAGCTGGAGCAAGGAAAAAGCGCGGTTGAAGCGGGCAGCACTGAAGTTCGGGGCTCGGGCAAGCGCTTTGTCATACGCTGCGACAGCCTCTCGGGTTCGTCCCAATAAGCGCAGCATGTTACCGGCATTGTAGGGCGCGGCTCTGCTTTCTGAATCGGCTTCCGTGGCGGCCAAATACTCCGCTAGGGCAACCTCGAGATCTTCAAGCATCCGTACCGGCTATCATAGGGCGCGGCTGAGGCAAGCTGCATCCGCACGTAAAAAAAGGAGATTGGGCAGCTAGTGCGGTTATCCCATTCACATCCAACCTGCGGGTTCGGTGGTTTCGACCGGGTCAATCGCTCTAGGCGGATGTCGATTTCCGCACCACCAATCTTGGCGTCAGCAATTTATGTTCGGTGGCAAGCCCGTTGATCTGGCCGATCAGCGCGTCGACCAGCAATTCGCCCGCGCGCGCATAATCCTGCGCGATCGTGGTCAGCGGCGGGTGGCTGAGCGCGGCGGCAGGAATGTCGTCAAAGCCGACGATCGAGACATCCTCGGGCACGCGAAGGCCATTTTCCTCCAGCGCGCGCATCGCACCGATCGCGATCAGATCGGATCCGGCGAAGATCGCGTCGAACGGGATGCCTCGACCGATCAATCGCAGCGCGGCCTCATGACCCGCTTCCTCGGTCGTGATCGCATCCACCTGCAGACCGACGTCAGGCACCATCTCGGCTGCTCGCAGCGCTTCGTTCAACCCACGATAGCGATCCTGGAATTCGGGATAGCGGGGTGACGCGTTGCCGAGGAACGCGATCCGCTTTCTGCCAAGCCCGATAAGATGGTCACCGGCCGCGCGCCCACCCGCGGCATTATCGCAGCCCATCGTTGCCCATGTCTGGCCTGCGCGCGGCGAACCCCACATCACGAAGTGCGTGCCCTGCGTCACCAGCTGCTCAAGCCGTTCCTGGTACAGGCCGAAATCGCCATAGCCGAGCAGGATGATGCCGTCGGCCTTGCGGCTATCCTCATATTCGACATGCCAGTTGGACGAGAGCTGCTGGAACGATGTCAGCAGGTCATAGCCGCGCTGGGCGCAGGTACGCAGGATCGACCCCAGCATCGACAGGAAGAAGGGGTTGATCAGCGAATCGTCGGGGGTGGGGTCCTGGAAGAAGAGCAACGCGAGTGTGTGGCTCTGCCCTCGCCGCAGGCTCGAGGCATTTTTGTCGATGCGGTAATTGAGCTGCAGCGCGATCGCCTCGATCCGCTTACGCGTCGCCTCGCTGACCGTCGGGTCGCCGCGCAACGCGCGGCTGACGGTCGGCTGGGATACTCCGGCGAGCTCGGCAATATCGAAGGAAGTCGTCTTGTCCCGCATCGGACGTGGCAATGCCTCTCTGGCGCAGGGCCTTTTTTGCCTTGTAGCGGGCGCATCACGTCAGGGGAAGAAACGCGAATAGCGCTACCATCCTGTTAAGTATGCGCGGCGAATTTCCACTAATCGGTACGGCTCCGTTCCAGCCTTCGCATATGTTCCGAATACGTATGTGACAAACTGGTCGTCCAGGTGTGAGGCGGCTATTCGGATCAACATCGCAGCCGGTCTGCACGTCACAACAAAGGCGCCGTGAAGCGTCTGTCAGGGGAGGTTATTTATGGCTCTTCAGAGCTCGATCACGCGCGTCTCCAATCGTTCGGCTCTGCTCGCCCGTTCGAGCTGGGCGACTTTGTGCATTTCGGCGCTTATCGCAGCGACGCCCGCTTACGGGCAGAGCACCACCGGGCCCAATGCCGATACCGCGGCGACCGGCGCTCCCAATGCGGCAGGCGATACCAGCGGCGCCCAAGCGGCAGCCGCACCGACGGCTGCTGCAGCTCCGGCCGACGATGTGGTCGTGACCGGCATCCGTGCCGGCCTTGCGAGCTCAGCGCGTACTAAGCGCGAAGCGGCCGCTATCCTGGAATCCGTAACTGCGGAAGACATCGGCAAATTGCCTGACGTTTCCATCGCGGACTCGCTCGCTCGCCTGCCCGGTGTGACGGCGCAGCGCCTAGAGGGTCGCGACCAGCGTTTGTCGATCCGCGGCCTCGGCCCGGATTTCGGCACCACTTTGCTGAATGGGCGCGAGCAGGTCACCGTCGGCGACAATCGCGGCGTGGAATATGACCAGTATCCGTCGGAATTCTTTAAGAGCGTCAACGTTTACAAGAGCGCTGACGCCTCGCTAATCGCCGCTGGCGTTTCTGGCACCGTCGATTTGCGCATGTTGCGTCCGCTCGCGCAATCGAAGCGGATCATCTCCGTCCAGGCGCGCGGCGAAATGAACGGTCAAAAGTCGCTCAACCCCGACGTGTCCCGCTACGGCTATCGCGCTTCGGCGACCTATGTCGATCAGTTCGCCGATGACACGTTCGGCATAGCGCTCGGTTTTTCAGCCACTTCGGCGCCCTCGCAGGACGAGCGCTACAATGCCTGGGGCTACCCGACCGATTCCGCCGGCAATCTCATCCTCGGCGGCGCGAAACCCTATGTGCAGTCGAACGTGCTCGACCGCTACGGTGCGGTGGCGACCCTGGAATGGGCGCCGACCGACAATTTCCATTCGACCTTCGATGCGCTTTATTCGCACTTCCGCGAGACGCAGCATCTGCGCGGCATCGAGTTCCCGCTTTTCTGGGGCGGCGGCGTGGTCCCTACGCCAACAGCGCACGCGGACGGGTTCGATACGGCCGCTACCTTCACCAACGTCCATGGCGTCCAGCGCAACGACTATAATCGCCGCCGTGCGGACAATTACTCGCTCGGCTGGAACAACGTGCTCAGCCTGAACGACAAGATGCACCTCACGGTCGATGCGAGCTGGTCGCACGCGAAGCGAACCGATTTCCTACTCGAAACCTATACCGGCACCGGATACGGCGCGACCGGCCCCGCCGACACGGTGAAGGTTACGCAGAACAAGAACGGCACCTTCAATATCGTGCCGACGCTCAACTATGCCGATGCCACGCTGTTCAAGATCACCGATCCGCAAGGCTGGGGCTATAACGGCACCACCCCGGTGGTGCAGGCGGGCTTCCTCAACAAGCCGGATTTCAAGGACGATCTGAAGTCGCTGCGCGCGAGCCTCGATGGCGAGTTCGGCGACGGTCTGATCCACGGTTGGGAAGTCGGCGCCAATTATAGCCGCCGCAAGAAGACCAGCAACTTCCTGTCTTACTTCCTCTGCCCGAAGGGCGGCGGAACCAACTGCACCGTGTCAAGCGGTACGCCCACATCGGCACCGGTGCCGTCCGAGGCGCTCCTTAAGCATAATGTGGCGCTCGATTATCTCGGCGTTCCGCAGATGCTGACGCTGAATCCGCTCTATATCTACAAGAACAGTTTGCAGGCGGTGTATGACAACCGCCCGGTCAGCCTGGTGCGTGACAATACCGTCACGGAGAACGTCGTCACCGGCTATGCCAAGCTCAATCTCGACGGCACGCTCGGCGGCAAGCATCTTCACGGAGCGGTCGGCGCCCAGATCGTCCACACTCGCCAGAGCTCGGATGGCAGCATCTCGAACTTTTCGAACGGGACGGTGACTGTCCAGCCCGCGTCGGCGCATGACAGCTATACTGACATTCTGCCAAGCGCCACGCTGTCGCTCGAGGTCGTGGAGCAGGGCTTCATCAAATTGGGTGCGTCCCAGACGATGGTCCGGCCGCGCCTCGATCAGGAGCGCGTGAACCAGGAGTTCAACGTCGACCTCTCCAAGGTTGGCCTCGGCAGCGATCCGCAGAACAGCCCGTTCAGCTCGACCGGCGGCAACACCTCACTCAGGCCCTACAAATCGACCAACTTCGACCTCAGCCTGGAAAAATATTTCGGCAGTGCGGGCTATGTCTCGCTGGCGGGCTATTACAAGAGGCTCACTGACTTCGTCGATCCGGGCAACAATTTTGCCTATGATTTCAGCAGCGTGCTCAACCTGTTGCCGCCCGCTGCGCAAGCGATCGTGACCGCACAGCATGCCACGGTCGGGCTTGTCGCCTCGCCGGCGAATACCGGCAAGGGACATATCGAAGGGTTCGAAGGCACGCTGTCGTTGCCGTTCAGCAACTTCTATCGCGCGCTCGATGGCTTCGGCTTCTACGGCAACGTGTCGTACAACAAGAGCTCGGTCGTCTACGGCAGCAATCCGGGCAACCCGATCACCATTCCGGGTCTGTCCAAATGGGTCGGCAGCGGCGAACTCTATTATGACAAGAAGGGCATCCAGGCCCGCGTGAGCTATCGCTTCCGCTCCAAGTTCTTGGGTGAGGTGGCCGGCCTGTCCGCGGCGCCGACCTTCCGTCAGGTCAAGGCGGAGGGCATCCTCGACGCGCAGATCGGCTATGAATTCCAGTCCGGTCCGCTCAAGGGGTTTTCGATCCTGGCGCAGGCCAAGAACCTCACCGACCGGCCGTTCGTGACCTACCAGAATAACGACCGGCGTCAGGTGATCGATTACCAGCGTTACGGCCGCGATTACTATCTCGGCATCGCCTACAAATTCTGAGGTAAGCCCCCCTGCGGCGCGGCTTCGGCCGCGCCGCTTTTCCCCAGCACATTAAGCGATCAGGAAAAGCGCTGTGCAGGACCAACGCCCTACGATCGTGATCGCCGGAGGCGGCACGGCCGGCTGGATGGCCGCGGCCGCCTTCGCGCGCTTCCTTGGAACACACTATCGGCTCCGCCTGGTCGAATCCGATGAGATCGGCACCGTCGGCGTGGGCGAGGCGACCATCCCTCAGATCCGTCTGTTCAAGGATGCGCTGGGGATGGACGAAGACGCCTTGCTCAAGGCGACCGACGGCACGTTCAAGCTCGGTATCGAATTCGTCGGCTGGCGCGATCCCGACCATCGCTACATGCATGCGTTCGGCGCGATCGGGCGCGATGTCGGGCTGATCAGCTTCCAGCATTATTGGTTGCGCGCGCGTCAGCTCGGCGCGGCCAAGTCGCTGGATGCCTATTCGCTGAACGAGATCGCCGCGCGTAAGGGCAAGATGCACCGTGGCGGCCCGCTCACCGCGCGCACCATCCCCGATCTTCCTTACGCCTATCATTTCGACGCGAGCCTGTTCGCAAAGCAGCTGCGCCTCTTCGCTGAGGCGCAAGGCGTAGAGCGCAGCGAGGGCCGAATTCTCGGCGTCGAGTTGAACGAGCGGGGCGACGTCGCGGCGCTGCAGCTCGAAGGTGAGCGGCGGATTGACGGCGACATTTTCATCGACTGCACCGGGTTCCGCGCGCTGCTGATCGAGCAGACGCTGCAATCTGGCTTTGAAGATTGGTCGCATTGGCTGCCCTGCAATCGCGCGCTCGCGGTGCCGTCCGAACGCACCGATCCGCTCTTGCCTTACACTCAAACCTTCGCGCGCGAGGCCGGTTGGCAATGGCGCATCCCGCTCCAGCACCGCACCGGCAACGGCATAGTCTATTGCAGCAGCTATTGGAGCGATCCGCAGGCGACCGACGCCCTGCTTGCCAATCTCGACGCGCCGCCGCTCGCGGAGCCGCGCCAGCTGCGCTTCACCGCCGGCCGCCGCCGCGAGGCTTGGAGCCGGAATGTGATCGCGATGGGGCTTTCAAGCGGCTTTCTCGAGCCGCTTGAATCGACCAGCATCCACCTCATCCAGTCCGCTATCTCGCGTCTGCTGCAATTGCTGCCCGGGCGCACGATCAGCGATGCGGACCGCCGCGAATATAACCGCCAGACCGACTTTGAGATGGAGCGCATCCGCGATTTCCTCATCCTGCATTATGCGCTCAACGACCGGCCCGAGCTGTTCTGGAAGCAATGCCGCGCCATGGCACTGCCCGACACGCTCAGACACAAGCTCGACCTGTTCGCCGCCAATGGCCGCATCACGCGCGAGCATGAGGAATTGTTCACCGAAGTGGGCTGGCTCCAGGTGCTGATCGGGCAGGGGGCTCAGCCCAGCGGCTATCATCCGATCGCGGACACGATCGATGCCGGTGAACTCGCCGAATATATGCACACGATCGAGCGGCTTTACGCGCGCGAGGCCGACGCCATGCCCGCGCATGCCGACTTCTTGGCGCGCCATTGCAAGGCGGCCGCCTGATGCGTTGGCAGATGACCCGTCGGTCGGCCCGCAACAGACCGTTGAAAAGCTGCCTGTCATTCCCGCGAAGGCGGGAATCCATATTCTCTGACTATGCGCATCCGTCGGAAAGGCGCAACTTATGGATCCCCGCCTGCGCCGGGATGACCATGAATGCCAAGCAAATCGCCCCCTTCAGGAAGCTTGCCAGGGCGATAGCCCTCGCACTGGGAAGCGCAGCGTTGCTCACCGCCCCGACGCCCGCCGCCACCTACCGTGACCGGCTGCCGCAGGACGAGGTGATCTATTTCCTGCTGCCCGACCGGTTCGAGAATGGCGACCCCTCCAACGATCGCGGCGGCCTCAACGGCGGCCGGCTGATCACCGGCTTGGACCCGACCGATGCGGGCTTCTACCATGGCGGTGACCTCAAGGGCCTGCTGTCGCGGCTGGACTATATCCAGAAGCTAGGCGCCACTGCTATTTGGGTCGGTCCGATCTTCAAGAACAAGCCGGTGCAAGGCCCGCCCGGCCAGGAAAGCGCGGGGTATCACGGCTACTGGATAACCGACTTCACTCAAGTCGACCCGCACCTCGGTACCAACGCGGACTTCAAGGCCTTGGTCGATGCCGCACACGCACGCGGCATGAAGGTCTATATGGACATCGTGGTGAACCACACCGCGGACGTGATCCAGTATCGCGACTGTGCCGGCACCGGCTGCGACTATCGTTCGCGCGCGAACTATCCGTATCAGCGCCGCGGCGGTCCCGGCGGCGTTCCGATCAACGCCGGCTTTGCGGGTGACCAGGTCCAGACCACCGCTAACTTCGCCAAGCTGACCAACCCTAACTACGCCTACCAGGTCTTCGTGCCGGAGGCGGAGCGGCATGTGAAGGTGCCCGCCTGGCTCAACGACCCGATCTATTATCACAACCGCGGCAACTCGACCTTCGCTGGCGAGAGCTCGACGATGGGCGACTTCATGGGGCTCGACGACCTCATGACCGAACATCCGCGCGTCGTGCGCGGCTTCATCGACATCTTCGGATCATGGATCGATCGCTTCGGCGTCGACGGCTTCCGCATCGATACCGAGCGCCACGTGAATCCCGAATTCTGGCGCGCCTTCGTGCCCGCGATGCTGGCGCGCGCCAAGGCTAAGGGCATCCCCAACTTCACCATCTTCGGTGAAGTCTCCTCACCCGTGATCGATGTCGCGCAGCAGGCCGAGCATACGCGCACCGACGGCATGCCGCTCGTGCTCGATTTCTCCTTCCGCGCGGCCGTACTTCAGGCCCTGGCAGGCAGGGGAGGCAGCGACGGCCTCGACCTCCTGTTCAAGGGCGACCCGCTCTACGAAGGTGGCGCACCCGCAACTCTCGCCATGCCCACTTTCGTCAGCAATCATGACCTTGGTCGTTTCGCGCACTTCGTCCGCAAGGCGCTGCCTGAGGCGGGCGACGACGAGGTGTTGAAGCGGGTTACGCTGGCGCATGGGATGCTGTTCGCGCTGCGAGGGGTGCCGACCATCTATTCGGGCGACGAGCAGGGGTTTGCCGGCGAAGGCGACGACCGGGCGGCGCGTGAAGATATGTTCGCCAGCAAGGTCGCAGTTTACAACGCGACCCGCCTCGTGGGCACCGACGCGACCACCGCCCGGTCGAGCTTCAATCCCGAACACCCGATCTTCCGTGCGATCGCAGACCTGGCACGTCTGCGCCGCGACCATGCCGCGCTGCGCCGTGGCCGTCAGACGGTACGCGCGGCCAGCGACAAGTCCGGGCTGTTCGCCGTCTCGCGTTTCGATCCAACCGATGGCCGCGAGCTGCTCGTCGCCTTCAACACCTCCACAGAGCCGCTCCAAGCGAACGTCGAGGTCGATGCGCGCTCGCGCAGCTTCCGCGCGCTTGCGGGGGCGTGCCCGGCCACCGCCACGGCGCCTGGCAGCGTAGCGCTCTCTCTTCCGCCCCTCAGCTTCCTTCTATGCGAGGCAGTCGCTTCCCGATGACCATTGCCCAGTCCAGTGCGCGTCCCCTTGTTCGGCAGGATCGGGATTGGTGGCGCGGCGCCAGCATCTATCAGATCTACCCCCGCAGCTTCGCGGATTCGAATGGCGACGGGATCGGCGATCTCCCCGGCATCACCGCGCATCTCGATTATGTCGCCAGCCTCGGCGTTGACGCGATCTGGCTTTCGCCTTTCTTTACCTCGCCGATGGCCGACTTCGGCTATGACGTGTCCGATTATCGTGACGTCGATCCGATCTTCGGCACTCTCGCAGATTTCGATGCGCTGATCGCGCGTGCGCATGCGCTCGGTCTGCGGGTAATCATCGACCAGGTCTATTCGCACACGTCCGATCACCACGCCTGGTTCGCTGAAAGCCGCTCCAGTCGTGAGAATGAGAAGGCTGATTGGTATGTCTGGGCCGATCCCAAACCCGATGGCAGCCCGCCCAGCAATTGGCAGTCGGTGTTCGGCGGTCCTGCCTGGACGTGGGACGCGCGGCGCTGCCAATATTATCTGCACAATTTCCTGTCTGCCCAGCCGCAGCTCAACTGCCATGTACCGGCGGTGCAAGAGGCGCTGCTTGATGTTGCGCGCTTCTGGTTGGATCGGGGCGTGGACGGCTTTCGGCTCGATGCGATCAACTTCTCGATGCACGATCCGTCGCTGAGGGATAATCCGCCCAAGACCGATCAGGGATGCATCCGCACGCGCCCGTTCGACTATCAGCAGCATCTCTACAATCAGAGCCACCCCGATATCGTCGGCTTTCTCGAACGCATTCGTGCCCTGCTCGAAAGCTATGGCGGTCGCTTCACCGTGGCCGAGGTTGGCGGCGATGATAGCGAACGCGAGATGAAGCTGTTTACCGGCGGCGATCGCCGGCTCAACAGCGCCTACAGCTTCGCCTTTCTCTATGCGCAGCAGCTGACGCCCGCGCTGGTCCGCGATGCGCTCGCTTGCTGGCCCGATC
>JGI24739J22299_10000998_pt1 | contig 10529 bp, 12 predicted proteins | sample KBSCornC5_FD_22299 | JGI IMG/M metagenome (IMG submission 22299)
ACATTAAATCCTGCGCATAATACCGTTATGCTAAGCGACACCGGTAAAATGAAAAAGGACAAGATGAGCAAAGACAAAATGAGCCACGATAAAATGGCTTCAGGCAAAATGAGTACTGATAAAATGAGCAAGGACAAAATGAGCCATGATAAAATGGCATCAGACAAAATGGGTTCGGATAAAATGAGCCACGATAAAATGTCAAAAAGTAAAATGGGTAAAGGCAAAATGGGCAAAGACAGCTCAGGCAAAATGTAACCTTGCTTTTGTTTCGTGATTGTTTAAAGGGAGTCCGCATGAGCTCCCTTTTGCTTTTAATGGATCCGGCCTTTCTCATCCTGGTTACCGGTATCCTGTTTTTCGGTTTTATTTTGGCTGTTGCCGAAACGGTAACTGATGCCAAGCAAAGTATATCTGTTAATCTGGAAGTTGGTATACTTTTGCCTTACCCCGTTAACGGTTGTGGTAACAGCTGACGCGCTGCTCCTGAAAATATCGTTCATCACAAATGAAACATCAACCTTCTTTTTTAAAACCGAAGCTTTAATGCCAAGATCGAGTTTGTAGTAAGCATCACTTCTGCCTATATGATCTACCTCCGGGAACTGGTACCAAAAATTAACTGCACCTGAAAATGATTTATCGGCATTAAAATAGATGTTGTTGTTGGTCGCAATATACGCCCCGAAGCCATTGATCCCATTTACTGCAGCCAATGCAGATTTTGCATCGGTATGATAAAAAGTGAACTGGTTATTATTATCAAGCCAGCTAAGCAATTGCATCGAATAATTTTCGGAAATACCTACCCGGTAAGTTTTAATAAAATTAAGGGGCGTGGTATAAATCAAATTAGTATCTGGCCGGGCAATGGTTACGTTGTTAAAACCATTGTTGGTAACGTTTAAAAATATAGCCGAAGTAAGCCTGTTTTTATAGGTGTGCGAAAGCTCAAAATTGGTATTATATTCTGGTTGAAGATAGGGGTTGCCTTCGCCATAGCTATAAGCTGTAAACAAGCTCTTGAATGGGTTAAGGTTCCAGAAAGTTGGCCGGTTAACCCGCCTGCCAAAGTTTAGTGATAGGCTGTGATTAACAGCTGCCTGGTAACTCACCGTTGCTGATGGAAACAACCTTGTGTAATTATTAATGGTAGTTTGGTTAAGCGTGTGCGAGTAGCCTTTGGTTTCGGTGTGCTCTGCCCGCAAGCCGGCCTGGTACTTCCATTTACCATCCTCGCGGTTTATGCTGCCGTAAACAGATTGGGTATTTTCGGTATAGGTAAATTCATTGCTTAAGTTCGGGTCATACTTTAGCGAATCGTTGGTTGCCTTTTTATAATAAAAAGCGTTGCTGTAATTATTGATAAAGCTCAGTTTGCCGCCAAAAGCAAAGCGGGCATATTTGGTTGGCAAAAGCGCATCGGCCTTGAATGTATAAATGTTGATGTCCTGCTTATTGGTATCATGGTAGCGATTACGACTGGCTGCATTCAATGATCNGTCAGCNAGGTAAGTGTTGCTCTCAAAGTCCGATCTGTCGGTGCGGTAATAGTTAAAATAGTCGGCATTAAGTACCANTTTAGCACCTGATGTATCCAGGCTGATGGTGCTATGCAGGTTAACCGCATTACTGATAGCCACCGGGTGATAGGTGGCATAGGTTCTTAATGTTGAATCGATAGCACCGGTAGTGTTGTTAATGATGGGGTTATTCACATGGTCGGATCCGTCATAGGTATTCTTACCTCCCTGGTAATTTACCCCGGCAGTTACTTTTGNACTAAACCTATAATCGGCNCCGGCAATGAAGTTTAAATTNTGGTAACGATAGTTGCCGGTATCTGTTTGCAGCCAGGTTTGCTTAGGATAGTAAATATCGGTTTCAAAGCCCTCCAGTTCGTGGTCATGGTCAACATTAACACTGGCATATGCGGAGAGTTTGGCCGAATTGTAGTTAATATCGCCGCTGGCATTTAACCACCAGTAATTGCTGGTACCATAAACCGAGGCCGGGCTATGCATCCATTGCTTATCATTAATTTGTACGCTGCCGGTATAGCCATGTTTTTTGCTATGTTTGAGCGTGATGTTGATCAATCCGGCGTTGCCCTCAGCATCATAAGCAGCTCCCGGATTTTTAATTACCTCAATACTGCCTACCTGGCTTGCAGATAATGAGCGCAGGTAACGGAGCAGGTCGGTTCCAGCCAGTTGAACCAATCTTTCGTTCACCATAACTTTAACGCTGCCTTTGCCAACAATGCTCAGGTCATTATCACCAACTTTTATACCCGGCACGCGACCAATAACCGTAAGTACATCAGCTCCTGCCGATGTGGCACTGGTGGATACATTGTAAACCAGCTTATCGCCCTTGTTTTCAACAGAGGCTTTGCCTGCTGTTACGGTTACTTCGTTCAACTGTGTGGTATTATCAGCGAGGGTAATAGATACCGAGGTATCTTGTTGCAAGTTTAATTTAAGTTTGGTTTTTTGATAGCCGGTGAAGGTGATAGTTAAATGATAGGTGCCTTTATCAACGTCAGTAAAACTAAATAGCCCGATGGAATCGGTTTGCACTACCCTTGTTTGCTCTGAATTTTGCTGTTGCAGGTTAACCACAGCAAAGGCCACAGGAACTTTAGAATTGTCGACAATTTTACCGCTAACTTTTATCTGTGCAAACAGGCTGCTATAAATTAAACTAAAAAATAAAAAGCTGCAGATATGTTTCAAGCCGGGACGGGGATGAGGTTTATAATTCCGTAAATTAAATAAAAAACCGCCGCTAATTGTTTAGCGACGGTTCTATTTTATTTTCATTATGTTTCTGAAGGTAGGTTTGGTATTAGATTTCNCTTTTTACGTGTTCTAATCCCCCGTTTTCGGTAATGTGGTATTCGGAACGCAGAAGGGCATCCGNGTTGATGTTATTGTCTTTCTTTTTTCTTTTCCGGGGACCTGAAACGGCCAATATAATAACCGTCAGGAACAGGGTGATCTCTATCAAACTCACTAACATGGGGAGATGTATTTATATGCTTCATTGTGTTGATTGATTTAATGATTGTTTTTTATTCAATTTAGTTTGATTGTAAAATAAGAAAATAAAATCAGTTGTTTTTAACCCAGGTGAAAATTAGTATGATTTTTTGTGCCGATATTTAACCTTATTGCACTTTGTTAGTTATGGCCGATAAGCAACAGGTATTAAACGAACTTCTTGGCAATTTTGCCGGTATGTCTGAAAACGATGTGGCGGTTAGCTTGCCGTATTGGCGCACCCGTAAAATTGAGAAAGGCGATTTTTTTAACATGCAGAACATTGTATGTACCGATCTTGCGCTTATTAACAAAGGTCTATTCCGGATCTACTACGTACACCCCGAAACGCAGGAAGAAAAGAACATCTACTTTTTTTCGGAAAGGCAGTTCCTGGTATCATTCCGCAGTTTTATCAATCAATACCCTTGCGCATATTATATCCAGGCGATGGAGGATGCCGAGATCATCTCCATCAACTATAATGATCTTCAATATCTTTACTCCACGCCAACCGGCTGGCAACGCTTCGGTCGCCTGGTTGCCGAATTATTCTTTAACCAATCGCAAGCCCGTACCGAAGAGTTTTTATTTAATACAGCCGAAGAGCGTTATTTGAAAATGATAACGCAGCATCCCAATATCGTAAGCCGCATTCCCGCATATCATATTTCATCTTATTTGGGCATTAAAAACCCATCTCTTACCCGCATCAAGAAGCGACTATCACAGCAAAAGCCTTAAAAACGAAACTCTGCTGACAAATGCCCCTCCCGATTTTCACCTAAGTGAAAATTGCCGCCACGTTTTGTGCCCAACTTTGCTTNATCAAACAAAACGAAATAAAAATTNAAAGTCATGTCAGCAAATAAAACATTGATCATAGAAACTTCAGCCGCGGCTAATACAGCCCGCGAGTTGCGTAANCTTTATTTTACAAGGGTAGCATTTTCAGTTACCTGGGTAATATTGGTATCGTTATTGGCTAAAACTTCATTTACCGCAGCNACCATACTGCTTGTGATCTATCCGTTATGGGATGTTGTAGGTACATTCCTTGATATCCGTGCTAATCAAGGCAACGGAACATCGGTAACACCGCAATATGTAAACGCTGCTATTAGCATCGTTACAACCCTGTCGGTAGGTTTTGCTATAACCAAAGGAGTGCCTGCCGCGTTAATTGTATTTGGCGGATGGGCTTTGTTAACAGGATTAATCCAATTGGTATTGGGCTTAAAAAGACGTAAAGAGTTTGGCGGCCAATGGCCAATGATATTAAGTGGGGGGCAATCTATGCTTGCCGGTGTGTCATTTATAGCAATGGCGCACTCGCCTAATATGGGGATTGCGAATTTGGCAGGATATTCGGCTTTTGGTGCTTTTTACTATTTATTGGCAGCCATTAGGTTAGGAAAAAGCGCGAAGACTGTTGCGCAGAATTGATATAAAATCTAAAAAAAATGTCATTTCGATAGAGCTGTGGGGATGGTGCGCCGGGGCGAAAGAGAAATCTTGTACACCATGCATGGCCGGACTGGTCATTCGCTAAACAAGGCGTATAAGATTTCTCACTCGTTCCTCGTTTCGAAATGACAATTTTATTTTTAAGAGAATACTCCCTTAAACTTCAAAAACACAATCCCCTCATTTACCAGTTGCGCATCTGCCTTAACCTGCTCATCAACGGTACTCATCTTTATCTCCAACCCAACCTGGGGGTNTTCATTAGGGTTGATGAACGACAGAAACTTGATACTATCAGCCTTAACAAGTCTTAACTTTTTGCCGAGCTGATTTTCCAGAATCTCTTTGACCATCTGCATCATGCACACNCCCGGCACAATGGGATTGCCTGGGAAATGCCCTTTAAAAATATCATGCGCAGGGTTAAGGCTGATGGTTGTTTTGAGCAANTCGCCATCAGTTGTGGGAGTGGTAAAACTGAAAAAAGTATTGTTGAGCATCTATCTTTCCAAACGTTTAAGACCGATATTAAATTTAAAGTTTTTATGGCTGATGCCAATGGTATCAGGGATGCCATTGTGAAAGCCATGCATAATGGCCTGCACCACGGGTTTCCTGTCGGATGAGCGTTCCATGCGGATTAGCTCTGTTCCGGTTTTATTGGTGATGTAATAGTTGGCGCCTTTTTCCTGCGGGAAAACATAATACAGATAGTTATCATCTTTGCGCATATAACCTGTTTCGGGGTTTTGCTTACGCATCATCACCAGTTCAAAGTCTTTTTGCAGGGTGATGATCACCGGGCGTTTATCCATTTGCTTTATGATATAATACACCTTGAAGCCGCCGTCGGGTTTAAATTCAAAATCAAAGAATTTAAAACCCATCTCATTGCTGAATACCATACGTACGCTTTTATCGGGTAGGGTTTTAATCAGCAACAGGCCGCTTAAATGATGCCCGCCAATTACATCTACCCCGGTTTTATAAAGCACATTGGTAAAATCGGGCGCGAATTTTTTGATCTCGCGTACATTGCCTTCGGTCGGCTTCAGGTTTTTGTAAACCGATGAGCAGCCAGCCAGCATTAGCAGGCAGCTACTTAATAGCAAAAAACGCATCCGGGATATTGGCATTGATCTCTTTATTGGTGAAATGCAGGGTAGTGCTATCGCCCGTACCTTCCAGCATTTCGATGGTGTTTACCGAATAATCTTTTTTATCAACAGTGATCTCGATGGTTTTGAAAAAGTCACTCAGTTGTTTATTGACAGGGGATAGAGAAACTAAATAGGTGCCCTTGTTTTCGTATACCGCCGATTTAAAATCGCCGCTATTGAGTGCCGTTCCCTGTATACAATCGACAACGATTTTGTTGATCTGCTTAAATACTTTGTTGGAGCGGGTGGATACCTTGTTTTCTTTTTGTCCATCTTTAATGTACACATTGTCCTTGTTCAGGATCATGAGATAGCTGAATGGCTGGGTATACTCCATCCGCAGCATATTGGGCTTGCGGTACCAGAATTTGCCTTTAGAGGTGATCTTTTCTGAAAGCATGCTCAGATTTTTATCCTGGGTAAAATCGCTTTTAATGCTGTTTGTTTTTGCAGCAACTTCGGCAAACTGCTGTTTGAATTTGGTAAGATCAGATAGTTGGGTATAACCTGCGTGCTGGGCTTGGGCAGAGATGGCCGCGCAGGTGATTATCAAAAGAATCAACAGAGACTTAGTACATGATAAAAGTGTGGCGGCCCGCGCGATTCCTTCCTTGGGGAAGGAGGAGGTAGGGGTTAAACGCTGATGAAACCCCTCCCTAAACCCTCCCGAGGGAGGGAATCGCACAGCCCCTGCTTCAGCTTTTAATATTTTATTTTCAATCAATCTACGCATAAGCCTGCAAATTTAGCATTTTATCCAGTCGTACTATTTCGTATCCCTGTGCTTTGGCATGTTCAATAAACAGGGGCAATACCGAAATTGTTGCAGCTCCCGTATCATGAAACAGGAAAATAGCGCCGGGGTTTAAACAGCGGGTTATCTTATTTAATAGTTTTTTAGGATCGTTAATAATGGTATCCATGGACCGCACGCTCCAGCCTATGGGCACCATCCTACTTTTTAAAATGGCTTTTTTGAGGTTGGGGTTGATCACCCCGTAAGGGGGGCGGAACAACAGTGGACTTAAGTTAATCGTCTGCCTTACTGATTGATTGGTCTGAAGCATATCATCCAGCATTTTGGCGGAAGAAAACAGATCGAACCAGAAATGGTGCGAAAAACTATGGTTCCCGATGATATGGCTCTCTTCGTGAATTTGTTTCAGGATGGTTTCATTTCCGGATATTCTATTACCAATACAAAAGAATGCTGCCGGGGTGTTATGTTGCCTTAAAATCTCCAAAATCTGTGGAGTGGCTGTAGTGTCAGGTCCATCATCAAAAGTAATGGCAATGATCTTTTTGTTGGTTTTGAGTGAGCACATCACCCGCATAAAAAAGTTAGAGCCGATGTAATAGCACCCGTAAAATAATATCAGCGAGTAAATAAAAATCAACACTGGATAACTCCACCAGGATACCCCTTCTGTAATATCCTGCCAGATTATCAACCCCAGCAGCCCGGCAAAAAGGATATTGGTATTCCTGAAATTTAACATGCCGAAAGCAGGATTAACGAGTGGTGGATATTTTGGTAATGATTATAGATCAATACCTTTTTTAACGAAGTTTGGTCGCTTTCAGGTACAAATGAACAGCCCCCAGCTTTGATTTCATGCGCCGCCAGCCACGTTGCAAATGCCGATGAGGTTGGATATTCGCCGCAGAGGGCTTTGTAATTGATAACAGGCGCATTAGCAAAATCATATTTTAGCAATTGCTCATAAACGGCATCATTTTTTAAATCACCGTTATTACCGGTTATTACCAGGTCAATCTCATGGATATTGGCGTTTTGGCTTTGCAAAAAAATGCTGATCTGTTGTTTTATTTCGGCGGTGTTGCGCGGTTTATAAAAGCTGGATACGCCATCAATTTTAGCCCAGTCATTATCCGAGGCTTCCCTGCTCAACATGAAAAACGCGGATCCTTCGCCAGCCATTGTCCCCTTGCCGGGAGTATTAAGCAGATCAAAGTTTGATACCTGTTCCCGGCGATATAAGCCCATGCGCTTTAAAATAGCATGACTATTAGTGGTGATTTCATCGATACCGCCAACCAGTACATTGGCCGCTTCGCCCTCATACAAAAGCATCATAGCATCAAGCAGGGCGTTTTCAAACGAAGCGCCGCCATTTACAAAGGTGTTGTTGTATTGATGACATTGCAGCAGTAAGGCTATCTGCGCGCTGATGGTATTATGGGTGGATTGGATAAACGCGGTAGGGGATAGCGCTTCCTCGTTTTGCTGCACCATTTTAGTAAGGAAGGTATTGGTATCTTCCAGGCAGCCGTAAGCCGTTCCGGTGATGATAGCATCCGGCGCGTTGACTCCGGCTTGTTGCAGGCAATCCATCCCGGCAGCAACACCCATTTTAATGATTCGGCTCATGCGGCGGATGATTTTTGGATCGATCAGGGCTTTATAATCCGGTTCAATACAGGTGAGCCCGTCGCCGGTATATCCTGCCAGTTCTGAAAGGAACCGCTGATTACCGAAGGTATTTTGTGGCGATATATTGCTTGCTGCCCTGATGTACATCGCCTATAGTTTTGAAAATATTAATGATGAACAATTTCCGCCAAACCCAAAAGAGTTAGATAATACGTGTTTGACGTCCGGCTGCGTTGAAAAATGGGTCTCCGGTGTAAAAGGAAAGCCGTCCATTTGCGTTTCAAACCTCAGATTAGGGTATATCAAACCGCGCCGCACCGCCAATGCTGAAAACACGGCTTCAATGCCGCCGCTTGCTCCGAGCGTGTGCCCCGTGAATGCTTTAGTAGAGCTCATTTTTGGAGAATGTCCTGCAAATAGCTTGCTGATGGCTGTGCCTTCTGAACTATCATTATTTTGTGTGCCTGTACCATGCAGGTTAATATAACTGATATCGGCAGGCTGTAAGCCACTTTTTTTAAGCGCGCCTTCCATGGCCAACAATGATCCGGTTCCTTCGGGCGATGAAGCCGTTTGATGATAGGCATCATTGGCGTTATGATAGCTGCNGAAGGTGCAATANATCTCTTTTTTAAGCGATGATGCTATTCGCGCAGATACCAGCACCACATACCCTGCACCCTCACCAAGATTAAGGCCACGGCGGTTGGCATCAAAAGGCTGGCAGGGCTGTTTATCCAATATCATGAGGGTGTTAAAACCGTTGAGGGTAAAGCGGGTAAGTGCATCGGTACCGCCGGCAATAACCACATCCAGTATGTTGTTTTTAATAAGCCTTGCGCCGTATATAATGGCATTAGCCGATGAAGAACAAGCCGTGCTAATAGTGCTTACATAATGCCTTATACCCAGCTGATCGGCAACTAAATTGGTAATGGCCCCGCACTCGTGATTAATGACATTGCGTAATCTGCCTTTGGTGTTATCGTCTAAAAAGTCCCTGAAAAAATCTTCTGTTTTATCCATGCCGCCGACGGTATTGGCTGAGACAAAACCTGTTCTTAGTCCTGCAAGGTTAGCAAGTTCGGTGTCGGCTAAAGCTTCTTTAGCGGCAATTAAGCTTAGCATAGCCGTGCGACTGATACCATGTTTAAATCCCGATAATTCCGCAAGTTCAGCATTGCTCAGTTTAACCTCACCAACCGGAAACTCATCCCGGTGGTCAGTATCAAGGTATTGGATAGGGGCAATGCCCGTTTTTTCCTGCTCAAGCGACAGCAGGTTTTGAGCCACAGTATTACCTATGGCCGAAATTACCCCAAGGCCGGCTATAAAAACAGGTTGCTCCATTGTTTAGGCGTTCGGGATCCTGGTGCTTTCAATAAATTCGGCGATGGTACGCACTGAGCGGAAGATTTTAGGGCCGTCTTCAGCGTTAGAAAGTTTTACTTTATACTTTTGCTGCAGCAGTACAATAAGTTCCAGGGCATCTATCGAATCCAGACCAAGGCCATCACCAAAAAGCGGCTGGTCATCACCGATATCTTCCGGCTTTACATCCTGTAAGTTCAACTGCTCAATGATCTGCTCTTTCAGATCGGCCATTAATTTATCCATATTGTAAGTTTTATAATTACCCCCTCTAAATCTCCCCCGGTAGGGGAGACTTAAAAAAACACATTTTTAAAAGCCCTCCTTTTCGGAGAGGGTTTGGGTGGGGTTGTAAATTTTATTAATATTTTCTGTTTTGAAGGGCATTACACCGTCCTTTTCTATCAAAAACAAAACTGCTTTATATTCATCGCCAAGCAGCTCCACCCATCCGCAAATACAAACATTCAATTGCCTGATATCGAGCAAGTTGTAAACGTAACTTGCTATGAAATCTGCATTAAACCGGTCAAAAATATAAAAAGCGTTTTCGCCTTTAAAATGATGACGGATGCAGATCTCGCCGATAACAATGTTGGGTAGCGTATAAACAAATAATGCAGGGCTTGCTATCTCCTGCATCGAATCATAATACCGCTTATCAGCATCAAGACTGGAGTTTGCGTTGGTTAACACCACGCCGATGTCAGTCGGCTGATATTTCGCCTTGTCGAAATCTTTCAGCAAAACTTCAGCAGTAAGCCAACCCAGTTTTGCCAGGTTATCCATCTTATAAAACTTAGGGTATTTTACCCCAAGATGCTGGTAAACCGACAGAAAAAAACCGGGAATATCATTCTCTGTACCCGCAAATACGACTTCGTTATTATAACGAACAATGTTATCGCTGATACTGCAGTGAGCTGATATGTAATATTGGTTCTTCAATTTATAGTTTTACTAATCTCATACTGAAAAATTTCTACACAAATGCTTTGCAAGCGCTCCACAATTAATCGAATTACACGAATCTTAAATTGATTCAATTCGTGTAATTCGATTAATACGTAAAAATTAGTGTGAAAAATTTTC
>JGI24739J22299_10000999_pt1 | contig 10520 bp, 7 predicted proteins | sample KBSCornC5_FD_22299 | JGI IMG/M metagenome (IMG submission 22299)
AATTTCGACGACAAGGGCATCATCTGGCCGGAATCGATCGCGCCGTTCGAAGTCGTGCTGTGCCCGATGGGCTACGACCGCAGCGAAGCCGTGCGCGAGCAAGCCGACAAGCTGTACGCAACGCTGGTCGAAGCGGGCGTCGACGTGATCCTCGACGATCGCGGCGAGCGGCCCGGCGTGATGTTCGCCGACTGGGAATTGATCGGCGTGCCGCATCGTCTGGTGATCGGCGACCGTGGCCTGAAGGACGGCAAGCTCGAATACCAAGGCCGCCGCGATGCCGAAGCGACGCTGTTGCCGCTCGAAGATGCCGCGCAAACGGTGATCGCGAAGGTCCGCGCGGCCTTGGCGCGCTAAGCGGAGCGGACAGTGGAGTACACCTTCCTGTCCGCCACCGTCCTGCTCATTCTGATTACCGATCCGCTCGGCAACATTCCGATCTTCATCAGTTGCCTGCGCGGTGTGGCGCCCAGGCGGCGCGCGATCGTCGTTCTCCGTGAAGTGGCGATCGCCTTCGCGATCCTGCTGGTGTTCATGGTGCTCGGCGATCGCTTCCTGCGCATGATGAGTCTGACCGACCAGTCGCTGCGCATCGGCGGCGGCATCGTGTTGTTCCTGATCGCGCTGAGAATGGTGTTTCCGCATCCGGACGGCCCATTCGGCGGCGACGTGCGCGGCGGCGAGCCGCTGATCGTGCCGCTTGCCATTCCGGCGCTGGCGGGCCCCTCGGCGCTGGCGACCGTGATGCTGCTGACGTCGCAGGCGCCCGGCAAGATGTTCGAGTGGATCGGTGCGCTGACTGTCACGATGATCGTCTGCGCGATCGTGCTGATGCTCTCCGAGCGTATCGAGGCATGGCTTGGGGAGCGCGCGATGATGGCTTTCGAACGCCTGATGGGCCTGGTGCTGGTGGCGATCTCGGTCGAGATGATGCTCGGCGGCATCCGGTCTTTCGTGAATCACTTATGAGTCGGGCCCGGCGCGGAGACTGGCCGCATGCACTGAACGACGCTTCGGCCAATCACGGCAACGAAAAAGCGGCCAGTCGGCCGCTTTTTCACATCGTTTCGCACCCGCGCTCAAAGGCGGTTCAACGGCTCAAGCCCCGTCGGTCAGCGCTCGAATCGTCGGCAGGTTGCGCCAGTAGCCTCTCGCGTCCATCCCGCAGCCGAACACATAGCGGTCCGGCACTTCGAAACCGCAGTAATCCGGTCGCAGTGGCTTCGCCTTCGGAATGATCTTCTCGCACAGCACCGCGCTCAGGAAGCGCTTCGCGCCCATCTCGAGGATGCGGTCGCGGATCGCGGCCATCGTCTCGCCTTCGTCGAGGATGTCGTCGAGCACCAGCACCACGCGATCCTTCACCGACTCGGCCGGCGCCACGCGCCACTGCATCTCGCTGCCGCCCTTGGTGGTATTGCGGTAGCGGGTGAGGTGGATGTAGTCGAACTCGAGCGGGAAATCGAGGTGCGGCAGCAGCATGCCGGTGAACACCGCCGCGCCGCCCATCACCGACAGCACGAGCGGAAAGTCCTCGCTCATCTCGTCGCGGATGGCGGCCGCCATGCCGCTGATCGACGCGTTGACGTCGTCGGCCGAAACGATTTCTTCGGAGTGGCTGAAAATGTGGAGAGCTTCTTCGCGGTTCATGACGTCTGACAGGCGGTAACTGTATACATAGTGTGGGTGAGAACGCCCCGAAGGATGTCCCCTTGGGCGACGGCGGCGTGCGGTACGGAATAAACCCGCAAGGACCGGAGTCGGCCGCGCGTGCCCTTGTTCATGCGCCGAGCCACGCGCGCCCGCCGTCTTGCTAAAGCTTAGCGCATGCCGGGCAACATGCCCTTCATGCCGCGCATCATCTTCTGCATGTTGCCGCCCTTCAGCTTCTTCATCATCGTGCGCATCTGGTCGTACTGGTTCAGCATGCGGTTGACTTCCTGCACCTGCACGCCCGCGCCGGCGGCAATGCGGCGCTTGCGGGTGGCCTTGATCAGATCGGGTTTGGCGCGCTCCAGCGGCGTCATGGAATTGATGATGCCTTCCATGCGGCGCATCTGCTTTTCGGCCTGGCTCATGTCGGCGCCGGCGGCGGCTTGCTGGAACTGCGCGGGCAGTTTGTCCATCAGCGACGACAGGCCGCCCATGCCCTTCATTTGCGTGAGCTGCGCGCGGAAGTCGTTGAGGTCGAAGTCGCCGCCTTTCTTGACCTTGTCCGCGAGCTTTTGCGCGGCCTGCACGTCCACGCCGCGTTGCGCTTCCTCGACGAGGGCGAGAATGTCGCCCATGCCGAGAATGCGGTTTGCCATGCGGTCCGGGTAGAAGATTTCGAGGCCGTCGAGCTTTTCCGCGACGCCGACGAACTTGATCGGCTTGCCCGTGACGTGACGCACCGAGAGCGCCGCGCCGCCGCGCGAGTCGCCGTCGAGCTTGGTGAGCACGACGCCGGTGAGCGGCAGCGCATCGCTGAAGGCCTTGGCGGTGTTCACCGCATCCTGACCCAGCATCGCGTCGACCACGAACAGTGTTTCCGCGGGTTTCAGCGTGCTGTGCAGCGCGGTGATTTCCTGCATCATCGCTTCGTCGATACCGAGACGGCCGGCCGTGTCGACCAGCAGCACGTCGTGATAGTGGCGCTTGGCCCAGTCCACTGCGGCGCGCGCGATATCGACCGGTTTCTGATCCGGTTCGGACGGGAAGAAGTCCGCACCGACCTGCTCGGTCACCGTCTTCAACTGCGCGATAGCAGCGGGACGGTAGACGTCGCACGAAACCGTCAGCACCTTCTTTTTGTACTTTTCGCGCAGCAGCTTGGCGAGCTTGCCGACCGTGGTCGTCTTGCCGGCGCCTTGCAAACCCGCCATCAAAATGACGGCCGGCGGCGTGACGGCGAGATTCAGTTCGACCGCCTTGCCTTCATAGTCGCCGCCGATGATCGCGGTGAGTTCGCGCTGCACGACGCCGACGAGCGCCTGGCCCGGCGACAGACTGCTGATGACTTCCTCGCCGAGCGCCTTCTCCTTCACCTTGGCGATGAATTCGCGCACGACGGGTAACGCGACGTCCGCCTCGAGAAGCGCGAGGCGCACTTCGCGCAGCATTTCCTGGGTGTTCGCCTCGGTGAGCCGGGCTTCGCCGCGCAGCGTCTTGACGACGCGCGCCATCCGTTGTGTCAGATTGTCGAGCATGGGGAGCGATGAGCAGTGCGGCCCGCGCAGCGCGCGAAGTGGAAGACGTCGCGGAGTAGGGGCCTAGTGTAAACTTCGAATATGGATATTGTACTGTATGCCCTCACTGCGCTTCTCTACGGCGGCCTTGCCGTGGCCGGCTGGCGCTCGCACCGGCACGCCGCCGTGCGCCCCATGCTCGAGAGCGTGCCGCCCGTGCCACGCGCGCCGGCTGCCGCGGGCGTGTCGGCCGCTTCGGGCATGAGCACGCCGGGCCGTGCGCTGCTTTTCCTCGCGCTGCTCGCGCACGGCGTGTTGCTGCATACCACCATCTTTCCCCAGAACGCGATGGTGTTCGGTTTCGCGTTCGCGCTTTCGGCGATGTTCTGGCTCGGCGCCGGCATCTACTGGATCGAGAGTTTCTTCTTTCCGCTCGACGGCTTGCGCCTGCTGGTGTTGCCGCTCGCCTGCGTCGCGTCGTTGTTGCCGCTGGCGTTCAACGGCGTGCGCGTGCTGCCGTATTCCGCGGCGCCCATGTTCAAGCTGCACTTTCTGATCGCGAACATCGCGTACGGATTGTTCGTGATCGCGGCGCTGCACGCGATTCTGATGCTGCTGGTGGAGCGGCGTTTGCACGCCATGCGCGGCGGCGTATCGCAACGGCATGGGGCCGCGGCTGGCAACGGCTGGCTGTCGAGCTGGCTCGATACCTTGCCGCCGCTGCTCACGCTGGAAAAGCTGCTGTTCCGCCTGATCGGCGCCGGCTTCGTGCTGCTCACACTCACGCTGATTTCGGGCATCGTGTTCAGCGAGCAACTGATCGACCGCGCGTTGAGCCTCGATCATAAAACCGTGTTCGCGATTCTTTCCTGGGTGATGTTCGGCGCGCTGCTGACCGCGCGCAAGGTATCCGGCTGGCGCGGCCGTGCGGCATTGCGCTGGGTGCTGGCTTCGTTCGTCGCGCTGCTGCTGGCGTACGTCGGCAGCCGTTTTGTTTTCGAGGTGCTGTTGCACCGAGCCGTAGTGTGAGCGTGTGCCATGCGACAAATATTTCTGCTGATCATGTTGTTCATCGTCGGCCAGTGGCTGGTGAAGGCGCTGCGCCGTCATGACGCGCAGACATCGCAACGCGCGGGCGCGAACGGCGCCGCGGGCGCCAACGGTCCGCATGGCGGCGCGCGCTCGGCCGGCTCCGCGCAAGCGCAGGCTCAGCCCCAACTCGCCGAGCCGATGATCCGCTGTGTCGAGTGCGGCGTGCATGCGCCGAAGAGCGATTCCGTGGTGGTGGCGGGGCAGCCGTTCTGCAGCGTCGCGCATGCGCGGCGCCACGGCGCGCGACCCACGGGCCGCGACGCTCGATGAGCGTCGGGTTCACCGTCGACGCCGACGGTTGGGTCGCCGCCGCACGCAAACTCCCCTCGCCGAATTTCGAAGCGCGGCCCGAAGGCGCGTTGCCGACGCTGATCGTCGTCCACAACATCAGCCTGCCGCCCAATGAGTTCGGCGGCACGGCGATCGCCGAACTGTTCCAGAACACGCTCGACTGCGATGCCCATCCGTACTACGACACGCACCTGCGCGGCGTGCGGGTGTCGGCGCATTTCGTGATTCATCGCGACGGGGTGCTGGAGCAATACGTTTCTTGCAATGAGCGTGCATGGCACGCGGGGCCGTCGAATTTTTTCGGCCGCGAGCGTTGCAATGATTTCTCGATCGGCATCGAGCTCGAGGGCAGCGACACCACTGCTTTCGAAGCGGCGCAATACCGCACGCTCGGCGCGCTCGTGAAGGCGCTCAAGGCGCGCTATCCGGTCGAGGCGCTTGCCGGTCACTCGGATATCGCCCCCGGCCGCAAGACGGATCCAGGTCCTCATTTCGACTGGCGGCGTCTGCAGCGCGACACTTCGCTTCCCGCTCAGTATTTCCCCTATCTCAAGTTTTCCAAAACGCCGTAACGGCCCTTCGCGCGACACCGCGTGATGCGACGAGAGCAAGGCGCCGCCTTGTTCTCCGGGGAGACGGCTTCGCGCCGGGCGAGGCGAAAGTCAACCCTTCGAGAGCAAATAAATCGATTTGACCTGTCCCGAAACTCCACTATACTTGGTGCCAGAAATTCGGTTTTGCACTATATCTTGTGCTTTCTTGTGCATAACCATGTGAATAACCGAGTGCACAACGGGTGCACAACTAGTGCATAAGTCAGCGGCGCCCCGCTCTTCGAGCATGGCGCCGCAAGCATTCCAGGCAGCGATAAAAATTCCTGCGGCGCGGCCGGAAGAGACCACCGGCGGCATCCAGAAGCACTCAGGAAAGGGGCGTGGCAAGTGATCGCGACACACATGATGAAGACCGTTACGAATTCGAACCAGGCTTCATCGCTGTCGCATCCCGCCACCCGGCCCAGCCGGCCTTTTTCCTGCACCTCATCGCTTGCGCACGCGGCGGCGCAGCGTTCGTTTTAATCCGCGGCATTCGCCGCAACATTTCCAGGACCAGGAGCTTTGCACATGCAAACCACCGACAACGTGACGACCCGGTACGAGGGTTCACCGACTGGCCAGGCGTTCGGCCAGGCACAAGGCGCCCAGGGGCCCGCGCCGCAAGCGACCTACGCCGACTACAAGGTGATCCGCCGCAATGGCAGCGTGGTGTCGTTCGAGCCGTCGAAAATCGCCATCGCCGTGACGAAGGCATTTCTGGCTGTCAACGGTGGTCAAGGCGCCGCGTCGGCGCGTGTGCGCGAACTGGTCGAGCAGCTCACTCAGAACGTCGTGCGCGCCTTGCTGCGCAGCCGCCCGAACGGCGGCACCTTCCATATCGAGGACATCCAGGATCAGGTCGAACTCGCGCTGATGCGCGGCGGCGAACACAACGTCGCGCGTGCTTACGTGCTGTATCGCGAGAAGCGCACCCAGGCGCGCGGTCATGACGAACAGGTGGCCGGCGGCGCGCCGGGTCTGAACGTCACCGATAACGGCGTGACGCATCCGCTCGACATGGCTGCGCTGCGCGGCATCATCGAATCGGCTTGCGCGAATCTGGGCGACGCCGTGAGCGCCGAGCCGATCGTCGCGGAGACGGTCAAGAATCTGTACGACGGCGTGCCGATGAGCCAGGTCTACGACTCGGCGATCCTGGCCGCGCGCACGATGATCGAAAAAGATCCGGCTTACAGCCAGGTCACCGCTCGCATCCTGCTGCACACCATCCGCCGCGAGATCCTCGAGGAAGAAGTCACGCAAGCCGAAATGGGCGAGCGCTACGCCGAGTACTTCCCGCAGTTCATCAAGCGCGGCGTGCAAGCCGAGTTGCTCGACGACAAGCTGCTGCAGTTCGATCTGAAGCGCCTCGGCGCCGCGCTCGACAACAACCGCGACCTGCAATTCGGCTACCTCGGTCTGCAGACGCTGTACGACCGCTACTTCCTGCATCACGACGGCGTGCGGATCGAAATGCCCCAGGCATTCTTTATGCGTGTCGCGATGGGTCTGTCGCTGAACGAGATCGACCGCGAAGCGCGCGCGATCGAGTTTTACAACGTGCTGTCGAGCTTCGATTTCATGTCGTCCACGCCGACCTTGTTCAACTCGGGCACCCGCCGCTCGCAACTGTCGTCGTGCTATCTCACCACGGTGGACGATGACCTCGACGGCATCTACGAAGCGCTGAAGGAAAACGCGCTGCTCTCGAAGTTCGCCGGCGGCCTCGGCAACGACTGGACGCGCGTGCGTGCGCTCGGCTCGCACATCAAGGGCACCAACGGCAAGTCGCAAGGCGTGGTTCCCTTCCTGAAGGTGGTCAACGACACGGCGGTGGCCGTGAACCAGGGCGGCAAGCGCAAGGGCGCGGTGTGCGCGTACCTGGAAACGTGGCACCTGGACATCGAGGAATTCCTCGAGTTGCGCAAGAACACCGGCGACGACCGCCGCCGCACCCACGACATGAACACGGCGAACTGGATTCCCGACCTGTTCATGAAGCGCGTGATGGAAGGCGGCGACTGGACGCTGTTCTCGCCGTCCACCTGCCCGGACCTGCACGACAAGTTCGGCGCCGAATTCGAAACGGCTTACACGGCTTACGAAGACAAGGTCGCACGCGGCGAGATCAAGCTGTTCAAGAAGCTGCCGGCGGCGCAACTGTGGCGCAAGATGCTGGGCATGCTGTTCGAGACCGGCCACCCGTGGATCACGTTCAAGGATCCGTGCAATGTGCGCTCGCCGCAACAGCACGTCGGCGTGGTCCACTCGTCGAACCTGTGCACGGAAATCACGCTCAACACCAGCGACGCCGAAATCGCCGTCTGCAACCTGGGCTCGGTGAATCTCGTCGCTCACCTGAAAGAACAGCCCGACGGTACGCTCGCGCTCGACCACGACAAGCTCAAGCGCACCGTCAGCGTGGCGATGCGCATGCTCGACAACGTGATCGACATCAATTACTACGCGGTCGCCAAGGCGCGTAACTCGAACCTGAAGCACCGTCCGGTCGGCCTCGGCATCATGGGCTTCCAGGACTGCCTGCACCTGCTGCGCACGCCGTACGCGTCGGACGAGGCGGTCAAGTTCGCCGACACGTCGATGGAAGCGGTCTGCTACTACGCTTACTACGCGTCGACCGAACTGGCGCAGGAGCGCGGCCGTTACTCCAGCTACCGCGGCTCGCTGTGGGATCGCGGCATCCTCCCGCAAGACTCGCTCAAGCTGCTGGCCGAAGCGCGCGGCGGCTACGTCGAAGTCGATTCGAGCGAGTCGATGGACTGGACCGAACTGCGCCAGCGCATCGCCAACTACGGCATGCGCAATTCGAACTGCGTCGCGATCGCCCCGACGGCGACGATCTCGAACATCATCGGCGTGTCGGCTTGCATCGAGCCGACTTTCCAGAACCTGTACGTGAAGTCGAATCTGTCAGGCGAATTCACGGTGGTCAACGACTACCTGGTGCGCGACCTGAAGGCACGCGGCCTGTGGGACGAAGTGATGGTCGCCGACCTGAAGTATTTCGACGGCACGCTCTCTCGCATCGACCGTATCCCGGCCGACCTGCGCGCGATCTACGCGACCGCGTTCGAGCTCGATCCGGTGTGGCTGGTCGAAGCGGCCTCGCGTCGTCAGAAGTGGATCGACCAGGCGCAGTCGCTGAACATCTACATGGGTGGCGCGTCGGGTAAGAAGCTCGACGAGATCTACAAGCTCGCCTGGGTGCGCGGTCTCAAGACCACCTACTACCTCCGCACGATGGCGGCGACGCACGTCGAGAAATCGACGGTGGCGCACGGCGCGCTGAACGCGGTGTCCTCGGGTGGCGGTGAAGGCACGGGCGGTATCGGCGGCGGCGCGGCGGGTGGCTTCGGCGTGAGCGGCGGCGTTGCTGGCGGCGGCATCCAGGCGGCGGCGGCAGCGGCCGCGCCCGCAGTGCCGGCAGTCGCGGTTGAAGCCGCGCCGGAAGCGGATGGTCCGGTGTGCATGATGCGTCCGGGCGACCCCGGCTTCGACGAGTGCGAGGCTTGCCAGTAACAACCCGGCGAGCACGAAGCGGATAGCAGGATCGTTGTTTGCTGACGGGTGTAGGTAATGACCCGCATGCAGACCCGCATGCAGACCCGCATGCAGCGAGCAGCGAACCTGGTGGAAGTGAAGCAGAAGCGAATGAGATGAGCGGCGCGGTGGTTGAGATCGAAGCCGCGTCGTTCATCGAAAGCAGCGAAGCACGGCAAGCGACTGAGGCCGTGAAGCGGTAGATCAGCAGTCGGCAGTCGGCGGCACCAACGAAGCGCGCGGCACAGTGCGCTCGGCAAACGCTTCGATCGATGAGGCCAAGGCAACGCAGCCGGCCAGATGCATCGCTCGACCTTGCATTGAACTTCACCTCGCCGCCACTGACGAAATGGCAAACGCGGGTAAATGCAGAAGCCGCGAGCGAGGCAGCAGTCGGCAACGCAACATGCTCCACGCACACTCCGCGATACAGATAGATAGAGCAGCGAAACGAGGCTTCGATACGTTGCTCTTCGAGCTCGCGAAGCACCTCGACGACACACGTTCAACACGCTTCACATGAGGCGACGCACACACAGTGTCGAACAAAGTGTTGTATGAACGTAGCAACGCGAATCGAAAACAGGATTTTTCATCGGCGAAGGCTTTTATCGCTCGTGAAAAGATGGTACAAACCGTTCTAAATTGATGGTGACATTTATGCTCAACTGGGATGACGAGATCACTGCCGTAACTCCCTCGAGCGCTACGCAACAGAACGTGTTGCGCAACGCTGCGGGATCGGCTGTCGGTTCGCAAGTCGAAACGCGTTCCGCTCCTCATGCTCCCTCGGCTTCAGACATCTTCGCGAACGACATCGCTGTCGCTCCCGCTGCTAACGTTGCTCGTGCTGCTGGAACTGCTGCCGTTTCCGAAGCGCGGGTGAATGTCGCCGACAAGCGCATCATCAACGGCCAGACCGACGTCAATCAGTTGGTGCCGTTCAAATACAAGTGGGCCTGGGAAAAGTATCTGGCTGGTTGCGCCAACCACTGGATGCCGCAAGAAGTGAACATGTCGCGCGACATCGCCCTCTGGAAAGACCCGAACGGTCTGACCGAAGACGAGCGCCGCGTCGTCAAGCGCAACCTGGGCTTCTTCGTGACGGCCGATTCCCTCGCCGCCAACAATATCGTGCTGGGCACCTACCGCCATATCACGGCGCCCGAATGCCGCCAGTTCCTGCTGCGCCAGGCGTTCGAAGAGGCGATCCACACGCACGCATACCAGTACATCGTCGAATCGCTGGGTCTGGACGAAGGCGAGATCTTCAACGCGTATCACGAGGTTCCCTCGATCCGCGCGAAAGACGAGTTCCTGATTCCGTACATCAATGTGCTGACCGATCCGGGCTTCAAGACCGGCACGCTCGAGACAGACCAGACTCTGCTTCGCTCGCTGATCGTGTTCGCCTGTGTGATGGAAGGCCTCTTCTTCTACGTCGGCTTTACGCAAATCCTGGCGCTCGGCCGCCAGAACAAGATGACCGGCGCCGCGGAGCAGTATCAGTACATCCTGCGCGACGAGTCGATGCACTGCAACTTCGGCATCGACCTGATCAACCAGATCAAACTCGAAAACCCGCAACTCTGGACGGCTGAGTTCCGCGCGGAAATCCGCGAGATCTTCCAGCAAGCGGTCGAGCTCGAATATCGTTACGCAGAAGACACGATGCCGCGCGGGGTGCTCGGCCTCAATGCGTCGATGTTCAAGAGCTATCTGCGCTTCATCTGCAACCGCCGTTGCCAGCAGATCGGTCTCGATCCGCTGTACCCGAACGAGGAAAACCCGTTCCCGTGGATGAGCGAGATGA
>JGI24739J22299_10001000_pt1 | contig 10497 bp, 11 predicted proteins | sample KBSCornC5_FD_22299 | JGI IMG/M metagenome (IMG submission 22299)
CCCAGCCCCCGCCGCCCCAGCCCGATCCGCCCCCGCCGGAATTGCCGGGCCCCCAGAGGATGATCGGTCCTGATCCACCCCGATAGCGGCGTCCTTTGCCTCGTCCGGCAAGCATGGCGACGATGATCATCGCGACGACGACGAGCCAGAATATCAGCATGAATGTCCCGCCATCGTCCGACGCGTCGCGCGCCCTGGCCTCGGCCTGCGCCGCAAGTGCCCTGGCTTCTTCAGGCGGCAGGCTCAGCAGCTTGCCAATCGCATCCACCCCTGCATCGATGCCGCCCGGCAAGTCGCCTGCCTTGAAACGGGGCGTGATGTCGTTCCGGATGATCTGGGAAGAGAGAGCATCGGTCATGATGCCCTCCAGACCGTAGCCGACCTCGATCCGGACCTTGCGCTCCTTGGGGGCAATGATCAGCAGCGCGCCGTCATTCCTGTCCTTGGAGCCGATGCCCCAGGCGCGGCCGAGCTGATAGCCATAATCGGATATGTCATAACCCTGGAGGTCCGGCAGGGTCGCAACCACCAACTGACGCCCGCTCTGCTTTTCCAGCGCAGCAAGCTTGTCGGTCAGGGCCTGTTTCTGCTGCGCGGACAGCAGGGAGGCGTCGTCCACCACCCGCCCTGTCAGCTTGGGAAAGGTCTGGGCCTGCGCGGCAGGCGCAATTCCCGCCATCCCCGCGGCAGGCAGGAAAGCCAGCAGCGCGAGGATCAGGAGCAGGCGGCGGAGCATCACCGGCTCAGTTGCCGAAATCGACCTTCGGCGCCTCTTCCGCGCCCGGCGTCGTGGCCTGGAACGGGGTCATGGGTTTGGCGCCATGGATGATCTTGGCGCCGATCGCATCGGGGAAGGTGCGGATGCGGGTATTATAGGCGCGCACCGCTTCATTATAGTCGCGGATGGCGACAGCGATGCGGTTCTCCGTTCCTTCAAGCTGCGACTGCAGATCNAGGAAATTCTGGTTGGTCTTGAGCTCGGGATAGGCTTCGACCGAAGCGAGCAGACGGCCCAGCCCNTGGCTCAACTGCGCCTGCGCCTGCTGGAACTGCTGCACCTTGGCCGGGTCGGACAGATCGGCCGCATTGACCTGGACCGAAGTCGCCTTGGCGCGGGCTTCCGTCACCTTTACCAGCGTGTCCTGTTCCTGCTTGCCCGCGGCCTTCACCGTGGCCACGAGATTGCCGACCAGATTGGCCCGGCGCTGATATTGGGCCTGCACGTCGGCCCATTTGGCCTTGGCGACCTCTTCTGCGGCAGGGACGCTGTTGATGCCGCAGGCGCTGAGCGCGAAGGCGCCCAACAGCGGCAGGAGGAAAAGTCGGAACTGGCGCAGGATCGTCATGGAACATCCTCAGGCTTGTTTCGTGTGACGAAATAGGCGGTTGTTGAAGCCTGCGCAACGGTCCATGCTGTCAATATCGCAATCAGGACAAGGGGTTCGCCATGGGGCTGATTTCCGAATTCAAGACGTTCATCAATCGCGGCAATGTGATGGATCTGGCCGTCGGCGTGATCATCGGCGGCGCGTTCGCGACCATCACCAAGTCGCTGACGGACGATCTGATCATGCCGGTCGTCGGTTATATTTTCGGGGGCGCCGACTTTTCCGGCTATTTCATCCGGCTGGGAGAGATTCCCGCCGGGTTCAAGGGCAATCCGAACAGCTATGCCGATCTGAAGGCCGCCAATGTCGCCATGTTCGGCTGGGGTGAATTCCTGACGGTCTTCGTCAATTTCCTGATCCTGGCCTTCATCATTTTCCTGCTGGTCAGGACGGTGAACAAGCTGATGCCCAAGCCTCGACGAGGCGCCGGCGGCCACGCCGGAGGACGTGCTGCTGCTGCGCGAAATTCGGGATTCCCTTAAAAAATAAGTCGTTTCTGCGACGAAAGGAGCCTGCGGCGGGAACCATATTTCCCGCGACCAGTTGATGGGCGTCAGGGTTCCGGGCATCCGGTCCCCTTGCCGAATGACGTCAGCCCATGGGGGCGCAACAGGAGAAAACGCCGTGAAAACCTTCGTATCAGTCCTTGGCCTTGCCAGCCTGATCGCACTTGCTGCGTGCGATTCCAAGCAGGAGAACAAGGTCGAGAACGCGTATGAGAATCAGGCGGACGCCATCGACAACCAGGCTGACAATATGGAAGCGATGGCCGACAATCTGAGCGGCAATGCCGAAAATGCCGCTGAAAACGCTGCCGACGCGCTGGAGAACAAGGCGGATGCCACCCGCGAAGCCGGCGAGAAGGCGGCCGACGCGGTTGAGAAGAACCAGACGCACTGATCCAGGCTTTCTACCCGAGCCGCAGGGGGCGTCGCGACGGTCTGTCGCGGCGCCCCTTTCTTTTGCATTGCGGGATCGGTCCTCTTTAACGGGGATTTAACCACGGCTGCTTCATGGTCCGCCGCCTATCCATGAGGCGGTGGAATGGACGAGTTACTCCAGGAATTCATATCGGAAACGCGCGAGACGTTGGAAGCGTTGGCGGGGGAGGTCGTCGCCTGGGAAGCGGACCCTGCGGACCGCGATCGCCTGGATGCCATTTTCCGCTTCTTCCATACGGTGAAGGGGAGTTGCGGTTTCCTGAACCTGCCGCGCTTCGAACGGTTGAGCCACGCCGCCGAGGATGTTCTTTCGGAAATCCGGGCGGGCAAGCGGATTGCCGATCCTGCTACTGTCAGCGCCGTGCTGGGCATCATGGATCGCATCGCGGAACTTGCCGAGGCGGTGGCCATTGGCGCCGCGTTGCCGCAGGAGAATGACGATTATCTGATCGCGGCCCTGACCGGCAGGCTCGCTGAGACGGAACCCACCGTAACGGACGAGGAGATGTCGGCGCCGATTGTCATGCGGACTTCCGCGGGACAATCGGCGCCGCGTACGATCCGCTTGCCGCTGTCGCTGATCGACCAATTGATGAATGGCGTGTCGGACATGGTGCTGGCGCGGAACGAACTGTCGCGCAAGCTGCGGGAACGGTCGACTGATCCGGAACTGGAAAGCGCCTTCGAACGGCTGTCGACCTGCGTCGCTGACATGCGTGACGCCATTTCCAAGACTCGGATGCAGCGCGTCGATCGATTGTTCACTGCCATCCCGCGCATGGTTCGCGACCTCAGCAGGGAATTGGGCAAGCGCATTGACCTCAGCCTTGAGGGCGGCGATGTCGAAATGGATCGCGAAATGGTCGAGATGGTCGTCGACCCGCTTACCCATATCGTCCGCAACAGCATCGACCATGGCATAGAAGCGCCCGAAAAGCGCCGCGCGCTGGGCAAGCCCGAGGCGGGGCGGCTGAGGCTGGAGGCGCGTCAGTCGGGCAATCAGATCGTCATCGAGATTTCCGACGATGGGCAGGGCATCAATACCGGCCGCCTGGTCGACAAGGCGGTGGCGGCGGGTCGCCTGACGCCGGACGGCGCAGCGCGAATGAGCGAGGCGGAAAGGCTCGACCTGATCTTCCACCCCGGCCTTTCGACCGCGAACCAGGTCACGGCCATTTCCGGACGCGGCGTCGGCATGGACGTGGTCCGCGCGAATGTGGAGCGGATCGGCGGGGTCATCGCGCTCGACAACCGTCCGGGCTGCGGGCTGACCATAACCTTGCGGGTGCCGCTGACGCTGACGATCATTCCGGGACTGATCGTGCGAGCAGGCGACCTGCATTTCGCCATTCCGCGCGCTGCGGTCGTGGAAATATTGCATGACAACAATGAGATGCTGACCATCGCGGAAGTGGGCGGCGCCAAGATCGCGACGATCCGGTCGGTCCGCCATTCGATGATCGACCTGGAAGATGTGCTGGGCATGGAACGGGTCGCGCAGCCCGGACCGCGCGTATTGATGGTGGTGCGTTCCGCAACCGGCGTTCCCTTTGCCATGGGCGTGTCGGCGGTCGAAAATCACGAGGAATTGGTGATCCGTCCTGCCTCGCCGCTTGTGATGGCATCGGGTGTCTATGCCGGCATGACCTTGCCCGACAATGGTAAGCCGATGCTGTTGCTGGATGCGGCGGGACTGGCCAATGCGGCGCGTTTGCCCAACATCGTCGACGACCAGGCGGAGGGCCGGGTGGGGCAAAAGGAAGAAGCGCAGGGCGTCGAGATGGTGTCCGCCTTGCGGTTCGAGGAATATTCGGGGGAGCGGCGACTGCTCAAGCTCTCGCTGATCGAGCGGGTGGAGGACATCGATGCCCGGCTGTTCGGCCAGTCGGGCGGGCGCGGCTTCGTGCGGCTGGACGGACGGCTGGTGCCGGTGGCCAATGGCCATCACGCCTTTGCCGGGGAGAAGGTCGCCGCGCTCCGCCTGCGCGATGGCACGCGGGAGGCCTGCTACCCGGTCGCCGCGGTTCTGGATATCGTGGAAATGCCTGCCGTGCCGGACATGGTGGCGATGCACGGCTTGTTGAGCGGCGTCGTCGTGATCGATGGCGAGCATCTGGAGGTGATCAACCCGTTCGCCCTCTTCGCTGGACTGCCGGAACAGCCGATGGTGGAGCGGACTGGGGCGCGCTGTCTGCTGGCCGACAGCGAGGATGGCTGGACCCGTGAAATATTGGCGCCGTTGCTTCGTCAGGCCGGGCATGAGGTGGTGATGGGCCTGCCCGCTGGCGAGGCGGTCGACCCGCAGGACGTGGTATTGTTCACCGGATCGGACACGTCGCCGGCCAACGAACTGCTGGGCTGCCGAATTGTCCAGTTGCGCGCGACGCCTCGTCCGACCGGCCCCCAGGACAGCAGCATCTATCGCTACGATCAGGACGCGCTGATGGCTGCGCTCGCTGGATCGGGGCGTCAGGCCGGGAGGACAGCCCAATGAACCAGCTTTACCTCTTCGCCACGTTGGCCGGTACGAGAATCGCGGTAGAGACCCGGGAGGTCGAGGCGGTGGTCAAGCTCACCGACATTTCGCCCGTGCCTGGCATGGGCGCGCATGTCGCCGGCCTTTCCGCGCTGCGGAGCCGCGTGTTGACGGTCATCGACGTCGCGGCGCTGGTACGGGGGCGCAAGACACCCGCACAGCAGCGTGGCTTTGCGATCATCGCCGACATCAGTGGCCATAGCTATGGGTTGATGGTCGACGCCGTGCACGACATCTGCCAGGTGCCGGTGGGCGAATTGCCGCTGCGGGGCCAGTTGGACCCTGCCTGGATGCCCTATGCTCGCAGCCTGGTGGAGCATGAGGGGCAACCCTATCTGCTCGTGTCGCTGAGCGGCTTCATTGAGGGCGGCTCGGTCACGCAGGCGGCATGATTTCGGATGGGCATGACGATCTCGTGCCGGCGTTTACCAAATCCTCGCCTTTGCTGATTAGGACTTGCACGGATGGGACGCAAAATAAGGGACGCATTATGAAAAACTGCCTGGTGGTGGATGATTCAAAGGTCATCCGCAAAGTCGCCCGCCACATATTGGAATCGCTCGACCTGTCGGTGAGCGAGGCGGTCGACGGCCGTGACGCCCTTACGCAATGCGAGACATCGGTCCCCGACGTGGTGCTGCTGGACTGGAACATGCCCGTGATGAGCGGAATGGAATTCCTCCAGGCGCTGCCGGATGCCAAGCTCTCCTCTCGGCCCAAGATCATCTTCTGCACCACCGAAAATGGCATCAGCCATATCAAAGCCGCGGTCGAAGCGGGCGCAGACGAATATGTCATGAAGCCATTCGATCGCGAAACTCTGGAAAGCAAGCTGACGATCGTCGGCGTCATCTAGGCGTCGCGTCCGGATCCGGTGCCCCCGCCGGCACTTCTTGCTTGTTCAGTTCGCCTTTGTTCAGAAAGACTTGCTTCGATGACCGTTCACGTGCCGATCATGGCCTTCAGCCGGGATGAGGATGCGCCGCTGCGCACCCTCATCGTCGACGATTCGGTCGTGGTAAGGACGGTCATAGAGCGGATATTGAATGCCGANCGCAGATTTTCCGTCACGCACAAGACCAATAGCGCCGAACATGCGCTCGGCTATTTGCGGGACCATGAGGTCGACCTGATCCTGCTCGACATAGAGCTGCCGGGACAGAGCGGCCTCATGGCACTGCCGGCGATCCTGAAGACCAATCCGCGGGCCAAGGTCGTGATCCTGTCCGGTAATTGCGGGGAGGGGAGCGCCGCGGCAGTCGAAGCTCTGGCCCTGGGTGCCAGCGACATACTGGCAAAGCCAGGTAGCGGCAGTTTTGGCGAGCAGTTTCCGCAGGCGCTGATGGACCGGCTGTCGCGCCTGTTCAGCGGNAACNCCATGGCTGTCGCGGTTCAGCCGCCCCAGCATATCGGCCCGCAGCAGGTGACCCAGCCACTCGCCTGCCTCGGCATCGGTGCATCGACCGGAGGCATCCACGCGCTGGGGCGGCTTTTCGCGGGCCTGGCTGATCCATTGGGCGTGCCGATCCTGCTGACCCAGCATCTTCCCGCCAGCTTCACCCATTATTTCGTCGAGCAACTGGGACGCATGACATTCCTGCGCGTCAAGGTGGCGGAACAGGGCGAAATACTGGTCCCTGACGTCGTCTATGTCGCGCCGGGCGACGCCAATCTCCAGCTTCGGCCAGGTCTTTATGGCCGGGTTTCCGTGGTGCTGAATGCGCAGCGCACGCCCACCGGCAACCTGCCGGGCGTCGACCCGATGTTCGCCAGCATGGCCCAGGCATATGGCGCCGGCGCGGCGGGCGTGGTGCTGACGGGCATGGGGCGGGACGGGACGGCGGGCGCACGCGAAATCGTCGCGGCCGGCGGATGGATCGTGGCGCAGGATGAAGCAAGCAGCGTCGTTTGGGGAATGCCCGGATCGGTCGCCGGAGAAGGATTGAACTGCGCCCTGCTCGAACCCCATGCGATCATGGACTTCGTGGCGCGAAGAGGAAAGAACAGAAACTGATGGCATTGCCCCCTTCGGCCGACTCCCTTTCGTCCGGTGCCGCTTCGCCGGTCCCTGCGGCACGCGGCGCGGCGCGCATTTTTTCCGGCCTGCTGGAGGCGCGCACCGGGCAGGTTTTGTCCGAAAACCGGGCATGGCGGATGGAGACGGCGCTGAAGCCCGTGCTGCGCGCCCACGGCCTGGGTGACATGGATGCGCTGGCGGCCCGGCTGATCGCACATAAGGACGCGGCGCTGGAAAACGACGTGGTCAATGCGCTGCTGAACAATGAAAGCAGTTTTTTCCGTGACCTCCAGATTTTCGACATGATCCACCGCCATATCCTGCCGCGCATTCATGCCCAGCGATCCGACAGGACGCTGCGCATCTGGAGCGCAGGCTGTTCGACAGGGCAGGAAGTCTATTCGCTGGCGATCCAGCTCTGCAACGATATGGCGAAGTGGCGCGGCTGGCGGATAGAGATATTGGCGACCGATATTTCCACTGCGGCCATAGCCCAGGCAAAAGCAGGCATCTTCACCCAGATGGATGTGCAACGCGGCTTGCCGGTGGGCGACCTGCTCAAATGGTTCGATCCTGCGGGCGATGACTGGCGAGCCAATTCGGCTCTGCGGCAGATGATCGATTTTCGAACCGACAACCTGTTCGACGCACGCGCGCCGCTGGGGGAATATGACCTTCTGCTCTGCCGCAACGTGCTCCTCTACTTCACCCCCGAACGCCGGCAGTCTGTACTGCGCCTCCTCGCGCGGCACAGCCATTCCGGCTCGGTCCTGCTGTTGGGCGCGGGCGAGACGGTGATCGGTCACAGCGAGGACTTTGTGCCTCATGCGGAATTTCGCGGCGGCTATGGACGACGCGCCGAGGCTGCGGGGCAGGGGAATGAAGAGCGGCGGCGGGCGGGCTGATCGATCTGATAGCTGCCGCGGGAAAATGCCGCAGCCCGCTTGATTGGCCTGCCGCTGTCGGCCATGGTCTGTTCGCGCCCAATCGAGGCGTTGACGGACGAATATGAGCGACGGGCCCCTGGCGATGAACGACTTTCCCATGATCGACACGCCGTCACCCAATTTCGACGAACGCGGCCTGCCGATCTCGATGCTGGTGCTGCACTATACCGGGATGGTGGATGCGGCGACGGCGATCAACTGGCTCGTCAGCCCGGAATCCAAGGTTTCCGCCCATTATGTCGTGACCGAGGACGGGCAGGTCATTCGCATGGTGGATGAAGAAAAGCGCGCGTGGCATGCGGGCCGGGCCCATTGGCGCGGCATTGACGATGTCAATTCCGCCAGCATCGGGATCGAGATCGTCAATCCAGGTCATGAATGGGGCTATCGGCCCTTTCCGGACGCGCAGATGGGGTCGCTGATCCCGCTGATCCACCAGATCGTGCAGCGCCACAAGATCACCCGCGGCAATATCGTCGGGCACAGTGACGTNGCTCCGGCCCGCAAGCAGGATCCTGGCGAGTTGTTTCCCTGGGCNCAGTTGGCGCGGCTGCGNCTGGCCCTGCCNCGCCCCACCAGGAATCTCATGGACCCGCATTGGAGCGACGGGGGCTTCATGCTGGCGCTNGAACGCTTCGGCTATGACATTGCCGANCCGCGGGCGGCGGTGGTGGCNTTTCAGCGCCGGTTCCGGCCGGAACTGATCGACGGGATCATCGACGGAGAATGTCGCGCCATCCTGTTGGCCCTGCTGTTGCCGAAGCCGCAGGGCGACGATTGAGCGGAATGATGATGCAAAGGGATGACGAGCGCCGCTGACCTGTGTATAGGCGCCTCTGCCAGAGGGCCGGGCGGCCGCGGCGTGGCGGGTAACTTCCACGGCGAGGAAAGTCCGGGCTCCACGAAATGACGGTGCCGGCTAACGGCCGGCTGGAGTGATCCAAGGGACAGTGCAACAGAAAGCAGGTCGCTACAGCTTCGGCTCAGCGAAATTGAAAGGGTGCGGTAAGAGCGCACCGCGTCTCCGGCAACGGAAGGCGGCACGGTAAACCCCACCGGGAGCAAGACCGAATAGGGGCGGCGCGCAGTTTTAGGCTGCTAGGCCTGTTTCGGCTGAGACCGCCCGGGTTGGTTGCTTGAGGGACGGAGCGATCCGCCCCCTAGAGGAATGGTCGCCACCCCTCGCAAGAGGGGGACAGAACCCGGCTTACAGGCCCTCTGGCATTGGGCTTCTCGCCATCCGACGATGGGGAGGATTTGAAATGAAGGCAATTTTCATCAGCAGCCGGGGTGGCGTTCCGCCTGCGGCCTGCCTAATTTGGAACCATGGCAAGAAGCAGCCGATCCAATGACTGGGGCTTTCCCCGCTGGCGCAGCTATGGCGCATCGCGTGAGGCGCAGCAGGTGCGCCTGTGCGACCGGCATGGCTGTGACCGGCCTGGCGACTGCCCCGCGCCCAAATCGCCGAACAGCCGCGAGCGCTGGTATTTCTGTACCGATCACGCGGCGGAATATAATCGCAACTGGGATTATTTTCAGGGTCTCGACCAGGAAGAACGCGATCAGCGCGAACGTACCGAGCGNCGTGANGCGGGCGGCTATCAGAACAGCGCCTACCATGGCTGGGGCGGGCCGGGAGACGGCACCCGTTCCCGTGACGANCTGCATGCGCTGCAGGCGCTGGANCTGGAGGACGACGCCGATTTCGATGCCGTGAAGAAAAGCTGGCGGCGTCTGGCCAAGGAATATCATCCCGATGTGAAGCCTGGCGATGCACAGGCCGCCATACGCTTCCAGACGATCCAGGCCGCCTATGAAGTGCTGAGGGCCGCGGAGGAGCGCCGGACATGGAAGCCGCGGGAGCGGACGGATTGAAGGATCGCATCGGGTCGAACTGGGATCATGCGGTGCTTGTCTGCCGCAAATGTTCGAAGAAGCTGGACGGTGGCTTCGGTCCTGAGGGCGACGAGCGGCTCGCCAAGGCGTTGCGGCGGCATCTTTCGCTGAAGAAGGGACGCAAGGCGGCGGCGGGGATCGTGGAGGTGAATTGCCTGGGCGTCTGTCCAAAAGGGGCAGTGACGGTCGTCGACGGCGCGCAATCCCGTGACTGGTTGCTGGTGCGGGCTGGCGCTGACCTGAATGAATTGGCCGAGGCGCTGAATCTCGTCCCGGTGGGGGAAGGCTGAGTTCAGCCTCCGCGCATTATCCGGGCCGGTTCGATCAATCCGGCATCGGACAGCAGGGGCATCAGCAATCCTTCTTCCTGGTGCAGCCGATCCATGATGCTGGCCAATATCTCACGGGTTTCGCGACAGAAACCGGTCCATTCGCGTTCGATCCGGTCATCGCTCCATCGTGCCATATAGGCGGCAAAATCGCCGGCGATGGGAGCCATTTCGCTTTCGAGACGGGCGGCCGTGCTTCGCAGCTTTTCATGTCGCTGCCGCTGCATGTTGGGATAGAAAATCCGGTCTTCCAGTGCCAGATGCGCCATCAGCAGCCGCGCGAACTGCCAGCGCAGCGTACCCAGTCTTTGCGGAACATTGTCATCCGCGATCGCCTGACGAAAACGGACGGCCATTGCCTCTATCTCATCATGCTGTTTCTGCAAATTCTGCAAACTTTCGAGGTCCATGCGCTGTTCCCTCATCCCCGTGGGATATTCCCC
>JGI24739J22299_10001002_pt1 | contig 10489 bp, 8 predicted proteins | sample KBSCornC5_FD_22299 | JGI IMG/M metagenome (IMG submission 22299)
TCCCGCAACAATTCGCGCTTCATGGCGTCACTCCAGCGACCCCAGTGCCGACCGATTGCAGAGCGCCATTCCATATTTCTTCTCCTGCGAATCGAGACGCGCCTTATCTAGTGTCCAGATAGAGATTTGTCTTTCAAGCTTTGCTGATCATCGGGGTAGAAAAGCTTGGCCGGGCGTGCCGCGACGCGTGCCCGCATCCCCGCATCCCGGAGAGGATTCATGACCAATAGTTCATGAGCGGCTCATTGGCCCGGCATGGCCCACCGCGTAAAGGCGGTCCCGAAACAGGGCGACAGCGCGAACCATGAGCAGACCAATCTTCTTCGATCCCACCGGCCGCCGGGGGCTTTGGGCGCGGCGCCTGCTGGCGGGCGCATTGCTGCTTATCCTGCTGGGCGCGATCGCCTTCGCCACCACGCTGGTCGCCGTCCCGTCGGAGGGTGACCTGGCATTGCCCCTGCCCCAGCCGCATGCGGCGCGCCTGTCGGGCATATCGTCGCTGCGGCACGATATCGCCAAATGGCTGCCGCATTGGGGCAAGCGTCACGTGCAGGCCCGGCCGCTCAACATCGGCTTCTACATGCCCGGCGACGAAGGCAGCATCGCGTCGCTGCGCCGCCATGTCGCACAGCTCGACTGGGTGGTGCCGGCGCTGGTCACCATATCGGGTTCCGGCCAGCCCATCCACGTCGCCAGCGACCCCGCGTTCGACCGCATGATCGCCGCCATGCCCCGGCCGCCCAAAGTGCTGCCCATGGTGCAGAATATCGGCAGCGAAAGCTGGGACGGCGCGGGTGCGGCGCGGCTGTTGCGCGATCCGGCTGCGTCGCAGGCACTCGCCCGGCAGCTAGGCGGCTTTGTTGCCCGCAACCATGAGGCGGGGCTGGTCATGGACCTGGAATCGCTGCCGGGCAATGCCATGCCCGGCTATCTGCGCTTCCTCCAATTGCTGCGCGCAGCCATGCCGCATGGCACGCAGATCGCGCTGACCGTGCCCGCGGGCGAACAGGGCTGGCCGCTTGCCCGCTTCGCCGCTGTGGCCAACCGGGTGATCCTGATGGATTACGATCAGCATTGGCAGGGTGGCGAGCCGGGCCCCATCGCCGCGCAAGGNTGGTTCGCGCGGGAAGCCGAGACCGCCTTGCGTGAAATCGGCGCGGACCATATCGTCGTCGCGCTGGGCAGCTATGCCTATGACTGGCATGGCGGCACCGCCGATGCCCTGTCGCTGGACGAGGCGTGGCTGGCCGCGCATGACAGCGACGCCCGTCCGCTTTACGACGCCGCGAGCGGCAATGCCGGCTTTGCCTATGACGAGGCGGGGCAGCGCCACCAGATCTGGATGCTGGACGCCGCCGCGAGCTGGAACGAGCTGNTGGTGCTGAAGCGGCTGGGCATCCAGAGCGTCGCGCTCTGGCGGCTGGGCAGCGAAGACCCTGGCATCTGGTCGGACCTGACCGCCTGGCGCAACGGCGGCCGCCCGAAGCTGGACGTGATGGCGAGCACGCTGGACACGGATGTCGAGGGTTCCGGGGAGATATTGCGGATCACCGCCACGCCCACGCAGGGCCATCGCGCCATCACCTTCGGGCAGCAGGGAACGATCGCGCAGGAAATCTATGAAACGATGCCGACGCCCTATCAGGTGCAGCGTACCGGTGCGCAGGACCCCAAGAAGCTGGCCCTCACCTTCGACGACGGGCCGGACGCGGAATGGACGCCCAAAATATTGAACGTGCTGGAACAGACCCACACGCCCGCGACCTTCTTCGTGATCGGCGAAAATGCGCTGGAGCATCCGGGCCTGCTGGAGCGGATCGTTGCCGACGGGGACGAGATCGGCAATCACACCTATGACCATCCCAATCTCGCCACATGGTCCGAAGAGCCGACCCGGCTGCAGCTCAACGCCACCCAACGGCTGGTGCAGGCCTATACCGGGCGCAGCACGCGGCTGTTCCGCGCGCCCTATTTCGGGGACGCGGAACCGACCACCGCGGACGAACTGGGGCCCGCGCTGACGGCGCAGGAGCTGGGCTATACGGTGGTTGGGCTGCACGTTGACCCCAATGACTGGCAGCGTCCCGGCGCCGACGCCATCGTGCAGCAGGTGATCGATCAGGTGCATGCGGCCGACAGCGAGCGGTCGGCGAACATCGTGCTGCTGCACGATGGCGGCGGCGAACGGTCGCAGACGGTGGCCGCGCTTCCCCGCATCATCGCGCGACTGAGGGCCGAGGGCTATCGCTTCGTGCCGGTGTCGCAACTTGCCGGACTGCCCCAAAATGCCGCCATGCCGCCTGTCAAGGCCAGCGACCTGCTGGCGGTACGGGTCGACGTCGCCGCATTCGTGGTGCTGGCGACACTTTCCGCGCTGCTCGGCTGGATCTTCTACGTCGCCATCTCCCTGGGGCTGGCGCGGGCGGTGTTGATGACGCTGCTCGCCTGGTTCCAGGCGCGGCGGGGGCGGCCGACGCCACCGGATCATCAGCCGACCGTCTCCGTCATCATCCCCGCCTATAATGAGGCGCGGGTGATCGAAGAATCGGTGCGCCGCGTGCTGGCCAGCGACTATCCGGGCCTTCAGCTGATCGTCGCCGACGACGGGTCGAAGGACGCAACCAGCGCCATCGTGGCGGAGGCCTTCGCCAACGATCCGCGCGTCACGCTGCTGACGCTGCAGAATGGCGGCAAGGCGGCGGCGCTCAACCGCGCGCTGCAGGAGGCGACCGGAGAAGTCGTCATCGCGCTGGACGCCGACACGCAGTTCGAGCCGGCGACGATCCGCCGCCTTGCCCGCTGGTTCGCCGACCCCACGCTGGGCGCGGTGGCGGGCGACGCGCGGGTGGGCAATCGCGTGAACCTCGTCACCCGCTGGCAGGCGGTGGAATATATCACCGCGCAGAATCTGGAACGGCGTGCGCTGGCCGGCTTCGACGCGATAACGGTGGTGCCGGGCGCGGTCGGCGCGTGGCGCCGCGCGGCGCTGGACGCCGTTGGCGGCTATCCGGAAAACACGCTGGCAGAGGACCAGGATCTCACCATCGCGATCCAGCGCGCAGGCTGGCGCGTCACCTATGATCCCGAAGCGGTCGCATGGACCGAGGCGCCCGAAAGCTTCCGGACGCTGGCCAAGCAGCGCTATCGCTGGGCCTTCGGCACGCTGCAATGCCTGTGGAAGCATCGCCGCATCCTGCGCGATAGGAAGCCCACCGGCCTTGCCCTGGTCGGCCTGCCCCAGGCCTGGCTGTTCCAGATATTGTTCGCGGCCATTTCGCCCCTGATCGACCTGGCGCTCATCACCTCCGTCATCGGCACGCTGGTCCGCGTGCACCAGCATGGCTGGGCGCAGACCAGCAACGATGTGTGGACGATGGGCGTCTACTGGCTGGCCTTCACCGGCATCGACGTCCTCTGCGGCTGGGTGGCCTATGCGCTCGACAATCGCGACGTGCGCTATCCGCCGCACCTGCTGGTGGCGCAACGCTTCGTCTACCGCCAGATCATGTACTGGGTCGTGGTGCGGGCGATCGCGTCGGCCATTGGCGGCTGGGTGGTCGGCTGGGGCAAGCTGGAGCGGACGGGCCGGGTCGCCGTCACCCAGCCAGGCATTCCGTCCGGGGCATGAACAAAGCTTAACATGACTTGGCAGCGCACCCGCTTCATCCTTCAATCGGCGGCGGAGATCCCGTCAGGACGGGCAAAGCGCCGCCAGCAAGTGAAGGAGATGATCCATGAAATACCTGATCTTCCCTCTCGTCGCTTTGGGCATGGGCACAGCCGCCATGGCGCAGGCGCCCAGCACCCCGCCCAGTCCGCCCAGTTCCTACCCCCCCTGCTCCAAGACCGTGACCGACGAATGCACCAGCTCGTCGGGCGAAATGATGCACCATGCCGCACGTCCGGCCGCCCATCACAAGGCGGCACACCACAAGGCCGCGGCACATCACAAGGTCGCCGCACGGCATCACAGGACAGCGCATGCCGCCAAGCCCGCAGCCGAGGGCACGCCGGCGCCGAAACCCTCCTGATGCCGGCACGGCCGGGGAAGGATGGGACGCCGCCATCCTTCCCCGGCGCGACGGGGATGGGGGAGTAGGCGGATGACGAAGCGACCGATCGACAGGAACGCGACCGGCCTGCTGCTGGCCGGACTGGCGCTNTGCGCGCTGCTCATGAGCGGCGCCTTCTTCATGCATGTCCGCCGCGTCACGGACGGCCATATCGAAGCGGCGGCGGCCAAGGCCCGCGCGCTGCCCGGCATCACCCTGACCGACGGAAGCTGGCCCGACGGTCGCCCGGCGGTCGTCGTCACCAGCATGGAAACGGACGGGGAAGCCGCGCGCCTGGGCATCAGCGTCGGCGACGACGTGGTCAGCCTGAACGGCACGCCGATAAGCTCGCTGGATCAAGCCAGCACCTATCTGTTACATCATTCCCAGCCAANGATAGCGCTGGGGCTGAAACATGCGGATCATATGCGCGTGGTGATGCTGGACCGGCCGGAAAGGGAGCAATGAGCCACAAGATTCTGGTGGTCGAGGACGATGCAGCCACCGCCGCCTACGTCGCCAAGGGCATGGGCGAGGCAGGCTTCACCGTCGACCGGGCGGACAATGGCCGGGACGGCCTGTTCCTGGCGAGCGACGGCAGCTATGGCGCGATCATCCTGGACAGGATGATGCCGGCGATGGACGGGATGGCGATGCTGAAGGCCCTGCGCGCGGCGGAGATCGAGACGCCGGTCATCATCCTTTCCGCGCTGGGAACGCCGGAGGACCGGGTAGAGGGGCTGACCAGCGGCGCGGACGATTATCTGGTNAANCCCTTCGCCTTTGCCGAACTGATGGCGCGGGTGCAGTTGCTGCTGCGGCGGAGCGGCGGCAGCAGCGCGGTCGTCACCAGCCTGCGGCACGCGGATCTGGAAATGGATTTGCTTTCCCGGCGGGTGAAGCGGGGGTCGCGGAATATCGACCTGCAACCGCGCGAATTCCGCCTGCTGGAATATTTTCTGCGCCATCCCGACCAGGTGGTGACGCGCACCATGCTGCTGGAAGGCGTATGGGACTATCATTTCGATCCGGGCACCAACGTCATCGACGTGCATGTCAGCCGCCTGCGCCGCAAGCTGGACGAAGGCGGGGACAAGCCGCTGCTGCACACGGTGCGCGGCATGGGATACCGGCTGGGGCCGGAGGGCTGAGGGCGGGCGGAAAGCAGGGTGGTCTCAAGCTCAAGATCGCCTACTTCGCCCTCCCCCCTTCCGGAACTTGACCAGCGGCTGAGGAGGCCCCGACCATCCCTGGAAACCATCCTTCCCGTCGTTGGTTCGGTTTTGTCCGATCGACCATCGGGCGGTTCGTGGGTCTGGCCTTTCTCTGCCAGTTCCTGGTGACCGGCGGCGTGCTGCTGTTCGTGCAGCAGGCAAGCCAGCGTACCGTCGTCGCCGCCGATCGTCAGGCGGCGGAGGATGCCCGCGACGACCTGCTTGCGCTCCATCGCAGCGGAGGGACCGCCGCCCTGCGCGCGGAGATCGCCCGGCGTTTCCGCGCGGTCGAGGGGGAGCGCGCCGTGCTGCTGCTGACCGATCCGTCAGGCCGCCCCGTCAGCGGCAATCTGGGCGCCTGGCCTGCCGGACTGGCCGCCGACGGACGCTGGCAGATCATCTCGCTCTACCGCGTCGGCCGCGACGAGCCCGAGCCGATGGGCGTCATCCCGATAAGGTTGAAGGACAATACTCAATTGCTGGTCGGCATGGTGGTTTCCAACAGCCTGCAACTTACCCGCATCTATGAGGAGGCGCTGACCGCCGCCTTTGCAATAAGCCTGGTCCTGGCGCTGGGCAGCGCGATCATGCTGGGCCGCATCCTGGCGCGGCAGGTTTCGGACATCGCGGAAACCGCCAATGACGTCGCTGTCGGCGCGCTCGACCGGCGTGTGCCGACCGACGGCAGCGGCGACGCCTTCGACCGCCTGGGCCAGTCGATCAACGCCATGCTGGAGCGGATCGACGCCCTGGTGACGCAGTTGCGCATGATGACCGACGGCCTTGCCCACGACCTCAAATCCCCGGTGACGCGCCTGATTTCCGTTGTCGAGCAAGCCAGCGCCCAAACCGCCGACGACACCGCGCTCGACGCACTGGAAAAGGTGCATCATGAGGCGCAGACGCTGCGATCCATGCTCACCACGGCGCTGCTGATCAGCCGGACCGAAGCGGGATTCGGCGGCGACCAGCGGCGCGATACCGACGTCATGGAACTGCTGCGCGATGTGGGCGAGATCTACGGCCCGCTGGTGGAGGACAGCGGCTTTGCGCTGACGATCGCGGCCGCCGATCCGCTGGTCTTTCCGCTCCATCGCGAACTGGTGAGCCAGTCGCTCGCCAATCTGATCGAAAATGCGCTCTATTATGCTGAGGGGGGCGATCGCATAGAAATCAGCGCGGCGATCGACAATGGCGATCTGCTGATCATCGTCGCCGACAACGGTCCGGGGATTCCGGCAGAGAGCCGGGCCGCCGCCCTGAAGCGCTTCGGACGGCTCGATCCGGCGCGCGGCAAACCGGGATCGGGACTGGGCCTGTCGCTGGTCGAAGCGGTGGGGCGGCTGCACAACGGCATGGTGACGCTGGCTGATAATGGGCCCGGACTGAAGATCCTGCTGTCCTTGCGGCGACCCTGAAAAGCGCATCCCGGGCAACGATCAGGGCGTGCAGTTCCACCGACCGCTGCCCAGGATGGTATCCGTTGTCGTGCTTGGAGAGTATGACAACGTTGTCCAATCGATGTAGACCCCTGTGGCTGCCAGATCAAGGACATTTTTTCGTGACAATCCCTGCAGGAGTGCGCCCGGCCCGCCTGGCAGCAACGGCAGTTTCGCAAGAGGAACCTCGGGCCGCGGACAAACCGGGTAAACGCTGTTCCATCCCCCGGCCTTCCATGGCAAGAGCGGTGCCATGACGGCCCTTTTTCCCATTCAGTACTGCTGATGTCCAACATTCACGACGTTGCGGCCCTGGCCGGCGTATCCATCAAGTCCGTTTCGCGCGTGGTCAACAAGGCGCCCAATGTGAGCGAGGAACTGCGCGAACGGGTGACGACGGCGATCCGCCAGCTTGGCTATCGGCCCAACCAGTCGGCGCGGCGGCTGGCCGGCGGGCGGTCTTTCATGATCGCCTTCCTCTACAACAATCCCGCCCCTTCCTATAACAGCGGCATTCAGTCCGGCGCGGCGAACCGATGCCGGGACATGGGCTATCATCTGGTGGTCGAACCCATGCCGCTGTCGGGGGAGGAGCGCTTTGCCATTCTCGACCGGCTGGTGGCGGCGCTGCGGCCAGATGGCGTCTTCCTGGTGCCACCCCTGTCCGATGATGCGCAGCTGCTCCAGCGCCTGTCCGAACTGAAGCTGCCCTGCGCCCGCATCGCCGGGTCCGTGATGGCGGAGAGCTTCAACATCCCGACGCCGGAACGCGCGGGGGGACGGATGGTCGCGGATCATCTGATCGGCCTTGGCCATCGCCGCATCGGCGTGATCACTCCGCCCGCCAGCCACAAGGCGGCGATGCAACGCGTCGAGGGGTTTCGCGAAGGCATGGCCGCGGCGAAGCTGCCGCTCGATCCGCTGCTGTTTGTGGAGGGCGCCTTCGATTTCGAGTCCGGCATCAGCGCAGGCACGCATTTGCTGACCCAGGACCAGCGTCCCACCGCCATCTTCGCGACCAATGACGACATGGCGCTTGGCACCCTGACCGTCGCGCATCGGATGAAACTGCGCGTGCCGGAGGATCTGTCAGTGGTCGGCTTCGACGATACGCCCGCCGGCCTCACGGCCTGGCCGCCGCTCACCACCGTCAGCCAGCCGCTTGAGGAGATGGGCCGTGCCATGATCGACGCCCTGGCTGGAAGCGCCGATGATGCACCGCATTTCACTTTCGACCTGGTGCAGCGCGACAGTTCCGGCCCGGCGCCCGCGTGACGGTTTGACGGCTCATCCCTGACCATGAAATGATCAGGATGATCGGCTGGGATGGCGCTGAAAAACGGGCCGGATCGCCCCGGTGATAGCGCAAACGCGACCCTTCCGATCCGGCACCCTGCCTCATCGCGTCAATTGGAATAGATTTTGATATCCTTGACGATCATATCACCCGAGCCATCGGCATAATCGCCATTGGTTTTTACAGCGACATCCATGATCGGATACCAGCGGAAGCCGGCGAACGGATTGACCGCCTGATAGGTTTCCTTGCCATCGATGAACCAGGTTATGTAGTCGGGCTGGATATCCACGGCAAAGCTGTGAAAACCCTTGGTGAACCCGCCGATGCCGTAGACCTCGTCGCTGTTCATGAATATGCCCTCCTGGAAGGTGCGGGTGATATTGGCGCCGCCATGCAGGGTGTTGGCGGTATAACGGTCGAAATCCCACCAACTCTCGAAGCCGAACCCCTCGTAGATATCGATCTCCGGCGGCCAACCGGCCGTGGAGATGAGCCAGAAAGCCGGCCATGACCCGCGCCGGTCGGGCATTTTGGCAGTGAATTCATATTGGCCATAGCCGATCTGGACCGGCCTGGTGTTGTGGCCGCTGAGGACGATCGAGCCGTAATAATAGGGGACGCCATCCCACTCCAGCGGCTGTTTCAGCTTCTGGCTGTGCATGACAAGCCCTTCATCCGTGTAGCGCAGCGGCGCCTCGATCCCGGCGTCACGATATACCCAGCCATCGAGATAAATGCCGGTTTCCTGGTTGCCCGGCTGCGAGCGGCCGTTGGGCAATTTGGTGGACCAGGCCTTGTCATGGCCTGCATCGGACCACTTCAATGTGTCCCGGCTCATCCGCCACTGAAGCGTGCCGCTTGGGCTGAAGGTCCGGGGTTCCCGGCCTTCTGTCTGCGCCGGCGTTGCTTCCTTCTGAAAGTCGCACTGCACATAGGCGCGGTCGGTGCCCATCTTCCCGCCCCAGGGCGCCTCGACGAACCGGACGATGAAATCAGCCCCGGGGATCCCAAGGATGATCGGCACCTCCACCGTCTTGGTAAGCGGATCGCCCGGGCGGAAGATGACGGATTTATAGATGGGCTGGTAATTGATTCCGGCTACGCCTCTCACCAGACCAGTGCCGTCCTCTGTCATGACCCTGGCAATGACGGTGTTCGGGGTCGGCCGGTCCAGGCTGATCGGAACATAGGCCATGGTGGCCCCGGGCCGATAGGTGGCCGGCCCGACGGACGCCGTGGCTCTTTCCGGATATCGGGTGCCATTGGCAAAGTCGAAACTGGCAAAATCCCCGGCATCCGTCGACAGGGAGGAAGCAGCCGCCAACTGCTGCATGGATGCGTCGTCTATGGCGGAGCGCATGAATGCCAATGTATCGAACGCGTCATCCGAAGCATGACGGCCATCTGTCGCCGCGAGCCGCGCTGTTCCGCCTGAACGTTGAAAATTGACATTTGAGGTCAGACCCCAAGCGCTGACGCAAACCACAAAAAGACATGCGAACAAAGCGCTCGAAAGCGAGCGCGAGAACGATGATTTTTTCATGATGCAACCCCCGTTGCTTTTTAGGCCGATAGGCCTTTTGTCCGCTCCTCCTTCAAGGGCAGATAGTCTCCGGCAATGTAGCCGTTCGAGTCTATCACATTGATTATCATATATTTTATTGCATCTGAAACGATCCTGAATGCGCGCCTCATCGGCTTTGCAGCACCTTTCATCGTGCTGCCTGCGGATGGCGTTTGGGACTGGGTGCCCGGATTGGTGAATCGCACGGAAGCAAACAGGGCTGCTGCTATCTTAACCCATGTTGTACAGATTCCCGGCAAACCGGAGGGACGGAGCGATCTCGATGCCTTCGGCCAGCGTCAGGCCGTCTTCTACATCGACGCCGAGATATCGGACCGTGTTCTCGATCTTGGAATGCCCGAGCAGGATTTGGACCGCGCGGAGATTGCCCGTGCCTTATAGATGATGGAGGCCTTTGTTCTACGCAGAGAGTGCGTGCCATCGCGGAGTCGCCTCTTTCGGTCGAACCAAAATCGAATTTCCCAAATCTGTTTGGACTTCAACGCGCGCTTTGAATCAACCTTCCTGTCCGCATTCCAGGCGGGGCGTTCTGAAAAGGCGGGGTCATACACTGAATGTCCCATGACACATCTCTGTTGGCCGCAGGTGGCCGGAGACAGAATAGCGGGACGGTGCATTTATGTGCTCGCGCTCCGTATATCATGATAACCGATCAGCGTCTTTAGGATGCGGGATCCAGCAGCTCTCGCGTTTGCCAAAAATGCGGTAACGGTTACGGGCGACCCAGCGATAAATCGGATCACGCAGGTTTCTGGGTATAAGTGCTGCAGCACCGGCGATCCGCCACGGCCAGCGGGACAAATCACTACATCGCGAAATTCGTGATCATGCACTCATTCGCGAAAACTGGCCCGGTGGGCATCCCAAGCGCTTGCGAAAGGCGGTGCTGAATGCACTGG
>JGI24739J22299_10001005_pt1 | contig 10466 bp, 9 predicted proteins | sample KBSCornC5_FD_22299 | JGI IMG/M metagenome (IMG submission 22299)
GATGCCATGGCGCTTGGCCAACACCCTGAGGCTCTCTTGACTATGTCGTATCGCTCAACGGACCGCCGATGTCGTTCGGGCGCTCCCGTGAAGAACCTGTCNCATAGCGCATCCTTCCATTGCTGGCTGAATAATGCACCATCAAATGCCGGGACTAAACAGCTAGACCGCNGCCTTGATCGCGTCCGGGATCGGCAGGCTCTTGATGCCCCCCGCACCATCGCTCTGCGCCCAAACACGCTTCTCGTGGCCAGTCAGGCTGAGCACGCCATCTTTGAACACTTGATGCTCAATCTCGAAACTGCTGCGGCCCCAGACCAAAGCACGGCTCCGTATGATCAGTTCATCACCGAAACGGTTGGGCAGATGAAATTGGGCGCTTGTCGTGATCATTGGATAGCCGACCGTGCCGAACTCGTCGATCAAACGGCGCAGGGGGAAGCCCGCGGACGCGAAAAGCGCATCCGTCGCAGCATTGAACATCTTAAAATAGTTGGGATAGAAAACGATGCCTGCCGCGTCACAGTCGCCCCACGCAACCAAGACCTCGTAATCGTTCGTCCGGTCTTCTGTCATCATCTGCCTCCCGCGCTCCGCCGTCCGGGCTGCAGCACCGTTGGTGCTCGCGCGTCACGCAATCGCCGAGCGGTGTCNGCGAACCGGTCGAGCACCTCACCGGCATATGGATTGAGCGAAAGAATGGCGTCGACCAACTCGGGCGAGTCGTTGCCGACGAGCGAACACATTTCGCGCATCAATTCGTAGGTGCGGGTGGTCAGCGGCGTCGNCGGCGGGTCCATGCTCAACACCACGCGCGCCAGCAGATGGGTCAAGCCCTGCACATAGGCCATGCCGCGATCATGGTCGTCCGCTGTCGTCCGNATGATCTTGAGTCCAAGTCGTGAACGCAAGAAGGCTGCAAGCCGGTGATAGCTCCCCCCTCGCACGGGAACAAACGCAAGACGACTGCCGCGTAGCCCGGTTCGCGCGCTCTGCGGCCCGAATAACGGATGCGTCGCCAGGATGTCGCAGTGCTCCGGCAGGCAATCCAGTAACAAGGCAATCGGCTCGAGCTTGACCGAACAGACATCGACGACCANCGTGCCGGGGCGAAGGTGAGGTGCGAACGCCCTCAACGATGCTTCCAGTCTTTGGACGGGCACCGCGAAAATGACGACGTCTGCATGCGCCGCGGCCTTTGGATCAAGGACTACTGTATGCCGGGTCTTGCCGGATGCGGCACGATCCTCGTCATACGCCTTGACCTGGCAGAAGGGTGCGAGCGCATCCAGCACCAGCGTGCCAAAGCTTCCGCTTCCAACGACGCTTACGATAGTTTGAGCACCCCAGGTCATCTGAGGATGACTAGCAACGCCGCCATATTTGGTCAATGGTCAAATATAATTTGTCAGTTGTGATTTTCGAGCATTGTCTCGAGCCCATGCAGCACGACGCTGGTATAGGCCTCGAAGCTTTCGTCGAGCGGCGCCACGTCGCCGCCGTCCCAGCGCAGCATGAACGCCTTATTTGAAAGCAATGGCAGGTAGCGAGCCAGCAGCGGCGTACTCTCGACGTTGACCGTATTGATCCGGGATCGCATCATCTCGCGAAATTCGTCAGCCTCATCCGGCAGCGAAGCGAATTCCAATGTGACGAACCCTACCTTTGCGGCGATTACCACGTTGAACGCCTGGACGATGTTCCGCTCGTCGAAGCCGGCACGGATCAGGGTAGCTAGAATATGTTCGATCAGGTCCGGGCCGACACCGCCGTTGGACACGATCCTTGCACCAATCAAGGTCGCAACAGCAGGGGTCTGCTGGACCGCGGCGCGGTAGCGGATGAAAAGCTGCCGAAGCCAGTCCTGCCAGGAACCTCCTTCAGAAGGAGGTTCCAGCTCGCGTAGCGCAAATGCGACGACCTCCGACAGCAACTCGTTCTTCGTAGAGATATGATGATAGATCGCAGCCGGATAGACGCCGAGCACCTTCGCGAGATCGCGCACGCTGAATGCCTCGATCCCCTTGACCGTAAGGATGTCGAGTGCCGCGGTCACGATCTGCTCGCGGGTCAAGGCNACATCGGCCGGCCGGCGACCGCGGGCCTTCGCAACTTTCGTCATCTTATTGCTTCAACTGTCATGCACTGCGCATATAGTCGGAAGGTGGCTGATGTCACTCGATAGATTGCTGGCCTGCCGGCTTCGGGTGGGGCACGAACCGACGCAGCAGCGCAAATAGCGTCAGGCCGACGAACCACATGCCCGCTGCAAGCGTCGCGACGGTATCGGCGCCTTCTACGACGAGCAGCAGCACGGCTCCCGCTATGAAGGCTATCGTTGCCCAGCTCGACAGCGGGTAGAATGGCATGGCGAACGTCCCGGCCGCGCCCGACCCGGCGCGTCGACGCATTCCCCGGTGCGAGAGCAGCACGACGATCCAGACCCAAAGGAGCAGGTAAGCGACGGCTGCCATCAGCACGCCCAAGGCGCGGTCGGGGATGAGCCAGTTCAACAGCACCGCTAATGCCAAGCAGGCGGCCGAGACGCTGATACTCCGCCGCGGCAGCCCGTCAGCATCGGTGCGGCCAAGCGCAGCCGGCGCGAACTCGTTGCGCGCAAGGCCCGCTAACATCCGCCCGGTCGAGAACAACCCTGTGTTGCACGACGAGACGACAGCCGTAAGCACGACAAAGTTGACGATGCCTGCGGCGGCCGGGATACCGATGCGCGTCATGATCGCGACGAAGGGGCTCTGATCGGCCGAGTAGCTCGTCCATGGTGCAACCGACATCGCAACCAGCATCGACCCGACATAGAAAATGAGGATGCGCGCAACCACGGCGTTGATCGCCCGCGGGATCGAGTGATGAGGATCTTGCGCCTCATGCGCGGTCAGCGCGATCACCTCGACACCGCCGAACGCGAATAATGCGATCGGCAGGATCTCGACGATGCCGCCCCATCCGCGCGGGAAGAGGCCCCCATGGTCGACGAGATTATGGACGTTTGCTCCTGCAACAGGCAGGAACGGCGTGAACAACGCAAGCAGGCCGCCCATGATCAGCAGCACGATGGTTAGGACTTTGACGATCGCGAGCCAGAACTCGACCTCGCCAAAGAGCCGCACCGCCTTCATGTTTGCTGCGTAGACCGCCGCCAGCGTCACGGCTGCCGGGATCCACTGCGGGATGGCGGGATACCAGTAGCGCATGAAGACGCTGGTCGCAGTGATCTCGGCCGCGCCAACCAGCACCCAGTTGGCCCAATAGCTCCATCCCGTCACGAAACCCGCCACCGGACCGATGTTGCGCGTGGCGTAGGCTATGAAGGCGTCGCGCGTCGGCTCGCGCAATGTCAGCTCGCCAAGCGCACGTGCCATGAGGAAGATGAAGACGCCGCACACCGCATATGCAACGATCGCCCCCGGCCCCGCCAAGGCGATGCTCTTGCCTGATCCAAGGAACAGACCGGCGCCGATTGCCCCGCCTAACGCGATGAACTGGATGTGACGGTTTGATAGCTTGCGCTCAGGCGCCGCCGTCGTTCCTTCATCGCCGGGCGGGGCCATCGTCATGCTGCGCCTTTCACGATAGCAGTCGCGCGATCGAGCGCTACCTTAAGCCGCGATACGATCTCCCCCACCATCGACTCGTCCACCCAATAAGGTGGGGCAATCAGCAGATGATCGCCGTTGACGCCATCGATCGTTCCCGAGCCAGGATAGATCGCCAGCCCCTCCGCGAACGACGCATCCTTGATGATGTTGGCGAAATTCACCGCCGGGTCGAATGGCCGTCGCGTTTCCCGATCAGCAACGAACTCGATCCCCCGGAACAGTCCGCGCCCGCGAATGTCGCCTACGAACGGGTGATCCCCGATGTGGGATTCCAGTGCGCGCTGGAGATGATCGCCAGCGCTCCTGACATTGGCGAGCAAATCGCCCTCGCGGATNATGCGCTGAACTTCCAGCGCAGCGGCGCAGGCGACGGGATGCGCTTGATAGGTCTGGCCGTGGACGAAGATGCCCGATCGCTCCGCCAGAAGGTCGATAACATGTTCTTGGACCANCAAGCCGCCAATAGGCTGGTAGCCGCCGCCCAACCCCTTGGCGATCGTTTGGATGTCGGGCGCAACGCCTTCCTGTTCCCAGGCATGGGTGGTGCCGGTTCGACCCATCCCGCACATCACTTCGTCCAGGATCAGCAGTGCACCGTGGCGATCGCAGACTTCGCGCACGCCTTTCAGATAGCCAGGAAGCGGCGCGACGCACCCGGTCGTGGCGCCCACAACCGTCTCGGCAACGAAGGCAATGATCTTGCCAGCACCGGCCTTTTCGAAAGCCTGATTGAGTTCTTCGACGAGCCGAGCGACATATGCAGCGTCGCTCTCTTCCGGTTCTTGCTCACGATAGGGAAAGCAAGGCGACACTGCGATATGCCGCGGGTCGAGCAACGCCTCGTAAGGCGCGCGACGCGCTACGTGGCCCGTGATCGCCAAGGCTCCCAGGGTGTTGCCGTGATAACTTTGGCGGCGATAAATAAAGCGGTCGCGTCCNCCTTCGCCGCGTTCCAACTGATATTGCCGCGCCAGCTTGATCGCGGCCTCCATTGCCTCCGAGCCGGAGGAAACGAAGAACGCGTGCGACAGCCCGCCAGGTCTCCCTTCGGTCAAGAACGAGGCCAATTCCTCCGCCGGCTCGCTGGAGAAAAAGCTGGTATGTGCGTAGCTCATCGTCCGCGCTTGGCGCGCCACGGCGTCCGCGACGCGGGCGTTGCCATGCCCCAGGCACGCGACGGCCGCGCCGCCAGACCCATCGATAATCCGACGGCCGTCTTCTTGAATGAGGAATATGCCGTCGCCGGCCACGACTAACGGCGGACCGCTTCGGATGGTGCGGTGGAGAAGTTGTGTGCTGTTCACGAGTTAGCGACCCCGCGGCAATCCGAGGATGTCGCGCGCTTCCGCAGCGCTGGCATGCTCCAGACCCAATTCATGGATAATCCGAACGGTACGCGCGACGAGCTGTTCGTTCGTGGCGAGTTGGCCCTTCGCGTAATAATTGTTGTCCTCAAGACCGACCCGGACATGGCCCCCCAGCAGGATCGCCTGCGTGGTTGCCGGCAGCTGCGCCGGACCAATCGCCGAGACGCAGAAGATCGATTGCGGCGGCAGCGCGGCGATCATCGCGGCGAGGATGTCGTGGCTGTAGGGCATCGCGCCTTGGAAGCCGCGATCGGCACCTAGCACCATGTTGATGTAATAAGGCGGCTTGTCGTAGCCCTTCTGAATCAGTCGGGTCACATCCTGAAGGATGTGTGTCGGGCTGAAAACCTCCCATTCCGGCTTGATGCCGCGGTCGATCATCCGCTGCACCAGTGTCTCGCAACGCGACGGCGGGGTGATGACGACGATCTCGCGGCCGCCATGCACGTCGACAAAGGTCATCCCGTCGAACGTTGCCATCTCCGCCCCAGCTTCACAGCCCTTCAGCCGCTCCTCGAAATTGGATTCGAATAGCCCATCAGGACGCTCGACGAGCATGTCGCCGCTCGAGCCACCGCCCGTCGAGTTGTTGATGATGATGTCACATTCCGCACGAATGCGCGTATTCATGTCGCGGTAGATGTCGGCATTGCAGGTCGCCTGATCGTCAGGCCTGCGCGCGTGCAGCGCCGCGATCGCCGCGCCTTCGCGATACGACTTGACCACCGACTCCGCAATCTCCGCCGGTTGCGTCGGCAGGTTCGGGTTTTGAGCCTTGGAGGCCATGCCGCCAGTGGGGGCAACGGTAACAATGATCTTACTCGACATATTCGGTCTCCAAGGCCCCGTCGGCGGACAACGGCCGGCGACGAAGCCAGAGGTTAGGGCGGTAGGAAAGCGAAAGTGGCCGAGTCAGAAGCGGCTGCGAAGCTCGACACCGATCGTGCGGGGTTGATTGATCGACACCCGCGCGCGGCCCGGGGCCTCGGCAGCGACGGCGAGCGCATCGCCGAGGCTGGCCCGGACGTTACCGGCGTTCTTGATGAACACCGCGACCTCTTGCTTGCCGAAGCTGACGCCTGAGCGCAGATCGACGATCGAGTAGGAGGGCCGGATGCGCGGGATCAGCCGGCCATTGGCATCGGTATTGGCGTTGAGCGCGCTGACGCTGTCGCTGACGTAGCGATAATCCGCATGGATAAACGCGCTGGCTCTGGAAGAGATAGACGTGCTGTAATCACCGCTTAGCGTCAGCGTGTATTTCGGCACCTGCGGGACACGGTCACCTGCGGTGAACCTCGTCCCTGGCGTGGTAGAGGTGAATTTGGCGTCGGTATAGCCGAAGCCACCTGCCAGAGTGAGACCGTTCANGGGCCGTGCGGTCACTTCGAGTTCGAACCCTTGGCTGCGCGCCGTGCCGGCATTGCCCCTGAAGCCAAAACCGCACTGCAACTGGATGCGCTGCTGGATGTCGTTCCAGTCGATACGGAACCCGCTGACGTTCGCTGTCACCTTGCGATCCAGAAACGTCGTCTTCGCGCCGGCTTCATAACTCCAGACGCTGTCCGAACGAAAGAAGGCCGCGTCCGCAGGCGTCAGACCCAGCCCTTGGAGGTTGGCAGCACAGCCGAGCGCGGTAGGGATGATGCCATTGACGCCGCCAGGCCGGAAACCCTTGGCCGCGACAGCGTACAGCTGGTTACCGGGTGAGATCTGATATTGCAGCGAGAATTTGGGCTGAATGCCGCTTTCCTTCTGCGTCTGCCTTGGGACAGACGAGGGACCGCCTACCGCAATGCCATTCGACGTCGTCTCCGACGTCGTGGTAACCTTGAACNCACGGGCGCCCACGATCGCCTTCAGGTTAGGCACGATCTCGAGCGTACCTTCAGCGTAGGCGGCATAGTCCTTCTGAACGATCGGCGTCTGCGTCTCATAGACCAGATCGGTGCCGAACGCTCCGTTGAACAGCGCGTCGAGACCGGGAATGATGTTTGGCGGGAAGCTGCGATTGCTGGCCGACCGATTGTAAAACAAGCCAGTGACGATTTGGAAAGGTCCGGACAGATCGGACGCGAAGCGCAGNTCCTGGGTAAACGCGTTGACCTTATTCCTGATTTCGATCGATGTCGGCACCGGCGAGATACCGAAAGCCCCAGGCGAAGCGATGAAGTCGGTCTGGTCCTCGACGTCGCGCGAGCGCCGACTGAAGTAGGACGACGACGACGTCAGCGTNCCGATGCCGGTCACCAGCTTCATGTCGTACGTGGCCAACAGCCATTTATCGCGCGAGAATTCCGGGACGTCGAAGCGTCGGCGCTGGACCAATGACGTCGGCCGCAGGATCGTCGGCGTGCTGCCGTTCGTGACCGCAACATCCGCGAACGGGAAGCCATTAACCGACGTCTGCTGATACAGGACACGCGGCGTGACCGAGAAATTGTCGGTCAGCTTAACGACCATCGCTGCCGACACGCCGTTGACCACATTCTGCGCAACATTATCGATCGTCGTGGTCGGACCATTGGCAGGGCCNACCACCCGCTTGAAATAGCCTGCATCCACGGTTCGGACCCCGACGACGCGGAGCCCAACACGATCCTCCACCACCGGGATATTGATTGCGCCATCCAGCGCATAGTTAGGCCGGTCGGTCCCGTCGGTCGTCGACAGGGCGCCATGTACCCGCCCCTCGAAATTCTTGGTATCGGGCTGGGTCGTGATCAACCGCACCGTACCGCCCATCGATCGCGCGCCGAACAATGTGCCCTGCGGACCGCGCAGCACCTCGATCCGGTCGACGTCGACAATTCGCGGATCGAGCGACTCGGATACCGGCGTCTCGTCAATGTAGAAGCCCGTCGTGTTCCGGTCCGAAATACCGCGGATGGCAATGGTGCGAGCGCCGGTCGTGCCCTCGGCGGTGTTTCCGAAAGACAGGTTCGGGATCGATGATCCATAATCGAAGAAGTTGGTCGCAGCCTTCCGTTCCAGCGCATCGGATGTCACTGCAGTGATGCTGAGCGGAACATTCTGGATGCTCTGTGAGCGCCTCGTGGCGGTCACGACAATATCGCCGGGCGCGCTGGTCGGGGCGGCATCGGCATTCACGGGTGATGCCGTCCCCGCAGATGCCTCGCCCGCCTGAGGGGTGGTTGTCTGCGCTGCCACCCCCTGGCTCATGCACGCCATCACGGCCGTACCGGCCAACAAGAACTTCCCGAACGATACCATGAGCCCATCCCCTTTTACGTCAATCTCCGACTGGAGAGAAATATGGCATGGATTTGACTGATGGACAAGCTATAATTGTTCGGTGAACAGTTGGACCTATTTCAAGGATCGCAGAGGGTGAGATGATATGAAAAAGACATGTGATTCCATTGATATAGCGCTTGGATCGGCGAAGCGGCGGTTTGTTGACCGCCTGCCGAAAAGTGCGGCTATGCAGCAATCCTCGGCCCAAGTGATGCCGGGTGGGAACACGCGCACGGTGCTGCACTACGACCCTTTCCCGATCGTCATGACGGGCGGACGGGACGCAATGCTGTTCGATGCAGACGGCAACGGCTACATCGATTTTATAGGCGAGTACTCGGCAGGAATTTTCGGCCACAGCAATCCTGCAATCCGCAACGCTATCATCGGCGCGCTAGACAAGGGCCTCAATCTCACTGCGCATAACGATTTGGAGCCCAAGCTGGCCCGGCTGATCGTAGACCGCTTCCCGTCGATCGACCTCGTCCGCTTCACAAATTCAGGCACGGAAGCGAACATGCTTGCACTTAGCCTTGCGTGCTTCGCGACGGGGCGATCGACGATACTGGTCTTCAAAGGCGCCTATCATGGCGGAGTTCTCACCTTTGTCGGTGAGGGTTCTCCCTTGAACGCTCCCTACAAGTTTATTCTTGGTAACTATAACGATACGGCCGGGACAGCCGCGCTGATCGATGCTCATCGCGATGACTTGGCTGCGGTATTGATCGAGCCAATGTTAGGCGCAGGCGGTTGCATTCCCGGCGATTCAACGTTCCTCTACTCGATAGAGGCCGGATGTCGCGATGTAGGCGCACTCTTCATTCTTGATGAGGTAATGACTTCACGACTCTCTGGCTCCGGGCGCCAAGGCGAGTTGGGTCTGCGCCCTGACATCACCACGTTGGGCAAGTACATTGGTGGTGGCAGTTCGTTCGGTGCCTTCGGCGGGCGCGGTGACTTGATGGCGGCATTCGATCCCCGACGTCATGACGCACTTGGGCATGCCGGCACCTTTAACAATAACGTGATATCTATGGCCGCCGGAATCGCCGGCTTAACGCAGCTCTACACGCCGGAAGTCGCGATTCATTTGACTCGCAAAGGTGAGGAGTTGCGCTCCTCCCTAAACGTACTTTGCAAGGAATATGACGCTCCTTTGCAGTTTTCTGGCCTTGGCTCGCTGATGAACGCGCATGGATCGCGTTTAGCTCTGTCAAGTTACGACGATCTTCGCAATTCCGATCGCAGAATAATTGATCTTCTATTCTTTCACCTGATCGAAGATGGCATATACATCGCACCGCGAGGGTTCATTGCATTGAATCTCGCGCTCAACGATGGCGATATGAAAAAGCTGGTTAAGTCTGTTGCTTCGTTTCTGGTGTTACATCGGTCTACAATGGCTGATGCTGCAGTCATCAAAGCCTGAATTGTCGAGGAGAGCGGGTGGTGCGGGACATGGAAGCGGCCATAGAGGGGCCGGGTACGAATGGAGGTGACGTGGGATTTTAGCAGCGGGCGCGCGACCTTGGCGTTCCGTTCGAGGGCACGCCCGGCGCGTGGAACTCTATCACGGACGTGGCCGGAGTTGAGGTCGGCATGTCAACGCTTATGCCGTCATGTTGATGAGCGACCAGGGCGAGGCGCAACGGTATCTGAGCAGCGTCCTGTCGAGCAATGGAAACGCGCCGTCCAACGTTTACGGCGACAAGGGGCTTCGTCTCGATCCCGATCCATCAGCTTCCTGAGCCAACGGTTGCACAGGTCGGTACACGAAGATCATCACCGACGGTCACCTGCGAACACCCACAACAGGCCGTCTTCCTCATAGGCGACAAGGTTCTGCAACAGGCCGTGGCGTGAATGTCGTCGGCCATGGATTCGATGGCGGAGGGCTTGATGCAGCGCTGGTTGAGCGAGGAAAGACGAAGCTGCGACAGCTTGGCGGTGATGATAGCCATGATGAATGCTCCTGATCTGTAATATCGATGATGGGGGGAAGGTCAACCTTTGAGGGCTGCGAGTTCGTCAAATTCGAGGGCAGAAGAGGACTCGAAAATCGCGCTAGTGAATTGAGAAATAGTCATTTTCTATGACCTCATCTGAGGTGGTCCCGCCTTCTTGGACAGTTTGGCGGCTGAGTTAAGCTAATCCCGGTTGTCGTTATGCCGCCTGTTTGATCATGAGATCATGGGGGGCATGCCCCCCATGATCTGATTGCCCG
>JGI24739J22299_10001008_pt1 | contig 10445 bp, 6 predicted proteins | sample KBSCornC5_FD_22299 | JGI IMG/M metagenome (IMG submission 22299)
CGTGATCCGCCGGCCCGCCTCATCCTTATAGAGCGCGCGCTGGAGCGACCGCAGGAGCAGGTCGCTCTCAGTGCCATTGGAATAGATCACCCGCAGCCGCGCGTCAGTTTCTCCGTTCGGCGCCTTTATCGGCTCTCCAACCTCGGCGACATAGGCGGTCTGGCCCCCAAGGATGAAAAACTGCCCGGCCTGAATGTCGGCCTTGAGGAAACCGGCGTCCTTGACGAACGGCCTTGTGGTGCGGAGCCCGCTTTCGAGGTCACTCTGTATCTGCTGGAACAGCGGTTTGAACGTCTCGAAATCGAGGCACTTTTCCCGGCTCGCGATTTCCTCGGCCTCACGCTTTTCGGCGCTGGTGCGCACGTGGCGCAGCTTGGTGATGTCAGACGAACCCGCAGCACCTTCCAGTTCGGCAAGCAGCTCATCGTCGTCCATTGTGTCCGGCGGCTCAGAAGACGTGACCGGCACCCCCGTTAACAGCCCCTGGTTATCAAGGGGCGCAAGGAGGGACCGGCACTCTTCGAGAGCGCGCAGTCGGTCGAGCCGAACGGCATAGAGCCGTTCAAATATGTCTCCATCCTCGCCGTGCCGCGGAGCGTAGCCGCTTTTTTGGACGAACCGCTGAATCTCCTCGAAGCCCGCGATGATGCGTTCCTCGCGGGGCGAACGGCCGCCCTTTTTCTCGGGCTGCGCGAAATCGTCGAGTTCCGAGCGCAGTTCATCAAGGTCGAGATCACTCATAGCGGCCCTCGTCCTTGAAGCGGACGAACGCTGCGGCGCCTTCAGCCAAGTGTTTTTCCCAAGCATCAGCCGAGCTGATCGACGGCAGACGTCCGCGTTCCCGCTTGAACTCAACGGCGCGCTTGGCGATCACCTTCGCCTCCTCCGGCGTCAGGCTGGTGCGCTTGGCGGCAATCGCCGCGGCGACCTGTTTCAGGCTTTCCTCGCTCATCGTCTTGGCGAGGATCGCATAGGCTTCGCCGAAGGGATTGATCCGGTCGATCAAGTCGATGTCCAACTCGCGCACGTCCATCGCGAACTTCCGCACGCCATCAACAAAGGCGGTATTCGCGCTCTCCTCACCCAGCGCGCTGCCCGCCGCGACTTCTTTCGCCTTCTGGGTCAGATTCAACGCCGCCACGGCGTGCTGGCGAACAGCCTCCTGGTCCTCCGCGTCGAGCTGCGGGAACTTGTCCTTGATGATCTTGCCCATGCGCACCTGGGTCAGTTCCTCGGGAACCAGTTCCTCGTCGAACAGGCCACGTTCAATCGTCGTCCTGTCCTGCACAAAGGCCGCGATCACCTCATTCAGATCTTCCTGGCAGATGCGGGTCGCTTCCTCGCTCTTGGGCGTAGCCAAGCCCTTGATTTCGATCTGGAACTTTCCGGAGTCCTCGTTGAAGCCGACGTTGCACTTGTTCGGATCGAAGCCGCCCTCGCCATAGTCGAAGCCTGGCGACGGCCCGTTCTGCGGGTTCTTCGGCTTGAACTCGAAGCGGGGCGCCAACACCTGCTCCATGAGCAGGCTCGCCGCGATGGCCTTCAGCGTGTCGTTGACGGCCTCGGTCACGATGTCATCGGCGGCGGCGGGCTCGGCAATCAGGTTCGAGAAGCGGGCACGGATCTTGCCCGGCGCATCGCGGGTGGCGCGGCCGATGATCTGCACGATCTCGGTAAGGCTGGAGCGATAGCCGACCGTCAGCGCGTGTTCGCACCAGATCCAGTCGAAGCCTTCCTTCGCCATGCCGAGCGCGATGATTATATCGACGTGATCACGGTTGTTTTTCTGCGACGCATCTTTCAGCGCGGCCGAAACCCGGTCCCGCTTGGCGGAGTCATCATCGACCAGATCGGCGATACGCAGGATCCGGCCTTCCGGCGTCTTGACCAGTTGGAATCCGGTGGCAGGATCGGTCCCCTGCCAAGCGCCCAGCTCCTCAATGATGTGCTCCACCTCCTTAATCTTGTCCTTCGTGCTCTCGCGCGAATTGACGTTCGGGATGTGGATGATCGTCTTCTCGGCCGGGTTCAGTACCTTTAGAATGTCGTCGGCATAGGAATCCGAGTAGAAGAAATAGCCGATGTCGAGCTGCTTCAGGTACTGATAACCGTTGAGCTGCTCATAATAGGTGTAGGTGACGCTCTCGAACTTGCCTTCGTCCTGTGGCGCAAGCACCGCCTCGGCGTCGCCCCGGAAATAGGACCCCGTCATCGCAACGACATGCACGCGGTCGCGGGTGATGAAATCGCCCAGATGAATGCCGAGTTTGTTGTCGGGATTGGCAGAGACGTGGTGGAATTCGTCCACCGCGATCAGCCTGCCGTCGAACGCCTCGACCCCGAATTTATCGACGGCGAAGCGGAAGGTCGCATGGGTGCAAACCAGCACCTTGTCGTCGCTTTCTAAGAAAGCACCCAGCGAATTGACCTTCCCGCCGTTGTCGTTACCCGGCGCGTCGCAGAGATTCCATTTCGGCTTTACGTGCCAGTCCGCCCAGAAGCCGTGCTTGCTGAGCGGCTCGTCATGGAAACTGGAGCCGATGGATTTTTCTGGCACTACGATGATGGCCTGTTTGACGCCCTGGTTGGTTAGCTTGTCGAGGGCGATGAACATCAGCGCACGGCTCTTTCCGGAGGCCGGCGGCGATTTGATCAGCAGATATTGCTCGCCCCGCTTCTCGAAGGCGCGCTCCTGCATCGGCCGCATGCCGAACTCGTTGGCCTTGGTCGAGCTGCCGTTGCTGGCATACTTAACCGAAACGGAGGGGACTGATTTTGGCGTATTGTCGATCATTGCTTGCTCGCCTGTTTGTGGCCGGTGCGGTCTTTCAGGATGGCCTTGCCAAACCAGTCGGGCACGTCATTGACCTTTGACTCGAATATGTTCTCTGGCACCGCTTGCCAGAACGCGACGATCGCATCTGAAAATGCCTGAAACTGCTTGTCACTCACCTTTAGATGCGTGTGGTCGCGATACTCCACGCTTGAGAATGCAGCGCCGCGGAACGGGTCATCGAGATACTCAGGATATTCTTGCTTCAGATCCTCAAGTGATTTTCCCTTACCGTGCTTATACACGTTGACCACAAGACGGCACGCATCAAGCATTTTGAAGTAGTCTGTGCCACCAATCGGCCAACCAATGCTTTCCAACAATTCAGCGATCTGCGCAAAATCAGCCGACCACACTTTGAGCGCGGCGGCGTCACCTCGGTGCCAATGTTGAATTTCTCGAACTAGCCAATCGCGCAGTTGCTTGTCCCATTCATGGAACATACCCGCGACGACGCTCAAGCGCGTCTGGTCCCGCATATCACTGAGAAGGGTATAGAACTCGATACCGGCGTCGTTGGCAGCTTCGTAGAAGTCGCCGGGGTCATGCCGATCAGGATCAAACCTTCCGCTGCTTCGCTGAAGCCAATCCTCCGCAGCCTTGTCAGCTTCGGCCTCAATATCCTCAAACTGTGATAGCAAGCGCTTTCGCGCCTGTTCGACATAGAACAGGTGACCGGCAATCAACGACTGCCGGAATGGAGCCCACATCTGGAATAACACGTAGTCACTCATGCTGACGCCACCAAACGGATCTTCGAGGATTTGGCCGGGGCAACAGACATTTTGGTGTAGAGCTCGAACAGCTTTTCGAGCCGTTCAGTGTCGTTCTTAAACCGGCGACCGATATAAATGCGCTCGAGCACCTCGTCGTTGCGCTCATGCGCTGCGCGAAGGTCGTTAGGCATAGCCGCCGGGCCATAGAGGTCGGCTATCGTTGCTGGGAAATACGCTTCACGCGCGAGCAGGATGTCTTCAGCGCAACGGGTAAGATCGGCTTTGTTTTTTTCGGTCAGTTTCGGGACCGGAAAAGTATTCCAACCCAGCGTGTTCGAATAAGAGAAATCTGTCCTCATTCGTACACAGACCGTTCCAATCCAGACCCAATGAAGGCGTGACGCCACCAATGCCATGTTCCAAAGCGGAGCGTCAAAGAGAGCGTAGCACTTGTTGGAAATAATCGTGCCGGGTGGAAGCAATCCGCACGGCAGATACTCGCGATTCTCGGAGCTGATTGCAGCCACCGCAATGACTTTTTCTAGCCCCGTTTGCCGACGTTCATCGAATTTATGAGGCCATAACGCACCTTTCTGCGTTGCGACTTTTGAACTGGCTAACCTCATCTCTCGAACTAGTTGTAAACGCGGACCTATCGTCGGATGCTCTCGCGCCAACGCGGCATCACGGTCATCAATCCAGATGCAATATCTTGTTTTGCCGCCTATGAATTCTTCTGATCCGAATATCGGGCGTATAAATCTCTCTTTATCTTCGGCAGTAACGCCCAGGGCAGCTAATTCTTCGCTAGAAAGTAGTAGGTTGCCACCGTCAACCGGCTTGCTTCCAAAAGTCATATCTGAGACGCCAGTGAGCGCCTTCGAAGATTTTTCGACTACGAGATTTGGTCCCGAAACCAGATATGCATTGATGTGATCGACTTCCTTGACCGCTGTTTCAGCATCAACGATAGAATAAATCCGCCGAACCTTTCCAGCGTGATTAGATATACCAACAATCACTACAGTGACGCCGGCCTTGTGGCTCGCAAGGTTCGACCATTTGAACGATGTGTGCGCAAAAGCAATCTCGTGCCCGGTCTGAAATACGAGCGGCCAAAGAATAGGCACCTGCTGGCCTTGGCAAATGGAATTTGTCGACACGAATGCAGCAGCAGCATCCGTTTGCGTTCCGTATTCCGCAGCCTTCATGAACCAGCCAGCTACGTAATCCAGCGATTTCCAAGTATTGGTATGGCTGCCAAAAATGCGCTCAAGTTCTTCCTTTTGCTCTGTAGACTGCCAGGTTGAACCCAAATAGGGAGGATTCCCGCAGATGTAGGTCTCGCCGCCCTCGTTTTCGAAATCAATCTGGGCCTGTTTGAGCGGCGTGTGAAACAGGTCGTCGGCTTGATGCTTCACACCAGTTCCCGTCGGCGGGCAGATGCTGAGCCAATCGAGCCGCAGAGCGTTGCCGCAAGTGATCCAGTTAAGCGCGTCGAGCGGCAGGAAATCACGAAGTGCTTCTTTTTGGCCGCGATACAGCACGTCACACTGGTATTCGGCAATGATGAGCGCCAGGCGCGCGATCTCGGCCGGAAAATCGCGCAGCTCGATCCCGCGAAAGTTGGTCAGCGGAATTTCCGTGCGATGCTCGGCCTCGTCGCGGCGACGATTGATCTCGGCCTCGATCACCCGCATTTCCTTATAGGCGATCACAAGGAAATTGCCCGAACCGCAGGCCGGATCGAACACGCGGATTTTCGACATACGTTTCCGCAGGTTGAGCAACATGCGCGCATTGTCGCCAGCCTCTTCCAGCTTCTCCCGCAGATCGTCGAGGAACAGCGGGTTCAGCACCTTCAGGATGTTTGGCACGCTGGTGTAGTGCATGCCGAGTGCACCGCGCTCATCGTCGTCGGCCACGGCCTGGATCATCGACCCGAAAATGTCCGGGTTGATCTTCTTCCAATCGAGACTGCCGATGTGCAGCAGGTAGGATCGCGCGATGCGGCTGAAGCGCGGCACATCCGTGCTGCCGGAAAACAGCCCGCCATTCACATAGGGAAAGGCATCAGCCCAGCGCGGGAGGCCCGCAGCGGCCCGTTCGGTAGTCTTGGTGTTCATAGCGCGGAAAAGTTCGCTGATCACCTCTTGGGTGTTGGACGAATCCCTCGCGCTCATTCTCTCGATGGCCGACGTGAACACGCCGATGCCGTTAAAGATGTCGGTATCTTCCGCGAAGAAGCAGAAAATCAGCCGGGCCAAAAAGTGGTTCATGTCGTGCCGGCGCTGAGCGGTGCCCCATTCGGGGTTGTCCTTCAGCAGCTCGACATAGAGCCGGTTGAGGCGGCTGGTCGCCCGAATGTCGAACGAGCTTTCGCGGACCTGCTTGACCGTGGTGATGCCAGCCAGCGGTAGAAAGAAGCCGAAGTGATTGGGAAAATCCGCATAGGTGCAAGAGACCGGTGCATCATCGATCGTTAGGTCTTCGGCTTCGAACAGCTCGCCGTCGGTCGCCAGCACGAAACGCGCCTTGGCCCGCGCCGTAGCCGGGCTGGCCTTCAACGCTATCAGCGTGCGCGTCACCTCACCTGGCTTGCAGGTAGCGATGTGAATGTTGTTGGTCTGAAGCACGCCGCCCAGATCTGACTTGTTTGATTCGCCCTTGCGCAGGCGCTTGAGGGTGGTCTCCTTGTTCCCGAAGGCCTCGAGAAACGCGTAGGGAAACTCTTCGGCGTCGAACGGCCGCTCCGCGAGCGCCGATATGGCTTCTTCGATTTCAACCGCGTTCATGAGCGCCCTGTCTGTCGTCCAGGGTGCCAGCAAACGGTTGGACGTCGATGCCGTCGGCCTTGTGCATTGCCTCGGCCAGTTCGTGATCGAGTTGACGCATCAACCACTCGCGAGCCGGCAACCCGAAAGCCTTCTGCAGTCGGATCGCCATTTCAGGCGAGATGCCCGATCGCGCGTTCAGCAAGTTGCTGAGGGTCTGCCGATCCACGCCGAGAACGCGTGCTGCGTCGGTTACGCTCAGCCCGTGCTTTTCGAGGCATTCCTGCCGAACCACTGATCCTGGATGCATCGCTCAATCGACTCGCTCGAAACCCTACTGCGGAACCCTATAGTGATAATCGACACTCGACAATTGCCGCAGACTTGAACCCACAGCTTTTGGAGAAAGCCTTCCCCTGCGTCCGAGCCTTGCGTCTCGGCCGACCCCATCTGCGGGGAGACCCCGCAACGCCCCCCTAAGAGTGAGAGTGCGGACCGGTTTCCGTGACGGGTGAATAGCTGGGAGAGAGGCTCCCGCGCCCGTCGTGGAGATTGGTCACATGAACATGCAAGTTCTCGATGTGCGCCGTGACGCGACCGGCGGTTACAAGGTGGATGTCAGCCGCGGCGAGCGGGTCGGCCGCGTCTCATCCGAATGGTTCTCGCGTCCGGCCGACGAACGCTACCTCTCGCTCTCGGAGTTGGCGCGCTCGGTCCGCAATCGCGCCAATCGTAGCCGGACCCGCGTGGTGGAAAGCGCGCTGATCCATGTTGAGGCGAACCGCGGCGACCCGGAACGGCTGGCCTTGATCCTGCCAGGCACGGATACGCCCATCGCACCGACCCACTGGAGCTTCGGCCAGCTCTCGAGCCTGGTCGGCGCGCCGGCAGCCTATCTGCGCCAGCTTCCCGCGCCGCTCGCCGCGATCAACCTGCAATATGGCCTAACCTCCAACCGGGCGGAGCAGATCAAGACGCTGGAAACCGACGATGGCCGCACGGAACTGCGCGCCGTCACCGGACCGGACTATGGTCGCATCTACGATCACGAATTGGTCGCGGCCGTGCAGCGCATTGCCGGCAACGGCACGGGCGACACACGCTGGAAAGTGCCCGGCGTGCTCGACTGGTCGACCGGGATCTACAATCCCCGCGTCGACATAACCAAGGACACGACGACGCTCTATGCCTCCGATCGCGACGTCTTCCTGTTCCTGGTCGACGACCTTAATCCGATCGAGGCCGGCCGCATGTCAGACGGCTCGCCGGATCTCTACTTTCGAGGCTTCTACTGCTGGAACTCCGAGGTCGGCGCCAAGACGCTTGGCATGGCGAGCTTCTATCTGCGCGCGGTTTGCCAGAATCGAAATCTCTGGGGCGTGGAGGAATTCGAGGAGATCACCATCCGCCACAGCAAATACGCCGCCAACCGCTTTGCGCATGAGGCGGCCCCAGCACTGTTAAACTTCGCGAACTCCTCGCCCCTTCCCTTCGTCAACGGCATCAAGGCTGCCCGCGAGCGGATCGTGGCGCGCAGCGACGAGGACCGCACCGACTTCCTGCGTCGTCGTGGTTTCTCCAAGGCCGAGACCGGCAAAATCATCGACACGGTGCTGGCCGAGGAAGGCCGCCCGCCCGAGAGCATCTTCGATTTCGTGCAGGGCATCACCGCCGTCGCACGCGACAAACCCCATCAGGACGCCCGCCTCGACATGGAGGCCAAGGCAAAGAATCTGCTCGAGCGAGCCGCCTGACGATCGCAAAGCCGGAGATGCGGTTTTCCGTGTCTCCGGCTTTGCGCTTCCGTGTCTTTCCGGTTGCCGGTTCGTGGCGCTGCCCCCTTTAGAGGAAGAGGGCGGCGCTTCGCTCCGTGACGGGTTGGAGGTTGAGAGAGAGTCTCTCGGCCGCCCGTCATGGAGTATATTCCGATGGCTACTGCTGCGAAGAAAATCACCCTGTCGTCGTCGCGCGACATCCCCTTCAACCAGCTCGTCATCTCCCAGGCGAACGTCCGGCGGATCAAGGCCGGCGTGTCGATCGAAGAGCTGGCCGAGGACATCGCCCGGCGAACACTGCTGCAGAGCATCACGGTTCGGCCGGTGCGCGATGCCGACGGTGCCGAAACCGGCATGTTCGAGATTCCGGCAGGCGGGCGCCGCTATCGCGCGCTCGAACTGCTGGTGAAGCAGAAGCGCCTCGCCAAAAACGCGCCAGTCCCCTGCGTCATCCGGGAGGGCGGCATGGCCGAGGAGGACTCGCTCGCCGAAAACATCCAGCGGGCGCCGCTTCATCCGCTAGACCAGTTCCGTGCCTTCCTGACCTTCCGCGAGAAGGGGATGTCCGAAGAGGAGATCGCCGCCAACCAGTTCGTCTCGGTCTCGGTCGTGAAGCAGCGTCTGCGTCTGGCGTCGGTCTCGCCCAAGCTCCTCGACGTCTATGCCGCCGACGGCATGACGCTCGACCAGCTCATGGCGTTCACGGTCAACGGCGATCATGAGCGGCAGGAGCAGGTCTTCGAGCGCCTTGCACAGGGCTACAGCAAGGAACCCCATCTCATACGCCGGATGCTCACCAAGGGCGCGGTCCGCGCCGCCGACAAGCGTGCGCAGTTCGTCGGGGTGGAAGCCTACACCGAAGCTGGCGGGGTCATTATGCACGACCTGTTCCAAGGTGACGATGGCGGCTGGCTGCAGGATGCCGGCCTTCTCGACATGTTGGTGGCTGAGAAGCTGCGCGAGCAATCCGAGGCGATCTCCGCCGAAGGCTGGAAGTCGATCGAAGTGGCACCGGACTTCCCCTACGGCCATACCTACGGCCTGCGTCACCTTCGTGGCGAGCAGCTCCCTCTCACTGAGGAGGAACAGGCCACGCGCGACGCCCTTCAGGCCGAGTTGGACGCCCTGGAGGAAACCTATGCCGAGGCCGAAGATCTGCCCGACGAGGTGGACGAACGGCTCGCGGAGATCGAGACAGCGATCAGCGCGCTCGACGATCGGCCGACGGTCTTCGACCCCGAGGAGATCGCGCGGGCTGGCGCTTTCGTCTGCATCGACGGATCGGGCAACCTCCGGGTCGAGCGCGGCTATGTCCGCCCAGAAGACGAACGGCCGATTGAGCCGGAAGTTGATCCCGAGATCGAGGACGGCGTCAACACCATCGCGGCGTGCGCCGAGCATGAGGACGATCACCTTGCCGCGGACATCGAAACGACACCGGACCCTGAGGAAGACGACGGCCTGAAGCCGATCCCTGACCGCTTGATGACCGAACTGACCGCCCATCGCACGCTGGCTCTGCGCCATGCGCTCGGCGAGCGGCCCGATGTCGCCTTCCTCGCCGCGCTCCATGCGCTCACCCTTCGGGCCTTCTATCACTATGGCTCGGATACCTGCCTGGAGTTCGACCTGAAAAGCGTCAGTTTCGGCGCGCAGGCTCCAGGTCTCAATGACAGCAGCCTGGCCTTGGCAGTAGACGGCTGCCATCAGGCGTGGATGGCGGCGCTTCCCAAGGAGCCCGGCGAGCTGTGGGAGGCGCTGCAGGCGTTCGACGGCGACAGCCGCCACTGCCTTTTTGCGCACTGTGTGTCGCTGTCAGTCAACGCGATCTACGAGGCCTACAACCGTCGGCCTCGTGCGCTCGCCCACGCCGACCAGCTCGCCCAGGCGGTTGATCTCGACATGGTGGCGGCCGGGTGGGAGCCCAGGATCGACACCTATCTCGGTCGTGTCACCAAGGCCCGCATCCTCGCGTCGGTGCGCGAGGCGAAGGGTACGCGCGCCGGTGATCGCATCGAGCACCTAAAGAAGGGCGACATGGCTGAGAAGGCGCAGGAGCTGCTCGCCGGGTCCGGCTGGTTGCCGGAGCCGTTGCGCACGCCCGGCCACACGGTCACGGCGGTTGATGACGCATCAGCCGTCGAGACTGGCCAGTCCGACGGTTGTGAGGTCGAAGATACGGCGGAAGACGGCGGCGAAACGGCCCTGGCGGAAACCGAGCCGCAGATCGAAGATGAGCCGGTCGAGATCGATATGCATGTGATCGCGGCTGAATAGCCGAAGGAGCAACACGTCCCCCCGAGGGCCCGCCGGCAACGGCGGGCCCATTTTTCGTCTCGGAGTCAGC
>JGI24739J22299_10001011_pt1 | contig 10438 bp, 9 predicted proteins | sample KBSCornC5_FD_22299 | JGI IMG/M metagenome (IMG submission 22299)
TTGCGGGGCGGGCGGGCACCGCGGTGGGTGCAGTTCGCGGCCAGCGCTGGGGCGCACGGCACAGCCGCGAGGGCAAGGTCATCTGGGCCGAACAGTCCCTCCCCGCCAGGGGAAGCTCCGAACTCGGCCCGGTGACGGGCCCTGAGACTGTAGAGAGACAGAGTCACCCAGATCCAGCACGAGGCTCGCGGAGCACGCTCAGTCGATCAAGGCGGACTGGCCTTTCGGCTCCTGTCCTTTGTGTCGCAGTCTGGAAGGTGACGTGTCGTACCACCGACGTACCGCACGAGTGAGGCTGGACTGTTCGTGCATCCCCAGTCTGGCCGCGATCTGCGAGAAGGACAGGTCAGTCGTCGTGATCAAGTCCAGGGCCTGACTTCTGCGAACGCGATCAACGACGCCAGAGAAGGTCGTGCCCTCCTTGGACAGGGACCGCTGCAGTGAACGCGGGTGGAGACTCAGCAGGCGCGCGACTTTCGGCAGGTCCGGACCGCCGGATCCGAGCTGTTCGCTGAGAATCGCTGCGACCAGGTCCGACATCGGCACGTGCTGGTGGCCGAAGTGCGTCTCGAGATGGTCCATCGCGATGTCGCGAAGCAGGTCATTGCCGCCGCTGACCGGTGTCGAGAACAGTTGGCTCGGGACGCGCAGAACCGCGCTGGGACAATCGAATCTGACCTCCGCCCCGAAGTACTTCCGATAGGAGCTTTCCTGTGCCAGGCGAGCGTGTGGAAGCAGGACAGAACGAAGTCCGTGGGGTGCGGCGCCATTGATCAGCGTCAGGACTCGGTGAACGATCCCGATGCCGTAGTCGATCGCCTGTGGCGATGCTGGAATGGTCGTGTTCGCGTAGCGAAGTCCGACCACACCGGGAGTTCCCAGCGGATCGTCGGTTTTCCCGAGTGAGAGGGCCGGGCCGTAGACGAACAGGTACCGGCTCGCGCACTCGACGGCCTCGCCGATCGTGCGTGAGTTCTCCATGGCGATCGCCAGCGGTCCCAGTATGTGCAGATCCTGCTGCGCCGCCATCCTCAACCCGAGGTCCGGAAGCACGAACCGGCCGGCCGTTTCCTCGAGAACGCGCTCGACCAGTCGGAGACTGACGAATGAGTTGCCTTCGGCGATCATCGCCTCGTCGAAGCCGCATGCCGCGAGGAGTTCGGGCCCCGAGCCGCCCACCCCGGTGACGAGCGCGGACAGCCCCTGCAGGGCAGAGCACCGGACAGGAAGATCGGTGTCACGCAAGGACAAATCCTTGTCGCTTCAGGGCAAGTACCGGGATGTTTCAACGAAGCAAACTACACGTCACGACCGAGAGGACAGCTTCTATCGAGCTGGAGCCGAAGTGAGAGTCACCCAATCCATGCTAAGCCCCGCTGGCCTACTGACACCCGAAGAGTTGGACCTCCGCTGGAGGCTCGCGGTCCGCGACCGCCTTGCCTCCGTGGACCTGCAGCCTACAGGGCCGGTCAAGCGCTTCGGATCTGTTGAGGAGCTGGACCTCGGAGACCTCCTCATCACCGACTGGGTGTGCCCGCAGGTCGAAGGGACCCGAGGCAGAAACGCAGCGCGTCACGACGATGACGCGCTACTGCTCTTCGCCGCCAACGCCGGCCAACAGATCATCGAGACTTCTGACGAGACCGTCATCCTGCGACCAGGAACGGTTCTCATCATGAGCACCCGCACCATCGGGCGGTTCGTCATCCCGGATCACCTGGCCAAACGAACGGTCCGGGTGCCCATGAGTGCCCTGTCCCCGTTCGACGCGGGGGGCGGCGCACCCGGTTGCCTGCTCCTGGACACGGAGAACCCTTTGGCCAACCTCCTCCACGGCTTCCTCATGAGCATGGACCGTCATCACATCGGGCAGATGTCCGCGGCGGAGGTCGAGGGAGCGCGCAACGCCCTCCTTGTCCTCGTCGCCGGCATGATTCGTGCGAGTAGGCCCCACATCGGCGACGACGAGTTGCAGTTGTTCCGACGGCGGCTGGAAGACTGGATCATCGACCATCTCGCCGGTGGACCGATCAGAGTCGCCGACCTCGCCGCCGCCCACAGCGTTTCTCCGAGGACGGTCCACCGGGCTTTCGCGTCGACCGGGGACACCGTCGGGGCGGTCATCCGCATGCACCGCCTGGCAGCGGCCAGAGGTGACCTGGTGAACACGAACCTCTGCATTGCCGCGATCGCGCACCGGTGGGGCTTCTGCGATGCCAGCCACTTCGGACGGGAGTTCCGTCGAGAGTTCTCGCTGTCGCCCGGCGACTACCGGGAAGCCCACGGTTGCGCCTGACCGTCTCCTCGTAGGCCGTGGCACACCCGTACCAGCGCGCGACGCGAAATTTCTATGCGACGCCCGCACGCGTTCATAGATTTTGTGCCCGACACCGCGGCCCGAGAGTCGGACCAACCCAAGTGAACCCCGACACGAGCGACGGATCACTGCAAGCGAATCGGAAGATCACATGAATCGCGAAGACATCGAGTTCCAGGGCGAGGGTGGCCTCACCCTCCGGGGCTGGTTCTATCCGGCCAAGAACACCAGCACTCCCGCACCAGTCATCGTCCTTACGCACGGACTGTCATGCGTCAAGGAGATGCACCTCGACGACTATGCCGTGGTCTTCTCCGAAGCCGACCTCAACGTGCTCGCCTACGATCACCGGAACTTCGGCGACAGTGACGGGACTCCCCGCCAGGAGGTCGACCCGGTCCTGCAGGACTTTGTTGGCGGATTCGGTGACTGCCCTTGGCGATCTTGTTGGGTCGGGCAGTCTGGGAGTGTTCGGTTCCGTCGCGCGGGGAGGCAAGGAGGGGTGGCATGTCGCTGCGCCCGATGCCTGCCCCGTCCGTCCCGGAGGCCACCGTGCGAGTGGCTCGCGCTGCGTTCCGCAAGGGCTGCCTTGCTATGCGGATCCGGGACGAACTCGGGCCGTTGTTCGAGGACGAGCAGTTCGCCCGGGCGTTTCCGTGCCGGGGTGGCCCGGCGTGGTCGCCGGGGCAATTGGCAATGGTCAGCGTGCTGCAGTTCGCCGAGGGGCTGACGGACCGGCAGGCGGCCGATGCGGTCCGCGGGCGGATCGACGTCAAGTACGCGCTCGGCCTGGAGCTGGACGATCCTGGGTTCGACTTCTCCGTGCTGAGCGAGTTCCGGGGCCGGCTGATCGCGCATGGGCTGGAGGAACTGGTTCTTGACCGGCTGCTGGAGCGGGTCGGTGCGTTAGGGCTGCTGCGGGCGAGAGGCCGTCAGCGCACCGACTCCACGCATGTGCTGGCTCAGGTGCGGACGCTGAACCGGATGGAGTTCGTGGGTGAGACCCTGCGCTCCGCGCTGGAGACGCTGGCGGCCGCGGCGCCCGGCTGGCTGCGGCAGATCGCCGTGCCGGAGTGGTTCGACCGCTACGGCAAGCGCATCGATTCCTTCCGCTTCCCCAAGGGGGCCGACGCCCGCAAGCAGTGGGCGCTGGCCGTGGGACAGGACGGATTCGCGCTGCTGGAAGCCGTCTACGCACCCGATGCGCCCGACTGGCTGCGTCACGTCGGGGCGGTGCAGGTCCTGCGCATGGCGTGGGTGCAGCAATACCACCGCGACGAGGACGGCAAGGGGGTGCGCTGGCGGGAGGGCACAGACCTCCCGCCGGGCAGACTGAGGCTGTCCAGCCCCTACGACACCGACACCCGCTACAGCGTCAAACGCGGCGCGGGCTGGGACGGCTACAAGGTCCACTTCACCGAGACCTGCGAGCCCGGCGCCCCACATCTGATCACGAACGTGGCCACCACCGACGCCACCGTCCCCGACGTGGAGATCACCGAACCCGTCCACCACGCGCTGGCCGCACGCGGCCTGCTGCCCGCCGTCCACCTGGTCGACTCCGGCTACACCTCCGCCGCGCTGCTGGTGGCCGCCGCCGGGCAGGACATCGAGCTGATGGGGCCGGTCTTCGCCGACACCACCACCCAGGGCCGGGCCGCAGACGGCCTCGGCCAGGACGCCTTCGCCGTCGACTGGCCGGCCCGCGAGGTCACCTGCCCCCGCGGACAGCGCAGTGTCAGCTGGTCCGAGCAGCGCAAACCCACCGGCACTGAGATCATCCGGGTCCACTTCGCCAAAACCGACTGCGACGCCTGCCCCGTGCGAGACAAGTGCACCAGCGCCAAAAGCAAGTGGGGCCGCAGCCTGACCCTGCTCACCCAGCCCCAGCAGCAAGCCCTTGACCAGCGCCGACGGGAGCAGGAGACCGATGAGTGGAAGGCCGCCTACGGCACACGCGCCGGAGTCGAGGGCACCATCTCCCAGGCCGTCCGGGTGACACGGACACGCACCACCCCCTACCGCGGGCTGCCCAAGACCCACCTCGGCCACGTCCTGACCGCGACCGGCCTCAACCTCCACCGCCTCAACACCTGGTGGACCGGCACCCCCATCGGCACCACCCACATCAGCCGATTCGCCCGCCTCGGCCTCGAACCGGCCGCCTGAACAAGCAAATCCGCCAACAAAGTCCTGCAGTACCGGGATTTCCGGAACGCGATCACCTACGCCACCACCCGCCCTGAGGTGGATGCGTCGACGGTCGGCATCTGGGGCTCCAGCTTCTCCGGTGGACACGTCCTCATGGTCGCGGCGATCGACAAGCGGGTGAAGGCCGTCGTCTCCCAGGTGCCGTTCATCACGGGGCCGCGCACTCTGAGCCGTGCGATCCGGCCGGACTTCATACCACACTTCCGTGAGCTCCAGGAGGGCGACCGACTCAACCGGTTCACCGGCGGAGAGCCCGTAATGATCCCGATCGTCGCGCCCGACCCGACGGCGCAGGCTGTGATGCCCGCGGCCGACGCCTACGAGTGGTTCAGCAAGACGTCGTCGGACCGGGCACCCAACTGGAAGAACGAGCTGACGGCTCGAAGCCTGGAAATGGTGACCGAGTACGACCCGGGCAGCTTCATCAGCCGCATCGCGCCGACCCCGCTGCTGATGATCGTGGCCGACAACGACAGAGTGGCACCGTTCGAGTTGGCCCTCGACGCGTACGCGGACGCCCGGGAGCCGAAGCAAATCATCGTCAAGCAGGGCGGCCACTTCGACTTCTACAGCGGCCCCGGCTTCGACGAGCTCTCCGCAGCCGAACGGGACCACTTCGTCAAGCACCTCCGAGGCTGAGCGCCTCCCCTCCTGAGCCGCATCGACGAGCCGCACCTCTTCGTCACCGATCCATTCGTCAAGGAGCCGCAATGCCGTACTGGGAGATCTTCACCCCCGAGAACGCCTTCACCCCCGAGGGCAAGGAACAGCTGTCCGAGAGGATCACCTCGATCTACGTGGACTACGCCAACCTGCCGAAATTCTATGTCGTCGTGCTGTTCAAGGACATGCCGGCGAACACGATGTACGTCGGTGGCAAGGCGAACAACAACTTCATACGGATCCGCACGGACCACATCGCCCGGCAGATGGACGACCCCGCTGTTCGGAAACTGTGCATGGAGGTCATCGAGGAGAAACTGGCGCCGTTCGTGAAGGACCGCGGCTACGACTGGGAGGTCCACATCGACGAGACTCCCATGGATCTGTGGCGCACCCAGGGCCTCGTTCCGCCTCCGCCGGAGTCCGACATCGAGAAGCTCTGGGCCAAGGAGAACCGGCCCGTCCCCTACGAGCTGACCGGCTGACCCCCTGACCGAGGTCCCGAGGCATCGTGAGGCGCTGTCGACCGTGCGTGCCCCGGGACGTTCACCACCACCTTCCGGCCCACCGGCCTCACGATGCCGATGCTGCGGCAAGACCGAATCCGCGACGAGGCGTTCGAGGTCGACGACCCGCTCCACCTGATGCGCCTGTTCGGCATCTCCTCGCAGACCGCCATGCGGTATATCACCGCGGCCCACCCGGAACGCACCGCGAAGCTACCCCGATGAGAGCGAGCAACGACCCGTCGCGGCCCAAGCAGCCCTTGGCGGAGGCCCCCCGGCCCGCCGATCCCGGCAGCGGTGATCAAGCGCCGGCACGCAGTGGCACACTACCGGGCGGCGCCCGCTAAGGCAGGGCCGCGGAAGCTGACCCGACACCGGTCCAGTCATCCGGCGTCCTCGTGCGGCCAAGGCCCGTCGGGCAGGCGGATCTCGGCGATGAAAGAGGGTGGCATCCCTGGATTTCACTCCAGGGATGCCACCCTCTTTCTTTGTGTGCTGGTTCAGCTGGCCGTGACTTCGACGGCCGCCAGGTTCTTCTTGCCCCGGCGCAGCACCAGCCAGCGGCCGTGCAGCAGGTCCCTCTCGGCAGGGATCTCGTCCTCGGCGACGACCTTGACGTTGTTCACGTAGGCGCCACCCTCCTTGACTATGCGGCGGGCGGCGGACTTGCTGGCCACCAGACCGGCCTTGGTCAACAGGTCGACCACGGACAGGAGTTCACCCACTTGAATGTGCGGCACCTCCGACAGGGCCGCGGTGAGGGTCCGCTCTTCCAGCTCGGTCAGCTCGCCCTGCCCGAACAGGGCCCTGGAGGCGTCGATTACGGCGGCGGTCTGGTCGGCGCCGTGCACCAGCGTCGTCAGCTCCTCCGCCAGTGTCCGCTGTGCCGCCCGTTCCTGCGGACGCTCCTGGGTTTGCTGCTCCATCTTCTCCAGCTCCTCGCGGGGCTTGAAGGACAGGATCCGCATGTACGTGGAGACATCGCGGTCGTCCACGTTCAGCCAGAACTGGTAGAACGTGTACGGGGTGGTCATCTCCGGATCGAGCCAGACGGTGCCGCTCTCGGTCTTGCCGAACTTGGTGCCGTCGGCCTTGACCATCAGTGGGGTGGCCAGGGCATGTGCCTCGACTCCGGGCTCAAGCCTGTGGATCAGGTCCAGTCCTGCTGTGAGGTTGCCCCACTGGTCGCTGCCCCCCTGTTGGAGTGTGCATCCGTAGCGGCGATAGAGCTGGAGGAAGTCCGTGCCCTGCAGGACCTGGTAGCTGAACTCGGTGAAGCTGATGCCCTGCTCGGACTCCAAGCGTCGGGCGACGGAGTCCTTGGTCAGCATTTTGTTGATGCGGAAGTGTTTGCCGATGTCGCGCAGGAAGTCGATCGCGGAGAGGTTCGCGGTCCAGTCAAGGTTGTTGACCATGACGGCGGCGTTTGTGCCCTCGAAGGACAGGAACGGCTCGATCTGGCGGCGCAACTTCTCCACCCAGCCGGCGACGGTCTCCGGGGCGTTCAGGGTGCGTTCTGCTGTCGGGCGCGGATCGCCGATCAGGCCGGTGGCGCCTCCGACCAGCGCCAGCGGTCGGTGTCCGGCCTGCTGGAGCCGCCGGACGGTGAGGACCTGGACCAGGTGCCCGACGTGCAGTGACGGCGCGGTCGGGTCGAAGCCGCAATAGAACGTGACGGGGCGGTCCGCGAGCGCCTTACGCAGGGCATCCTCGTCGGTGGACAGGGCGAACAGTCCGCGCCACTTCAGCTCGTCGACGATATCCGTCACGGTTCTCGCGTCTCCTCGGTGCTCTTCTCCGGTGCCGCCAGGCCCAGCATCCGGGCCGCGTTCTCCTTGAAGATCAGGGGCTGTACGTCGTCCTTGATCTTCAGGTCGGCGAAGTCGGTCATCCAGCGGTCCGGGGTGAGGACGGGGAAGTCCGATCCGAAGAGCACCTTGTGCCGGAGAAAGCTGTTGGCTGCCCGAACGAGCTGGGGCGGGAAGTACTTCGGTGACCACCCCGACAGGTCGATGTAGACGTTGGCCTTGTGCGTGGCGATGGAGATTGCGGCGTCTTGCCAGGGGACCGAGGGGTGGGCCATGACGATGGTGAGGTCGGGGAAGTCGGCGGCCACGTCGTCGAGCAGCATGGGGTCGGAGTAGCGCAGCTTGATGCCGCGTCCGCCGGGCAGGCCGGCACCGATGCCGGTCTGCCCGGTGTGGAAGAGNGCGGGGACGCCGAGTTCGGCGAGGGTTTCGTACAGCGGGTAGTGGCGGATGTCGTTGGGCTGGAAGGCCTGAAGGCTGGGATGGAACTTGAAGCCGCGTACGCCGTGTTCGGTGACCAGGCGTCGGGCGCGTCGGATCGCGGCCTGTCCGGCGTGCGGGTCGACGGATCCGAACGGGATGAGGACGTCGGGGTGTGCGGCGGCCTGGTCGGCGATGTCCTCGCTGGATAGGGCCGGGTGGCCGGTCGCGGAGGTGGCATCGACGGTGAACACGACTGCTGCCATGCTCCGGGAGCGGTAGTAGTCGGCGATGTGGGAGAGGGTGGGCGTGCGGTGTGCGGAAGCCTTGAAGTAAGCCGCGGAGGCGTCCATGAGTTCGTCGTCGAGTGAGTAGCAGCCGTGACTGTCCTGCTCGACGTGGACGTGAACGTCGATCGCGTCCAGGGTGGTGATATCCATGGTCCTCTTTCGTGTGGTGACCTTAGAGTGCTGCCGCGCTGGACGCGCGCTGCGTCGCCAGCGCGGCAAAGGTTTCCAGTGCCGCGGGGTCAGCCAGGGTGTCGCGGCTCGCGACGTCGGACGGGACGGCGCCCAAAAGGATCTTCTTCGCCGGAACCTCGAGCTTCTTGCCAGTACGGTTGCGAGGAACTGCGGGAACGGTGTGGATGCTGTCGGGAACGTGACGGGGAGAGAGGGCGTTGCGCAGCGCCGTCGTGATCAGCTTCCGCAGGGCGTCATCGAGGTGGGCACCGTCGTGCAGTGCGACGAACAGGAGCAGTTCGCCGGGCCCGCCGGCGGAGTCCTCCAAGTGGATCACCAGGCTGTCGTCGACTTCGGGGAGCTCCTCGACGACGCGGTAGAACTCAGCGGTACCCAGTCGCACGCCGCCGCGGTTGAGGGTGGCGTCCGAACGTCCCGCCACGGTGCAGCTGCCTGTCGCGGCCGAGAAACGCACCCAGTCGCCATGGCGCCACACGCCGGGGTAAGCCTCGAAGTAGGTGCCCCGATAGCGGGAGCCGTCAAGATCGCCCCAGAAGTAGATCGGCATGGAGGGCATGGGCTGGGTGATGACCAGTTCGCCGAGTGCGTCGCTCACCTCGTGGCCGGCCTCGTCGTAAGCGGTGGCTGCGACACCCAGGCAGGGGCCGGAGATGGCTCCGGCCCACACCGGCTGCAAGGGGCTGCCCTGCAGAATGCCCGAGCACACGTCGGTGCCGCCGCTGCCCACGTTGAGCAGCACGTCGGGTCCGAACTGCTCGCGCACCCAGTGGAATCCCTCGGGGGGTAGCGGGCTGCCCGCAGCCCCGATCTGGCGCAGCAGGGACAGGTCGTGATCTGCGGCGGGGGTCAAGCCTTCCTTTCGGCAGGCCATCAGGAATCCCGGGCTGGCGCCCATGAGGGTCGCGCCGGTGTGCTCGGCGAGGCGCCACTGCCAGTCGAGGTCGGGATGGATGGGGTTGCCGTCGATCAGGACGACCGAGGCGCCCACGAGCAGCCCGGAGACCAGGGCGTTCCACATCATCCAGGCTGTGGTGGTGAACCACAGGATGCGGTCGCCCGGGCGCAGATCCCAGCTCAGCGAGTGATTCTTGAGGTGCTCCAGCAGGATTCCGCCGTGTGAGTGGACGATCGGCTTGGGTTTGCCGGTGGTTCCGGAGGAAAACAGCACCCACAGCGGGTGAGAGAACGGAACCGGCTCGAAGCCGGGTTCGGCGGGACCGGCGAGCAGGTCGTCCCAGGAGACCGTGTCCGGGAGTTCCCCCGGCCCGTAGGGCACGTGGACGGTGTGGCGCAGGGTGGGCAGTGCCGCCCTGATGGCTGCGACCTCATCGCGTCGGTGGATGGCCTTGTCCCCGTAACGGTATCCGGCCGTGGTGAGCAGAATGGTGGGCTCGATCTGCGAGAACCGGTCGATGACGCCGCGGGCGCCGAATTCAGGTGCGCAGCTCGACCAGATGGCTCCCAGGCTGGCGGTGGCCAGGAAGGCCACGAGCGTTTCCGGGATATTCGGCAGGTAGGCCACAACGCGGTCGCCCCGGCTGACACCGAGTCGTCGCAGGCCGGCGCGAGCGCATGCGACCTGGTGGGCCAGCTGTTCCCAGGTCAGGTCCTTGGGGCCGCGGGTCTGGGAACGGCCCAGTACGGCCAGGTCACCGGGCGTTTTCTCCCCTGAGCGCAGGGCGTGTTCGGCGTAGTTGAGGGTCGCGCCTGGGAACCAGTTGGCGCCGGGCATATCCCGCCGCCCGAGCACTCGGTCGTAGGGTGTGTGCGCGCGGACGCCGAAACAGTCCCAGATCGACGTCCAGAAGCCATCAAGGTCTGTGACGGACCAGCGGTGCAGGTCGCGGTAGTCGGTGAAGGTAAGACCGCGGTGTCGTTCCAGCCAGGCAAGGTAGTCACCGACGGCCGTGGTGTGGCGTACGTCGGATGCCGGTGCGCGCAGCATCTCCGGCTCGTGCATGGGGTGTGCTCCTTGTCGGGTGTGGTCGGTCAGGCCGGATGGCCGGCCTGACCGACCACGGATCAGGCTCC
>JGI24739J22299_10001012_pt1 | contig 10436 bp, 10 predicted proteins | sample KBSCornC5_FD_22299 | JGI IMG/M metagenome (IMG submission 22299)
ATCCAGCACGGCACCATGCACGGGAAGTTGAACGGCGTGATGCCCGCGACGACGCCGAGCGGCTGGCGCATCGTCCAGTTGTCGATGCCGGTGCTGACCTGATCGGTGAAGTCGCCCTTGAGCAGTTGCGGCACGCCGGCAGCGAATTCGATGATGTCGATGCCGCGCGCGACTTCGCCCTGCGCGTCGGAGAACACCTTGCCGTGTTCGGCGGTAATGATCGCGGCGAGCGTGTCGCGATGTTCGTTCATCAGTTGCAGGAAGCGGTGCATCACGCGCGCGCGGCGGATCGGCGGCGTCTCGGACCACGCCGGGAAGGCGGCTTGTGCGGCGGCGACCGCCTGGGCGACCTCGTTGTCATCGGCAAGCGCGACACGGCGGGCGGCCTTGCCGGCTGCCGGATTGAATACGTCCTGGAAGCGGCCGCTTGCGCCCAACACTCGGGCGCCGTTGATGTAGTGGCCGACGTCGTCGGACGAGGTGAAGGCGGGAACGGTGGTCATCAAGTCGTCTCCTGATCTGTGGTCCTGATAGAGAAGGCCTCAGTCTAGGCAAATGGCGGCGGCTGGAGAAGACCACTACAATTGATTCACTGTTCAGAATATTGAATAATCGAGCGATGAATTCTGAAAATGCCCAGGCCCTTTGGCCGCACATCCATTCGCTGACGGTGCTCGCCGTGACCGGGAGTTTCACTGCTGCAGCGCAGCGGCTCGGTATCAGCAAGGCGGCAATGAGTCAGCGCATCGCCGATCTCGAAGGGGCAGCCGGAGTGCCGCTTGTGCGGCGCACAACGCGCAGCGTGCGGCTCACGGAGGCGGGGCAGACGCTCGTCGACACTACGCGCGAGGCATACGAGACAATCGAAATGAATTTCGCGCGTGTGAAGGATCTGGCCGGCGAGCCGCGCGGCCTCGTACGCGTGACAATGCCTGTTGCGCTCGGCCGGCAGCAGATCGTGCCGCTGTTCCCGGCCTTCATCGAGCAGTATCCGGGGGTGCGTATCGAGCTGGAATTGTCGGACCGGTTGTTTTCATTGTCGCAGGAAGGTTTCGACCTTGCGATTCGTCATACAACCACCGCGCCGCAGACGCACGTGGCGTGGAAGCTCTGCGAGACGCGATCGCTGCTCGTCGCGAGCCGCGAGTATCTGGCGCGACGCGGCACGCCCGAGCATCCGAACGCACTCGTCGATCACGATTGCCTGTGTTATTTGCGCGGTAACGAGCCGACCGCATGGAGCTTCGAGCCGCGCGATCGGCGGCGCGCGCGCGTGAGTGTGCCAGTCCGCGGCTGTTTCGCAGCGAACAACAGTGAAGCGATGCGGGAGGCGGCGCTCGGCGGCCTCGGCATCGCGTTGCTGCCGGATTTCAGCGCACAGCGCGACATCGACGAGGGCCATCTCGTGCCGCTGCTCGGCACGTGGCGTCCGTCGGGCGCATTCGGAGACTATATCTTCGCGATTCGTCCTTACAGTCCAGTCGTGCCTAGTGCAGTGCGCGCGTTGGTGGAGTATCTACGGGGTGAGTTGAGCGGAGGGTTCTCGCCTGCTGTGGCGGCGTCCCGCTAACTCCTGAGATTGCCTCCGATCGCGCACCGGCACGACAGGCGGTGCCTTACCGCTTGCGCGGGGTACGAAATGAGTGGTTAGCGGAACATTTGCCGTCAGTTTCGTTCCTGCCGTGAAGATTGGCGACGCCGGAATCGTCGTCGCTAAATCGACTTTGGATATGACTGAGCTGTAGCCTGGCCATCATGCAGCAGTGCGCCTAATCGGCGACGTGTTCGCGGTGGCAGAACGGACGGTATCACTGTATCGCCGCCGAGATATCTTCGGCTAAATTTCTAACTTGGCATAATTAACACTCTCGTCCGGACCGGGGCTTCCTCGTTCAGCTCCTCTGGACAGAAGATGCTTCTACGTCGAGATTGTGAGCGAATAGTAAAAAAATAAATGGCGGATCAGCGAGTGATATCCCGCCGATCCGCCGAAACCGTAGATCGGCTACGGCTGCTTCCCTGCCCGACAGTTGTTGACCCATTCCCATGCCATGTCGTACCTGATGATCGCATCGGGACCGTTCTTTGCGGTGAAGTTCTTCTGCCATTTTTGTGTGCAGGGATTGTCTTCGGTCGGCCACGAGTTGCGATCTTCGGAGGGAGGGGATGAGGAGGTCGACGTGGATGCGGCTGTATTGTTGCCGATAGGTGGGAAGCGTTGCTCGCATTGCGCCGACCATTTCATTTCTTGTTTTCCGTCGACATCCATGGGATCGGGTGGCACGGCGTTACGAAGTTCCCGGATGCAAGCTTTCACCTGTTTGCCACGTTCGATTGTTGCCAGTGTTTGTGCCGTGGCTTGAGCTTCCTCGGAAGTAGGGATTCGCGTGCCTGAATTCCAGACGCTGTGGCTGACGAGTTCACCCGTGTTGGGATCAAATCGATCTTCGGTACCGTCGAGCTTGTCGTTGGCGAATGTCGCGCGATAGATCACGTGATTGCCATTGGGTGAGTAGCGGACTATCTCGCCGTTGGCTGCGCCGTTTTCATAGTGTGCCTCCAGAAGCGTGCTCCCGGTTTTTCCATCGTACGTCTTGACCGTGCCATTCAGCCAACCGTCCTTCCACGGAAATTCTCCAATGAGTTGTTTGGTCGGTGCGTAATAGATCTTCTCTGAGCCATCCGGATTCCCCTTGCTGAAATTCGCATCGAGTACAGTTCGATCCCCCGAGCTGTTGAAGATCTTCATCGAGCCCGTGAGCGCTGCGTCACTGAACGACATCTTCATGCGAATGGTGTCGGATTGTGCAGCCTTGCAAGCGACCTCGCCGGCGAGCATGCCGTCGCTGACCTTCGCATCGCAGAGGAGACCGTGGATCATCATCGAATCGATTCCACCGCGATAGGCCTCGGGCACGACGTACGCGCTGTTCTGCATCATCCGTTGATAGCCTTGCTGGTTGTTCAGAATGTTCGGAGCAGGCACGTTGGTGACCTTCCCCGAGAAAGGCGTGTTCGCGTCGCCAGCGTAGACTTTACCGTTGACGATTTGAACGTTGCGGTATTCGAGTACATCGCCCTTGCAGCCTGCGAGCAGGACCGTTACGAGTGAGACGGCGGCTAGAGCCGCGACTTGTCGGGGTGAGTGCATGATTTTCATGGATTAGGAAGTAATGAAAAGGCGAGCGCCTACAGGTGGTCGGCAATCGCAGATGCAAAAAAAAACGACCAGTGAACTGGTCGGCAAAAAGGGTTCCGGCGATCCGAGGGGGTACATGCCAGAACCCAGGCCAAAGTGGTGAGACGCCGAGATCGGTTACCGAGCGCTGATCACCGCGTTGAGCGCTGCCATGAGTGCAACGGGCAGGCCGTTCGCGAACTGAAGCGATGTCTCAGCGTACGTCGACGGGTACAACCAGCCGACCTGCAACCGTCCGGCGCGCAGTGCGAGGATCAACTTCGCGCCTTGAACGAGCGGTTGCAGCCGGCCGTTGTTGGCTGTCAGTGCGGAGAGGTCGGTCGGCGTGAAGTCGAACACCAACACGTTCGAATTGTTCGCGTAGACCGACCAGGTGCTCGGTTTGCCATCGACCGTTGCGGTATGGTCCGCAGCCAGCTGAATGGAGCTCAATCCGACATTCAGTGCGGCAAGCTCCATGCCGATCGCTTGCTGAATCGACGTGTACGTCGTGTTCGAATTACCGGCCGTCATGACGATCGTGCTGCCGTCCACATACGCAGGAACCCCGCCGCAGACCAATCCGCTCTGTACGACCGCGTTGTCGCACATCGGCACGGATACCGGCAGCACGACGCGATCGGCGGAATAGGTCTGGATGCCGAGGTAGGCGGTGGTGCCGCTCGGGAATGCGGCGCGGGTCAATTGCGGAGCGTGAGGAAAGTCGATGAAACCCGATACAGTGGGCGCGGCCAGCGACAGAGGCTTACCAGACAGATCAACCGAGCGCGCCTCGTATGTGAAGCCGATGCCCGATGCAGGATCGGTGCCGGAGAGCGTCGTGCCGATACGCGCGAGCGGCAGCGGTGCGAGGCGCTGCGTTTCGGCGATCAGGTCGGACCACGTTCCATCTGATTTGAGCACATACTCGCCGGCCAGCCCGTCGTACTTGCCGCCGTTGTAGGCACCCAGCCCGACGTTGGCCCACGTGTCGCTACCGACCGGCAGGTTTTCCTGCTCGGCGGTGCTCAGCGTGGCGTCGACGATCTGGCGAGCGTCGCGGACCAGCGCCTGATTGGTCGAGCCCGGCGTTGGGTTGTAGCCGCCGAAGAACGAGACCAGGTAGTCCACGAAGCTGTACGTCGGTTGAGCCAGGATTTGCGATGCATCGGCAATCTGATAGACCGGTTGTGCAGCCTGCGTCGCGAGATCGTTCTGCGTGATTGCCGTTACGCTGCCCTTGGCAACCATCGCATTGAGCGCGTTGCGAAGCGTCGCGGCATCGACCGCGCCGCTTGTCGCAAACGTCGCGAGCGTGTCGACGGCTTGTGCCGCGAGTGTCTGCGTTGCCGTGTCGTGATTTGCAAGGTAGTCGGCGTCGGGATCGACTTGGCTACCGATCAACCCCTGCACAGCCGCGATGGCCTGCGAACGGCTCAAGCCGGTTTGCATTTGTGTGGAAACGAGCGTCGTGAGCGGGCTGACGACCTGGGGCGGTGCAGACTGCACGATCTGCGACAGTGTGAATGAAGCCGGGAACTGGAAACCGACCGGACGGGAAAGATCCTTGGTGGTCGGCGTGACCTGAACCAACAGCGTCTTGCCGATGGCGTCGCCGTTGTACGGAATCACGAACTGGCCGCTGCCGTCGGTGACCGTTGCCGGTTCCCCGAAATCACACACTCCGTTGTTGTTCAGGTCCAGGCAGACCGTGGCGCCAGTCAGATAGCCGTCGATGGCTTTGCCTGTGACCGTCGGTGTTGGAGTCGACGGAGTCCCTCCGCTCCCGGTCGAGGGTTGACCAGGGCCAGAGTCGCCGCCTCCGCCGCAGGCAGCGAGGGCGGTCGCGACAGACAGACCCAGGACGTGTTTGCTGAACCCCGTATGTTTTTTGGCTTTCATTGTTCCACCTTTGGTTTTCTGGTCATCCGTGGCCGGATTTTTTCTCGCCCGTGGATGACGTCGTGGTTAATGCGGCACTTCCAGGAGCGAAAGTTGCCGTCCCGATGGCCTCCGCATGGTTGATGGCTGACGGCCTCAACCGAGATCAATCCAGGGAAGATACAGAATACTACCAAATCGGTAGTATTTAACGGCGGCTAAACCGAGACGATTTTTGCTTTCCATGGCTTGAAGGTAAAAATGTCCGTACTCGCCCAGCGGCTGAAAGAGGCCCGGCAGCGTGCCGGGATGTCCCAAGAGAAGCTTGGGATCGAGGCAGGGCTCGACCCGATGTCCGCGAGCACGAGGATGAATCGCTACGAACTGGGTAAGCGCGTGCCCGATCCAGATTTGGTTGTCCGTTTAGCCGCCGTCTTGCATACACCGGCGACGTACTTCTACGCTGCCGACGATATGGAGGCCGACTTGCTGCTCAAATTTCACCGTTTGAGCAAAGGTCAAAGAGGCTCAGTGATTGCGTTCGTTGATGAGCTTCTTCAATAGTGCTGCGTTGGGATAGCGATCAGTAATCGCCTGGTAGCAGAAGCGTAGTCACGGACCGATCCCATTCCGTAATGAGCCAAACGGTCTGTCCGTCAGCGAGGACATAACTGGACAGGATCCGTGATCCAGCTTCGACGGCCAGTTCGTTTTGTTCCCGGTCAGATTCAGATAGATCTCCCCAGTCACCGCAGGCGTGTCGGATAAGCAGATTGATGACCGAGACGTTCGCATTGGCAACGACGCTCAGCGCGGTGGGAGTGGCAAGGATGCGGCCGAGCTTGAAGCGCGGACCAGGTAGATGGTTGGATGTCGAATTCATGGAGTTCTCCAGTGAGTGAACGAGCAAAGACCTCCAGGCTTGGCTGGATCCGATGACGTCCGGGGAGTTAAGGAAAAGAGTGCCGGGCGAAAGCCCGGTTTATGCCGGCAGGTTGAGTTCGGCCAGGCGCCGGCGAAGTGCCAGTGCTTTGGCTTGTGAGCAGTTGAGGTGGAGGCGGATGTCGGCGACGGTGGGGCGGACCAAGCCGGTAGCAACGTCCTGAGCGAGGCGAGCTAACTCGCTATTGGGCGGGACTGTGTCGAGTCGCGAGATGGCTGAATCGTCACTTTTGCGACTAACGGTCTGCGCAGCAGGCGTCTCCGAGGCCGTCGTCATGGCGGGCAAAGTCGCCTCGGTCTGCAACGGTACGGTTGGCTCATCAGCAGTAGTCGCGGCACCTATCGGTTCGGGTATCGACGGCCGTCCGAGAACAACCGTCCACAGTAAACACGCCACACCTTCCAGCACTGCGGCAAACGTCAAGCCGGAGAGCAGATCGACGTGCTTGGTCGTCGTGCCGAGTAACGTCGCCAGTCGCGACGTGACTGGGTCGTCGCGCAGGGCCTCGCGCCGGGACACGAGGCGGTCACGTTCGTCATCGACACGACGGACTTCGTCTGCTTCCGCGCTCAGGACGTCGAGTCGCGCCGCCAACGTCGCACGACGCGACTCTCGCAATGCGCAGTCACGCACACAGCGACGCACATCGATTCGCGCGAGCTGTTGTGTGATCGCCGCCCGTTCGGTCATCACAACCGTCAGACTGCGCGCGAGAGGCGAGGGCATGACGACTGCGCGCGATACCCGCCGTTCACCAACGTGTTGCTGGCTGAGCAGGAAGAACGTGGCGTGTCCGTAGCACGTGGTCGCCAAACAGGCTATCCAGAGCAAGCTACCAATCGCTCGAACAAGAAATGGCCTGCCCCGGATCAATGCCGGCAGCAAGTGCGCGCTGGTTACGAGCACCATGCCGATTGCGATCCAGACGAGTCGTTCCGGCCACGTACCGCCACGCTGCCATCCGGCCAACACGGATAGGCAGAGCGCGGTGGTCGTGGCCACGGCCGCCAGGACGATCGGCCATCGACGGGCGCCGGTCATGCGGCTTTCCCGCCCAGGAGCACCGCCTTGTGCTCGAGCTTGTCACGCAGCGTCGCCTGCGTGCCTGAATCGCTGCTCTCGACCGCCGGTTGATCGGATACATTTGGGTAAAACTCCTCGGCCACGGCGGCGCGCTCGTCCGGACTATCCTCGAACGCTCCGTTTGCGAATCCGACCCGAGCCGCGGTGTCGAGTGCGGCCTGATCGAAACCTGCTGCTCGGCGGCGCGTGTCGAGTTCGCGCGCTTGCACCAGCGCGTCCTCGAGCGTACTGCCGGGCCTTACACCCAAGTCCACGTAGTAGATCGCCGACCGATAGCTCTGCGTAGTCGACTTGCCGCGCAGCCGGAGTTCCAGCGGCAGGCAGGCGAGCAGGTTGCCTGACACGGCGCGGAAGTAGAGGAGCCGCGCCGCGAGCGTACGAATGGAGTTGTACGACGTGGTGCGGAAGATGAACGACCCCATCTCGTCTTCGTCGCCGACGATCACGTTCAACCGCGCGTAGGGCTTGCAGCCGCCACGCTGACCAAACGCACATCCATCCGGCGACGGGCACGGCAGGCTTTCGATACCGTTGTCCCCGGCGCGCCGACAGGTTTCTCCGTTGCCGACACACGTGGGGCGTCCGGTGTCGCGGTCAAACAGCGAGTAATCGGCGCGCAGATTGAGGTCCGGATCGCTGAACAGCATACGAACCGGGATCGAGCGCAGTTTGCCGGATGCCGCCTTGCGCAGGGTTTCGTTCAGCGGATGCAACATCCATTCGCCGCGCTGCTGTACCTGAGTGGTGAGCGTGAATTGATCGTCGGCAGCGGGAACGCGCTTGCCGCTCTTCTCGACCATGCGCCCGATCGAAATCCTGCCGACAACGGGCGGAGTAATGGCCAGACTTTTGAGCATGATGCTCCTCTAGATAGAAATGGGGAGGGAATTGCGATAGCCGACGAGTTACGCCGGCTATCGAGCGAAATGCGACTCGAGCTTGCTGTGGATCTCTTGAGCGACGCCATGCCAGGCGCGTGCGCTGACCAGCGGGTGATTGCCAAGCTGCTTCTGTAACTCGTCGAGGGGGAGCTTGGCGACGCGCTCGGCGTGTTTGCTGAGTGCATCCATGACGAACGCCTGCGCGAGCGCGCCGTAGCGCGAGAACTCCATGATGTCGGTGAGGCATTCGAGGTTTGTCGTGTATTGGCTCACGATCAGACTCCCGTCAGGTGGAAACAAGAAAGCGTCGGGAACCGGGCTTCGAGGTGGCGTACTGTGTTTCGAACTCGGGGTGATCGGCCAACAGCCGTGCCAGGTCGACCGCGGAGGAATCCCTGCTACGCTTGAACGAGACGGCGCCGGTCTGGAATACGGCACGCGTCGCATCCCCCATCGCTTGCTGGATCGTTTGCTTGAACTGCGCTTCGAGCTGTTGACGCGTTTCGATCTCGGCCCGTACCGCAACCAGATCGGCAAATACGGCGGACAGGCAAGCGTCGTCACTGAAGTCGATCGCTGCGCCATGACCCGGGTACAGGTGTCGTAGCGCGCGATCAGCCGACTCCGACCCGTCGGCCGGCGGTGGAGTATCGGTTTCCACGAACTGCCAGAAACGTGATTCGAGTTCGATGAGCCGACCGATCAACGCATCGTCACGGTCGATCCGATGCACTTCGAGTGCTTGACCGCACAGCAGCACGGCGACGTGCGCCGCCGATTTGCCGGTGACTGCGAGTTGATGCTGAACTTGGATCGTCACGTAGTCAGGCACGCCGTCTCGCCAAAGGCGAGAGCCATGCTCTCCAGCCGTCTTGCATTCCAAAATCTGTACCGTAGGTACCCCGACAATCTCGCGATCGATATTCGCCAGCATCCACGGGATCGAGGGATGACGGAGTACTGCGTTGACGCGCCGAACACGATTGCCTGTCTGCTTCGTGTAGGACGCGGCCACGATGGGTTCGAGGAGCGTGCCCCAGTATGTTGGCGACGTCGTGTCGTCCGGGTCTGGGTGAGGAAGGCCGTCTGCCCGTCCTGTCTTGTCGAGCCACAACTCGAGTGGACTCATGTACGGATTGAGGCCGACGGCCGCTGCTGCGTCCGATCCACCGATGCCGGTTCGCCGAACAGCAAGCCAGTCGTCGCGGGATAGATCGTCGGTCCGGACAAGCTTCAACGCACGTCGTTGCCGTCGAATCCGACTGGATGGAATTACGCTCATGAAACCTCCAGAAGTAGAAAGGCCCGGCAGAAGAACCTGACCGGGCCGAGGCGGGGGAATGCGGGACGGTGACTACAAGACGAGCTTGATCGCTTCGTCCCAGGCTCGTTGTTTGATGAGTGCGCCTTGCCCGAACCATGCGGCGTCGCGCCGATGATCGTCACTGCGTGCCCGCCGATGGTGGTCGACGTACTCGGTGATCGAGTTCAGCAAGCCCCAGGCGGTCCCGGAGGCCGAAGCCAGCTGAGCACCTTTGCCGCGGCCGGCATAGAGTTCGCTGGCGGCGCGAATGGCACGTTCGTTCACGGTTTGCCCGTCGCGCTCGCCGGGGTTCGTGACGGTATAGGTGAGCACGCGCCGGAAGAATGCGTCGGCGGTGGCATCGGTGACCTTGCGCTCTGCCAGGGCCTTCGTGCGAACCATGAACGCGTCCCACGACGACACGGCAATACCGAGCTGACGTTTGACTGCTTGCGGATCAAACTGAGAACGGTGCGGAACCTTGACGACACCGGTGCCGTCACCGAGCGCGATCGCCAATGTGTTGTTGCAGACGACGCGGACCGAAGTGAACTGCGCGGTCGTGGCGAGCGTGCCGTCGCAGGCTGTCGCCAGCAAGAGATAGCCTTTGATGTGGTCCTTGCTCTTCAACATGCCGGACTGGCCGGTCTTGGCGAGTGCCCAGAACTTGCGGCCCTCCTTGAGCACCCCCGCCGTTTCGAGCTCGAATCCGCCGACTTCCGTCAGGTCGCGGTAGAACTCGAGAATCTCGCGGGGCTGGACGACCTGATACCGGGCGGAGACGACGGATAGCGGTGCCTTGGTGTCCGACCGATACAGCACTTTCTGGTCGGGAAAGGCGTGAATTGAGCCGATGCCGGCAGAGCCGGACACGTACCGGACCTCGGACGATTCGATCGTCCAGTTCATGCCGGCGCGGTCTGCCCAGACTTCGATCGGCTGGTTGGCGGCGAGCTGGTTGCCTAGGCCATGCCAAGGCGTTTGACCGACGTAGGCCATGGATTGGACGAGATGCATGGTGAACTCCTGAAAAATAGAAATGGCATAACGCCCGGCGCAGGCCGGGCAGGACTAAATCGAGAAGGGGGAAGCGGATGCGGTGGAATGGCTGGATGAGGACTGCGATCGCGAGAATCAATCGTGCTGCGCGCTGAAGGTATGGCCGCA
>JGI24739J22299_10001017_pt1 | contig 10409 bp, 8 predicted proteins | sample KBSCornC5_FD_22299 | JGI IMG/M metagenome (IMG submission 22299)
TCCCGCTCCCACCCGCCGCCGAGTGCCAGAAACAGATTCACCTGGTCGATCGCCACCTGACCTTCAGCCGCTGCGACTTGCGCTTTCGTCGACGTGAGCGTGCGCGTCGCGTCCAGATCGGAGATGAAGGACTCGCGGCCCGCGCGATACAGCCGGTGCGTTTCGTCCGCGGATTGCGCCGCGGATTTCAGCGCGGCCTGTAGCGCTTCCGTGCGAGCGTAGTCCGATGCATAGGTGGCAAGGCTGGTCTCCGTTTCGCGCAACGCGGTCAGCACGACGCCGTCGAAGCGCGCAAGTGCGACCTGGCTCGACGCCTGCGCTTCGCGCACGCGGCCGCGCGCGCCGTTGGCGGGGAACGTCCAGCTGATCAGCGGACCGAAGCCCCAACGCGCTGTCGGTGACGTGCCGAGATCTTCGAGAACGCCCGTCAAACCCGCCGATGCGCCGATGCTCACGGTCGGATACAGCGCGCCGGTCGCAACGCCGATACGCGCCGTCGATGCCGCCAGTTGACGCTCGGCTTCGCGCACGTCGGGCCGGCGCCTCAGCAGCGCGGCGCCGTCGCCGACGGGAATCGGTTGACGGATTTGCGGCAGCTTCTCGCAGGCGAGAACCGCGGGCGGCAAGTCGGACGGTGCGCGCGCGAGCAGTGCCGCGAGCCGGTATTGCGCGATCTTGCGACGTGCGGTGTAGCGCGGAATGTCCGCGGACAACGTATCGACCTGGGTTTGCCCGCGCGTGACTTCCGTCTGATTGCCGCGGCCCACGTCACGCAAACGCCGCGAGACATCCACGCGCTGTCTTTGCAACGCGAGCGACTGCTGCGCGATCTTCAGTTCCTCGGCGGCCGAGCATTGCTCGACGTAGGCGCGCACCACGTCGGCGACCACTGAGATGCGCGCGAGATCGCCCGCGGCCTGCACGGCGTCGGCGTCGGCCTGCGCCGCTTCCACGCCGCGCCGCAGCTTGCCGAACAGATCGATTTCATACGCGACGCTGATGCCGACGTCGCCTTCGTTCACGACCGGCAGTTTCTCGGTGAGCAGGTATTGTTCGGCCGATTCCTGCGCGCGCTCAAACACCGCCGACGTCTTGCCGGAAAAGCCGCCTTGCGCCTGAGCCACGCCGAGCGCCTCGCGCGAGCGCGCGAGATTCGCGGCGGCGACGCGCAAGTCGGTATTGGATTGCAGCGCTTCGTCGACGAGACCGTTGAGCACCGGATCGTCGTACAGCTTCCACCACACCGCGGGCACGTCGGCGTGTGACGTGAGCGCCGAGTCCGCGCCTTCGATCGGCGCATTCGCAAGCGGCGCGTTCACGAGTGCGTCTTTCGGCAGCGAGTAGTTCGGGCCGACATTCATGCAGCCGTTGAGCAACGCGGCGAGCGGAACCAGCGCGAACGCGCGCAAAGGCAGGCGCAAAAACGCCACGAAGCGAGACGCTTTCATTGCGAGGCGCCCGAAGTCGCCGCGGCAGTCGCAGGCTGGGTTGCGGAGACACTCGACGCCTCCGACGCCTGCGCGGGACGCGCGGCGCGCGCCTCCGCCAGCTCGCGCACCGATACGGTAGCGGTGCGCCCGGCGATCATGCGGAAATCGGGCGGGACTTCATCGAGCGCGACGCGTACTGGAATGCGCTGCGCGAGCCGCACCCAACTAAACGCAGGATTCACATTGGGCAGCAGATTCGTGCCCTGCGTGCGGTCGCGGTCCTCGATGCCCGCGACGATGCTTTGCACATGCCCGCGCAGCACCTGCGGCTCGCCCATTACGCTGATGTCGACCGGCTGTCCGATGTGGATGCCGCCGAGCTTCGTCTCCTCGAAATAGCCGTCGACGCGAAACGAGTGCATGTCCACCACCGACAGCACCGCGCGTCCCGCCGCGACGAATTCGCCGGCACGCGGCGCGCGATCGTTCAGATAACCGTCGACGGGGCTCACGATCGTCGCGCGTTGCAGATTCAGCTTCGCCGTGTCGATGGCGACGTTCGCATCGGCGAGCGCCGCTTCCGCCTGGTCGACGCGCGAGCGGCTCTCTTCCGCGACTTCGGCGGCGACGAGGTTGCCGAGCTTGCGATTGCGCACGTCTTCGCGGCGCGCCTGGTCGAGCGTGGCGCGGCGCTGCTGCGCGGTGGCCTGCGCCTGACGCAGCGCGAGCGCGTAGCGGGCGTGATCGATCACGAACAGCACCTGGCCTTGCCTGACCTGCTGGTTGTCCACTACATCTACCGATGAAATCAGCCCCGACACGTCCGGTGCCACCTGGATCACGTCGGCGCGCACGTGTCCGTCGCGAGTCCACGGTGCGAACATGTAGTAGCCGATCAGCTTCCACAGCACGAGCGCCGCGGCCACGACGACGATCAGGGTCAGCACGATCTGACCGACGGAGAACCAGGTTTTTTTCACGTTGATTTCACGAAACGAGTCTGTGCGAAACGACGACGACAAGGCCCAGCACCAGCACATAGATGCCGAGATCGAAGATCGAGCGATGCCACACGAAGCGGTAAAAGCCGACACGCGCGAGCACCGCGCGAATCGCGAGATTGATCAGATAGGCGACCAGCATCAGCACGAGCACGGCCGGCACAAATACGCCGAAGATGTCTATTTCACCGATCATCGTGGGAATGGGGCCAAGGGGTTGAACGGCGCATCAGGCGCTTGCCTCCTGCGCGGGTGGCGTTGCGGCTTGCAGCGTGGCCGGAAAGAGCGAGAGACGCAAGCCGATCAGCGCGTGCAGCGCGTCGCGCAAGTGACGTGCCGAAGTTTGCGCGGTCGCGTCGTGCGTGCCTGCATCCGTGAGTCCTTGCGCGGTGACGCGCGCGACGGCCGAATCGATCGACGACATCAGGCTCGCGGGCACGGGCTCGCGCGCGTGGCGGTTCGCGCAGCTTTCGTAATAGCCGCGCACGCCGTCGAGCACCTGCTCGATCGCGGCCGGCGCCTCGCCGCCGAGCTTGCGCGTGAGACGGCGCAGATCGAGGGAATTGAACGCGATGCGCAGATCGCGAAAACTTTCGATGGAAGGATGACGATGGTCGTCGGTTGCGGCGAGCCGTGGGATCAGTTGCATCAGACGATCCAGCATGCGCGCGGCGTGATTGCGCGGGTCTTCGATGGGCCGCGTCGACGCCGTCAACGCGACATCGCTCCAGCTCGAGCGCAGCAGGCGAGCCGCCGCGAGTTCGGCGCCGAACGGCCGCGTCACGCGAGTCCACAGATAAGCGTAAAGAAGTCCCGCGAGGCCCGCGAGGTTGCTGTTGAGGAAGGTCAGAAAGTTGGCGTCGTACGCGTCCTGAATGCTGATGAACGTGGCCGTGTTCACGGCGACGAGCACTGTGACCATATTGAACTGCGGGCGCGGAATCAGCGTGCCGACCAGAATGAACGGCGCGGCGAACAGGATCACGAGCATGGGAAAGTCGTGTACGTGCGGCAACACGGCGAACAGATAGACGCCCGCGGCCAATACGCTGATCGCGGTCGCGACGAAGAAGCGGAACACCATCGGCGCGGGTTCGTCGAGTGCGGCGAAGAAGCAGCAGGCGACCGCCGCGAGCGTCACGGCGCTTGCGCCGTCCGCCCAACCGGAGGCGATCCACAGACTGCACGCGAGAATCACCGCGGCCGCGGTCGAGCCGGTCGAGAACAGCATCATGCCGCGGTCGAAAAAGCGCTCGGTGCCGCCGAGCCGCCAATGGCGAAAACGCGGCCGCCACAAGCCTTCCTCACGCGTGATGATGATGCGCAGCGAGCGGCAGTCCTCCCATACGTCGATCACCTGCTTCATGCGCCACAACGCGCTGGACAGCAATGCGCCGTCCCAGGTGGTGAGCGCCTCGGGCGGCGGCTGCATCGCGGCAATGCGTTCGCGCAGCGCATTCGCGGCCGGGTCCGCGTGATGGCCCGCGCTCGCGGCCGGCAGCGGCGCATTGAACCATTTGACGATGTCGGCGAGCAGCGCCTCGAGCCCTTCCGGCCACTTGTAACTGCCGGCGTTGTAAAGCGCGATCAGCGGATCGGCGAGCGCCGACATGAGCGGCAGCAGCAACTGCATGCGTCCGCGAAGTTCATGCGCGCGCGTGAGAAGGTCGGGGCGCGTGTGATCGTAGGCGAGCTGGCTGAGCAGCAATTCCAGACCGTTGATGGTCGCCGCGAGCCGCTGCCGCGCGCCGGAAATCGCCGCGCCTGCAATGCGGCCCGACAGCGTTTCCGTCGAGTAGAAAGCGGCGTCGCGAAACCATGCATCCGTCCGCTCGATGATGGTCGGCGCGAGCCGGCTCGGAAACACCACGCTGCCCACGATGCTCGCGCAGACGATGCCGAGCGTGATCTCTTCGGTGCGGCTCACCGCAAGATCGAACACGCCTGCCGGATTCGTGACCGCGGGCAGCGCGATGATCGGCAGCGTATAGCTCGCGAGCAGAAACACGTAGCTGCGCGCCGTGCGATCCGAGATCGCGAGAAAGAGCAGGGTGCCGACCCACAGCGCGAGGACCACGCTGAACAGATACGGCGATTCGACGAAGGGCGGCACGAGGAGCACGGCCGCCGACGCGCCGAGCGCGGTGCCGAGCGCNCGATAAATNGCCTTCGAGCGCGTNGCGCCGACGAACGGATTCGACACGATGTAGACCGTCGCCATCGCCCAGTAAGGCCGCGGCAANTGCAGTGCGAGGCCGATGTACAGCGCGATCATCGCGGCGGCAAACGTCTTGACCGAGAAGAGCCAGTCGCGAAGGGAGGGGTAGATCATGGCGCGTTACGCTGCACTGTCAGACAATCGTTAGCCAAGCAATGTAGTTGGAAAATTTTCTGCGCGCCGGCTGAAGCAGGCGNTTTTTTTCAGCCAATCAATCCGAGCCGGACGGTCCGCGCGAGATCGTCGAGCTGGAAAGGTTTGCGCAATACCGTGCAGCGCTCGACCGAAAGACCGGATATATCGACGTCGGCGTAACCGGTTGCGAGAATCACCGGCAGATCGCTGCGCATCTTACGCGCTTCCGCGATTACGTCGATGCCATTCATGCCAGGCATCGCGAAGTCGACCATCAGCAGGTCNGGGTTGTCGTCCGNCAGACGGGCGAGTCCGGCGCGGCCNTCGGGGGCTTCCGTCACGTTGTAGCCGAGCATTTTGAGCGACTCGACGAGCATGGCCCGCACCTCGCTGTCGTCTTCGATCACGAGCACGCGCTTTTCGCCGACGGCGTTCGCTTCGGTATCGGANGCCTTGGCGTTCTGCGGCGCGACGCGCTCGCGCAGCGGCAACCACAGTTCGACCGTGGTGCCGACGCCTTCCTGGCTGAANAGCCGCGCGGTGCCGCCGGCCTGGCGCGCGATGCCGTANACCTGGCTCANGCCGAGGCCGGTTCCCTTGCCGATCGGCTTGGTCGTGAAGAACGGATCGAACACGCGCGTGACGAGGTCGGGCGGCACGCCTGCGCCCGTGTCGGCGACTTCGATCACGACATAGCGGCCCTCGGCGAGTGTCTGGTCGGGCGCAGTGCGCTCCTTCACGCGCACGCTGAGCTCGCCGCCGCCCGGCATCGCATCGCGCGCGTTGATCGCGAGATTCAGCACCGCAAGCTCGAGCTGGTTCGCGTCGGCGTGCGTCCACATCTCCTTGCGTTCGAAGTCGTTGATGTAGCTGATACCCGATCCCAGCGACACGGTAATGATGTCGCGCATGCCTTGCAGCAGCGTGACCACGTCGACGGCCTTCAGGTCGAGGTTGCTGTTGCGCGAGAACGTGAGCAACTGGCCCGTGAGTTTGGCGCCGCGCTCGGTCGCGCGCTTGACGGTCGCGGCCATGCCGCGAATGCGCTCGTCGCCGCTCACGCGCGCGATCAACTCGGAGTTGACCATGATGACGTTCAGCAGATTGTTGAAGTCGTGCGCGATCCCGCCCGTGAGTTGGCCAAGCGCTTCCATCTTCTGCGATTGCACGAGCACGGCCTGCACCTTCGCGCGCTCGTGGATTTCCATCATCAGCCGGTTGTTGGCCGAAGCGAGTTCATGCGTACGTTCGGCAATCCGGCTTTCGAGAGAATCGTTTAGCTGGACTAATGCTTCTTGCGCTTCGATCCGTTCGGCGAGATGGCGGCGCGATTCGTATTGCCGTGCGCGCGCCCGCAGCGCCGACGCCACGGCTCGCCGCAGCGTCTCCGAGTTCAGCGGACGTTCAAGCACGACGACATTGCCCAGCCGCTCGAGCACTTCCAGTCCGCGCGCCGAGCGATGACCGACGCGCGTCGCCGCGAGCAGGATAAACGGCAAGTCAGACCATGCGGGCTGATGTTCGAGCCATTCGAAGAGGCGCGTTGCACGGCTGTCGGCGAGCGCTTCTTCGGCAATCAGCGCGGTGCCGACGCCGGCGTCGAGCGCTTCGGTCAGCGCGTCCGCATCGCTAAAGGCGACGCACGTCCGCTTGTCCTTGCTCAGGACTTCGGCAATGACATCGGCGTCGCGGCCAAACGGCGCGAGAATCAGGACGCGTTGCTCCATGAGCTTACTGCCGCGACGTATCGATGAGGTGATCGGTCGCACCGAGCAGCGCGGTGCTGCCGCTATAAGACGGCAACCCGGAGAGCACGCCTTCGAAGTCGCGCAGCGCTTCGCCCACCTCCACGCCGTTGTTCGACAGCCTGAACTGACGGATCGAGCGTTCGTGCGCGTTCGCGCGGCTCTTCACGGCGGTCACGGCGGTCAGGACTTCGCCGTGGTGCTCGAAGTAACGGAACAGAACGACCACGTCGCTCAGATAGCTGATGTCGATGTCGGTCTGAATTTCGCCGATGATGCCGTGCTGCCCCAGCACAAGCATCGTGATAACGCCTTGCTGGTTGAGATAACCGAGCAGTTCGTGCATTTGCAGCAGCAGGTAGCGTTCGCCCGGCATCGCTTGCAAGTACGCATTCAGGCTGTCGATCGCTACGTATTTCACGCCTTTTTTCTCGACGGACATGCGAACGTCGCTCGCGAATTCTCCGGGAGAGATTTCGGCGGGATCGATCTGACGCAATGTGAGCAGCCCGCTTTCGACATAGGGCTGCAGGTTCAGGCCGACCGTCGTGCAGCGCGCGATCAGCGTCACCAGCGTTTCGTCGAACACGTAGTAGACGCAGCGCTCGCCTCGCTCGAGAGCCGCGATCAGGCATGAGACCACGGTCGTGGTTTTGCCCACGCCCGAGGGGCCGACGATCAGCGCGTTGGTGCCGGGTATCAGGCCGCCGCCGAGCAGCACGTCGAGACCGGTCGTGCCGGTGCTCACCGTCTGCGTGTCGAAGTCCGCGTGATGTTCGGCCGCGACGAGCCGCGGATAGACCTTGATGCCGCCGGTGTCCAGCGAGAAGTCGTGATAGCCCTCGCGGAACTTGATGCCGCGCATCTTCGCGATGCGCATGCGCCGCCGGTTGCCGCCGTAATCGTGCACGACGTTGTCGAGCGAGATCACGCCGTGCGCGATGCTATGCAACTGAACGTCGGACGGATCGGATGTGTTGTCGTCGAGCAGCAGCACCGTGCATGCGCGCGTGGCGAAATAGCGCTTTAACGCAAGGATCTGCCGACGATAGCGCAGCGTGTTCTGCGACAGCAGCCGCAGCTCGGAGAGACTGTCGAGCACGATGCGCGCGGGCTTGAGTTCTTCGACTTGCTTGATTACGTTGCGCACGGTCTCGCCGAGTTCCACTTCAGCCGGATGCAGCACGGTCTGCTCGAATTGCGGGTCGAGGCCTTCGTCGGAAAGCAGCTCGAGAATGTGGAAGCGGCCGAGATCCCAGCCGTGACTGTCCGCGACCGAGATCAACTCGGAACGCGTTTCCGAGAGCGTAATGTACAGACCTGCCTCGCCTTGCTCAACGCCTTTGAGTAAGAATTGCAATGCCAGGGTAGTTTTACCCGTACCCGGCGCGCCTTCGACGAGGTACATGCGGTGCGGCGTGAGGCCGCCTCCCAGCACGTCGTCGATCCCGTCGATTCCCGAGCAAAGGCGTTTAGGCGTGTGATTGTTCGCGTCGTTTGACATGGCGTAGTCGTGGCGTCAATGAATAAACCGGGCTCGGTCAGCCGGTATCGCCAGGATGCAAGTTGCATGCCTATTTGCAGGGTGCATTCGCTTTGCTTCGCCGCGAGGGCACGAAGCCTGCTGCTTTGGCGCAATCCATCAGCCACTTTCAAGGACGCGCGCCGCTATGAAAATCAGCACGCTGTTCACCAGCACGCTCGCTGTCGCGTTACTCGCAAGCCTCACGCCGTATCGCGCGAATGCCGATGATTCGCCGAGCCCGTGTTCGTCGTTGAAGCGGATCGTGGCCGCGGCGCCGGACGGATTCACTGCGCTTTCGCCGGACGACGGCAAAGGCGTCGCGCAACCGTATGGCGACGACGCGCAATGCTCGGCGGCGCGGGGAAGCTATCAGTGCATGTGGACGCCGCATCGCGATGCGGGGTCGAGCGCGGACGCATTGCAAGCGGTCGCCGCCGACATTGCTTCCTGTCTGCCGGACGCGACGCACGATCAGAATTCGCCGGGACGTCAGCATTTTTATCTTGGTGCGCCGGCGAGGCGCACGCAGATCACGTTGACGTCTGCGGGATCGGGAAAGCTGCGTTTATCGGTATCGGGTAAATGACGATGTGTGTTCTGCGAGACTCACGACGATGCGGGCCACCATGTCCAGCCGCGTTGTTGCGAGCGATGCAGTTCGACCACTGTTAGCGGTGCGATTTCGATGCGTGGGAAGATGGCCGGCGAGGCGCTCAACGCATGTATGACAGCGGCGCGGATGATCGGGGCGTGGGTGACGGCGATGACGTCGCGCGCGTTGCCTGGCGCTTTGCCTTGTGCATCGTGGAGCGCAACGTCGAGCGTGTCGAGCCATTCGCCGATGCGCTTCACTGCCTGACTAAACGACTCGCCGCCGTGCGGGGCGGCGTCGGGATTGTGCATCCATGCGCTCAGGTCGATTGGCGTTTGCGCCGCGAGGTCGGCAAGACGACGGCCTGTCCAGTTGCCGTAGTCGATGTCGGCGAGCGCTGCGTCCACCTTCGCGTTGAGACCCAGGGCCGAGGCCGTATCGCGGGCGCAAGCGGCCGGGCTGACGAAAGCGGGTGCTTCGTTGAGCGCGGTCAGATGCGATAGATGCGACAAGCGCGCTTGCGCGGCTTGCGCTTCAGCGAGGCCGCGAGCGTCGAGTGGATCGTCGGCGGGAAAGCGGCCCGCGGGCATGGCCGCGGTTGGCGCATGGCTGATCAGCAGCAGCCGAAGGTTCATTTTTCGCGTTCCATTCAATATGCGCGCGCGTCAGTCCGCGCTAGCTGGCGCCGAAGTTTACCGCGTAGAATAGCCGGACTGCGAAGCGCGGAAGCCGGTGAGAGCCCGGCGCGGTCGCGCCACTGTAATCGGCATCGCAAGCCGAAAGCCAGACCTGAGCTTCGCACCATTCCTCTGCAATCGACTACGGGGCGCGTTACCCCAGGAGATGTCCTTCATGACTGAAGCTGTTTTCGATCCCGCTCGCGAGCCCGCNGTTCAGCCCACGCCGATTCCGCTGCGCGAATTGTTGCCNTGGGCCGTGTTCGGCGGATTGCTGTTGCTGCTCGCGCTGTACTTCGTCGGCGCGGAACAGGGCGCCACGTCTCTCGTGCCTGGCATGTACGTGCATGAGTTCGTGCACGACGGCCGCCATCTGCTCGGCTTTCCCTGCCACTAACGGAGCAGAACATGGTCGGTAAGTTGTTGTTGCGCGGCATGCTTGCAGGCATCGCCGCAGGACTCGTCACGTTCGCGTTCGCCCGAGTGGTGGGCGAGCCGCAGGTCAATCAGGCGATTGCGTTCGAAGAGAAAGCCGGCGAGGCGGGNGGTGCAGCGCATGGGCATGAGCATGGACATGCGGGTGCGGCTACTGCTGCTGCCGATGCCGATGAGCACCAGCATGCACATGAGGAGGAACTCGTCAGTCGCGAGACGCAAGCCGGTTTGGGATTGCTGACCGGCGTGGTCGTGTACGGCGCGGCGTTCGGCGGATTGTTCTCGCTCGTGTTTGCCTACGCTTACGGGCGAGTCGGCCCGATGAGTGCGCGCGCGTTGTCGGCGTGGCTCGCGCTTGGTGCATTCGTCGCGCTGGTGATCGTTCCGAACATCAAGTATCCGGCGAATCCGCCCGCGGTCGGCGACCCCGCGACGATCGGACCGCGCACGGGACTCTTCTTTCTGATGATCGCGATTTCGCTGACCGCGCTGGTCTTTTCGCTGAAGGTCCGACGCCGCGCGGCCATCAAGCTCGGTGCATGGAACGGCTCGATCGTGGCTGGGCTCGTGTTCGTCGCGATCATTGCCGTTGTGCAGGTGTCGATGCCGGTTATCGATGAAGTCCCTGCGGGTTTTCCGGCAGCGCTGCTG
>JGI24739J22299_10001018_pt1 | contig 10408 bp, 10 predicted proteins | sample KBSCornC5_FD_22299 | JGI IMG/M metagenome (IMG submission 22299)
CCACCCCCGCACATGCAGCCTACCCCACCCGCCGTATTACCCGGCAGGACGCAGAAGTGGTAACGCTGGGCGCCCAGGAGACCTCTAACCACCGTACCATCAATAAGCTGATAGTAAACAGTGTACTGCCCACCTGCCAGCTGCAAATGGGCATGACAGAGCTGAAACCCGGTAATGTCTGGAACACCATGCCTGCCCATACTCATGACAGGCGCATGGAAGTATACTTTTATTTCGAGGTGCCGCAAGGCCAGGCGGTGTGCCATTTCTGGGGCCAGCCGCAGGAAACAAGACATATCTGGATGCAGAACGAACAGGCGGTTATCTCTCCGCCCTGGAGCATTCACTCCGGTGCAGGAACCAGCAATTATACCTTTATCTGGGGTATGGCAGGAGAGAACCTGGACTACGGAGATATGGACGGCTGCGCTGTTACAGCCTTACGTTAAGTCATTACTTTAAACGGAAAAATACTACAAGCATGGTGCTCGATCTATTTAATCTGAAAGGGAAGACTGCACTGGTCACAGGATGTAAAAGAGGCATTGGCCAGGCGATGGCAGTAGCCCTTGCAGAAGCAGGCGCCGATATCATCGGTGTTTCTGCATCCCTGGAAAAGAGTGGTAGCGAGGTAGAGAAAGAGGTGACCGCACTGGGACGCAAATTCAGCGCCTGGCAATGCGATTTTGCAGACCGCGCCGCATTATACGACTTCATACAAAAGGTACAGCAGGAGTTTCCTGTGATCGATATTCTGGTGAACAACGCGGGTACCATACTCCGTAAGCCCGCGGCAGAGCATCCCGACGAATACTGGGATGCGGTGATCAATACCAACCTGAATGCCCAGTTCATACTGACCCGCGAAATAGGGAAGTCTATGTTGGCCCAGGGTAGGGGTAAGATCATCTTTACCGCCTCCCTGCTTACTTTCCAGGGCGGTATCAATGTACCCGGCTATGCTGCCAGCAAAGGCGCGGTAGGCTCCCTGGTGAAGGCCTTTGCCAATGAGTGGGCGTCTAAGGGCGTTAACGTGAATGCGATCGCCCCTGGCTATATCGCCACGGATAATACAGCAGCCCTGCGGGCAGATGAGAAACGCAGCAGCTCGATCCTGGAGCGTATTCCAGCCGCCCGCTGGGGTGAAACAGCCGACTTTAAAGGGCCGGTGGTTTTCCTGGCATCATCAGCCTCTGACTATGTACATGGCACTATTTTGACAGTAGATGGTGGATGGATGGGCAGATAGATAGGTAGTTAGCAACTTATTTCATAAATTCCACGGAGCTAATTACTATTATATGAGCAAACGTTCAGAAAAAACCATCGTAGACATTGCAGAAGAACTGAACCTTTCCGTTTCAACGGTTTCGCGTGCATTGAATGATCATCCAAATATCAGTGTGCGCACAAAGGAGAAGGTAAAGAAAATGGCGCGTAAGCTGGGCTATCGGCCCAATGCGCTGGCAGCCGGCCTTCGCAATAACCGGAGCCGCACCGTGGGATTGATCATACCACGTATCTCCATGTTCTTTCCCGCTGCTATCAGCACCATCATACAGAACAAACTGCAGGAGCATGGTTACCATCTGATCATTTGCCAGTCCAACGATTCATTTGAGCAGGAAGTAGAGCTGGTCAACACGCTCTATTCTGCCCGGGTAGATGCTTTGGCCGTATCTACCACCCTGCATACAACAGACTTCTCCCATTTCGACGTGTTCCGGAACCACCAGATACCCCTGGTGTTCTTTGACCGTGTACCGCTGGAGCAGAATGTAAAGGTGATCAAAGGGGATGATTTCCTGGGTGGGTTTATAGCTACCGAGCATCTCATAAAGAAAGGGTGTAAGGATATTGTCCATATATCCGGACCGCTTACCTGCAGCCTGTATATAGAGCGGGTAGCCGGTTACAAGAATGCCCTGCAGCAGTATAAGCTGCCATTCAAAAAGTCGCGCATCTTTTACCAGGAGCTGACCCGCGAGAACGCGCTGCAGGCCTGCAAGCAGATATTCGATAAACAGCCTTATCCTGATGGCATCTTTGCGGCGAATGATACTACCGCCATTACCATATTGCAGTATTGCCGGTCCATTAATGTAAGAGTACCAGAGGATATCAAGATAATAGGCTATTCCAATGATCCCCGCAGCGAGATCATTACGCCTTCCATTACTTCCGTAGATCAGTCGCCTGAGATGATGGGAGAGCGGGTAGCGGCAGCTTTGATCGAGATGTTAAATACGGCTCCGTCGGCAACGCCCCGGTATTCCCAGGAAATAATACCCATTCAGTTGATAGAGCGCGGTTCCTCTGCAGGAAAGGAAGTGGTGAAAGGCCAGCAGCCCAAGGTCAAAAAGGGAAATAAGAAATAAACAAATATTCACGGAATGGAAAAACTAAAACTACTCACGGGCATTGTACTGTTGTCTGCCATGTCTGCGGCAACAAGCGTACAGGCCCAATCTGCTAAACCGGAGCTGATAAAAAAGGCCGATCAGACCCTGGATCTGGCGGTAAAGCAATATAAGCTGATGGGCAAGCAGGTGCCCGATAGTTTACTGCCACGTTCTACAAACAAGGACGGCAGCCTGATGACCTCTAAATCCAACTGGTGGTGCAGCGGCTTCTTCCCGGGCACTTTATGGTACCTGTATGAGTATTCAAAAGATGAATCCCTGAAACAGGAAGCATTGAAACGGATGGCGGTTATAGAAAAAGAAAAGTACAATACCCATACACATGACCTGGGCTTTATGATGTATTGCAGCTTTGGGAATGCTTATCGCTTAACTAAAGACCCCGCATATAAGAATGTGCTGCTTACCAGTGCAAAATCACTGTCTACCCGCTTTAATCCTAAAATAGGCTGTATCAAATCATGGGATCATGGCAATTTCACCTTCCCGGTGATCATTGATAACATGATGAACCTGGAGCTGCTTACCTGGGCAACCCGTGTAAGTGGTGATCCTTCTTTTGATAAGATAGCCAGAACACATGCCAACACTACCATAAAAAATCATTTTAGAAGCGACTACAGCTCTTATCACGTAATAGACTATGATACGGCAACCGGTGCAGTATTACAGAAGAAGACCCATCAGGGAGCGGCAGACAGCTCTGCATGGTCCCGCGGACAGGCATGGGGCTTATACGGTTACACTATGCTCTACCGCGAAACAAAGAATAAAGTATATCTCAACCAGGCCAAACACATTGCCGACTTTATACTAAACAATCCTAACCTGCCGGAAGACATGATACCCTACTGGGATTACGATGCTCCCGGTATACCCAACGTGCCGAGAGATGCTTCTGCAGGTGCCGTAGCAGCTTCTGCTCTGCTGGAATTAAGCCGTTATGCATCCGGTAAAGATGTAGCCCGCTACTGGAACGCAGCAGAAAAAATGTTGACCAGTCTTGCCAGTCCTGCATACCTCGCTAAGGAAGGAGAGAACAACGATTTTATATTGATGCATAGTGTAGGTTCAGCACCCCATAATTCTGAAGTAGATGTGCCGCTTAGTTATGCAGACTACTATTTCGTAGAGGCATTACTGCGGTATAAACAGTGGGGTAAAAAATAGCATAAACAAATAATAAGCTTTGAACAGGCGGAATTTTATTAAAGCGGTGCCATTGGCAGGTATGGCCGGAGCTGTAAGAACAGACAGCGCCTGGTGGCCNGTTGATGGCGCCGCTCAAGATCCGGCTAATGAGCAGCACGACCGTGCTTATTGGGTTGGTTTGCTATCCCGCATTGCAACGCCGGTACTGTTTCATTTAAGTAAAGGGCAGCTAAAGCAGTTCCTGCCCAGGGAAGTAGCGCCCAACTATAACAAGCCGGTAGAAAGGGTGACTTACCTCGAAGCATTCGCCCGTACGATGGCGGGCATAGCTCCCTGGTTGGAATTAGGAGCAGACAATACCCCTGAAGGGAAAGAAAGGGGACGTCTGCTACAGTATGCAAGGGCTGCTACCGCGCAGGCAGTGGATACCGCCTCTCCGGATTACATGAACTTTACCGGTAAGTATGATGGACAACCCCTGGTAGACGGAGCTTTTCTGGCGCATGCCTTTCTGCGTGCACCAAAGCAATTGTGGGAACCACTCCCGCAAAACGTCAGGCAGCAGGTTATTACTGCATTTAAAAGCCTTCGTGAGATAAAGCCCGGCTATAACAATTGGCTGCTTTTCGCAGCCATTATCGAAGCGGCCCTGCTGCAGTTCGGCGAGGCCTGGGACCCTATGCGTGTCGATTATGCATTGAAGAAGCACGAAGAATGGTATAAGGGAGATGGTGTGTATGGAGATGGACCTCACTTTCACTTTGACTATTACAACGCATTTGTGATCCACCCCATGCTGGCGGATATACTCAAAGTATTGGCAGGTCAGGGAAAGGCATCTCAAAAGGACTATGAGCGGGAGCTTAAACGTATGCAGCGCTATGGGGTAATACTGGAACGCATGATCTCTCCTGAAGGCACTTTTCCGGTGGTAGGCCGTTCCATGACTTACCGCAATGCGGTATTCCAGCCATTGGTACAATTAGCCCTGGAAGAACGCCTGCCGGAGGAGCTATCATCGGCGCAGGTTCGTTGTGCGCTCACCAGTGTAATGAAGAATATTTTTGAAACACCCGGCACCTTCGATAAAGAGGGATGGCTACAGTTAGGGTTTTGCGGACATCAGCCTGAAATAGCCGATGTATATACATCTACTGGTTCCCTGTATTTATGTACTACTGGTTTTCTTGCTTTAGGATTGCCACCCGGGCATCTTTTCTGGACGGCCACCGCTCAGGATTGGACTGCTAAAAAGGTATGGAAGGGCAGCCCGGTAGGAAAAGACCACGCAATCGATGATTGATCCCTGCAGCTGCCTTCACTTCCATTATCAATTACTGATGTCGATAAGGCCATATTTTATACCGAAGATCACAAGGCCTACCCGTGTTTTCACTTTCAGCTTTTCACACAGGCTGCTTTTATAATCGTCTATCGTACGTGGGCTAACGTACATCTTCTGCGCAATCTCTTTATAGGAAAGTTCTGTGCACAACAGTTGCAGGAAATATTTCTCTTTGGGAGTAAGGTCTATTTTCTCACTCACAGATAGCACATCTTTCTGAAGACCTGAAATCACCTTGCCTGAAATATAGTCCGGTAGATAAAAATCCTTTTTAATGATAGAATCGAAGGCTTCTTTTAGGTCATCCGGCTCAACATTTTTCATGATGTAGCCCTTGGCGCCTGATTTCAGCATTTTAATNATCACTGACTCGTCATTGAGCATGGAAAGTGCCAGTACTTTGATCTGGGGAAAGTGATTGTTGATCCAGGTGGCGGTTTCATAACCGTTCATGCCGGGCATGTTTACGTCCAGGATCAGTATATCAGGTAATTGTATTTCGCGGCTGTTAATGATCTTAATTACTTCTTCGCCATTGCTGGCCTCAAACAGCATGAAATAATCGTTGAAGGTGTTAATAAGCCTGCCAAGTGCTTTACGTACGAGAACATGGTCATCGGCAATAGCCACGCTATATTTGGCTTTCTTCGTGGTGCTCATGAAACTTTTGTTTGTTTACGGGTATGGTTATTCTAATAGTGGTACCGCCATTCTTTATACTGTTAATGATACAGTTGCCACCTATAAGGGTCGCTCTTTTCCTGATATTTCGGAGCCCTAATCCTTTGGATTGTTCCACCTCCAACAGGGCTCCCGGGTCAAATCCGACACCATTATCCCTGATCTCGAGAATAATGGCATCCTCTTTATGGGTTAAATACACTTCAAGTTCACTGGCCCTGGCATGCTTTACAATGTTATTCAGCATTTCCTGTACAATTCTGAACAGGATGGTCTCAGTTTGATGATCTATCAGGTTCCGGACATCTGTAAAATTAAAGGAAGTTTTGTACAAATTCGTTCTTTCCAACCTTTGTAATTCAAATTCAATGGATTTTGCCAGGCCTATTTCTGTGATGCGTTCGGTCTGGAGGCCTTTGGAGAGGTCTCTCAGCTCTGTGATTGCTTTTTGCAGCATTTTACGGCTTTCTTCAATGTACAGGTGTGCCTCGCTGCCATTTTCCACCGGAACCGTCAGTAGCGAAAGCGAGACAAAGGTGAGGGATTGCCCTATATTATCGTGAATTTCCTGGGAAAGATTACCGAATATGTTCTCCTGGATCTCTAGCTGGGTTCGCAGCAGCTCCTGTTCATACTTTTCCTTCAGCAGGCGCAGCTCCTGAACCTGGGCAAGGCGGTTTTTCTGGTTCAGCACCAGCATGATAACTATAAACCCCACCAGAAAAAGTAATAGAATGGTAGTAGTTATAATTACGATGACAACTTCCGGAAGTTCAGGCTGCATAATGATGATATACAATACAATAAGTAAAGAATTATAGTGCTAACAGTGTTAATGCTGGCAAAGGTTTTGTAAGCATATAACGGAAGATTCATGACAAAATTCAGAATACCGATATTAGGCACCGTAATGGTATTAAAGAACAGAAGGCCAGTTGCAATCCAGAACGACGGATCTCTCAGCAGGTTTTGCCTGCCGGGAAACTTAATACGCTGGTAAAAATAACAGATAGCACAGATCACTACAATTACAGCGCCTACAATATAGCTATAAGTACCAAAATGATGGGGACCTCCCTGTATAAAATAGATATTTATTAAGGCGACACCCGGGTACAGCAGGATCACCCAGATAAATATTGTTTTTGCCTTGCCTTCTATCAAAAAAGACCTCAAAAGGTAAGTTATATACGTAATATGTACTACTCCATAGAAATTGTACATGTAGAAATTGTTGCGATTATGCCTGCTAAACGACCACCATCCCGTACATTCAATAACAAGTGTTAAAAGAATGTAGCAGGTAAAAAGAGGCAAATAGGCAGGAGGATTTTTTTTTGTCAGGGACACAATGCTTATGATAAGGCAAAGAGTAATGACAAATATATTGGGGGGGATGTCTGAAATTAGGTTTATCAAATTTCCGGCGTTCATTATTAAAAATTGAAATACAGGTTCAAATTAGCAAACTCAAACGACTTGGAGGCATGCATAAAAAAAAATTGCCAGACAATTTCGTTTGCCTGGCAATTTTAGGGGATAAAATTTTCAACCGTTCAGGATTGTTTTGCAATGATGAATGTAGGCTGATCTTTCGTTGGNCCCCCGCCACCAGGGCAGCTTGTTGGGCAAATGTTTCCAAAGTTAAATGCCATAACTTCTGGCCCTTTGGGTGTAGAAATATACAGGTCTTTGTTTTCGGTTTTACCCGTTACGCTCCGTTTTTGCTGTGTTGCCACAAATGCTATCGTCAAACGGCCTTCCAGCAGGATATTATCGGGATATGTCTTGGGATAGGCTCCGAAGTATACTCTAACGCCATCAGCACCCACAGCTTCTGCAGCTTCCAGGTATTCTTTTAGCTCAGCCAGGCTGTACCAAACACTTAATGTATCGATTTTACCAAGCTGGTTTGAATTGTTTACCCATTTTTCTCTACGGTAATTCTCACGGAGTTCATTCACATGACGAGCATCCACGAATTTGCCCGCTTTATTGATTTGTTTAGTAGAGGACATAATCGGAAATTTTAGGTTTAATGATCAAATAACATCCTAAAGCTACGGTCAAATTTGATATTACTTTATTTATAAATTATTTATTTTCATTAGATAATAAATTAACTAAATTTATAATATTGCTATAATCATGTCATATTGATATTTTTATAATATAAAAACCGTAATTTCCGGTAGAAAATATGAATAATAATGAAGAATAAACTGCGTAAATCACGGTATTATTCATCCGTAATTTATCGGCCGTTTTTCTGACCCGAAACGCAACAAGTGAAATTTGAAGAGGGAAAGTAAAATGTCCGCACCCTTGATTCCCGTATATATAAACCAACATTGTAAAGTCCGTTAGAATACGGGGCCCTTTATACCGTGATTTACGCAGTCGTTTATTTCATGTTTATACATTTTCAAACTAGGTTATTACCGGTTTTTTCGCCACAGCTTACGCGTAAATATATGCTCGTTTCCGTTAGTATTGCCCACCTGAAATACCGGCTAACTTCGATTGGTAAAAGGTTTGGGACTAATGCTCTTTGGCCCGTAACTTACCTGGGATAATGCTCAGACCGGCGGTTCAGCTATAGGTAAAGTTCCCTTTCTGGCCTTTTCCCCTTTTTAATTGAATTGATTTTGATAATTTGAACCTGCAATTGAAACTCAAATGCAGCTTTTAATATCCATTGTAAATATACCCTAAGAAATTTTTGTACTCTTGTGAAAACCCAATTGTATTGTCCCCCCCAAAGTACCATAATTGGCCTGTTGTTTAGCAGGCCTTTTCTTTTTATAGCATGTTAGAGATGAAATATGTATTTTGTATTGTTTTTCAATGTTTTAATGCGATTGTAAAATGCTTTAAAGCATCCAGGTCATAAAAGAATCTGAACACAATCACTGCCATTTCACGCGCTTCCTGTGACGGCCCTACGTAGCAGATCTCAGTTTCACCTTCTGTTACCCAAAAATGATGGGTGTTCGCCGTTTTCCGCCCAAGACTGGCCTGGCCAACATTAGGTTCTCCATATACCTGGCTGAAACGGTCAGCGATACGGCTGTTAACCTGTAACGGGTAAACGAATATACTGTTAATAAAGCCTTCTTCATTGATACCAGCCAGCAGGTGGCGTATATCGATATCGGTTTGCTGCCTCTCCAACCGGCCCTTAAGGGCTCCGTCATAGACATAGAACCGGCTGACATCTGGCAGTACCATGAAAAGATGCCGGTGCCTGTAGGTAGACAAGGGAGTCAGGCCCGCAACATGCTGTGGTTTTTTCCCTAATTGAATGGGCCCAACACCCAGGGTGTGAAAAAGATGACTTTGTTCAGTGGGAGGTACCTGCATATTTCGGAGCTTTTTTGTCGTTCCGTGTATAAATGTAATCAACTTATGCAGGTAATAATCGGGGCAAGGGGCAGGGGAGTGCGTATCTGCTACATGTAGGTCACCCGGCAAGTACCGGGTGACCGTATTAGGTTACATATATAATATTTTCTATTTATAATTTGTTTTCGCAGCCTTCGGGCCCATATAGAAAGTAAGCTGGCCGCCATTCAGGATGTCTGCATGCGAAATAAACGGAGTGGTGAGCTGTTTTCCGTTTAACAATACTTTTTGAACGTACACGTTTTTGTCACTTTGATCCTTCGCATCGATGGTAAAGGTTTTTCCATTCTCCAGCTGCAAAATGGCATGTGCAACTGAAGGACTGCCCAGCGCATACTGATCAGCCCCGGGACAAACCGGATAAAAGCCCAATGAAGTAAAAATGTACCAGGCACTCATTTGTCCGCAGTCATCGTTACCGCCTAAGCCATCCGGCCCCGTTTTGTACATTTTCTTTAGTATCATACGTACACGCTCCTGCGTTTTCCAGGGCTCGCCCGTCCAGTTATACAAGTACGCAACGTGGTGTGACGGCTCATTTCCATGTACATAATTGCCAATAATGCCATCACGGGTAATATCTTCTGTTTCGGCAAAAAAAGCATCCGGCAAATGCATCGTGAAGAGCGAATCCAGGTGCTGCACAAACTTTTTCTTTCCGCCCATCAGTTCAATCATCTCTGCCGGGTATTGCGGAACATACAAGCTGTAATTCCAGGCGTTTCCTTCAATAAATCCCTGGCCATGTGTAGTCAATGCATCAAATTGTTTGCGGAAACTGCCATCGCTCATTTTAGGACGCATAAAGCCAGTAGATGCATCATACACATTTTTGTAATACTGCGAACGCTTAATGAATTCATCATAGACATCCGTTCTGTTCAACTTTTTAGCCATCTGAGCGATGCACCAGTCATCGTAGGCGTACTCCAGCGTCTTGGACACAGAAGAAGAGTTTTTATCTTCCGGCACATAGCCGTATTGCATATAGTATTCGATACCATCATATGGTTTGTACCGGGCCGTATTTACACATGCATCAAGCGCATGGTTAGCATCAAAAGGAGCATTGCCTTTGATTACAGCATCTGCAATAACTGACACGCTGTGATAACCGGTCATGCACCAGTTCTCGTTTGCGTAGTGCGACCATACAGGTAGCATCTTATGCACGCTCTGGTCGTAGTGAGCCAGCATGGATTGTACCATATCCGCATTCCGCTTAGGCTGTATAATATTGAAGAATGGGTGCAATGCCCGATAGGTATCCCACAGTGAAAAAGTAGTATAGTTGGTAAAACCGTTGGCGGCATGATTGTTCTGATCCAATCCACGGTAGGTGCCATCCACATCCATATAGATAGTCGGCCCAAGGAATGCATGGTACATGGCTGTATAGAAA
>JGI24739J22299_10001022_pt1 | contig 10348 bp, 11 predicted proteins | sample KBSCornC5_FD_22299 | JGI IMG/M metagenome (IMG submission 22299)
CCCTCGCTTTCGATCGGCTTGCCCCACACGTCCCGCCGCGAGGGTAGCGACTTTGACAATTCCGGCACGCGAGCGCGCACCGCATCCAGGATGCTTTCAGCCTCGCGCATGGTGGGGTCCATCGTCCGGGCCACCTGAGCGACACCAGCAGGCACCGCAGCAGAACCGGCCAGGCGCTTAATCCAGTTGTCCGCGTAGCGCGTGGGATCATTCACGGCCTCGACCAGATCACCAATGCCTGACAGCCAGGTCTTACTCGACAGGTTCTGCATGACAGAGGCAGTGACCAGCATCGCCACCTTCTCGCGCTGCTTATCGGTCATGTGGTCCTGAAGCTCGACCATCCCGGCCGCCACACCCAAGGTGGACGCGAAGGGATCGAGCCGCTGATAGCTGATGTAACGGTCGCCGATCTTGATCGAATAGGGCTGCCAGCCATCCGCCCGTAGCAGTTGCTTGGCATCCTCATCAGCCGGGCCGTTGCCGGTGATGAGCCCCTTGGCCGCGAGTTCAGCAACGACAGCGCCCACGCCAGACCCTACAGCCGCCCGGGCGATGGCAAGATCACGGCGTGCGCCCCCTGCCTTGAAGTCTGCCCGCCAGCTATCCACCAAGAAGGCGGCTGGTGAGCGCTCCAGCGAGAATTTGAGCAGGTTCGTCGGCGTCCGAACGAATGGCAGGATGAATTTCGCACCCGGCAATGCCTGGGTGAATTGCGACACATGACGAGCAGCCGGGCCGAGCGGGCGCTGGAACGTCACATAACGGCCATAATCGAATGCCTGATCGAGCATCTTCTCGGTGGGGTTGGCCAGCAGTTCCGCCGCGCGCTTCCTTGCAGCATCGCCAACGAACCCCTCTGATCGAGCGTTCCTTATCGCCAGCCCGGCCAATTCCATCCGCCGCGCCATACCCTTGAACAGCTCGTCTTCAGCCGAGAGGAGCCGCGTCGGCGTGCGGATCACCTTGCCTTTCAACCCAGAAATGGCGTCCTGATTGCGGGCCTCCACCTTGTTGGCGAAGTCCGATCCCTCTCCTGTGCGGAGCGTCCGCGCGGCCTGCCGCAGACCCTCCTTCGCCCCTTGAAGCAGTCCGACCGACCGCGCGCCCAGTTCGGAGAAGAGCACCCGATCCGCGACCTTCTGCCGCCGCGCGAGACTACGCGCGCCGCCGATCCCCGCTGCGATGGCATGTTCCGGTATCTGCGCCAGCGCCGTCATGGTGTTGCCCATCATGTTCACGACATGGGTTTGCGGACCCGACAGCAGGGAGTTGATCCAAAGCTCATTGATCTTGTCGAGCCACTTGGGCTTGAGCGCCTGCGCTGCCATCTTATTGAGGCGCTGCGGCGTGTCGGAGTTCTCCAGGATCATATCAGCCGCGGCCTTCAGGCGATCCTTCCCACCGCCACCCTGCGCTAGCGCATCCAGAACATTGCCGCGCACGAACCGGCTGTCTGCCATCTGCCGGAACTGCGCGAGCGCCCGACCGGCTTCCGCCGTTACACCCGCCACCTGCTCCTGAATGGCGACATGGCGAACCCAAGCCTGCCGAAATGCTGCCAGCTTTTCTTCGCCAGGATCATCAAGCCGCTGGATGGCCTTCGCCATGTTCACCAGCTCATTGGCGGATTTGGCGAGGATTTGCCGTGTAGCCAGCGCTTCCTCTGCGTTGAACGCTTGCCCCTTCCGCCGCGATAGTAGCTGTTGCGGGGTCATGCCCAATTCGTCGGCAAGGTTCTGCGTCTCTGCCTGACTGATACGCCCGCGCCGGGCAGCATCGAATCCGCCCGTCCTCCGCTCCGTCTGAGCCAATGCCCGCTTGATGCTCTGCGGGCTGTCCAGATTGGCGAGACGGATATTGCCCGCGAAGTCCGGTGCCTGCTCGCCCCATTCCTCATAGGCCGACAGGGGCGGCTGATTGGCCTCTAGATCATCGAGGGTGATGGACTGGCCGCGATCCTCCGCAAGAGGCGCGCCCCGGTCCTGGGCCCGCTCGACCGCAAGCCGCTGAGCGCGTGCCGCGTTAAAGGCGTCCACCTCTGCCAGATCATCCGACCGGAAGGTTCGATTTACGCCGCGATTGGTATTGTCCACCGCGTCCAGAAATTCCGCGATGGTCGGGCGCTCTGCATGGTCGGGGAAATATCCGTCACGCCACGCCAGATCGGCAGCTTGGTCCAGCGTTAGCCCATTTTCATTGTCGACCAGCTTGCCGAACCGCTGCTCGCCGCGCGCAAAGTCCAGATCCCGCCCAGCGTTATCGATGATGCCCATTGAGCGCAGTTCGCCGCCCTGGTCGATGACACCGCCACGGCTGCGCAGAAAGGTAACGAGATCAGCGGGCCCGCGCTTGGGCAGTTCCCTTGCGGGATTGTCACCACGCGGCAGGGAGCGGCTTTCCAGTGCTGCCATCTCGTTCGGAGCCTTCACCGAGGGATAGAGCCCGGCACCTATCGATGCTGCTTCTTCCTGACTGGCTACAACATTGGACGGCAGCGGCAGCACGTCGCCGGGACTGACCCGCTCCGCCTGTGCCATTCGCTGAATGTCGCTGGTCGGATCAAGGATCGGACGCGCCCGGTTGTTCACGTCGATGCGATCCACCATGCGCGGCGAGGTGATCGACGGGAACGCCTCGTCGGCTTCGTTCGCCATATCGATGGTAAAGCCAGGAGGCGGCGGAGGAACATCAGCGCCGCGAACCGGAACGGCGCCGATAGCTTCATCCACGCCGATGCCGGGAGCCTGATCCAGCACCGTCTCAGCAGCCTTGCGCCCCCTAATCCGGTCGATAGCTGAGCGACCAACCGGCCCTAGCGTCTGCGCCAGTGCGGCGGAACCGTAGCCCAGCGCGCCACCCGCCAGCGCCCCGACAGCGGCCCCCGGCGCACGCTCCAGCGCATCGCCTTCGCCAGCACCGAACCCCGCAAGTCCGCCTTCGATCGACCCAGCGGCAGCGAGGCGTGACCGAACCGCCGCCTGAGCGGCCTTCTCAGCAGCGAACCGCGTTCCACCGGCTTGCAGCACCTTGCGCGCGGCAGCCAGCCCCACACCCTCGACCGACGCGCCCGGCAGGACAACGCCGCTGGCAAGCTGTCCGCCGAACCGCGCATATGGGTGGTTCGCATCGTCATAGTCGAGGATGCTGCGATTCTGATCGATGTTATTCCAGAGAATATCCCCGAACCGCCGATCGCTAGTCCAGATATTTTCCCGCCCAGGCGTCAGGCCAACCGTGTCCACGACGGCACCCATCTCGTCCAGCATGTTGATCGGATCGGCCGCGCCGCGCACCGCAGCGCCAACCACGCCGTCGCCCGGATCGGTCAGCAGGCGCGGCGGTTCCTGATAGCGGATCGTCGGATCGGCACCACGCTTAGCGCGTTCGGCAAAAGCCTTCCGCGTCGTCTCGGGATCGATCGAGAAGCCGTTATCCTTAGCATAGGCCAGGAGATCATCAGCCTTGGACGCAGGGTCCATCCATATCTTCTGGTAGCCCTCCGCGATCTCAGGCCGCAGACCCTGAAACGGGGTCGGCTCATCCGCGAACACGGCGATGCTGTTGCCATACTCCCCTTCCTCCGCCTGCGCCCAAGGGTCAGGCTTGCCCTGCCGGAAGTCTGCCGGGTTCTGGAACTGTCCAGCATGGGCGCCGCGTCGATTGGCACGCGCCAAGCGCTCGGCCTCCATGTAGGGCGAAAAGCGCGGATCGCCGTTCAGATATTGCGGCGTGGCGAGCGCCCAGCCTTCATCCAGCATTGTCCGCCCTACGTCCTGCCCGTCATTCTCGAGCGTAGCGACTGGGCGGCCGTAAGTCATTGCGCCGGTTGCGGTGGCCGTGGATCCCGGCAGCAGCGGAGCGAAGCTGTCACGCGCCCGCTCGCCAATCGGCACTGTGACGCCGCCAATGTGCCCTTGCTGCTCGAGTTCGAACGCATCGACACCATAGAGGCGGGCGTTCTGCCCCGTGCTGAGGCGGAAGGTATCGCCATCATGCGCCTCGCCAGTGGGCTCCAGCGCGAAGCCGGGAGGCGGCGGAGGAACGGAACTGCTGCGGCCAGCGGATCGCCTGCGACGAGTGCGGCGCGGCTCCTCCGCAACAACGGTGAAGCCGGGAGGCGGCGGGGGAGCCTGATCAGCCATTAGCGCACCGGTACCCAAGCTTTGCCATTCCACTGAACTTTGTTGCCCTTGCCATCCGTGGCAATTGGACCCGAGCCGCCCCGCGATGCGGCTGCCTTACCTTTCGGCTTGGTCACGCCGTCCCGCGCGCGACGGTCGGTTATATCCTGTCCGCGACGCCGATCAGCCGAGGCGATGTCCTGCCCACGCCGTCCGCGCGCATCGGTGCGCTCCATTCCTTCGCGCTGGATGCCAACGCGCTGCCAACCCTGCGCGGCTGAGGCTTCGCGGCTGTTGATCATGCTGTCCGTGTTGCGATCGGCGCGCTCATTATCGGCAACATCGTCCTCAATGTCCCATTCGAGGCGCTTGGCACCGCGCTCAGCGGCAAGCTGCCGATCGACATCGAGCGTTTGCAGCCGCAGCGCTTGAACGGTTTCAGGATCATAGACCGGCGACAGGCCGTAATCGTCAAGGTTCTCTCCGAACCGAGCGAACATCTTGCGCGCTCGTCCAATGGCCGTGTCGTAGCTCGCCTGGTCATGGATTCCTGCGAGCAGGCGTCCCGTGGCGGCATTCAGCTTGTGCTGAAGTTCCAGATCATCGGATCGCATCTTCCGCTCTCGATCCTCGATTGCGTAGGCCTGCGCCGGATCTGCCTGGCCGAGTCTGACAAGGGCATCATTGGGGCGCGCATATTGCTGACCGATCGCGGCAAGGTGATTGGCCGAACCGGCGTTAGGGCCAGCCATGCCGGCTGAGGATCTGTCCACGGTCGCGCTCATGACGCCCGGCGTGTGGCGCGAGATGAAATAGTCGCTCGCCGCCTGCCGCGCACTTTCCTGCCGCTTGCGTTCCTGGTCTTGGAGCGCCCGATCCCGGCCAGCTTCAAAAGCTGCCATGGTGTTCATGGCGTTCCTGCCGCTATCGACAAGGCCCATCTGCCAGTTAACTCCCAACGCTATTCTCCTCAGTGAGCTGTGATTTTCAGAAGGGGAGCGCTTTCGACGCCCAGCCCGCGAGCCGTGTCATGAGCCAGCCAGACCCACCCGAACGGGTGACAAAGATTGCGGACCTGCTCATCAGGCATGGCGAGCAGGTGCTCATAAGCGGCATCGTGATCGACGCTGAACTGGCGCGAAATTTCCGCCGCTAGCCACCGCACCGTATCCATGAAGAAGTCGAGCGCGGCGTCCTCCTCAATCTCGCGCTGAAGGTCCGCCTGCTCGTGCGTAGGCGCATCTGCCAAGGCCGCAGGATCGTCCAGCGCGCCGCAAAAAAGCTGTCCGAGCAGGCTCATGCCGCCTCTTTAACCGCGTTGCGGACCGCGTGCCGCAGCAGTTCGGGCAGCGACATACCCTCTTGGCGCGCCTTTTCCTGCGCCCGCGCCAGCAACGCGCCGTTGATCCGGAAGCTGGCGACTGCATTGTGGACTTGCATAGGTGCTTCTCCGTCTGTGACCGCCTGGTCATCGCACGGGTGCAAGCCTGAAAAGAGGTGTGTTTATGGGGCGGCTGGCACCTGTCCTACGGGTGTAAACATCGCCCGCGCCACCCTGCCGTTGTATTTATGTTTATCGAGGTGCTGAGTTAGGCGAACGCCTGCCAAATCCAGGCGACCACGCCAAGAAACATAGCGGCGCTGGTGAACATCGCGGCTGGCTCCACCAGCGACCACACGCCCGTCGGCTGCTGCCCCCGCTCGCTGAGAGCCGACAGCCGTCGCCACACCCGGAGCCATGCAAAAGCGGCGAACAGCACCGCGAGCCAGCATAGGGCCGTGAAAGGATTTGCGACCATTCCACTGATGGCCGGTGTCGACATGTCCATGGCTACGCTCCGCTGTGCCGATCAAACGGTGGCATTCAATCCGAGCCGCGACCTTAACTCGCGGATGAACGACCTGGCAGACATTTCTGCCCATGCGGCGATGCCAGCCGACATGCAGCCATGCGGAAATGCCAAGTCTGGGTCCTGCTGGAATGGGCTTAGCGGCAAACCCGCGCCGTTGATCTTCCGGCTAAGCTGTCTATTCCGTTGGCGATCATTGTCCCACTCCGCCTTGGGATGAACCAAGCCATTGCGCAGCGCCCGCAGAAGCTCGACGCTTTGAAACGGCTCCGCCCCTCGGTCAAAAACTGGCACGTCTCTATGAGCCAGGATCGCTTGTGCGTGATCAAGGGTTGATGCCTTCTCCAATGCCCGCGTCAGTTCCAATGGAAGCCCGATGTCATCTTCCATTTCATCGATCGCGGCCTCAATCGCTGAGCAGCTCAGGATGATCGCTGCTGAGGCGTTCCACTGAGAAAATTCGAAATGCTCTCCCCAGCCAGCCCCTCCGTGCGCCAGTTCATGAGCCCGCACTTGAGCTGCAAAATGAGAGGCGGCCTTGAGGTGGGAACCTGAAAAATTGCGCCGCACGGTTGCAGTCGCCGTTGCGGTGACATTCCCCAGCGCCGTGCCGACTGCTGCTACAATTCTGCCGCTGGGCGAACTCACGCGCCGTCGAGCCCCTTTTCCACCAACCGGCGTATAGCCTCTGCGCGCGGCAGTTTCGCGGCCTTCGCGAAAGCGTCGATGCGTTCCCTTTGTTCAGGCGTGAACCGCACGCCCCACATCGGGTCAGAGCCAGTTGCAGGTCTGCCCCTGCTCTTTTTTTGATTATCAGATATTGACGACATATGAATTTCTGATTATCAGGAAAGCAAGCTGTAGGAAAGCGCCAACTCTCCTACAGCTCTGACCGCAACCCCTGCTGTAAAGGGATTGAAGCTATGTCCGAAGTATCAACTTCGCGGCGCGCTGTCATGCGCGCTCTCGCGATCCTCCCCGCCGCGATCGTTACCCAGCCCGCCGCCCATGCTGCTGTTGAGCTGGTTTCCTCGCCCGTTAGTGATGGCCGCTGGGCCAAGCTGCTGGCCGATGAGCGCCGCGCCGCCTCCGCCTATGATGAACTGGTCAACGCCGAAGACGCGGCTTACGACCGGTTCTATTCCGCCCGTGATGCTGCCGATGCCAAATGGCAGGCGAGATGGGATGAAAAGGCCGGCAAGCCCTACATTTTCATCGATGCCCGGCCTGCCCATGAGCAAGGTGATGAACGCGCTACTGCGGGCATCCACGACCACAATGCTTTCTGCGAGGCCATGCGGAAAGAGCGAGACGCGATGGAAGCGCCCCTGCTTAAACAGAGCTGGCTAACCGAGGCGCAGGCTGAATGCAGTGCGGCGCGATCCGCCCATATCGCGACAATCGAAGCGATCGTGGCTTATCCCTCCCGCGATCCAGATATTATCGCGCACAAGCTGCGGCTTCTGATCGAGCAGTTCGGCGATGTTGATGGTGATCTCCCCCGGTTGCTCGCCTCGATCACGGGAGAAGCATGATGGCTCTTCCTGCAATCCGCTATCCCGCTCAACGCGCAGCCCGCCCCACCAAGTGGGCAGAAGACTGGCGTAAGCGCTGGTTCCGGCAGGTGGGATCGGTCCACCAGCACTATGCCACCAAGGAGTTGATCGCCTTCTATTCGGACGCTCGCGATCCCACCGCCCGCCTCGCGCTTCAACAGGAACTGGAGGCACGTGAAAATGGGCCAGCGCAGGTTCTAGCTGTCTGCCGCAAGGTAGCGCGCGAATGGGGCAGGAGTATCGCAGCATGACTGACCGTCGCGCATTCCTCGCCGCAGCGCTAGCCGCTCCCATCGTAATCGCCTCTCCGGCTGTTGCGCAAACCCTCAATTCGAAATGGGGCGCGGCGATGCGCGTCTATCTCGACGCCAAGGCGATGCATGAGGCGAACTATGGGGACGAGCCCCTTTGTGACGCTATGATTGACGCCGAGGACGCATTGCTGGCCGTTCCCGCACCTCACCTGGCGGCGGTCGAATGGAAGTTGCTGCACTGGCAGAGGCAGACGGAGCATAGTCAACTCACGCCAAAATGCTTCGAGAGCGTGATTAGCGATGTTCGTCGTCTGCACGTCGCGTGGTGTGCCGCGTGATGCCGCCCCCTTTTGTGCTCGCTAGCTTCAACCCCGCTACCTGGCTGGCCCGCTACGTCGAGCTGGGCGGCGGCTACACCGTCAGTCCCAACGGCGTCGTGCTGCACTGGTCGCTCAGGATCACCGAGGAAGAGCGCTGCGCTCTCGTGCAGCATGAACGCCCCTTGCGCGGTGATCTCGTCATGCGGGAGGCCGTCAAATCCTGTCTGGCATCACACACGGCGGCAGAGGCTGATCCATGCTGATCCGGCGCACCAATCGGGCCGTGCTGGAACTGGTCCCGCCACGACCTCCAATGCCCGTGCAGATCGAGACAAAGGGCGGGCGGCAGCCTCAGGACGGACGCTATGCGGCGCCGATCCTGCTGGAGATCGAGCGATACCTGCGACAGCACAAGATGTCCGCCAGCCGGTTCGGACGCCTTGCCGCGTCCGATCCCCGCCTTGTGTCAGACCTAAGGAAGGGGCGTGATCCATCTTCTCGCACCGTCGCCCGGATCCGCGCTTTCATGACGTAGGTCCAAAACCACTCGCCCGGCATCATCATCCATGGATGACCTCGCCCCGGTTCGCAAGGATCGGGGCTTTTTACGTTCCTTGCCCAATAAACTGCCGACCCCACGCGGCGTGTGGCGATCTGCGATGAAAGTATTTACAGGCGGCGCATGCTCTCAAAACCTACCACGTTCATTCTCGGCGCCGGCGCAAGCTGTGACTTCAAATTCCCCACGGGCGATGGTCTTCAGGACCGGATCATGCAGCATCTGCAATTGGAAGGTGGTGACCGTCAGTTTGCGAGTGACCGGATGTGGAATGCCTTGGTGCCTTTGTTCCAAGGGAACAACTGGCCGCAGCGGGCGAGCGCACTGGCGGGAGCAGCCCAGAGGATAAATCGAGGAATGCCCGTAGCCGCATCGATCGACAATTTTTTGCATACCCATCAAGACGATGCCGACGTCGTATTCATGGGAAAGATCGCTATCGCGCTTGCGATAATCGAGGCTGAGGCGGCATCCCCGCTCATGGTCAGGAATACAGGCCGAACGCCGCCTTCCCCGTTAATCAATGAGCACTATCGAAATTCTTGGTATTTCCCATTCATGCGCATGCTGACAATGGGTACCCGGTCAGATGACCCGCAGGCGCTCTGTCGCAACGTCAGGTTCGTCGTGTTCAACTATGACCGCTGCCTCGAACTGGTGCTATTTCACACTCTACAAGGCTATTACGGCCTCAACACTGAAGATGCGATCGCTGCACTTTCTGAAATTGAGATTATTCATCCCTACGGCAGCATCGGTGCCCTTAGCAGTTCTAGCAATGGAGGCGTGCCTTTCGGTTATGAACACGCGAATTTGCACGAGATTGCTCTAGGCATACGAACCTTCACTGAGTCCGTTGACGAGAATATCACGGCGCAGGCCCGGAGAGCGATTGCGGAGGCACAGACGCTTGTGTTTCTCGGGTTTGGGTTCCTTCCGCAGAACATGGACCTGCTTGCTCCAGGAGACGGGCGGAAAGCCTCCCGCATCCACGCAACTACCTACGGGGTTTCTGAGACTGACAAACTCGTTATCTATGAAAAGCTGCGGCGCTTCTTCGGCGATCCTGGGAAGGTCGATTTAGGAGACATCCGGCATGTCGGCCTGGGATCCACACGCTCAGGATTCATCGAGGTGAACAATGGCACATGCCGCAACCTCATCGAAAATCATCGCATTCGCCTTGCCGCCTAGCCCTCACGCGCGCGCGTAAAGGCGTCCAAAAACTCTGAAGCAAGTTACCGCTTCGGCACAATTTGAATTTTCGCAAAGGCGCGCTGCGTCTCCAGCGACAGCGATGCGGGATCAATCGGCTGGGGACCGCTCAGGGCAGTTTCCACTAGGTCCAACTCCACGTCCGTCAGCCCCGACAGGTCGCACTCATAATCTTCTTCCTTGGGCGTGTTCCGCTCCAACTCGCGCAGTCGCCGTTCAATTCCCGCCATGCTCACCTCCTGCCACATTCCCGGCCGTCCGGGTTTCCTCAAACAAGGTCCGTGCTATCGCCTCCCGAACGGCATCATTCCGCAGCTGCTCATCGGCGGATGCTCTGGCTGGGCCGGTGGGTGCAAAGGTCTTCAGGTAAACGGCGATGTCCTGCCACGAGGCGCAGCCAGCCGCCACGCCAGCTAAGCCATGCACCAGCGCGTCACGTTCGCTCTTGGACCGAATGACTGCCCGCACGG
>JGI24739J22299_10001024_pt1 | contig 10336 bp, 10 predicted proteins | sample KBSCornC5_FD_22299 | JGI IMG/M metagenome (IMG submission 22299)
GACACCGAGCTCGAAAGCGCGCGAGGCGACGTCGAGACCAAGCGCCAGGCGCTGGAGGCAGCGCAATCGGCCTTCGATGCAGCAAGTAGCACTGAAACCGAAACGCGGGCGCGCGAGCGCGATCTCAATCGTCAAGCTGCGCGGCTTTCGGCGCTCGCGGAGGCACGGGCACGGCTGATCATGAGCCGTAACGAGGCCACAGCTGCAAAGACTGAAGCTGAGTCTTCGCTCGGCGCGCTTGCGCCCGCTGCGGATCTGGAAACGAAGCTTGCGCAGGTGCACGACGATATCGCCGGCAAGCGCGCCAAGCTTGCTGAGGTTCAGGCCGAACAACAGGCAATCGTGCGCGAAGCCGAACTTGCCGATCGCCGNCTGTCGCAACTTTCCACNGATAAGAACAGCTGGGTAGAGCGCCAGCAAGGCGCCCGCACGCAGATGGCGACGCTCGAGCAGCGCATCACCGAGGCCAAGCGTGATCGTACCGAGCTGGAAAACGCACCCAAGATATTCGCGGAAAAACGCAGCGCCCTGATCACCGAGGTGCAATCCGCGGAGGCCGAGCGCCGTGCCTGCGCCGACCGGCTGCAACAAGCCGAGAACGCGCTAGCGGAGGCCGACCGAGATGCGCGCGCGGCCCTCGAGGCGGCAAGTGCCGCGCGCGAGGACCTGGCGCGCGCAGAGGAGCGGTTTGAAGGTGCGAAGCGAAGGCTCGCCGATGTCGGCCGTGAAATTCACGACATGCTGGAGATTCCTCCTTCAGCGGTGGCCGAACTTGCCGAGATCAAGCCGACCGACCCACTGCCGGATCTCGCCGAGGTCGAATCCACACTCGAGCGCCTGCGACGCGAGCGCGAGCGGCTCGGGGCGGTCAACCTGCGCGCCGAAGAGGAACTGCGTGGGGTCGAGGCCCAGCATGCATCTCTGACCACGGAGCGTGACGACTTGGTCGAAGCGATCAAGAAGCTCCGTCTCGGCATCCAGAGCCTCAATCGTGAGGCACGCGAGCGGCTGCTGACTTCGTTTGAGCAGGTCAACAAGCATTTCCAACACCTGTTCACTAAGCTGTTCGGCGGCGGCACCGCCGAACTGCAACTGATCGAAAGCGAAGATCCGCTCGAGGCCGGTCTGGAAATCATGGCCAAGCCGCCCGGAAAGAAGCCGGCGACACTGTCGCTGCTGTCAGGCGGCGAACAGGCGCTGACGGCGCTGGCTCTGATTTTTGCAGTGTTTCTGACGAACCCGGCGCCGATCTGCGTGCTGGACGAAGTGGACGCCCCGCTCGATGATCACAATGTCGAACGCTTCTGCGACCTCCTCGACGAGATGATAAAATCGACCGACACGCGCTTTGTGATCATCACACACAATCCGATCACGATGGCGCGCATGAACCGGCTGTACGGCGTCACCATGGCCGAACGAGGCGTTTCGCAACTCGTTTCGGTCGATCTCGAAGCCGCAGTGCGGTTCCGGGAAGCGAGTTAAGCCGCAGCAATCTTCTGCACCGGGCTCTGCATCACGAGACGGGGCTCGCCGGAAAGCCAGGCAGAACTGACCGTCCATTCGTGATCCCGCCCGCAGGCCGGGCACCGCATATGCGCCGTAACCTTCGGTAATCTGCGGAACGAACTCGGCTCAGTTTCGATTGCGGTCGAAACCGCTCGACCTGTCATTGGACACTTGATCATCACCGAACTCATGGGTGATGCCCTCCGAATTTGCTCCCTTTCCCGAAAACGATGGAACTTCAGGACCATGACCGTCTGACGACCGATTTTGGGCCTGTGGATAAATTTTTCGTCATTGCGATACCGCCCGGAACCAATCCCCCCTCTAGACGTTAATGCCGCGTGTATTTTAGCTGGGCGGCTCCCCCCTTACCCCCCGAATAGCCGTCTGGCGAAGAGACCCCGGGTTTGCGCTCGGGGTCTTTTTTTGTCTGCCGCAGCCCGCGGCAGTGCACCTTCAATGGCTTCCTTACGACTACCGGAATGCCGCCGCACGCTACTCCCCGGCTGCCGTTGGCCGTTACGGACCTACTTGAGATAAGCTGCTTTCGTTCAAAGACTCACCGTTTTCCCAATCCGGAGCCGTTTCATGTCCACCACCAGCTGGGTCGTGCTCGGTGTAATTGCCGTGATCGTTGTCTGGGCGATCAGCATCTACAACAGCCTCGTCGCCATGCGGCAGCGGACCAACCAGGCCTTCGCCGACATCGACGTACAACTCAAACAGCGCCATGACCTCGTTCCAAATCTGGTCGAGACCGTAAAAGGCTACGCCACGCACGAGCGCGGCACGCTCGAGGCGGTCGTCCAGGCAAGGAACGCGGCGATCGCGGCTCCCGGCGTCGAGCAGAAGGTGGCGGCAGAAAACGTGCTCACCGGCGCACTGCGCCAATTGTTCGCGCTCTCGGAGAGTTATCCGGACCTGAAAGCCAACGCTAATTTCCAGCAGTTGCAGAGCGACCTGTCCGACATCGAGAACAAGCTCGCCGCCGCGCGCCGCTTCTTCAACAACGCTGTCCAAGAATACAACACGGGGATTCAGCAGTTCCCGGCGTCGCTATTCGCGGGCGTTTTCGGCTTCACGCAGCGGACATTCTTCGATCTCGGCGAAACCCGCGCGCAGCTCGACCAGGCACCAAGCGTGAAATTCTAGCATTCCGCCATTCCGGGGCGCGGACGTCTGTCTTCGGCCGTCCGAAGTGACGGAAGAAAACCATGGCCGCCTACGGACTTTATAGCCACATCCAGTCGAACAAGCGCCGCTCGATCGCGCTGCTGATCGGACTCTTCTTTCTGGTGTATCTGTTGGTATTTGCCGGCGCACTGGTCGCCGAGGGCCTTACCACCAACGCGCCGCTCGACTACCTCGTGCAGGCAGGCATCTTTGACTTCACCAAAGCCGCACCCTTCGCCACCATCGGCACGATCATTTGGGTGGCGATCGCCTACAAGTTCCACCAGTCGATGATTGATGCGGTGACCGGCGCGCATGAGGTGTCACGTCAGGAAGAGCCGCGGCTCTACAACCTGCTCGAAAATCTCTGCATCTCGCGCGGCATCACAATGCCGACGCTGCGCATCACCGATGACGACGCGCTCAACGCCTTCGCAACCGGCCTTAATGAGAAACAATATTCGATCACCGTGACGCGCGGCCTGATGAGCGCGCTCAACGACCAGGAAATGGAGGCCGTACTCGGCCACGAGCTCACGCACATTCGCAACGGCGACGTGCGCATGCTGGTGATCGCAGTGGTGATCGCCGGCGTGATCTCGTTCTTCGGTGAGATGATCTTCCGCCTGTTTTTCCAAAATGCCTTTTTCGGCGGCCGACGCAGCGGCGGTGACGGCGACCGTAAGGGCGGCGCCGGGGCGGCAATCATTATTGGGATAGTGCTGATTGTGGTTGCCTGGATCCTGTCGATCGTCATCCGCTTTGCCCTGTCCCGCCGCCGTGAGTTCCTTGCCGACGCAGGCTCGGTCGAGCTCACCAAAAACCCCGATGCCATGATTTCAGCGCTGCGCAAGATCGAGGGGCGCGGCGAGCTGCAAGCCGCCAATTCCGCCGTCATGGAAATGTGCATCGACAATCCGCGCGAAGGCTTCGCCGACCTCTTTGCCACGCATCCTTCGGTCGATTCCCGGGTCGACGCACTGGTGAAGTTCGCGAGCGGGCACGACCCCGGACGGCTGGCGGTGGAATATGACGAGCCCGGCCGCCTTCCCGCGCCGGAGCCAGATGGCCCCTGGGGCCAGAGCGAGCAGAACGAGAGCCAAGGCAAGCCTTTCCTGCCGGACGAGCCGCCGGTCGATCTCGGCGGCGGCCAGAACGGGCCCTGGGGGCCGCGCCGCGGCTAGTGCCCCTCGAATGTAATCAGGGTACGCACTGGCACGTTGAGCTTGCGCAATTTGTCGGCACCGCCGAGCTCGGGCAGATCGATCACGAAGCAAGCGGCCAGAACGTCGGCACCCAGCTGCCGCAACAGTTTGACCGCCCCCTCCGCCGTACCCCCGGTGGCAATGAGATCATCGACGAGTATCACGCGTTCGCCCTTCGCCACCGCATCCTCGTGCATCTCCATTTCGTCGATACCGTATTCCAGCGAATAGCCGATGCTCACCCGCTTGTACGGCAGCTTCCCTTTCTTGCGGATCGGGATAAAGCCTGCCGACACCTGATGCGCGACCGCGCCACCAAGAATGAAGCCACGCGCTTCGATGCCGGCCACCTTGTCGATCTTCATCCCGGCCCAAGGCTGCACCAGCTCGTCCACGGCGCGGCGGAAGGCGCGCGCGTCGCCCAACAGCGTGGTGATGTCGCGGAACATGATGCCGGGCTTGGGATAGTCGGGAATCGACCGGATCGCTTCGCGCAAATCGTTTTGAAAGACACCGGCGGTCATCGCACGGCCTCACTAACGGGCAGCCACCGCCGCGGCGTTTCACGTTTGTCTTCGTACGCAGCCTCGAAGACCGGCGACGCGAGTGTCGACTCGATATACAAAACGGTTTTTCCGGCATTTGCGAAGCCATGTTTACGGCCGGCCGGCACGATTACCAATTGCCCGCTGGTCAGCGTGACATGCTCGTCATCGATCCAGACGTCGGCCGTGCCCTCCCGCACGCAGAGCACCTCCTCAACCGCGTGCAGATGTGTCGGCGCGCCGTGGCCCGGATCGCACCATTGCTCGAACATGCAAAGTTGCGTGGCATTATTGACGGCGGAAGCTTTCATCCGGGTCATGACTCCGGATCGCCATTCCTCTTTGGTCTGTTGTTGCAGATCGACGATGCGCATCGGACCCCTCGTGCATGTTGCGGCAGTCTGGCCAACAATATCGGCAGGTACAATAGGTGAAGTTTATCAGCGTGACTTGAGCACCCTGCCTGCGACTGCGTCGAGCTTCCTGATGATCTCCGGATCGCGTGCCTCGGGCGCGGTAATCAACGCGGTGTCGAGCGCACGATCCGAGCCGACCGGACAAGGCTCGTGCTCGCGCGGGAAATCGCGCGCGAGACGTGCAACAAGGCGCTTGGCTTTCTCAGCGTTCGACAGCAGCACTTTGATAATGTCTTGCACCGTCACTGCATCATGGTCGGGGTGCCAGCAGTCGAAGTCTGTCACCATCGCCGCGGTCGCGTAGCAAATCTCTGCTTCGCGGGCGAGTTTGGCCTCGGGCATGTTGGTCATGCCGATCACCGAATAGCCGAGATGCTTGTATGTGAGGCTTTCGGAGAGTGTCGAAAATTGCGGTCCCTCGATGCAAACGTAAGTGCCGCCCCAGTGCGGCTCAATCCCTTCCGCCCGCGCCGCGTCGCGCAGATGCGCGCGCAAGTTCGGCGAGACCGGATGCGCCATCGAGACATGCGCCACCATGCCCTTGCCGAAAAAGGAGCTTTCGCGCTTGTGGGTGCGGTCCACAAACTGGTCGACCAGTATAAATGTCCCCGGCGGAAGGTCCTCGCGGAACGAGCCGCAGGCCGACAGCGAGACCAGGTCCGTCACGCCGGCGCGCTTGAGGACGTCGATATTGGCCCGGTAGTTGATATCGGACGGCGAAAGACGGTGGCCCTGATCGTGACGCGACAGGAAAACGACCGGCAACCCACCGACATCGCCGATGCGCAATGCGCCGGATGGCTCACCCCACGGGCTTTGTATGTGCTCCTCGCGCACATTGATAAGTCCCGGCAGGTCATAGATGCCGGACCCGCCGATAATTCCCAAGACTGATTTGGTCATGCCGGCTTTCCGCGACCCCAGATCATTGTGACCTAGTCCCTTCAATTCCTGCCGTGTATATCTTCGTCAGCCACAGGGCGCAGCAATGCGTTGTCGAACAGTAGCAGCGGACTTGGATGAAGGCATTAATCGATTGTCGGCATCCCAATGTCTTTAGATCGGCTGACCCCGCTGGGCTGGACAAAAGGCCTTCTCGCGATACTCGCCGGACTGATTGTCTCGTTTTTTCTGTTCGGATTTTTTAATCCGTACTGGCGGGTTGCCGACCAGGACCTCCTCCTCATCTTCGACGCTTTCCTGCAGAATGACGGCCTGCCCCGACAGATCGACTTCCATCCGGCTCATCTCATCGTCGCCATGCTCAGCACGAGTTATCGCGCGCTGCATGGCCTCGGCCTGCTGGAAACCTATTCGCTCTCGACAATGCCGTTGGCGAGCGACGTAAGTGCGTTTACGCGAAGTTGGACCAGCGCCGTCCAGATCGCGCGGCTTCTCTGCCTGCTTATTGTCCTTGTCTATGTAACGGCGTTCGCCCTCCTGCTCCGCGCCTTGGTAGAGGACTGGCGCGTGGCACTGCTCGGGACATTTGCAATTGCGTTTTCCGGTGGGATTGCGATGTCAGTCCGATCGGTCAAGCCCGAGCTTCTCTCCGGTGCGTTTTTCGCCATTGCATTGCTCATCTTGCTGATTTCAGCGCGTTCCTCGCGCATGGCGGCAAGGCCGATGCTGATCGGCATCGCCGCTTTTTTCGCAACGTTGGCAATGGACAACAAAGTCCAGGCGATATTCCTGATCATGACACTGCCGGTGCTGCTGTTGCCGTTTGGCGAGTCCTCACAGCAGGGCGGCTTTTGGACCGGGCGGCGTGCCGGCTGGGCACTGGCAATAAGTGCCTTATTTGCCTTGTTCGCCGCGATAGCCGCCGCACCCCTTATACGGCAGGGTCTTTTTGCCGATACGACATTGCTCACGATGCGCCGCGTCTTCGAGGCGGGTGTTTTCCAGACAATACTGATTGTCTGGATTGCATCGGGAATGTTGGCGTTCGGCCTGCTCTGGCGCGTACCGCTCGCCGAAGGCCTGACCGCGGCGTTCTCGGTTATTGCAGGTATCTCGCTCGGACTGCTGCCCCTGTATTTTTTTCGAGCCACGTCGTCGATCGCGAAGGTCATCAGTCCGCTCGACGCACTGTACTATTTCGTCGCTCCCGTGGACTCACAATGCGGGGGCGACGGCTGTGGACTGCCGTTTGCGATGCTCTTCGACAGCGTCCAAGGCTTGCTTATCCATCATACGTTTTTTCTTCAAACCTCGCCGCGCCCCGAAATTTTCCTTGAATGGGTTATCATCGCGGGAATCGTAATCGCGTTCCGGCGGCGCGAATACAAGGTAGCGCTACAGGCTTCGTTCCTGATCTGCGCCGTGTTTGCTGTCGATACTTTGCAGGCCGCCCGCGCGCTGAAACAGGATTATTTCAACTACACTGATCCGCTCATTATCATCGCCGGAGCTGGTTTGCTCGCGAAATTGACGGATCTGCAAAGCCACCGGTGGACCTATCCGATTGGAGCCGCCTTGATTGCATTGCACGTTGCATTCAGTCAGGCCGAGCCGATCAAGCACGCGTTTCTCCTTCGCTCAGGCGCTGAAAGCAAGTGTGATGTGCTTGACGGCCTGCGCGGAATGGAGCGTTTTCCGTTCTGCAGAAGCTAGCGCAGCGCGCGATTCTTCTTCGCTCCGCGCGCGAGCTCAGGCGTTGTGCCAAACTTTCTTCTTGGTGAAATACAGCAGGCCAGCAAGCACGATCAGGAAGATCATGACCTGTAAACCGATACGCTTGCGTTGCACCAAGTGGGGCTCGGCGGCCCACATCAGAAACGCCGACACGTCCTGTGAGTATTGATCGAGCGTCTGCGGCGCGCCGTCGTCATAAGTCACCTGGCCGTCCTGCAGCGGCGGCGGCATGGCGATGTTGTGACCGGGGAAATACCTGTTGTAGTGGCCGTTCGGCGGCAGCTGGAAACCCTGCGGCGCTTTCTCGTAGCCTTTCAGGAGTGCGGCAATGTAATCGGGGCCCTGCTCCTGATACTGGGTGAAGACGTCAAACACGAACCAGGGGAAGCCCCGCTGATAAGTACGTGCTTTCGCCAGCGTCGACATGTCCGGAGGCGCAACGCCGTGTACCGCTGCTGCTGCGAGTTCATTCGGGAACGGTGACGGAAAATAATCGGCCAGCCGACCCGGACGCTCGGTCGGCGCACCCTTGTCGTCGAGATCCTGGATCTTGGCGTCGGACGCAACAGCCGCCGCCTGTGCTTCACTGAAGCCGGGGCCGCCGGGCTCCGCGAGATTGCGGAAGGACAGCATCGACATCGAATGACAGACCGCACAGACTTCCTTGTAGACCTTGAAGCCGCGCTGCAGCTGACCTTGGTCGTATCTCCCCAAGGGTCCCGCAAATGACCATTTAAGCCGTGGCGGAGGAACCTGCTCTTCGGCCGTTGCAGGCAAAACCAGCGCGACGACCGCGCCGGCGAGGGTAAAGGCGAACACCGTACGTTTCAAAACTGACATTGCCCTGCCCCGCTTACGCTTTGGCGCCCAAGACCGATTCCGAAATCGAGTTCGGCAGCGGCTTTGTTTTTTCGAAGATGCCGAGCAGCGGCATGACGATCAGGAAGAAGGCGAAGTAGTAGACCGTGAATATGCGCGACATGATGACGTAGATGCCCTCGGGCTGTTTCGAGCCGAGCCAGCCGAGGCCGATACAGGCGATCACCCAGAGCCAGAAGAACTGCTTGAACAGCGGCCGATAACGCGCCGAGCGGACGCGCGAGGTGTCGAGCCAGGGGATGAACGCCAGCACGACAATCGAGGCAAACAGCGCGATCACGCCCATCAGCTTGTCAGGGATCGACCGCAGGATGGCGTAGAACGGCAGGTAGTACCATTCGGGCACGATTTCCGCCGGTGTCACGGCCGGATTGGCCGGGATGTAGTTGTCGGCATGACCGAGGAAATTCGGGATATAGAACACGAACCACGCATAGACGATACAGAAGACGGCCAAAAAGAAGGCGTCCTTCACCGTTGCCTCAGGCGTAAATCGCACAGTGTCCTTGTCCGACTTCGGCTCGATGCCGGTCGGATTGTTCTGTCCCGCAACGTGCAGCGCCCAGATGTGCAGCACCACCACGCCCGCAATCACGAAGGGCAGCAGATAGTGCAGCGAGTAAAAACGATTGAGCGTTGGATTGCCGACGGCGAACCCACCCCACAGCCAGGTGACGATCGCGTCGCCCACGCCCGGGATCGCGGAGAACAGGTTGGTGATCACGGTCGCCGCCCAGAAGCTCATCTGGCCCCAGACCAGCACGTAACCCATGAATCCGGTNAACGATTGAGCGTCGGATTGCCGACAGCGAAGCCGCCCCACAGCCACGTAACGATCGCATCGCCCACACCCGGGATAGCGGAGAACAGGTTGGTGATCACGGTCGCCGCCCAGAAGCTCATCTGGCCCCAGACCAGCACGTAACCCATGAATCCGGTCGCCATCATGAGCAGATAGATGATGACGCCAAGGATCCACAGCACTTCACGCGGCTCTTTATATGACCCGTAATAGATGCCGCGGAACATGTGGATGTAGACGGCGAGGAAGAACATCGAGGCGCCATTCGCATGCAGGTAGCGCAACAGCCACCCGAAATTGACATCGCGCATGATGCCCTCGACCGACTTGAAGGCGAGGTCGACATGCGGGGTGTAGTGCATCGCCAGCACGATGCCGGTGATGATCTGCACGCCGAGCATGAATGCGAGGATGCCGCCGAAGGTCCAAAGATAATTGAGGTTGCGCGGCACCGGGTAGACGACGAATGAAGAATGAATCAGGCCGCCGAGGGGCAGCCGTTTCTCGAACCATTGCAGAAATTTGTTCTGCGGCTGGTAGGTCGAGTGTCCGCTCATGATTGAACCTTGAATGCGATTTCGCTCAGCCGATCTGGATCTTGATGTCGGAGACAAACTTGTAAGGCGGCAGGAACAGGTTCTTCGGCGCCGGACCCTGCCGGATACGCCCCGAGGTGTCGTAAACTGAGCCGTGGCAGGGGCAGAACCAGCCGCCGTATTCGCCCTGATGCGCAAGCGGAATGCAGCCGAGATGCGTGCAGATACCGATGACCACAAGCCACTGGTCATGGCCCTGCTTGACGCGCGCCGAATCCGGCTCTGGATCAGGCAGGCTGGCTACATTAACTTTCTGCGCCTCCTCAATCTCCTTCTTCGTTCGATGGAAGATGAAGATCGGCTTGGAGCGCCAGAATACCTTGATGATCTGCCCGTCGGCGATCGGAGCGAGATCGACTTCGATCGGCGCGCCGGCCGCGATGGTGGACGCGTCCGGATTCATCTGGGCGATGAGCGGGACGAGGACCGCCGCAGCCCCCACCGCGCCGACGGCGCCGGTGGCGATGTAAAGAAAGTCGCGGCGCGTGTGCTCCGCCGAAGACACGGTCGTCACGTCTTTAGCCCTCTCCTCCGGTGGCTTGTTCATCCCGCCCGAGGCTGGAACCCGGGACCG
>JGI24739J22299_10001025_pt1 | contig 10335 bp, 9 predicted proteins | sample KBSCornC5_FD_22299 | JGI IMG/M metagenome (IMG submission 22299)
TCGATGCCGGCCTGCGCCTCGACGGCGTCGTGCAGGAACGCGGCGATCTCCTTCGAGCGCGCATCGGCCGGCGCCTCGATGCCGACCTTCGGGTCCAGCACNAAGCTGCCCTTGCCCTCTTCCACNTGCTGCGGATACGGCACCAGCGCCAGCCCGGCATGCGCGAACGCGGCCCAGGCCAGGGCTGCCACGGCCACGCCACAGCGCAGGACGTTAGCCTTCCTCATCGCGTGGCCTCCGGCAGCTCGTCCCATACTTTCGGATCCTCGGCGCCCAGTACCCACGAGCAATAGCCCTGCAGCCCATATTGCTTGACCAGCGCCACGCGGTCGCGGAAGGCGCGCGCATCGGGCAGGAACACCCATTCGCGCATGCCGTCGCGGTAGAACCAGAACCAGCTTTCGTGCTCCACCGGATCCCACTGGATGGTGGCGCCGTACTGCCTGGCCAGCGGGAAAGACTCGTCCGCGTCGATGTAGGCGGCGGCGATGTTCGATTCCTCCTTGCCGTCGTCGCGGCGCGGATCGGCGGTGTACCAGTGGTAGCCATAGGTGGCGATGCCGACCGAGAGCTTGTCCTTCGGCACCAGGGTCAGCGCGTACTCCAGGTGCTGCACCGTCCACGGCATGCCGCCCACCGGGCCCGGCGTGGTCCAGCGCGTGTGCTGGTCGTAGGTCATCAGGCAGATCAGGTCGGCCGACTGGCCCAGCGCCTTGAGGTCGTAGGCACCGCGCCAGTACTTCCACATCCACTGCGCGAAACCGCCGCCGCCGGCGTAGCCNGGAGCGTTCGGCACCACTGCGATGGACAGCTGCAGGCCGTGCTTGTGCAGCNCCTCGGCGGTCTGCTTCGTCATCAGGCTGAGCGCGTCGCGGTCGTTCCAGTCGATGTTCTCGAAATCGAACTGGAAGCCGAGATAGCCNTGCCTGGTGCCCTGCTCCACCAGCGCGGCGATCATCGCCTTCTTCGCNGCCTCGTCGTGCAGCAGCTGGTGGAACTTGTCGCGCAGCCCGCCGGCCGAGAGGATCGGCATCACCGGCATGCGNTGCTGCTTCGCCAGCTGCATCACCAGCGGATTGGGCTCGCCGGAGACCAGGCCGCTTTCGTCCACGTGATACCAGGTCGGCACCACCACGCCGATCTTGTCNGCGTGCGCCTCGAACGAGGCCATCGATTTNGGCGTGCCCATCAGATAGAACATCGNGCCGGGAATGCGCGCGCAGGCCAGCGCGGGGGCCAGCAGCAAGGCNAGGAAGAACAGGCGCCGCATCACTTGCTCCCCAGCTCGATACGCAACACGTACACGTATTCGCCGACCGGCTTGGCCGGCAAGGTCAGGTGCAGGCCGTCGTCGGCCTGCTTGAACGGCACGGACTTGCCGTTGGCGAGCAGGGTCACCGACTTCACGCCGTCTTCCGCCTTCAGCGCATGGATCACCGCCTTGCCGTCCGCCGGCCAGGCCAGCTCGATCGCGTAGAGCCTGTTGCCGTGCCTGGTGAAGCGGAAGTCCTGCGCGGTGAACGGCTTGGTCTTGGTTTCCTGGAACGATCCGCCCTGGACCTCGGTCGGNCCTTCGCCGAACTGGCGCCACGGCGTGGTGCCNTAGACCGCCTCGCCATTGGTCTTCAGCCAGCGGCCGATCGAGCGCAGGGTGTCCTGCGCGGCCTGCGGGATGCTGCCGTCNCCGCGCGGGCCGATGTTGAGCAGCAGGTTGCCGTTCTTGCTCACCACGTCGACCAGCAGCTGGATCAGCTCCTGCGGCTGCTTGTAGGTGTCGTGCTCGACGTAGCCCCAGGAGTCGTTGCTGATCGAGGTATCGGTCTGCCAATGGGTGGGATTGATGCCGGTGAGGCGGCCGCGCTCCACGTCGTAGGTGCCGGCGCCGTCGGCGAACTCGCCGAACTTGTAGTTCACCACCACGCCGCCGCGCGTCGCGCCCTGGTTGTAGTAGTAGGCCAGCATCTTCGGCAGCGAGTTGCGGAAGGTGGGATGGCCGATCCACCAGTCGAAGTAGATGAGGTCCGGGTGGTAGTCGTCGATCAGCTCGGTGGTGCGCGCCAGCCAGTCGTCGAGCCAGGCCTGCGAGACGTAGGTGAAGTCGCCGGAGAGGTTGTCGCTGTCCGGGCCGCTCATGCGCAGTTGCGCGGGGCCGTAGAACTCGGCGTACTTCGGATCGTTGACGTCGGAAGCGAACTCGCGGCCGTTGCCCATGAACCAGTCGTGCTCGGCGCGATGCGAGGAAAGGCCGAAATGCAGGCCCTCGGCGCGGATCGCCTTGGCCAGCTGGCCGATCACGTCGCGCCTGGGGCCCATCTTNACCGCNGTCCAGTCGCTGAGCTTGGAGTCGTACATGGCGAAGCCGTCATGGTGCTCGGCCACCGGCACCACGTAGCGCGCGCCNGCTTCGCGGAACAGCNTGGCCCATGCCGCCGGATCGAACTTCTCCGCCTTGAACATCGGGATGAAGTCCTTGTAGCCGAACTTCGCCTGCGGCCCGTAGGTGGCCACGTGGTGGGCGAACTCCTTGCTGCCCTGCACGTACATGTTGCGCGAATACCACTCGCTGCCGAACGCGGGCACCGAGTACACGCCCCAGTGGATGAAGATGCCGAACTTGGCGTCGTCGTACCACGCCGGCGAGTGATAAGCCTGCAGCGACGCCCAGTCGGCGCGGAAGGGACCGGCGCCGTCGCCCTTCTCCACTTCCGCCAGCAGCGCCTGGCGCTGCGGCTCGAACTTGGCGCTGGCCTGTTGCCAGATCTCGCTGTTGCGCCGCGGGCTCTGCGTCTTGGCGGTGGGCGCGGTGGCGTCCTGAGCGTGCGCGGCGAAGCCGGCGCAGGCGCACAGCAATGCGACGGCTAAGCGCCGGCGCAGCGGGCGCGGCTCAGTGCAGTTCGATGCGATAGGCATGGGCATGCAGTCCTGTGGGGGCAGTGGGGAGGCGCAAGTGCAGGCCGTNCGCCTGCTGCNCGANGGGGATGTCGGCGCAAGCCGCCAGCGGCGTGGCGCGCGCGTCGGCCGCGCCGGATGCGAGCAGCGCGAGCGCCAGTGCGCCGGGACGAACCATGGATGCCTGCATCAGCGGTTCGCCGGCCGGTCCAGCAACCAGCTGGCCGCGCCGATCACGCCGAGCTGGCCGTGGTCGACCACGCGCACCGGCACGTTGTCCAGGAACGGGCGCATCACGCCCTTGTCGAGGAAGCGCTCCAGGAAACTGCTGCCGCGCACATAGCCCGCAAGGCGCGACAGGAAGCCCCCGGCGAGGTAGATGCCACCGGTGGCCTGGTACAGCATGGCCAGGTCGCCGGCGAAGGAACCCAGCCAGCCGCAGAACAGGTCCAGCGTTTCCCTGGCGCGCGGATCGCTGCCTTCGATGGCCGCGGCGGTCACCGCGGCNGGCTCCGCGCAGNCNGGCACCTTGCCCTGCTCGCGGCACAGCGCCTCGTACACGCGCAGCACGCCNGGCCCGGACAGCACGGCTTCGTACGAGATGTGCGTATCGCGCCCGGCGAGCAGGCGCATCACGTCCTGTTCGCGGCCCACCCGCGCAGCAAGTTGCATCTGGCCCGCTTCGCTGGGCAGCACTACCGACGGCGAACCCGGCAGGCGCACGGCGGCACCCAGCCCGGTGCCCGGTCCCACCACCACGATGGGGCCGGGCGCCGAGGCGGCGCGCGCGGGGGCATGCAGCAGCGGCGAACGCGCGGTGTCGATGTACGGCGCCGCATGCGTCAGGGCCACGAAATCNTTGAGCAGGTGCACTTCGTCCAGCCGCAGCTCGGCGGCCAGNGCGGCCGGCTCGATGCGCCACGGCAGGCTTTCGTTGATCAGCACGCCTTCGTGCGCGCAGCCGGTGCAGGCCAGCACCAGCTCGCGCGGGCGCGAGCCGAGGCCGTCGAGGAAGGCGCGCACGATCGCGGCGAAGCTGGCGTGCTCGCCGCAGCGGAAGATCCGGTACGCCTGCACTACCGGGCCGCCGCCGCGGTTGCCCGGCGCCATCAGCGCCAGCCGCGCATGGGTGCCGCCGACGTCGGCGGCGAGGAACGGGCGGCGGCTGGCGTGCGCGGTCATGGTGGGCGAGCCTTCCGATGTCGCGATGGGGGATGCGGGTGTACGGTCCGCCGCGGGAGGCGCGCCGTCCACGGGCCAGGCGGCGCCAGCGAACGCTGAAGTGGTTTCGTGCCGGTCCACGCCTAGCCTCCCCTTCATCCCCAGATGCCGCCGCAGCGGCGATGGCGCCGGCCAACGGAACGTCGCCGACATTCACCGGCGAACCGATGGTTCATATTTACTTAGATCGTTTCAAGTCGCGTTGCAACACAAATTTCATCGTCCTTACGAACTGGCCGTATTCCACTTGTAAATACACATTTCATAGGTGCACACTGATTCGATACCCGGCGCGGGGCACGGAGAGGGGCGCGCGCATGGGCCAAAGTCCCCGCCAGGTCCGCCTTCGAGGCCGGCTCCGGGGGACGCTCAGCGGAGTTTCTGCATGGCTGATCCAGGCATTNCCAACCCGCACGGCGCCGNACGGCACGCGCCCCGGCGAGGCCCCGCGGTATCGCGGCTGGCCTTCGGCGGCGCCCCGATCGGCAACCTGTACGCCGGGGTGGACGAGACCATCGCCCGGCTGGCGGTGGAGCGCGCCTGGCAGCACGGCATCCGCCACTTCGACACCGCGCCCTACTACGGCTACGGCCTGGCCGAGCAGCGCCTGGGCGCCGCGCTGGCCGGCGTGCCGCGCGCCAGCTACACCCTGTCCACCAAGGTCGGTCGCCTGATCGAGGACGCGCCCGGCCGCGATGCGCTGGCCGACGGCTTCGACGTGGCCGGCAAACGCGCGGTGTTCGACTACAGCCGCGACGGCGTGCGCCGTGCGGTGGACGCCAGCCTGCGCCGCCTGGGCGTGGAGCATGTCGACGTGCTGCTGCTGCACGACATCGGCGCCCTCACCCACGGCGCCGGGCATCCGCGCATCCTGCGCCAGGCCCTGGACGAGGCCCTGCCCGCGCTGGCCGAGCTGCGCGCGCAGGGCGTGTGCGGCGCGATCGGGCTGGGCGTGAACGAGGAAGCGGTCTGCCTGGAAGTGATGCCGCGCTTCGAGCTGGACGTGATCATGCTGGCCGGCCGCTACACCCTGTTCGAGCAGGAGCACGGCGCGCAGGTGATGGCCGAGGCCCTGCAGCGCGGCGTGTCGATCTTCGCCGCCGCGCCGTACAACTCCGGCCTGCTGGGCGGCGACCAGCCCGGCGACACCTACAACTACGCGCCCGCCGATGCCGCGGTGCGCGCGCGGGCGCAGCGCTTCTACGACGTCTGCGCCGAGGCCGGCGCCAGCGTCGGTGCCGCCGCGCTGCAGTTCCCGCTGTTCCATCCGGCCGTCGCCACCGTGGTGTGCGGCATGCGCACGCCGGCCGAGGCTGACGCCGCCGCCGCGCGGCGCGATACGGCGCTGCCCGAACAGCTGTGGCCGCGGCTGCGCGCCGCCGGCCTGCTGGGCGAGCATGCGGTGGCGCCATGAATCCGCTCCACGCCGGCGCGATCGACGCCCACCAGCACTACTGGCGCGTGCAGCGCGGCGACTACGGCTGGCTGGCCGACGCGCCACACGTGCTGCGGCGCGACTTCCTGCCGTTCGAACTCGACCCGCACCGCGCCGCCGCCGGCGTAACGCGCGCGATCCTGGTGCAGGCCGCGCCGACCGAGGCGGAAACGCGCTTCCTGTTCGAACTGGCCCGCGCCGACCGCGCCGTGGCCGGCGTGGTCGGCTGGGTGGATTTCGAGGCGGCCGACGTGGATGCGCGCATCGCCGCGCTGGTGCGCGACGGCGACGGCCTGTTGCTGGGCCTGCGTCCGATGGCGCAGGACATCGAGGACCCGCACTGGCTGGCCCGTCCCGAACTCGACGCCGCCTTCGCCAGCCTGCAACGGCACGGCCTGGCCTTCGACGCCCTGGTGCGCCCGGACCAGTTGCCGGCGCTGCTCGCGCGGCTGGAACGCGAGCCGCAGCTGCGCGCCGTGCTCGACCATGGCGGCAAGCCGGCGATCGACGGCGTCGCCGGCTTCGACGCCTGGGCCGCGCCGATCGCCGCGCTGGCGCAGCGCAGCTCGCTGCAGTGCAAGTTCTCCGGCCTGCTCACCCAGCTGGCGCCGAACCTGCCGGAAAGCGCCTTGGCGCCCTACGTCGAGCACCTGTTCGCCTGCTTCGGCCCGTCGCGCCTGCTGTGGGGCAGCGACTGGCCGGTGCTGACCCTGCGCGGCGACTACGCGCACTGGATCGACCTGGCGCGCGCCTATGCGCACCGCCTCGCCCCCGGCCACGAGGCCGCGATCTTCGGCGGCAACGCCGCCGCCTTCTACCGCCTCGCGCCGACTTCCCATCCGCACCGCAAGGAGATCACCTCATGATCGCTCGCCATCTTCGTTCCGCGTCGGAGCTGCCGGCATGAGCGGCCGTCTCGCCGGCAAGCATGCGCTGGTCACCGCAGCCGGCGCCGGCATCGGCCGCGCCACCGCCCTCGCCTTCGCCCGCGAAGGCGCGCGCGTGCTGGCCACCGACATCGACGAACAGGCGCTCGCCGCGCTGTCGGCCGAAGCGCCGGAACTGCGCACNGAACGCCTGGACGTGACCGACCCCGNGCAGATCGACCGCCTGGTCGCCAGCCATCCNCCGTTCGACGTGCTGTTCAACTGCGCCGGCTACGTGCACGCCGGCACCATCCTCGACACCGACGACGCGGCCTGGAANCGNTCCTTCGCCATCAACGTCGACAGCATGTTCCACCTGTGCCAGCGCGTGCTGCCNGCNATGCTGGAGCGCGGCGGCGGCAGCATCGTCAACATGTCCTCGGTCGCTTCGAGCATCAAGGGTGTGCCCAACCGCTTCGCCTATTCGACCACCAAGGCCGCGGTGATCGGCCTGACCAAGTCCGTCGCCGCCGACTTCGTCGGCCGCGGCATCCGCTGCAACGCGATCTGCCCGGGCACGGTGAAGACGCCGTCGCTGGGCGACCGCGTGCGCGCGCTGGGCGGCGACGAGGACGCGGTGTGGCGCGGCTTCGTCGAGCGCCAGCCGATGGGGCGCCTGGGCAATCCCGAGGAGATCGCCATGCTCGCGCTCTATCTCGCTTCCGACGAAGCGGCCTTCACCACCGGCACCGTGCACATCGTGGACGGCGGCTGGTCCAACTGAGGAATCGAACATGAAACTGGTCCGCTACGGCGCCCACGGCAACGAGAAACCCGGCCTGATCGACAAGGACGGCGCGCTGCGCGACCTGTCCGAGCACGTCGCCGACATCGATCCCTACGTGCTCGGCCGCGAAGGCCGCGCCCGCCTGGCGGCGATCGATCCGGCCAGCCTGCCCGAGGTGGAAGGCACGCCGCGCTTCGGCGCGCCGGTGGCGCCGGTCAGCAAGATCATCTGCGTCGGCATGAACTACGCCCGCCACGCCGCGGAAACCGGCCAGCCGGTGCCCGCGCAGCCGGTGCTGTTCATGAAGGCCACCACCGCGATCATGGGTCCGAACGACGACGTGGTGATCCCGCGCGGCTCCACCTGCACCGACTGGGAAGTGGAACTGGGCGTGGTGATCGGCGAGACCGCGCGCGACGTCTCGGTCGACGAGGCGCTGGCGCACGTGGCCGGCTTCATCGTGATCAACGATCTCTCGGAGCGCGAGTTCCAGCTCGAGCACGGCGGCCAGTGGGTGAAGGGCAAGAGCTGCGATACCTTCGGCCCGCTCGGCCCCTGGCTGGTCACCATCGACGAAGTGCCCGACCCGCAGAACCTGCACCTGTGGCTGGAAGTNAACGGCCACCGCTACCAGGACAGCAACACCAGCGACATGGTGTTCGGCGTGGCGAAACTGGTCAGCTATATCAGCCGCTACATGACCCTGCTGCCTGGCGATGTGATCAGCACCGGCACGCCGGCCGGCGTGGGCCTGGGCCTGAAGCCGCCGACCTACCTGCGTCCCGGCGACGTGATCGAGCTGGGCATCGACGGTCTCGGCCGGCAGCGCCAGCAGGTCCGCGCCCATCCGGCCGATGCATCCGCGGCGCGCTGAGCNCCGCACACCTACACATTTCTCTACCGGCATCGGGAGGCCGGCCGCATGGCGAAACACGCCCCGGTGAAGATCACCGCGCTCGACACCTACGACATCCGCTTTCCCACCTCGCGCCAGCTCGACGGTTCGGACGCGATGAACCCGGATCCGGATTACTCCGCCGCCTACGCCGTGCTGCGCACGGACGATCCGGCCCTGGCCGGCTATGGCCTGGCTTTTACCATCGGCCGCGGCAATGACGTGCAGAAGGCGGCGCTCGATGCGTTGCGTCCTTATGTGGTCGGCCTGACGCTGGACGAAGTGACCAATGACCTCGGCGGCTTCGCCGCGCGCATGGTCGGCGACTCGCAGCTGCGCTGGCTGGGCCCGGAGAAAGGCGTGATGCACATGGCCATCGGCGCGGTGATCAACGCCGGCTGGGACCTGGCCGCGCGCCGCGCCGGCAAGCCGCTGTGGCGCTATATCGCCGAACTGACGCCGGAGCAGCTGGTCGCGACCATCGACTTCCGCTACCTCAGCGACGCGATCACCTCCGACGAGGCCCTGCAGATGCTGCGTGCGGCGGAACCGGCCAAGTCCGCCCGCATCGAGCAGCTGCTGGCCGAGGGCTACCCCGCCTACACCACCTCGCCCGGCTGGCTCGGCTACACCGACGAGAAGATGCTGCGCCTGGCCCGCGAAGCGGTGGCCGACGGCTTCCGCACCATCAAGCTCAAGGTCGGCCTGAGCGTGGAAGACGACGTGCGCCGCTGCAGTCTGGTGCGCCAGACCGTGGGGCCGGACGTGGCCATCGCGGTGGACGCCAACCAGCGCTGGGACGTGCACGCCGCGATCGACTGGCTGCGCCGCCTGGAAGGTTTCGACCTGGCCTGGATCGAGGAGCCCACCAGCCCCGACGACGTGCTCGGCCATGCCGCGATCCGCCGCGCCGTGTCCGTGCCGGTCTCCACCGGCGAGCACACGCAGAACCGCGTGATCTTCAAGCAGCTGTTCCAGGCCGGCGCGGTCGACCTGGTGCAGATCGACGCCGCGCGCGTCGGCGGCGTCAACGAGAACCTGGCGATCCTGCTGATGGCGGCCAAGTTCGGCGTGCGCGTGTTCCCGCATGCCGGCGGCGTGGGCCTGTGCGAGCTGGTGCAGCACCTGGCCATGGCCGACTTCGTGGCGATCACCGGCCGCAAGGACGATCGCGCGATCGAGTTCGTCGATCATCTGCACGAGCATTTCGACGACCCGGTGACGATCCGCGACGGCCATTACCTCGCGCCCACCGCGCCGGGCTTCTCGGCACGCATGCACGAGAGCACACTGGTCGAGTACCGCTTCCCCGACGGCCCGGTGTGGAGCGAGCAGACGGTCGCGGCGCTGCACTGAGGGGAGCACCAGCATGGCCACGCCGATCACCAACGTGCTGGACCTGCGCGANCTGGCGCGCCGCCGCGTGCCGCGCGCCTTCTTCGAGTACGCCGACCGCGGCGCCTANGACGAGGTGACCCTGCGCGGGAACCGCGCCGCGCTGGAGAGCATCAAGTTCCGCCAGCGCGTGATGATGAACGTGGACCAGCGCTCGCTGGCCACCAGTGTGGTCGGCCAGCCCATCTCGATGCCGCTGGCGATCGCTCCCACCGGCCTCACCGGCCTGCAGCACGGCGCGGGCGAGATCCTCGGCGCGCGCGCCGCGACCAAGGCCGGCATTCCGTTCTGCCTGAGCACGGTGTCGATCTGCTCGATCGAGCAGGTGCGCGATGCGGTGCAGGCGCCGTTCTGGTTCCAGCTCTATGTGATGCGCGACCGCGGCTTCGCGCGCGACCTGATCCGCCGCGCCAGGGACGCCGGCTGCTCGGCGCTGATGCTCACCGCCGACCTCACCGTGCAGGGCCAGCGCCATCGCGAGATCAAGAACGGCCTGAGCGTGCCGCCGAAGATCACCCTGCGCAACCTGTTCGACGTGATGAGCAAGCCGCGCTGGGCCTGGAGCATGCTGCGCGCGCCCAGCCGCTCCTTCGGCAACCTGGCCGGCCGCATCCAGGGCACCGACAGCCTGACCACGCTGGCGCAGTGGATCGCCAACCAGTTCGATCCCACGCTGAACTGGCAGGACCTGGANTGGATCCGCGAGCTGTGGCCCGGCAAGCTGATCCTCAAAGGCATCATGGACGAGGAAGACGCACGCCTCGCCGCTGCGCACGGCGTCGACGCGATCGTGGTGTCCAACCACGGCGGCCGCCAGCTCGATGGCGCGCCGGCGAGCATCGAGGTG
>JGI24739J22299_10001026_pt1 | contig 10334 bp, 5 predicted proteins | sample KBSCornC5_FD_22299 | JGI IMG/M metagenome (IMG submission 22299)
GAGGATTGAACGAAGGAGAGCCGTCGATGAATCAAAGCCGCGTCAAACAGACGCTCGTCAGAACCACGTTGCTCGCCGCGCTGACGGCGGGCCTCGCGATGTCGCTGCAGGGCTGCGTGCTCGGCGTACTGGGTGCGGCGGCCGGCGGCGGCGCGCTGATCGCGACCGATCGCCGTACGCTCGGCGCGCAGACCGAGGATCGCGAGATCCAGGTGAAGTCGCTCACGCAGATCAACAACGGGCTGCCGGACCAGTCGCACGTGAACGTCACGGTGTTCAACCGCCGCGTGCTGCTGACGGGTGAAGTGCCGAACGACGCATCGAAGCAGCGCGCCGAGGAAATCGTGCGCGGCATCAACAACGTGAGCGCGATCGTCAACGAGCTGTCGGTCGAGCCGGCATCGTCGCTGTCGTCGCGCGCGAACGACTCGTACCTCGAAGGGCGCGTGAAGTCCGAGCTGATCGCGACGAAGGGGCTGTCGGCGAACTACTACAAGGTCGTCAGCGAGCGCGGCAACATCTACCTGCTGGGTCTCGTGACGGTCGACGAAGGCAACCGCGGCGCGGCTGCGGCGAGCCAGGTGCCGGGCGTCGAGAAGGTCGTGAAGGTGTTCCAGTACATCAAGCCGCAGGACGCGCAGGCGTTGCAGGCTGCGTCGCCGAGCACTGCGTCCGACGCGCAGGCCGCCGCGGCGCCCGCGGATGCCGCGACGGTCGGTGCGGTGCCCGATGCATCGGTGCAGTCCGCCCCGCTGCAACCGCCCGCGCCGATCTCGAATTCGTCGAGCGTACATCCGGGCAACCCGAAGGCAACGCCGCAATGAAGTCGATGCAAATCAGAATCAGGCAATGGTTCGTGCAGGGCGCCGCAGCCGCGGCGCTCGCAACTGGTGCGCTCGGCACCGCGCACGCGGACGTCGGCGACGGCCTGAAGGTCGCGCGCAGCAATGCGTGCATGGGCTGCCACGCGGTGGACCGCAAGCTCGTCGGCCCGTCGTTCAAGGACATCGCCGCCCGCTACAAGTCCGATCCGCAGGCCGTTGCGAAGCTGTCGAAGAAGGTGAAGGATGGCGGCTCCGGCGTCTGGGGCGCGATTCCGATGCCGGCGCACCCGCGCCTGAGCGACGCGGATCTGCGTTCCGTGGTCGAATGGGTGCTGGCCGGCGCGCCGTCGAAGTGACGCGCCGGGGGTGACGCAAGCCCTATTGCCAAGCGCGGAAATGCATGTGTATGATGGTTGTCTGTTGGGGCGGTAGCTCAGCTGGGAGAGCGTCGCGTTCGCAATGCGAAGGTCGGGAGTTCGATCCTCCTCCGCTCCACCAACGGAATCCGAAGGGCTCGGTCCCTGAGACAGGAAGGATAATTTTGCCTTGAGTGCAAAGATATGCTTCTCTGACAAAGTGCGATCTTATGCTTCAACGACAAAGCCGGCCATGTGCCGGCTTTGTCGTTTTGGCGCGACTTCCTAGTGTGCTGGCGGAGTCCACCGTGCGGAGAGGGTGACTGCGGATCGCAAATTCGGCACAACGATGTAAAGCACTCACATGCAGACCCCTAGCGGCAAGCACCGCCAAAGGAAGGGCATCGCGTCGATCAGTACTCGGATGCCACTAGACAACACGTATTCATGGGGCGCTTCGGGAGACTTGCGTGATGGCGTGTTTGGTGCGGCCTATCGTTTGACGCGATACCGCTTTTGGCGAGAGGAGTTTGCTCCGGGACTGGCTTAGGATTTTTGGAATCCCAAGGGCGTACTGCCAGTGCTGCTATCGTTCAAATACCAGCGCCCAGTGTCCAGTGGGTTGCCCTCGTCATATGACGTGTTGGCGGCTGCGCTAAACCGAGGGCGAGGCGGAAATCATCCGTTGCGACGATTGTTTCTCTTGGCTTGGAAGTTTTGCTCCCGGAAACAAGAAATTTGCTAAGAGGAGAGTGAGATAGCTCTCGGTCGTGCCGGTTAGGTTGTTGATATTTGCGTGTAACCGTAAGGAGAAGAGCTTTGTCATGACAAGCGTATGTACCTGCTTGCCAAGCAACAGCGATCTCAGTTATGAAAGGTGCAGGAAACTAGCGTGCGGTGTCCTCTTTCTACTGTTGATCAACCAAAAAGGGGGGCATTTTACTTATCCGCGAGAAACTGCTGCTGACTGGCGATTAGTGATGCGCCACAGGCGGTCTTCATGCCATGCAGGGCGACAGCGCGACCTTCAATCGAATACTGGCTCGATCCCTGAATGATCGGGAATATGCCTTTACATTTCGGACAGCTGACCATATGGCCAACGCCAGCCGCTGGCTGACCACTGAGATCCATGCCTCCGAAGCCATCGAGCACGACACCACCGTGATCCGTCAAATCGCCCTTACGAATGATGGGTTGCATTTTTCCCACCTCAATACGTCATTCTTTGTCAATTGTTACTCGACCGTCGTCGTGATATTTAGAAAATATCATTTCGCGTCGGTAAATTTCGGGTCCTTCACTATCTCATCATCTTCACTAGAGTAGTAAAGAAATCCGAGCGCCTTTGTTTCCACAAGAATACCTTCTGACATTTTTCCGCCTCCGACCAACTCTTGATCGATAAGCCAGTCGTCGTAACCATCTAAACATTGGTGCTTGTCGAAATCACACACGACAAGGCCAGCAACGTCCCCCTCGACGATAACATGATCGCCGATGTGGATATCTAGTCCAGATGAAACGTATTTCACGATGCGCCTCCTCCCTATCAAGGTGAGTTGAGAAATGGCTCAATCGGCACCATGCTTGACGTTAATTGCTCCGGCTTAAGCACATATTTTTGCTTCGCCCAGAAGCAAATGCATTTCGGATATGGCGACTGATTGGCCTGAAATATATTGTGATGCGACCCGTACACGCCATGTTGCATTTCATTATCAGGTATCACGTCGAGCGGCCTGTACCCAAATGTGCCAACTGCGATGATCTTCCCCGACACGGTTTTGCATGGATTGCATTTGTTCGGGCAATCATCTTTTTCCTTGACCTTTTCTTGCGTACTGTCCGTAGACCTCGTCATGTACCAGATGCCCGCTCCGATCATGACCAGGGCGCCAATTCCTGCACCGATCAGTGTTCCGGGCCCGGGAACGACACTTCCGATACCAGCACCAATTGCTATCGTTCCAAGACCACTCGGATCGATCTTCTGTGTCGGAATGCCATCCGCATAGGCATAAAAATTTGGCCCCCCACGCAAGCCGATCGGGTCCTGATTGATATATCGGCCTATAGCTGGATCGTAGTACCGGTGCCGGTTGTAGTACAGCCCGGACTCTCTGTCCCTGAATTGCCCCGGAAAGCGAATCGGGTTGTCGATTTCGTCGGCGATCATCGACTTCGTCTGTCCATAGCCGTCGAAGTCTGCCGCCCACACGACCCGGCGCATCTCGTCGTAGAGTTCTTGCGGAGCGCCAAGGTGATCGGTAACGTAAAAGTACCTTTTGCCGCGCTCGAGCCGAGCCATTGGCCCGGCATGGTCCGGATGGGCAACGTAGGTCACGGACTCATCGTTGTGCGGAGTCCGCCCCGCGTGGACCTCTTGCAACATCCAGTCGCCGTCCCAGACGAACAGCGTTGTAGACGGCGCTGCGCCGGCGGGTGTATGAACCTTTGCGATCCGTCGGCCGAGCGCGTCGTACCGGTATTCGGTGCGGCTGCCGTCGGCCTGTTCGATACTGCTCAATTGATGCCCGTTGTCGTAGCGGTAGCGCGTTTCCACGGATTCAGGCGTGGTTACGGGGGTGACGGCCTCCCTGCGGGCAAGCAACCGGTCGAGCAGCCCCGGATTGTGATCCGACTCGTGAACGTCCTGTATCGGACGCTCTACGCGCCCTGTACGGTTGCCGTGCCCATCGTAGCTGAAATCAAGTTGGGAGCGTGTCAGTCCGGCGACTGTGATGAATCTCTTCAGTCGATCGCCAGGCGCCTCCGGGACGGCGGCCGCCTCGGCCATCGACGTCGCCGTGCTATCGCGTTCAGATCCGTGGTCTAGCCGCGAGAGCAGGTTGCCGGCTGGATCGTACCGATATATTTCACCCGATGGGTGTGGCACGGCTTCGCCGCCCCGCCGGTTCACACCGGTCAACCGCGCGAGCGGATCGTATTCGAAATGACGCTCGCCTCGCCACGTGTCGGCCAGCCGGGTGATCTGCCCGGCCATGTCGTAATCCCATGTGCGCCACGGACGCGGTTCCGCACGTGGCTGTCCCCGTTCATCGAGGTCCTGCAAGCGCTGAGTTTGAAGGAGCCCGGCGTCGTTGTACGCGAACAGCTGCGCGATAGGGCCTTGAGCCGCATGAATCGTCCGATGCAACGCATCGCGCTCGAAACTCGCCAGCGGTTCGCCGTCGAGCAGTAGCCCGTGGATATGACCACTGCCGTAACGTTGCCACGTCAGCAAGCCGACGCCGGGCAGCTGCATCCCGCTGCGGTTGCTGGCTGCATCGAACGTGTGCTGGAGTCGCCAAACTCGCCCGTGGTGCGATTGAACCTCGGCCGTGCGCCGTCCGGCAGCATCGTATTCGTACGTGATCTGCGATGGTTCGCTGTCTTTCGGTTCGTGGCGGATCTGCGTCAGCAGGCCACGAGCGTCGTAGCCGAATGTGGTGTGTGTGCCATCCCCGAGTCGTCGCTCGATCGGCCGTCCCAGATTGTCATACAGCAGCGTCGTGCGCAATTGGCCGTCATTGCCGTGATTGATTTGCGCGATCTGTTCGCCAACGGCGTTGTATTCGACTTGCTGGCGTCGGCCATCGAATCCCGTTTGGGCAATCATGCGACCCTGCGCGTCATACTCGAACGTGCAGCGCTCGCCCTTGGCGTTGATCAGCGCCACGACTCGCCCGAGCGCGTCGTAACTGTAATTGGTGGTGGTGCCATCCGGCGCTTCAACCCGGACGATCTGGCCGTAGGCGTCCCGTGTCACCTGCGTCGTGCGCCCGAGCGGATCGGTATAGGCAATCGCCTGTCCTGCCCGATCGTATGTCGTTTTCCAGACGCCGAGCCCAGCCGGGGCGATCGCCGTCGGCAGTCCGGCAGCATTACCGTAAAATTTGCTCGTCTGCCCGAGTGCGTTCGTCTGGTGGGTTTGCCGCCCGCGCTCGTCGTAACCGTACTGCGTCGTGAAGCCCGAGCAGTCGGTGCGTGCGATCATCTGACCGGCGTCGTTGAATTGTGTTTTCGTCACGTTACCGAGCGCGTCGGTGTGTGCGACAGCCAAGCCATTTTCAAACGTGGTACTAGATGTGTTGCCGAGCGGGTCGATCTCCTTGACCAGATGGCCGTCGGTGTCGTATTCGCGCTGCCAGATATGCCCAGCGGGATCGGTAATTCGCGTCGGCAAGTTCTGGTCGTTGTATTCAATGCGGGTCAGCTGGCCTGCGGCGTCACGGATCGCGATCGGATTCCCGGTTGCGTCGCTGATTGATTGCGTCTTGCGGCCGAGCGCGTCGATGCGCGCCGCGACATTACCCGTCTCATCGAACTCGGTCTGGTCCGCGCTGCCGTCCGAATGAACGATTTGGTCGACTGCCCATAGGCCGTTGTAGCGGTACGTCGTCGTGTTCCCGAGTGCATCCGTCACCTGCGTCATCCGGGCGGTCGGCTGGTACGAGAAGCGTGCCTCGCGCGTCACGACTGGCTCGCCGTCGGCGTCGAGTGTGTACGCGTAGGTTCTGATGCAGCGCGCCTGTGGCGTCTCGCCGTCCCACTCGGCGACGAACGTTGCGCCGGCCGGCGTCTCGTAGCGCGTCAGCAGGTGCGCATGATACGCGTATGTCCAGGTTAGATTGCCGCTGTCGATCGCCTGAACGAGATCGCCGTGATCGTCGTATCGATACGCGGCAAGTTTCTGCGTCGAAGTGCCATGCTCGTCGAGCAGATGGACCTCGATGATGCGGCCTTCACGGTCGTGCTGGCACGAGACCGTATGGCAGTTGTTCTGGATCTGATGCAGGTTGCCGCTCGGCGTATACCTAAACGACAGCGATTGCTTGTCGCGGGTCTCGTAGCGCTCCAACAGCCAACGATCGGATTCGCTCGGATGCGGGCTATACGTCTCGACGATGCCATTTGGAAAGCGTACCGCATACCTCGTGAGCCCCTCGATACTGTCAAGCCGCTGAAGCGTGTATTTCTCGATCGGATGAAAGTGTTCCTGACCCGAATCGAGCAACGGAAATTGCAGCTGTCGGCCGTCGAAGTCGATATAGACAAGCTTCGGTATATCAGCGATCGTCACGCGACGTACTTCGGTCGCGTACTGAAGCTTCCATGCGACGCCGAAACTGCCGGTTCGCTGATCGGCACTGCGATAGCGCCGATTCCAGCGGATCGGCACTCTTCCTGGCAATGTGAAATCGTCGTGCGTGAGCAACTTCTGGCCGGTTGCAACGTCCACTGGATGCGCGCTGGTGGTCTTCTTGGCGCATTCCGCGCAATCGGCCTCCGTGACGGGCGCGAGACCTTTTGCACTGCCGCCGCTCTGCGTGACCGGTCCCTCGAGATAGATTCCCTTGCCCTTCAGGTGAATACCGGCCGCGTCGATCGTGATCGTGCCGCCCGGACCGATCAGTTGCGCTGTCTTCGCGCCTGAGAGGCTTGCCTGGCCCGAGTCGGTGATTCGGATCTGATTGCTGTTCGCACTCTGGACCGGATCGGGGATTTGCGGGCTGAAGCTGGGTGAAATGTCGAGCGGCGTCTCCTGGTCTTTCTTGACCGCATCGCCGACAGCCTTGCCTCGTACCGTTACCTCATAGGTATGCCCGACGTGCGCGGTCCAGTCTTGTACCACGCGATCAACGCGATCCATGCCGACCGTGCTGGCCATCTGCAGTACGACATTGCGTAGATACAGGCCGCCGACATTGACGTTGTAGGCCAGACCGACGTTGAGCATTTTGCCAAGTCCGACCGATTGCACGGAGGCCAGACCGACGGTCTCAAACTTGACGCCACCAGTCGATAAGGTCCAGTTCTGGCCAATGCTGGCCTTCTCGTCGTTCCCAACCGATTTTTCGCGATCGTTGCCGACCGAGTGCGATTCATCGTTCTCGACTTCGATGCGCTGATCTTTCTCCGCATGCAACCAGACTTCTTCTTGCCCCTTTCGGTCTTCGAAGCGCAGTGCGTTCGCCGTTCCGTTGTCGCCGCCTGTCGTTGAGCGTGTCAGGATGCCGCTCTGGGTCGCGTTGTCCGGCAGCGCCCACGGTGGCATGTTCGCCGCGTTGTAGACAGATGCAATAATGAGGGGGCGATCAGGGTTGCCGTCGGTGAAGGTCACGACGACCTCGTCGCCAATGCGAGGAAGCTGGATCATCCCGAATCCGCTACTGGCCCAGGGTTGCGCGACGCGAACCCAACACGAACTCGCCTGATCCTGCTTGCCCAGCCGATCCCAAGGCAGCTGGATCTTCACGCGACCAAGCCTGTCGGTGTAAATTTCCTCGCCTTTTGGCCCGACCACCACTGCTGTCTGCACGCCATGGATCATGGGTCGCGGACTCGTCAGCAGCGGCCGATACGGAATCTTCTTGCGGATGCAGCGGAATTCGGCCGTATAGATCGCGCTGTCCGGCGCGGTTAGGATTTGCGACTCCGGCTTTGCCTGGTAGTTGTTCGTTCCGTGGTGCCGGATCGACGTCAATAGAAATTGCCGGTCCTCGGGCTTCGCCTGCTCGTGATCGTAGTGCGCGTCGAGCTCGAAGTACCGCTCAAGCTCGAGCCTGCGATAGTGACTCTTGCCGACGAAGATCTTGCTGTGGGCAGCCAGCGCCTCGGTCCGGAATCGGGCTAGTTGTTCGCCTCGATCGGAATCGGGAAAACCGTGGGCGCCGAGATAGTCGTAGAGCTCATAGTTGTCGACTTCACCCTGATCGACAGCCGTGTCGCGTTCGACGTAGCGCCGCGCACCAGGCGCTTTATAGTCTCCGGTCTTGAGCGCGACGCTGCCCGACGTGAATTTGCGACGCGATACGAATGATGTAACGACCTGGTTGCTTTCTAGGATCTCGTCGGTCGAATAGCGCAGCACCGGACTGTGCCCGGCAACCGGACCGGCGTTGATCGACGAGTCCGTGATGATTAATGTATGGCCGTCCTTCTTGTGTTCGAAATAGAAGAACAGCCCTTCTTCCTGCATCAGGCGCAGCGCGAAAGCGAGATCAGTCTCCTTGTACTGGGTACAGTAGCTGCGATTAACCGTTGGCGCGGACAAACGAAACACGACGTCACCGAATCTCCGGTATCGATGCATCACGTCGTTGAGGATCTCGCCGACCGTCTGTTCCTGAAAAATCCGGATATCCTGACGGCGATCCATGAAGGCGAGCCATGGCCTGGCGACGGCCTCGTAGGTTGCCAGACCGCCATCGGTGCCTGTGTGTATAAAATCGGTGACGTAGCCGTGGAAATAGCGCACGTCCGTGCTGGCAAGCGCGTCGGTCAGCTGCAGGGTGACCGTCACCGGCTTGCCGATCAGTTGCTTGAGCTCGATGTTCGGATCCTGGGACGCGAGCATGAACTTCATTTCAAACAGTTCGCCCAACCCCTCTTCGCAGACGAACTCGGTCAGCACGAGCGCTGAGCGACCGGACAGCGGCGTGTCGATCGTGAACAGCCGATTGTTTTGCAGCGCAAAGAATTGCTTTGCGATCTCTTGAAGGGAAATCGGCGACATAGGCGATGACGTCCTGTCGTTGTTGGTTCTTCTATCGGACCGGGAGGCAGCCTCCTCCCATATATCGGTCCTCTCTCATTAGGCACGCGGCCCAATCGTGTGATCGTAGCAAAGTCGTTTTCGATAGGCGCGATTTTTTGGCTATTGTTTCTTATTGATGCCGAACTGGAGGGATGCGCGCCATATTGTTGGCGAAATTGTGGATTAACGTGTCGCTGCGGCTCGCGATGACATCGTCCGATGCGAAATAATGAGTTGCGCCGCTGCAGTACTTGCTCACGTACCTCGAGCAAAATCGAACGGCGAACCTTATTGGGGCATCTTCAGATGTGTTCATGACTGCGCCTATTGAGGTGATTTTTAACCAACATTCAACATAAAGAATTAAGTTGACGCGCCAGAATATAGGGGAAATTCTTCTGCCGACATCGCTGCGTTGCATCACAGGAATCGTCTGCTACAACGCGAAATCGGTGAGGGCGTTGTGTACCGATACCGCGTCCATCAATATGTCGGTCGGTGCCTGATCGATGTCCTAGATTTCATCACTGACGCAGCTTCGACTCACGAGAGCTGCTGCTGTGATGACGGAAAGTTTCATCATCAATGAAATGGACTCCTTAGAGAGTGAGTCCCGAGCGATCAGCGACGGTCGACGATGGCTGTGACGGATGATTTCGCCACCAAGCGGCGGCGGCGCTCGGGGACAGGCATGCGCGAAGCCAATTGGGGGCCCCAATTCACAGTAAAGCGGATATCGTGGCCGCAATGAGAAGCGGTGCATCGCCTGCATCGACACCCTATCGCAGGCCGATAACGGGTCGACTCGAACGGTGAGTTCGAATTCCCGCCAAGCGGCGGGAGCCGAATTCGGTCAACGTTGAAGAGGCCTACTCCGTGATCGGAGGAACACTGCTCGATCCCATATGTCCAGTCCGCGCCTTCTGGGTACGAGGGGTAGGACGGTCGAGGGCTAAGTCAATCCTGGCGTCCTAAATAGAACGGGGCTGTGCTGTGAGGCTGTCTGGTCGACTTACCAATAAGCTCCGGATTGTGCGCTCGCGAGCAGTCTCGAAACGAGGTCGATGCCCGGCGTGTGAAGGTAGTCTGCTGGACATTGCCCACCGAGAGCCGGAACTGGTGAATGAAGCCAGTCGAGGAGCCATGACTTCGTTCGCGCTTTGACAAAGTGCAAATATATGGTTCCGATCGAGTTATCCAGGACGGATTCGGAGGGCCAACTGACGGGGCGTCAGTGCAGAGATATGGTTCCAGCCGTCGAAAAAATATCCTTCCTGTCTCACGCAAGACCGAGCCCTTTTTGTTTTCCAGCATGCCGCGCGTAACCCCCGCGCCCCGTGTATCCCTTTCGACGCGGCCCGCTCCTATTCGGCCGCGTCGCGATCGTGCGCCGCCCCGGCAAGCCCGTGCCTCGTCGCGTGGTAGTGCCGTCGCGCCTTCGCGACGTTTCCACAGGTTGCCATGTCGCACCACTTGCGACGCCCGGTCTTCGACCCGTCGATGAACAGCCACGCGCAATTCTGCCCCGCGCACATTCGGAGCCGGCCGTCCGGTATCGCTTCGAGAAGCTTCACGGCGTCGAGCGCAATCCGATCGGCGGGCAGGTGCAGG
>JGI24739J22299_10001027_pt1 | contig 10334 bp, 8 predicted proteins | sample KBSCornC5_FD_22299 | JGI IMG/M metagenome (IMG submission 22299)
TCCGCACAACGTATCCGGGACGCGATGGAAAGCCAGGCGCGGACCGTGACGATGATCACCGCGTCGGTCGACGAAACCGCGCTCGCTGCCGACTCGATGTCCTCCACGGTCAACTCGATCCGCAAGGATGCCGAGACCGTTGCCAGCGATATCGACCAGCTTGCCAACGGCTTCTCCGCGGTGGGCGAGAAGCTTTCGTACCTTGAGCAGCAGACAGGCAGCTTCCTCTCGCGCATGGTCGCCTGAACAGATCGGCCTTTCCGGCCACGCCATTTTTGCCTAACCCGCCCCGCGAAGGGGATCGAGAATGGGTCAGGATAGCGGAAGCTGGAAGTTGAGTCTGCCGTGCACGCAGGCCGAAGCCGAGATCATCGGCGCCATGGATCCCGCGGACGATCTGCCCGTCCTGCTCGCCCGCGAGATCGAGGGCACGCGCCCGCCGGCTTGGGCGGTCGAGGCCTATCTGGAGCAGGAGCCGGCCGCCGATCAGGTAGCTGCCTTCCGGCGGCTCGTGCCGAGCGCCTCAGGCAAGGCGCCCGAGGTGGAATGGCTCGCGCCGGCGGACTGGCTGACCATTTCGCAGGCCGGGTTGCAGCCGGTCAGGGCTGGCCGCTTCTTCGTTCATACAGAAGCGCATGCAGACGCGGTGCCGCAAGGCGCGATCGCGTTCCGGATCGAGGCAGGCCGCGCGTTCGGCACCGGACAGCATGAAACCACCACCGGCTGCCTGCTGATGCTCGATCGCATGAGATGCGAAGGCGGGCGCTTCACCGACATTGCGGATATCGGCACCGGCACGGGCCTGCTTGCCTTTGCCGCGCTTCGGCTGTGGCCGAATGCCTGCGTCGTCGCGTCCGACATCGATCCGATCGCAATCGATGTTTCGCGCGAAAATGCCGTGGGCAACAGCGTACCCCTCGGCATCCGTTCGGGCATGGTCGAGCTGGTGACGGCGCCGGGGATGGCGCATCGCCGGCTGCGGCGGCGTGCACCCTATGATCTGGTGATCGCCAATATCCTTGCCGGACCGCTGATCGATCTTGCCCCGGTGCTGAGCACTGCGCTCGATCCCGGCGGTTCACTGATCCTCGCAGGGCTGCTCGACCATCAGGCCGAAGCGGTTGCCGCTGCCTATCGCCGAGAGGGCATGCGGCTTGCAGACAGCATCGTGCAGGGCGAATGGCCGACGCTGCGGTTGATCAAGCGTCGGCGTCTGCGACCGGTTCGATCGGGTCAGGCTGCCCGTCTAGGATCGCCCGTACCCGGAGCGCCAGCTGAGCGATGGTGAACGGCTTGGCGAGCAGCGCCACGCCGGGATCCAATATACCGTTATGGACCACCGCGTTGCGCGTATAGCCAGTGGTGTAGAGCACGCGCAGNCCCGGTAGAATTTGCCGCGCCTCGTCGGCTAACTGACGTCCGTTCATGCGCGGCATGACGATGTCGGTAAGAAGCAGGGAGAGGCGCGGCTGATCCCGAATGATATCGAGCCCGTCGAAACCNTTGGACGCTGACAGCACNGTNTANCCAAGCTCCCGCAGCGCATCGACCGCGAAGTGACGAACGCGATCCTCATCCTCGACGACAAGGATGATGTCGCGCGATTTGCCCTGCGGTATGGCTTCGTTGGCTTCCGGCGCGCTACGCACCGCAGCCGGACCGATATGGCGCGGCAGATAGAGCTTGACCGTCGTCCCTTCGCCGATTTCCGAATAGATGGCGATATGTCCGCCCGACTGCTTGACGAAACCGAACACCTGGCTGAGGCCAAGGCCCGTCCCCTTGCCAATGCCCTTGGTGGTGAAGAAGGGTTCGAAGGCTTGCGCGGCCACTTCGTTGCTCATGCCCACGCCCGTATCCGAAACGCAGATCGCGACATATTGTCCGGGCTGGACCTCCTCGCGGGTCGCGGCATAGGCTTCGTCGAGATAGCTGTTGGCGGTCTCGATCGTCAGGCGACCGCCATCGGGCATGGCGTCGCGGCCATTGACGGCGAGGTTGAGCAGCGCGCTTTCGAGCTGGCTTGCGTCAACGAACGTCGTCCACAGGCCGCCCGCCAGGACGGTTTCGACCAAAACATGTTCGCCGAGCGCCCGGCGCAGCAGTTCGGACATGCCTGAAACAAGCTTGTTGGCATCAAGCGGCACAGGAGCAAGCGGCTGCTGGCGGGAGAAGGCAAGTAGCCGTGCCGTGAGCGTGGCCGCGCGTTGCGCACCTTCGCGAGCATTTTCGATCGACTGCAGCGCGCGATCAGGTTCACGCTCGAGGCGGCGCTCGGCAAGGTCAAGACTGCCAATGACGATAGCCAACATATTATTGAAATCATGGGCGATTCCGCCGGTCAGCTGCCCGATCGATTCCATCTTCTGCATCTGGCGCAGGCGCGTCTCGGCATCCTCNCGCGCNGCCATTTCGGCGCGCGCGGTATTGGCCGCGAGACGAGCTTCGTCACGTGCCTGCTCAATGGCCAGATAGCGCTTGCGGGTTTCGGCGACGATCGCCGCCGCGACTCCCAATATTATCAGGAGCGCGACCAACATTCCGATCGTCAGGAGCCACACCGCGTTTTCCACGCGCGACACGCGCTGGGTGAAGAGCCCGCGCTCCACTGTCTTCATCGCATCGATATGATCGGAAATGCGTTGTGTGGCTGCCCTGCCCCGCAGACGCTGGGAGAGGTCGCGCTGCTCGTTGATCCTGTTCTGCTGGATGAGNGTGATACTACGNCGGGCAAGNTCCAAGCGGTCGTCGATCAGTGTCTTGAGGTGGGCGACATTTTTTCTCTGTATCNGGTTATCGGCCGTCAGCAGCCGGACCTGACCCAGATCGCGGGAAAGGTCGCGCGCGCTGAGCGCGAGATCTTCGATCATTTCGGGACGGTGGGTGTTCGCATATCCACGGACCGCGGATTCGACTGCGCGCACCTTTTCGAGAACTTCAGTGAGTGCGACCTGCACCTCGATTGTATGCGTGACGCGCGCGCTTGCCGCCGCCTGCGCACGGACCAGATAGATGCCGCCGACCACGGCCAACACCACCAGCGCGAGTGCCGCCAGCGAGTAAATCGGCAGTCGTCTGAATGGGTAACTACCAGGCATCCGCAGTCTAAGGCCCCTGCTCAGGCTCTTCTAAATCCATGATTCCCTGTTTTGTTCAAGGAACATGTGCATCGGCTGAAAAATTCGCTCAGCGGCCTGCCTCCTCCACTATGGCTTGCCAGCCTGCCTCGTCAATTGTCTCGATCCCCAGATCAGCCGCCTTTTTGAGCTTCGATCCCGCGCCCGGCCCGGCGACGAGCAGATCGGTTCTGGCGGAAACGGATCCCGCGACTTTCGCACCCAACGCCTCGGCCTGCGCCTTGGCCTCGTCACGCGACAGGGTTTCGAGGCTGCCGGTAAAGACGACGGTCTTGCCGCTGACGCGCGACGCGCGGGTCCGGTGGACGACATTGGCCGGCGCGAGGCCGTTGGCGAGCAGAGCGGCGATCACCTCCTGATTGTGTGGCTCTGCGAAGAAGGCGACGAGCGCGTCGGCGACCTCGGGGCCGATGCCGGGAGTCTCGATCACCGCCGCCATTTCCTTGGCGACACGCAGACGGAATTTCTCGTCGCTCTCGCCGACCGCTGGCGACATCTCGGCGCGGCGGGCGATGGCGGCGTCGATCACCGCGCGTAGCCCATCGAGCGAAACATAACGCCGCGCCAGATCGCGCGCGGTCACCTGCCCGACATGGCGGATACCGAGCCCGAACAGCAGGCGATCGAGCGGGCGGGTGCGGCTTTCGTCGATCGCCTTGATCAGGTTGCTGGTCGAAACCTCCGCCCAACCCTCGCGACCCGTCAGCTTCTCAGGCGTCAGCGCATAGATGTCGGCGGGCGAATGGATCAGACCGTCGGCGAAGAAGCTTTCGACATGGGTGCCGCCCAGGCCTTCGATGTCCATCGCGTTGCGCGACACGAAATGCCGCAGCCGCTCGACGCGCTGGGCGGGGCAGATCAGGCCACCGGTGCAGCGGATGTCGACCTCGCCTTCCTCGCGCACCGCTTCCGAATTGCATTCGGGGCAATGGTCCGGGAAATGCCAGGGTTCGCGCGATTCGTCTCGGGTGAGGTTTTCGACAATCTGCGGGATCACGTCGCCCGCGCGCTGGATCACGATGCGGTCGCCGGGACGGACGCCGAGCCGTTCGATCTCGTCGGCATTGTGCAGCGTCGCATTCTGCACGACGACGCCGCCGACCGTTACGGGTTTGAGCCGCGCAACCGGGGTCAGCTTGCCGGTGCGGCCGACCTGGATGTCGATCTTCTCCAGCGTTGTCTGGGCCCGCTCGGCAGGAAATTTGTGCGCGATCGCCCAGCGCGGCGCCTTGGCGACGAAGCCCAGCCTTTGCTGCCAGTCGAGCCGGTCCACCTTGTAGACGACGCCGTCGATATCGAAGGGGAGGTCGGCGCGTTCGGCTTCGATACGTCGATAATGCGCGAGCGCCTCATCGGGGCCGGCGGTCCGTATGAACAGGCCGGTATCACGAAAGCCCCAGCCGATGATCGCTGCCACCACTTCGGCCTGGGTTTCGCCGGGAACCCCGCTGGCTTCCCCCCAGCCGTGCGGAAAGAACCGCAACGGGCGGGCGGCGGTGATCGCCGCATCCTTCTGGCGAAGCGATCCGGCGGCCGCGTTGCGCGGATTGGCGAAGATCTTGCCGCCACTTGCCGCCTGCTGTTTGTTGAGCGCCTCGAAATCCCGGCGATCCATGTAGATTTCGCCACGAATTTCAAACAGATCGGGCGCGCCAGCCGGTAGCGTCTTGGGAATTTCATCATCGGCGATGGTGCGGACATTGGCGGTGACGTCTTCGCCGACCTGCCCGTCCCCGCGCGTTGCCGCCTGCACAAGCTTGCGCTTCTCATAGCGCAGCGAACAGGACAGGCCGTCGATCTTTGGTTCGGCAGTCAGCGCGACCTCCGCGCTTTCGCCGAGGCTCAGAAGCGCCGGATGCGAGCGACGAAATCAGCGATGTCCTGATCCTCGAAGGCATTGTCGAGGCTCAGCATCGCGCGGGCATGCGCGACCTTGGAGAGATGCCCGGCAGGCGAAGCGCCCACCACTCGGCTCGGGCTGTCCACCCGGATCAGATGCGGAAACTCGGCCTCAAGCGCGTTGTTCTGCCGCACGAGTGCATCATAGTCCGCGTCCGAAATTTCGGGCGCGTCCTCCGTATGATAGCGTTCATTATGATAGGCGATGAGCTTGGCGAGTCGCTCAAGCTCCGCCGCTGCTTCCCGTTCGTTCACGCCACCTCCAGCAGCCGGCTTGCCTGGGCGCGGGCTTCGTCGGTGATTTCGGCGCCAGACAGCATGCGGGCGATCTCCTCGCGGCGCTCGCTTTCGTCAAGGGCGTGGACGCTGGTGCGGGTGACGGTCCCGACGCTCGATTTGGCGATCAGCCAGTGGCGGTCGGCGCGGGCGGCGACCTGCGGGCTGTGGGTGACGACGAGGAGCTGCGCGCGATCGGCGAGGCGCGCCAGCCGCTCGCCGATCGCGCTGGCGACCGCGCCACCGACGCCGCGATCGATCTCGTCGAAGATCATGCTGGTCATCGCGCCTTCCTCGGCGAGCGCCACCTTGAGGGCGAGGATGAAGCGGGACAGCTCGCCGCCGCTGGCGATCTTGGCAAGCGGAGCGAAGGGCGCACCGGGGTTGGTGGCTATCTCGAACTCGACGCGGTCGCGACCGGATGCGCTCCATTGGTTGTCGGGCAGCCGTACGATCGCTGTGCGAAACCTCGCGGCATCGAGCTTGAGCGGCGCCAGTTCCCCCGCGACGGCCGCGTCGAGCCGCTTGGCGGCGGCCTGCCGGGCATCGGAGAGGGCGGCGGCGGCCTGTTCATATGCATCGCGCGCGGCTTTCTCCTCGGTTTCGAGTTTTGCCAGCCCCACGTCACCCGCCTCGATACGGGCAAGCTTCTCGCTCAGGTCCACACTAAGCGTGGGCAGCTGATCCGGATCGACGCGGTGCTTGCGGGCCAGCGCACGGATGTCGAACAGCCGGGTCTCGACCGCGTCAAGCCGATCGGGATCGAAGCGCAGCGCAAGGACCGCCGCTTCAAGCTTCTCCTGCCCCTCGCTCGCCTCGATCACCGCGCGATCAAGCGCGGCCAGCGCTTCGCCCAGCAGCGAATGTTCATGCGCGATCCGATCGAGCCGCCGGGCCGCCTGCCGCAGTTCAGCGAGCGCCCCCTCCGATCCGTCGAGATGCGCGGTCACGCTGTTCAGATCCTCGGCGAGTCGCGCGCCCTTCTGCATGGCGGAGCGTTCCTCGGCGAGCGCCTGTTCCTCGCCCGGCTGCGGATCGACCGCCGTCAGCTGCTGGACGGCATGGTCGAGCCATTCCCGGTCACGCGCGGCATTGTCCAGATCTTCGCGGGCCTGTTCCAGCGCATGTGCCGCGGCCTGCCATCTTTGCCAGGCGGCAGTGACCTTGGCGGTCTCAAGCCGGCCGAAGCTGTCGAGCAGGGCGCGGTGGCCGCGCGGATTGATCAGGCCGCGATCGTCATGCTGGCCGTGTATCTCGACAAGCAGCGCGCCAAGCTCACGCAGCAGGCCGGCCGAGGCGGGCTGGTCGTTGATGAAGGCGCGGCTGCCGCCGTCGGCCTTGAACTGACGACGGATGATCAACGGTTCACCGGGTTCGGTGCCGAGGCCGTTTTCCGTCAGGAATATGGCGGCAGGATGGGTCGGCTCGAGATCGAAGCTTGCGGTCACGCTGGCCTGCGCCGATCCGTTACGCACCAGCCCGCTGTCCGCGCGGGCGCCCAACGCGAGCCCCAGCGAATCGAGCAGGATCGACTTGCCGGCCCCGGTCTCACCGGTCAGCACGCCGAGGCCCGATCCGAACTCCAGATCAAGCGCTTCGATCAGAACGACATCGCGAATGGCAAGTGCGGTCAGCATCATGCGATGCTGTAGCCGATCCATTCGTGCGGGGGAATTAGCGGTTGCTGGGCGCCCAGGCGGCAAGCTGCTCGAACGGGATCGCTGTCTTGAAGGTGATTCCAACCATGTCGTCATGGCACCAGCGAACGACGCCGGTCAGCGGCGGTAGGCCTTCGAGCAGCAGGATGATCTCGTCATCCACCTTGGCGTCACCGGCAGGGCCGAACTTCGCGCCGCCCTGCGAAATATCCTGAATCTCGATCAGCTGGTAATGCGCGCCGAGCCGGATGCGGCCGCGGCGGTGGAGGTTGAGGCGCGGCGCGCGGGCGATCTGATCGCTTTCACCGGGCTGCGGTGCGAGCACGTCGGCCACGTCGATCTTGTCGTCGAACTGCACGCCGATCTTGCGGTCGCGTGCCCAGACGACCACGCCCTTCACCGTCTTGCCGGCTTTGAGCTCGATCTCCACATGTTCCTGCGCGTCGTGCGGCGAATAGATATGCGCCATCAGACCGCCGGAGGAGATATTGCGGATAAGGCAGAGTTCCTGGCCGCGCGAGGTGATCAGTTTCCCGACCCGGAACACGCTCATGTGGCGCTGGTCGGCGCGGCGATTGGAGGCGCCTGCCGCATCGGGATCGATATTGGACAAGCCCTGGCCGAACCGGCCCTGATCATTCAACATAGGCTTTACTCTCGCATACCTAATCGGAAAGCCGCTGCACGCAGCTGACTTGCCTTGTCCTCTCCCTACCGCTTGTGTCTGATAATATCGTTAAGATCGGGCCTACGAAAAAGATGAATGATCTCTGAATTGCGCCTTGAATCAGCTTCTTGCCGGAATAATTTTAACCCATGTCAATATCTTGCCTGCCGGGCGCTATTATAGCGAAGGATATAGAGTGCCGTCCGCNGCCCATGTTCCGCCGCGTTGCGATTNGCCGACTCACACCCTAAGGCCGCTCCATGCATTTCCTTGATCAGGCGAAAATCTTTCTGCGGTCCGGCGCCGGCGGCCCCGGCGCGGTCAGCTTTCGCCGCGAAAAATTCATTGAATATGGCGGGCCCGACGGCGGCAACGGCGGCAAGGGCGGCGATATCGTGTTCGAGACTGTCGCCGGGCTGAATACGCTGATCGATTTCCGATACACCCAGCATTTTCGTGCGCCGCGCGGACAGGGCGGCTCCGGATCGAACCGCACCGGTGCTGGCGGCGACGATCTGGTGATCAAGGTGCCGGTCGGCACGCAGGTCCTGTCCGAGGACAAGGAGCATGTGCTCGCCGATTTCACCAAGGTCGGCCAGCGCCAGGTTTTCCTGAAGGGCGGCGACGGCGGACGCGGCAATGCCAGCTACAAGACTTCCACCAACCGCGCCCCGCGCCAGCACGGCACCGGCTGGCCGAGCGAGGAAATGTGGGTCTGGCTTCGGCTGAAGCTGCTCGCCGACATCGGGCTGGTAGGGCTGCCCAACGCGGGCAAGTCGACCTTCATCAACGCCGTGTCCAACGCCAAGGCGAAGGTCGGCGACTATCCCTTCACTACCATCCGTCCGCAGCTTGGCGTTGCGAGCCACCATGGCCGCGAGCTGGTCGTGGCCGACATACCCGGCCTGATCGAGGGCGCGGCGGACGGAGCGGGGATCGGCGATCGCTTCCTCGGCCATATCGAACGCTGCCGCGTGCTGCTTCATCTTGTGGATGCTTCGGGGGATGACCCTATGGGCGCCTATGAAACGGTTTGTGGAGAATTGGAGGCCTATGGGGCTGGGCTCGACAAAAAGGCGCAGGTCGTTGCGCTCAACAAGATCGATGCGGTGGACCCGAAACAGGTGACGAAACTGAGGAAGAAGCTGGAGAAGGCGAGCGAGGCGGAGGTCATGCTACTCTCGGGCGCATCGGGCGAGGGGCTGGACGCCGTGCTCGACCATCTGTTCGCTTTGGTCGAACCGGCGGCTGATGAGGCTGACGAGGACGCAACGGGATCTGATACATGGTCGCCGATCTGAAGCAGCCGCCCGCCGCCCGTTTCGAACCGGGCGCTTGCGCACGCCTGGTCGTCAAGATCGGTTCCGCCTTGCTGGTGGACCCGAGCGGCACGGTCCGGCGCGAATGGCTTCAGGGCGTGGTCAGCGATATCGCGGCGCGCCACGCCGCCGGGCAGCAAATGATCATCGTGTCCTCCGGGGCGATCGCGCTCGGCGCCCGCCGCCTTGCCTTGCCGAAGGGCGGGCGGGCCAGCCTGGAAGACGCGCAGGCGGCAGCGGCGACCGGCCAGATCGCCCTTTCGCATTGCTGGGCGGAGCTGCTCGGCGGCGAAGGGCTCACTGCTGCGCAGATCCTCGTGACGCTTGACGATCTCGAGGATCGGCGCCGCTATCTCAACGCCGCGTCCACGCTCGATCGCTTGCTGTCGCTGGGGGTCATCCCGATCATCAACGAGAATGACTCGGTCGCCACCGAGGAGATCCGCTTCGGCGACAATGATCGTCTGGCCGCGCGCATCGGGCAGGCGTCCGGCGCAGCGGGGGTGATCCTGTTGTCGGATATCGACGGGCTCTACACGGCCAACCCGCAGCGCGATCCCGATGCGACCCATATTCCCGAGGTAGCCCGGATCGACGCGCGCATCAGGGCCATGGCCGACAGCGGCTCGCAATCCGGTATGGGTTCGGGCGGCATGGTNTCGAAGCTTGAAGCCGCACGGATCGCGACATCGGCGGGCGCGCATCTCGCGATCGTCTCGGGCCATATGGATCGGCCGCTGACGGCCTTCGCCTCGGGCGCGCGGGGCACGGTGTTCGTCGCCGGACGGTCCGAGCGGGGAAGGCGCGCCTGGCTGGCCGGACGGCTTACCGTCAAAGGTACGCTGCATGTCGATGCCGGGGCCGCCAAGGCCCTGAACGAAAGGCGCAGCCTGCTGCCCGCTGGCGTCGTGCGCGTTGAGGGATTGTTCCGGCGCGGCGACGTGCTCGACATCATCGCGCCGGACGGCCATGTGCTCGCGCGCGGTCTCGCCGAATATGATCTGGAGGATGCCGTGCGCATCACCGGCAAGCGTACCGATATGCTCACCGAGATATTGGGCTATGCGCCACGTGCGGCCATGGTGCACCGCAACCACATGGTCCTTATCGGATGAAGCTGGCGATCACGGGGGGTACCGGTTTCGTCGGCCGCCATCTCATCACGCTTGCCCTGGCCAAGAAGCATGAGGTGCGGGCACTGGCGCGATCGCCGCAGCCGCCGATGGCGGGCGTGGAATGGATCGAGGGCGCGATCGATCCCGCGCGCAATCTCGATCAGCTGGTCGATGGCGCCGATGCCGTGATCCATGTGGCGGGCGCGATCAATGCGCCCGATCGCGCTGCCTTCGCCGCCTGCAATATCGAAGGGACGGCGGCG
>JGI24739J22299_10001031_pt1 | contig 10323 bp, 10 predicted proteins | sample KBSCornC5_FD_22299 | JGI IMG/M metagenome (IMG submission 22299)
ACGCCGTTCCAGGCCTGGTAGGTCTTTTCCTTACCAGAGAAGACGTTCAGGCGGATAGCGGTCTTTTTGGAGATATAGGCAGCAGAGGTATAGAACGATTTCAGGTCTGAGCTGGCGCGGTCTATATAGCCGTCTGATGATATTTTAGAAAGGCGGGCATCCAGCGTGAAGTGGTCCTTGATCAACCCGGTACCTGCTTTTACGGTATGTTTCCAGCTGTTGAAAGAGCCATAGCTGTTGTTGACCTCTCCATAGGCTTTATCGCGGAACTCATTCGTGCTCAGGTTCAGCGTGGCGCCGAAAGCGCCTGCACCATTGGTAGAGGTGCCTACGCCGCGTTGCAGCTGAATGCTATTCACAGAAGAGGCGAAGTCTGGCATGTTCACAAAGAAGGTACCCTGTGATTCTGCATCATTGATCGGAATACCATTCACCGTTACATTGATGCGGGTAATATCTGAACCGCGTACGCGCAATCCCGTATAACCGATGCCGTTACCTGCATCTGAATTGGTCACTACGCCCGGCAGCTGGTTCAGCAGGATGGGCAGGTCTTGCCCCAGGTTTTGTTTTTTGATGTCCTCCGTGTTCAGCGTAGCGCTGGTGAAGGGTGCATTCTTACCAGCCCGCAGGCTGCTGATCTCCACAGGTTGTACGAACAGCCCGGTTTCTTCGAGCTGGATGTCGAGCGCTCCCGGAGCAGTACCGGCGGCAAGGGAAGTGGTAAAGGTGCGGAAGCCCAGGTAGCTGGCTTGTAAGCGGTAATTGCCCCTGGAAGGTACGGGAAGCTGGTAGCGGCCCTTGGCGTCTGTTTGTGTTCCGTTGGTGGTATTGCCCTGGATAACAACGGAAACGCCCGCCAGGGGCTGGCCATTGGTCTTATCCGTCACCACGCCGGTGATGGATTGCTGTGCATACAGCGCGCCGCCGCAGCAAAGCAGCAACAAAAGCATTAAATGTCTCATCTGTTTAGTTTTTTCCTAACCAGCATTACCTGGTCACAGGTTCAACGGGTGTGATCTCAGCCTGACAGTAAGGCACCCCGAGGTGATAAAATGATACTGCAAAGTTAGGCCCATGGGGATTAAAAAAAGAAAATATTTTTTGGGAATATAATTTTGTCCTACCTTCCGTTCGCACTTCTCTCTCTATTTTCAGAATATATATTCGTTAACCAACCGTTTAATTTGTACCTGATGATCAAACTTCAGCTCATCGGCTATTTGGGCAAAGATGCCATCCAAAGGGAAGTGAATGACAAAACAGTGCTCCGCTTCCATGTTGCCCACACAGAACGTTTCAGGAACCAGCAAGGCACACAACAGGAAAAGACCACCTGGGTAGATTGTGCGCTGTGGGAAAGAGAAAACCTCGGGCCCTATCTTTTGCAGGGCACACAGGTGTATGTAGAAGGCTTTCCCACCGTGGACGTATTCACCAACCGGGCGAACGAGACTGTTGGCCAGCTGCAACTGAAAGTAATGAACATCCAGTTGCTGAGCCCGGGCCGCCGCGACGATGACCGTCAGCGGCAGACTGCCGCCACAGGCGACGATGACGAAGCATTGGACCAGCCATCGGATGAATTGCCGTTTTAAGGCTGCTTAAACCTGCAACGCAAAAGGCCGGTCGTATTGATGCGACCGGCCTTTTGCTTATGGATGAAGCAGGTAGTGCTGGCCTTGTTTTTGCAGCATTAGTAATCGGGTTTTTAAAACAAATTGAAAATCATTTCAAAAAATATTTGGTAGAGTAAAACCCAGAACATACCTTTGCACCCACATTGCGAGGTAGAGCAGAGGTAGCTCGTCGGGCTCATAACCCGAAGGTCAGAGGTTCGAATCCTCTCCTCGCTACAGGAAACAAAAAAGAGCCGAAGTAATTCGGCTTTTTTTATTTACGTAAGTTTGAGTGATCATTATGCACAAAGCGGGATTTGTAAACATCTTCGGCAAGCCGAACGCAGGTAAAAGCACCCTGCTGAACGCCCTGGTAGGCGAGAAGCTCGCTATTATCTCCCCGAAGGTACAAACCACCCGCCACCGCATTACCGGTATTGTTACCGATCCCGGCTACCAGATCGTCTTTTCAGACACACCAGGTATCATCGACCCAAAGTACCGCTTGCACGAAAAGATGATGGGCGCTGTAAAATCAGCCCTGGAAGATGCAGACGTAGCGCTGCTCATCATGGACGTAAAAGATAACGTGGAAGAAAATCTCCAGTTGTTCGATTCCCTGAAGCTTAAAGCGCATTGCATCCTGGTGCTGAATAAATCAGATCTCCTCAGAAAAGAAGAGCTGGCAGCGGTAAAAGCCCGTTGCGAGGCCTGGGGAAAAGCAACCGTAGTAACCATCTCTGCCATGCAGAAGGTGAACATCAAAGAGTTGCTGGCGCACATAGTTGCACTCCTGCCCGAAAGCGAGCCCTTCTACCCGGAAGATACCTTAACGGATAAGTCTACCCGCTTTTTTATGGCCGAGATGATCCGTGAAAAGATCTTTCAGCTGTTTGAAGAAGAAATTCCTTACCATACAACCGTAGTAGTTTCCCAGTTCCAGGAAAAACAAACCCTGGTGAAGATCTCAGCAGAAATTGTTGTAACGCGCGAAACACAGAAGGCCATTATCCTGGGAGAGAAAGGGAAATCCATCCGCCAGCTGGGTACGCTGGCCCGTCAGGACATAGAAAAGTTCCTGGGGCAAAAAGTATTTTTAGAGCTGTTTGTTAAGGTAAGGAACAAGTGGCGTGATAACGATACGTATTTGAGAGAATACGGGTATTAAGCATTTTAATTTAACAAGGTATGTCAGGATTTACAGTTGCCATCGTCGGCCGTCCCAATGTGGGGAAATCCACATTGTTCAACCGTTTGCTGGAACAACGCAAAGCCATCGTGGATGATGTGAGCGGGGTTACCCGCGACCGGCAATATGGTATTGCAGAATGGAATGGAAAGACCTTTAACGTGATAGACACCGGTGGTTTCGTAGCCAACAGTGAAGACGTGTTTGAGCGCGAGATCCGTAAACAGGTGAAGATCGCCATGGAAGAAGCCAACGTGCTGCTCTTCATGTGTGATGTAACCACCGGTATTACAGACCTGGACGCTGATGTGGCAGACCTCCTGCGCCGNTCTTCCAAACCCGTGTTCCTCGTGGTCAATAAAGTAGACAACAGTGAACGCCTGCTGGAAGCCACAGAGTTCTACAGCCTCGGCTTCGAGCGTATCTTCTTCCTCTCTTCTATCACAGCCTCGGCTTCGAGCGTATCTTCTTCCTCTCTTCTATCACCGGCAGCGGCACCGGCGAAGTGCTCGACGATGTAGCGGCCCTGATCACAGAAGATCTGGAGCAGGCGGAAGCGAAAGACGGCGAGCTTCCCAAAATAGCCATCATCGGCCAGCCTAATGTAGGTAAATCTTCCCTGCTGAACGCACTGGTAGGAGAGGAGCGTAACATTGTATCAGACATCGCAGGCACTACCCGCGATACCATTCATACCCACTACAAATTATTCCAGAAAGAATTTGTGCTGATAGATACGGCTGGTATCCGCCGTAAAGCCAAGGTGCACGAAGACCTGGAGTTCTACTCCGTGATCCGTGCCATTAAGGCGATGGATGAGGCGGATATCTGTCTGTTGCTGCTGGATGCTGAAAAAGGCATTACCGCACAGGACCTGAGCATCTTCAGCCTCGCAGTACGCAAAGGAAAAGGCGTGGTGATCCTGGTGAATAAATGGGACCTTATCGAAAAGGAAACCAATACCGCCCGCGATTATGAGAAAGAACTGAAACAAAGACTGGCGCCTTTTACAGACGTGCCCATCATCTTTACATCCGTTCCGGAGAAACAACGCATTTTCAAGGCCATTGAGGAGGCCCTGCGGGTATATGAGAACCGTCAGCGTAAGATCCCCACCTCAAAGCTCAATGATATAATGCTGAAAGCTATAGAGGCTTTCCACCCCCCGGTGGTAAGGGGTACTCCTATCCGTATTAAATACGTGACCCAGCTGCCTACCTATACTCCTGCTTTTGCCTTTTTCTGCAACCTGCCGGATGATGTGAAACAGCCCTATAAGAACTACCTGGAGAACCAGCTGCGTGCGAATTTTGATTTTCAGGGGGTTCCGTTGAAAATATTCTTCAGGAAGAAGTAATATCTGATATAGAAAGGGGTAAAAAATAACGTATTACGAAAAGATATATTTTATATTCGAAATTATTTATATAAATTTGCACGATCTTAAAACTAATCACTTATTTAGAGTATGAAAAAATTATTCGTGTTCGCCATCGCTGCAGGTCTGTTTTTCGTAGCCTGCAACAGCGGAGCTTCTGAAGCTACTACTGATTCTACTGCTACTACTGCTGTAGACACTCTGGCAGCTCCTACCGTTGACACTACTGCTGTAGCTGATTCTACTGCAACTGATTCAACTGCTGCTCCCGCTGCTGATAGCGCTGCGCACCACTAATCGTGAGAGAAGTTATCCTTAAATAGCTTTCTTGCAAGAAGTTAGTAAGGCCGGTTCATATGAACCGGCCTTCTCTTTTACGTTATTTCAGCTCTTCCACCGCCTTTCTTACCAGCGGATCAAATGAGTTGGATACTTCATAATATCCCTCCGTACGCCACAACTGTCTTGCTATCACCGCTTTAATACGGTTCCTTACTTCCACTTCATCTTTAGCAGTCAGCCGGTCAATATGCGAGATGCTGTCCTTGCGTGCAAATTCCCTGAACTCACCATACAGGTCATTGCTCACCTGGAACTGTTTGTTAAAGGCGCTGGCGTCTTTATAACGCTTCAGCTCATCCTGGTGACTGTTATAGTAGCTGTAAGCAAAATCGCTGAAGGTATTGCGTGTATACAGCTCCGTTAATGCAGGAGAAAAACGGGTAGTATCAAAAGGAATGAATATATCGGGTGTGATGCCGCCTCCGCCATATACGATCCTGCCTTTGGCAGTTCTGTAAGGTACCGTGTCTGTAGGCTTGATACTGTCTCTGTTCAGGAACTCGCCATGATTAAAGCGGTTCACAATATCCTCGTCATAAGCGTCCCTTCCGTTGCTGTAATCCTTCTGGATGCTTCTGCCAGAGGGGATATAGTAGCGGGCTACCGTTAAGCGCAGGGCGCCGCCATTGCTCAGGTCAAATTGCTCCTGTACCAGGCCTTTACCAAAGGTACGGCGGCCGATGATCACGCCGCGGTCCCAGTCCTGTATGGCGCCGGCCAGTATTTCGCTGGCAGAGGCAGAGCCTTCATCCGTTAGTATGGCCAACTCGCCGTGTTCAAACAGGCCGGGTTTCTCACACTTATAATCTGTGCGCGGATAGCTCTTTCCTTTGGTAAACAGGATCAGCTTGTTGCCATCCAGCAGCTCATCTGCAATACGGGTAGCGGCATCCAGGAACCCGCCCGGGTTCTGGCGCAGGTCTATCACCAGCTTTTCTATCCCTTGCCTTTGCAGCTTGCGCAGCGACTCCATAAATTCCTGGTAAGTGGTGGCAGAGAACTTGCTGATCTTAATGTAGCCTGTTTTGGGCGCAATCAGATAGCTGGCGTCAACGCTGTATAAGGGAATCAGGCCGCGCTTGATCCGGATGTCTACCGACTGGCGTTTGCGCAGCATGGTCACCTTTACTTCCGAATTTTTAGGCCCGCGCAGCAGTTTACGGATCTTATCCGGTGTAATATCGCCGCCGGCCACCAGGCTGTCGTTCACTTTGATGATCTTGTCGCCGGTGAGCACGCCTGCCGCTTCCGAGGGGCCGCCCGCCAGTACAGATACCACGTTTACAGTGTCTGCGATAATATTGAACTCCACGCCAATGCCTTCAAAGTTCCCTTCCAGGTCTTCATTCACTTCGGTCAGGCTGGTAGGCGGAATATATATGGAGTGCGGGTCCAGGTGGCTTAACAGGCCTTCAATGGCCTCCTGTTGCAGGTCGCCCACCTTAAGGGTGTCCACATATTTCACCCTGATAAGGTCCATGGTCTCCTGCAAGGCGCTGCGGCTGCCACGGTTAAACAGCACAGTGGCTACGCTGTTCTGCGCGCCGGGCATTTTATGCCCGAGGTACATTCCCAATGCCAGTACAGCCGCAAATAAGAGAGGTAAAAAAACATTCAGCTTTCTGTTCTTCGACATATGTTTCTATATTGAGCCCTTATATTAGCCGCATGCCCCGGGCGTGGCTAATATTTGTATATGTAGTTCCGATTTGTTTAAATTGTGACAAAAATAGCATATTTATATTGCGCTTCATTAATTTCATAAATCAACGGACATGTCGGTAAAGGTTAAGCTGATAGCAGATAGTGGTTCTACCAAGGCAGATTGGAGCTTGTTAACAGCTGTGGATCATTTCCGTTATCAAACGCAGGGTATCAGCCCATTTTTTCTAACGGCGCCCCAGGTACGCGAAATACTGGAAAAGGAATTGCGTCCTAATCTGCCGCCCGATATTGAAGTGGAGGAGATCTATTATTATGGTACCGGCTGTTCGCAGCCCAAGAGTATACAGATCATGGAGGAGGCGCTGCGCGCGGTATTTCCCGCTGCAAAGATCGCCGTATCGCACGATCTGATGGCGGCCGCGCACGCACTTTGTCAGCACAGCCCCGGCATCGCCAGTATTCTGGGTACCGGCTCCAACAGTTGTTATTACGATGGCTCCACGATAGTGCGCAATAACCCGGGCCTCGGTTTTATCCTGGGAGATGAAGGCAGTGGCGCTTACATGGGCCGTAAGCTGTTACAGTATTACTGCTACAATTCTTTTGACGAAGATCTGAGAGCGCGTTTCGACGCTAAGTACAATACCAATAAAGACGAGATCCTGGAGAATGTTTACCGCAAGCCCATGGCCAACCGTTACCTGGCCGGCTTCACCGTTTTCCTGAGTGAGAACCGCGGGCATTTCATTGTGGAGAACATATTGGAAGATGGCCTGAATGATTTCTTCTTTAATCATATCTATAAGTACCGCGAAAGCTGGACCCATCCCCTGCATTTCACCGGCAGCATCGCCTGGCACTTCAGGGATGTGCTGCAGGCCCTCTGCGAACTATATGAGCTGCAACTGGGATCCGTACTGCGTAACCCCATGGATGGGCTCATTAAGTTTCATGAGGAGATAAAGTAGATCTAAGTAAAATTGAAATAATGTCTTTCGTAAAAGTAACTGAACAAACCTCCAACTACCGTCATCTCGAACAAATGAGCATAACGGAGCTATTGACCAATATAAACAAGGAAGACCAGACCGTACCCCAGGCGGTTGCAAAGGTGATCCCGCAGATAGAGAAGCTGGTAGCGGCCATAGCAGATAAGATGCTGGCCGGTGGGCGTTTGTTTTACCTGGGCGCAGGCACCAGTGGCAGATTAGGCATTGTAGACGCTTCAGAATGTCCGCCTACTTTTGGCGTGCCGCATGGCCTGGTAATAGGCATCATTGCCGGAGGCGACGGCGCCATCCGCAAAGCAGTGGAGTTTGCAGAAGACGATCGCGAGCAGGGATGGAAAGACCTCCTGGAATTTAATATCACCGAAAAAGATGTAGTAGTGGGCATTGCCGCCAGCGGCACCACCCCATATGTAATAGGCGCGCTGCAGAAGTGCCGTGAGGAAGGTGTGATCACCGGCAGCATTTGCTGTAACCCGGATGCACCTTTGTCAGCAGCAGCAGACTATCCCGTTGAAGTAGTGGTAGGACCGGAGTTCATCACCGGCAGCACACGCATGAAAAGCGGAACCGCGCAGAAACTGGTGTTGAATATGATCTCCACGGCTGTGATGATCCAGCTGGGCAGGGTAGAAGACAATAAAATGGTGAACATGCAGCTCAGCAACGATAAGCTGGTAGACCGCGGCGTGAAAATGCTGATGGAAAGGCTGCAGCTCAAAGACTATGACACCGCCAAAGAATGGCTGCTCAAAGCAGGCAGCGTTAGAAAGGCGGTGGAGGAATATGGTAAGATGCCTTAACTTTGCGAGGAAACCCATGCACGATATAGAACCATATTATAATTGGCGGCATTTGTATACAGCGGAGGATGACGAGCTCTCGCCGTTTTATGGCAGGGAATACAGTGAATTTGAATTCACCAATACCGTATACAATTATTACGTGCATCCCCAATGGGATGAGTTCGGGTCACGCACGCTGTATATGAAGATCCTGTTCGCAGACTACCAGTTCAACTTCGCCATTATCGAACTGCTGGGAGAGTGGAATGACGCTATCGAAAATGATATCATGACCCTTAAACGGGAAGTGATAGACGTTATGACCTCCCAGGGTATCAAGAAATTCATCCTCATTACAGAGAATGTCATGAACTTCCACTCCTCAGACGATTGCTATTATGAAGAGTGGTGGGAGGATATCCGTGACGATGGCGGCTGGATCGTCAGCCTTAACATGCCCGAGCAAACGCGCCAGGAATTTAAGAAAGCTCACCTGGACAACTACGTCCACCTGCTGGAGAATGATAAATGGCGGACCTATCAGCCGCAACATTTATATAATATGATTGATAATGTGATGATGAGACGCCTCGAGTAGGCCACTCTCCGAAAACTGAGAAATATCATTTGGATTTAATTTTTCCTGCGTTAAATTTGCCCGACGTTTCGAGATATTATCATTTTTATCATATAACTTATAAGGAAGCTCAGAATTTTATATGAAGTGGTCACAATTCTTTAACACCTCTATTGGCAAAAAATTATTAGTAGGCGCTACCGGTTTTTTCCTTTGCAGCTTTGTGCTGGTGCACCTGGCGGGTAACGTTCAGCTGCTGTATAAGGACGGCGGTAAGGCCTTTAATACCTATGCCGCATTCATGGGGCACAACAGCCTGATCCAGTTCATAGCCTGGGGCCTCAAAATAGTGATCGTATTGCATGCGTTCATTGCTTTGCAGCTTACTTTTAGTAACCGCAGAGCGCGCCCGGTAAAATATGCCATCAGCGCTGGTAACCAAACTTCTTCCTGGTACAGCCGCCAGATGGCTATCATGGGAAGTGTCCTCCTGATTTTCATTGTTATCCACCTGGCCGACTTCTGGGCAAAATTCCACTACGCCGAACTGCCTACCGTAAATTATGAAGCCAACGGAGAGCCGATCAAGGATCTGTACGCCATTGTGTGGCAGGTATTTGCAAACCCGGTATGGGTGATTATCTACGTAGTTGGCATGATCGGCCTGTCTTTTCACCTGATCCATGGCTTCAAAAGCGCGTTCCAGACCTTTGGCCTGAACCACGTGAAGTACAACGGTTTGATCAGCTTTGTTGGAATATGGCTGTTCGGAGTACTGATTCCCATCGGTTTTGCCATTATTCCCGTGTATATATTATTCAATCATTAATTCAGTAAAGCACGATATATATGTTGGATGCAAAAATTCCTGCAGGCCCTTTAGATAAGAAATGGGAGAATTATAAAGGTCATTGTAAGCTGGTGAACCCTGCAAATAAGCGTTCACTGGAAGTGATCATAGTGGGTACCGGCCTGGCAGGCGCTTCAGCAGCGGCTTCCCTGGGCGAACTGGGTTATAAGGTTAAAGCTTTCTGCTTTCAGGATAGCCCCCGTCGCGCGCATAGTATTGCCGCACAGGGTGGTATCAACGCTGCCAAGAACTATCAGAACGATGGCGACTCTGTATACCGTTTGTTTTATGATACCGTAAAAGGTGGCGACTACCGCGCCCGTGAAGCCAACGTACACCGTCTGGCTGAAGTGAGCGGTAACATCATTGACCAATGCGTGGCACAGGGTGTTCCCTTTGCCCGTGAATATGGCGGTCTGCTGAGTAACCGTTCTTTCGGCGGTACACAGGTACAGCGTACTTTCTATGCAGCCGGCCAGACAGGCCAGCAGCTGTTGCTGGGCGCTTACTCTGCACTNGAACGCCAGGTGGCCCTGGGTAATGTTACCCTCTACAGCCGCCACGAAATGCTGGACATCGTAAAGATCGACGGTAAAGCCCGCGGCATCATCGCCCGCGATCTGATCACCGGTAAGCTGGAACGCCACTTCGGTCATGCAGTACTGCTGGCCAGCGGCGGTTACGGCAACGTGTTCTTCCTCTCTACCAACGCGATGGGCTCCAACGTAACAGCCGCCTGGAAAGCTACCAGGCAGGGCGCTTACTTCGGCAACCCTTGTTATACACAGATCCACCCTACCTGTATCCCGGTTTCCGGCGAGCATCAGTCCAAACTGACGCTGATGTCCGAATCACTGCGTAACGACGGCCGTATATGGGTGCCCAAGAAAAAGGACGATAACCGCAAACCT
>JGI24739J22299_10001033_pt1 | contig 10317 bp, 9 predicted proteins | sample KBSCornC5_FD_22299 | JGI IMG/M metagenome (IMG submission 22299)
GCAGCTCGGAATCCATTTCGAGGCAAAACTTCGCGATCTTGGCCACCAGTCGGGCGTCGTGGCAATACGTGGCAGAGGACTGATGTATTCGGTTTGCCTCGATTCGATCCGTGGCGGCAGCGCCAAGCTGTACTCGGCGTGTCTATCCCGAGGGCTGCTGGTCATGCCGGGTATGACCAGCGGAGATAACGGCGAGCAAGTCAGCGATCACGTCACACTTGCCCCCGCCTTCAATATGCAGATCAAGGTTCTCGACAATGTGGTCGACCGTCTCGCCGATGCATTGCGTGAACTCTAAGATAAGGACGAGAATCCACCCAAATGAACAACATCGACTCGTGCAGACTCTTGCATACTTCGACCGATGAGCTGACCTTCGAGACCGAAGCGGAGGGAATACGTTGTGTCGTCGCCGCCCATACGCTGAGACATGCCTGCGTTTGCGATCAGTGTATTGACTCGCACTCGGGACAAAGACGCACCCATGTTGGCTCATGGCCGTCAGACGTGGAGATTGCCCGGGCCGAGATCCAGAACGGCACGGAGCTGAAGGTGGTTTTCAAGAACGACGGACACCATGCTGTCGTACGGATTTCGGATCTCTTCGGTGAGACCCTGACCTCGCGTGAGACGGATCACCGGAGGCTCTGGGATGAGTCCTTAACGACCGAGCCGGTGTCGATATCGTGGTTAAATCTGACAGATCCGTCGGGGCACTTCTCGCTGCTTGAACGTCTGGTTTGTTATGGCTTTGCCATCGTGAATGAATGCCCGGAGACACCGGGCTTCATCATGCAGTTGGCGCGATACATTGGACGTATCAAAGAGAGCCGTGTCGGTCCAATATTCGACGTCAAGTTTGATCCGTCGCCATCCAACCTCGCGTTTACCGCTGACGACCTGTTCCTGCACACCGACAATCCCTATCGCGATCCGGTACCGGGCTGGCAAATTCTCCATTGCATCCGTAACGCCGCGCAAGGCGGAGAGTCATACGTCGCTGACGGCTTCGCAAGTGCCGCTTATCTGCGCGACCATTATCCTGAGGATTACGAAGCGCTGACCAGAACCATCGTCAGGTTCAAGTTTGAATCGCGCGATGCGTCGTTTATGAGCCGGCGACCAGTCATCGCCTTGTCGGAGCAGGGCGAACCGCTTCAAGTGTCCTTTAACGACCGCTCGATGCTACCGGTTGTTGGCCCTGCCACGCGTGTCGCCCGATTCTATCGAGCCTATCAGCGGTATCGGTCGCTGTTGGCCGACCCGGCACGCCAAGTTCGCTTCAAGCTCGCGCCGGGACAGACATTTATCGTCGACAATCATCGCGTTTTGCACGCCCGCGCGGCATTCTCTTCGACGTCACCGCGGCATCTTCAGGGCGCGTATGTCGACAGCGATTGGGTGCTAAGTAATTTCAGGGTCGCACGCGACACGCTGACAGGGAGGGGCTATGCTGCTTGATGCCGAATTGATTCTAAATGCGTTGAAATCCGAAGGTGTCGATTTCTACACTGGAGTCCCGTGTTCGGGATTGACCCCGCTCATCAACGCGGCCATCAACCTTGGTGAGGAGCACTACGTGGCTGCGACTCAGGAAGGTGAGGCCATCGCGATTGCTGCTGGTGCCGCGCTGGCCGGCAGGGGCGCTGTGGTTTTGACTCAGAATTCGGGCCTCGGCAACCTCGTCAATCCACTGACGTCGATGAATCTGCCTTCTGGCATCCCCGTTCTGATGTTCATTACTTGGCGTGGACAACCGGGTACGATTGACGAACCTCAGCATGGCTTGATGGGGCAGATCACGATCGATCTTCTCGCCCTGATGGGTATCGAGGCGGAAATCCTGTCGCTGGACCAGCAGGTCGCGCAAGCACAGATAGCGAGAGCGGCAGCGTATATGCGGGATCGCCGCGCGGTGAGAGCGCTGGTCGTCCCTGCAACGGCGTTCGCGGGCGTACCGCTGAACGGACAGGTAAGCCGAACGCTGTTTCCAACACGTCATCGGGACCGTCGCCGCTATGGCTCACCTCCGTCGCGCTTCGACGCTCTGACGGCGGTTCGCAAGGCGGCGTCGGCCGATACAGCGATTATTGCCACGACCGGAAAAACTGGCCGCGAGTTGTTCACGCTTGAGGATCGTGCCGAACATTTTTATTTGGTGGGCGCGATGGGTTCGGCCAGTGGCGTCGGGCTGGGAGTTGCGCTTAATCGCGAGCAACCGGTGATCGTTCTCGATGGCGATGGCGCCGCGCTGATGCGGCTCGGCACATTTGCGACGATCGGCGCTTATCGTCCGGTCAACCTTTTGCATGTCGTTCTCGATAATGGTGTCCATGACTCTACGGGTGGTCAGAAGACTGTCTCCGAAGCGATGTCTTTTTGCGGTGTCGCGAGCGCGTGCGGATACGCAACCTCGACCTTTGTCGATCATCTCGATGATTTGTCTACAACGCTTGCTGAGCTGAACACGCAGGCCGGCCCGCACCTTGTCTGCGTGTCGATCAGCGCCGGCTCCATTGTGAACCTGGGAAGGCCGCACGTATCTCCGGCAGATGTTGCTTTGCGTTTTGGCGCTTTTCTGGCGAGGACACCTTGTGCGACCGAACCTGTAGGCACACTAACCGTTTCGCAGGAGATTTCATGACCGGCCCTGTCTGGCAAAACGGCCGCCTGATGGACATGCCGAACGCGCTAATTCCCGCCGACGCATCCGCGATCGGAGCAGCGCGAGCCGTATTCGACGGGTGTCGACTTTTCGTGCGCAAGCGTGAACGCAGCCCTGCCGCCTTCACCATCAATATGGCGCGCCACCTCGAACGGCTCCGCCACAGTTGTGAAACGCTCGGCATCGCCTTGACATATACGGCGCGCGAGCTGGCTATAGCTGCGAGCGACGTGATTCAAGCACTGCGACCTGAGGACGATATGGGTTTGCGCTGGTTCGTTACAGAATTGGCACGGGGCGCGGAACAGGCTCCGCCTATCGTCACCGTATTTGCGCGTCCGCTTGCCGGATATACCAAACTCGAACCTTATAGAATCAATTTCGCGCGACATACGAGATGGGCTGGTCATGGCATCCCCCATACAGCAAAAACCATGTCTCACTATGCATCCGCACGAGCCGAAACGCTGGCCGCGAAGGCTGCCGGATTCGACGACTGCCTGTTCGTCAACCAATTCGGGAACGTTACGGAAAGCCCGCGCGCGAATTTCCTCTTCTTGAGCCCTGACGAAATTCATTCGCCACGGGTCGAAGACGGCACGCTGGCCGGTGTGACCCGGGAGTCGCTGCGCGAAGTGCTGCTGGCCAAGACCGCGTTGCGCTGGAACGAACGATCCATCGGTATCGGGCAACTCGCATCGTATTCGGGTGTCCTCATGCTTAGCTCGTCGCTTGGTGTGGTACCGGTGGAGCGGATCGGGCCTTACCGCTACGCGACGGCCGCTAGTCGGGTCGTCGCGGACCAATGGCAGCGTGCCCTGCAGGATCCCCGTCAAATCTTTCCCACGACAATCGATGAGTTCATTTACTGAGCATTCAGGTTCCGACGAGGCGCAAGGCTATCCCGTCATCGCCGCGGCAGTGAGCTACGCGCAGTCGCTACACGTGGTCGTACCGTGCACTCTTGGGGGGGGGCAAAGCGGCCGTTTCTTGATCGCGCACGAATTGCCGTATTCGCTGGCCCTTCTGAAGACTGCCGCACAATCCGTCGGGCTGACGACGACGACGACGCTCGATGACATCGTTTCGACAATTGCCGCCGAGGTGACATGGCTTCGACACGATGCGAAAAAGGTCCAACTAGCCATCTCGCTCGACAATCTGTCCACCGAATTCAGCGGAGACGAGGCCATCCTAGGAATCGCGCTTCAGAATATTGTTACCCGGCCACCCGGGAGCCAGCAGCCGATACGCTATACCCTTTGCAGACACCCAATAGGTGTGAAATCGAATGAAATATTGACCTCATTGTCGAGCTACTTGGCACATTTACGTTATGCGCGAAGAGGGGGAGGCGGAGTTCATGGAGATGTGTTGATCCACTTCGACAGCGATGGCTATCTCCTCGGTCCGGAAGATGGCGTGATGGTCGCCGTGACCGGAAAAGGTGTCCATTGTTGTTCGGCATCGCGACCGGCACTTCTACAGGGTACGGCAAGGCGGTTGGCGGCTTGCGGATTTCATATCGTCGAACGCTTGCTTCATCTTTCGGAACTCGTCACCGTGAGCCACATAGGCTGGGTTGGTCCGGACCTTTCGCTATTCGGCGCCGAATTGTGTGCGACAGAGTGGCCGCAGCGCTTTGATGCGCTTTTCGACGGGGTGCCAGAGGACCTGACGAGCATTCGCGTACAGGACGATACCTACGTTCCAATTAGGTAAGGATACTAGCCCATGACGAAACGAATCAGCACGGCATTTCTCGAACACAAGGCGTCCTGTATCAGGACATCGCTGTTGAGAATGATCGGCGAGGCGGGCACTGGCCATCCCGGCAGTTCGCTGTCGTGCGTCGACATCTTGGTCTCGCTGTACTACGGAAATATCGCTGTCGATCCGTCACATCCACTCGGCGAGCGCGACATGGTCGTTCTTTCGAAAGGCCATGCGGTACCTGCTCTGTACGCCATTTTGCTGGATCTCGGCATCCTGCGCCGACAACCGGGTGAAAGGTTGCGAGCCTATGGCAGTCGATTTCAGGGACATCCAGACAGCCGATTCACCGAGGGCATCGACCTTAGCACGGGTTCTTTGGGACAGGGGCTATCTGTCGGTCTTGGTTATGTGCTCGCTTGCGAACTGAAGGGTTCCCCACGGCGAGCGTTCGTGGTTCTCGGCGACGGAGAGTGTCAGGAAGGGCAGATATGGGAAGCGGCACTACTGGCGGCCGCGCATCATTCCCGCAACTTGTATGCGATCGTCGACTACAACAAGATCCAGCACGACGGCGCAATTGACGGCATCGTCCCGCTCGAACCGTTCGCAGAAAAATGGAAGGCATTCGGCTGGCGGGTGCTCGAAGTGGATGGCCACAATTGCCATCAGCTCGAAGCGGCACTATCGAGCCCGGATGACCGGAGACCTACGGCGATCATTGCACACACGATCAAGGGCAAGGGCGTTGGGTACATGGAAGGCGACTGGCAATGGCATTCAGTGGCGGACGCCGACCGCATGAAGCGGGATTTCGCCAGGGAGACGGATGATGCGTGAAGCATTTTCGAGGGCGTTGATTGAACTCGGTAGCGAACGTGAGGATCTCGTTGTACTTGACGGCGATTGCTCCCACTCGACGCGGACTTACCGGTTTCAGCGTGCTTACCCAGATCGCTTTATCAACGCGGGAATCGCGGAACAAAACATGGTTGGAATGGCGGCCGGCATGGCTAAGGCCGGTTTGGTTCCGGTCGTATGTGGATTCGCTGCCATCATGATGCATCGCGCCGCGGAGCAACTGGTTCAATCGCTAGCTTACGCGAGTGCCAACGTGAAGATGATCGGCCACTACGCCGGCTTCACTGCGGCCTCGGAAGGGGCCCCGCATCATTCGATTGCAGATCTGGCACTGGTGCGATCTATTCCCGGGATGACGATCCTGTGCCCCGTCGACGATGGCGATGTCGACGGCTGTCTACGGCGTGCATTGAGCATTCATGGCCCTGTGTATCTGCGCCTCGCGCGCAATCCAGTGGCACAGCGACATGATGCGGACTGGGTACAGTGCAGTGGCTATCGGCGAAGCGGGCGGGAAGGATCGGTTGCCATTGTTTGCATCGGTGCTATGTCGGAGATCGCCCTCCAGACCGCCGCGAAACTGGACGAGCTCGGGGTTGCTGCGTTTGTCATCGCACTCCAGCAACTGAAACCCTTGCCTGACGCCCTGCTCGGAGAACTGAGCTCGGAGAGTCGAATGCTGATAGTGACGATTGAGGATCACAACGTATTGGGTGGTTTGGGAGGCGCGATTGCCGAAGCATTTGGGGAAAGCGAGAAGCCGGTACTACGCTTTGGAATCGCCGACGAATTCACGCAAAGCGGCAACTACGATGAACTTCTGCGTGGACTGAAACTTGCCCCAGGCGATATCGCCGGCAATATCGTAAACGCTCTCAAAGCAAGAGAAATCAAGGAGTCGGTGTGAAAATTACTTCGATTACATGTTCTCCATTGCTCGACAGTAATGGGCGTGGTGCGGTCGAGATTTGTCTCGGTTTCGGTGATGGCGAGCTTCGTAGCCGTGCAATCGCACCGCGCGGATCTACCACTGGAGACTTCGAAGCTTCGTTCCTCGAGGATGAGCAAGCGTCGGGACTGGATTCAGCAAGACCAGCTGTTGCGTCAGCGGAGGCCTTGCTTCCTCCGGCGCTGATTGGACGAGACTTCCGGACATTAAGAGAATTCGATGCGGCGCTGGCCGAGATCGATAGATCGCCACAGTTTCAGCTGCTGGGTGGCAATGTGGCGATTGCCTCGTCCTTGGCCTTCGCGAAGGGACTCGCAGCGAGCAAGCGTATTCCCTTGCATCAAGCACTATCCGAGAATGGTATCGGGAAACTGCCGTTGCCTATGTTCAATATCATCGATGGAGCTTCGATCGAAGGGTCGGGCATTGGTGGCGTGGAATTTCTTCTGATTCCCGAGCCGGGACTCGACATCGTGCGCGCTGTCCGAATGGGAATCGACGTGCGAAATGCCACGCGAAGCTTGCTCGTGGGACAAGGTATTGTAGCCGGTGACAGCCCTCAGGGCGCCCTGCTACTCGCATCGGCAGACTGCGAGTTCCCTCTGGCGCTGATGTTGGAGGCGGCTTCGGAGCGCGGATATCGCGCCGGAACCGATTTCACTTTGGGGCTCGATCTGGCTGCTTCGGACTACTTTGATCCCGCTGGAAAGTACATCTATTCATGGCCGACGTTGGGCATCGGCAGTGAGGGTTCGCCAGGCGACAATCTAGACGCGTTGTGCGCAGAATATGAGCGTTTGATATCGACATTTCATCTGTCGTTCATCGAAGATGGTTTCGCGGAACGCGATCTCCGTGGCTGGAAGGAATTTTCAAAACAACGTGGTACGGCGCGCATGATCGCCGACGATCTCTGTGCGTCGAATTCACGGCGTATTGAGGATGCATGCGCTGAAGGACTAATACAAGGTGTGCTCGTCAAGCCGAACCAGATCGGCACGCTGACCGGAGCGATGCAAGCGCTGGAGGTGGGCAACGCACACGACTTGCTCACGATCGTGTCGCAGCGAAGCGGGGAAAATGATGACGATTCGATCACGCATCTCGCGGTTGCCGGGAGGTCCGACTATCTGAAGTTCGGCGGTCCGTCGCGCATGGATCGGATCATCAAGCTCAATGCATTGCTTAAATTCGCATTAGATAACGCGGTGCTCAGCTAGTTAGGAGGTCGAACTGATGGAAGAAATAGAATATCAGACACCGGTTGAGTCCAGTTCAAGTGGGCCGGTGCCAATCGGCAGTATGCCAGAGCGCTATGTCGTGCCATCGACGATGTATGCGTGGGTTCTCGAACCGGGCCACCACGGTAATCCGGCGAAGGCGTTTCGGCAGAAAGTAGTGCCGGTGCCGCGTCTCGGATACGGCGAGGTGCTCGTATTCGTGATGGCTGCCGGTGTGAATTACAACGGTGTGTGGGCCGCGCGCGGCGAGCCGGTTTCCGTGTTCGACGTACATGGTGCCGCGTGGCACGTCGCGGGATCCGATGCTTCCGGTATCGTTTGGGCGGTAGGCCCAGGTGTCAGACGTTGGAAACCCGGCGATGAAGTCGTGATCCATTGCAACCAGATCGAGTACGAGGACACTGAAACCAATGGTGGTGATCCGATGCTGTCACCAAGCCAGAAAATCTGGGGCTATGAGACACCGGGCGGATCCTTCGCCCAGTTTACCGCCGTTCAAGCGCAGCAGTTGCTACCGCGGCCCAAGCAATACTCGTGGGTGGAGTCGGCAGCATATCTGCTCAAGCTAGCGACGGTCTATCGGATGCTCTACGGACATCCACCCCACATCCTGAGGCCTGGGGGTAGTGTTCTGATCTGGGGAGCAGCAGGGGGACTGGGCGTGTTTGCCATCCAGCTTTGCAAACTAGCGGGCGCGAAGGCGATTGCCGTCGTATCCGATATGAGCAAGGCTGAGTACGTAAAAAGCCTTGGCGCGGCGAAGGTGATCGTGCGCAGCAACTATCCCGCGCTGGCGGGTGGAACAGCGCCGGGCGAGCCTGCGTGGATGAAGGAGGCGAAGGCTTTCGGCGGTGAAATCTGGTCAGTCACCGGAAAGGGCAACAATGTGGATATTGTGCTCGAACATCCTGGACAACAAACTTTTCCATTGTCTTGTTTTCTGGCCCGTCGCGGCGGCTTGGTGGTTTTTTGCGCGGCGACTACCGGGTATCGTTTCGAGTTTGATGCACGGTATGTCTGGATGCACCAGAAGCGGATTCAGGGCTCCCATTTTGCCCACATGAAACAAGCACATGAAGCGAATTCGCTCGTTATGGAAGGACATGTCACCCCGTGTGTATCGCGGATTTTTCGATGGGAGGAACTGCCTCTTGCTCATGAACTGATGGGGCGAAACGAACATCCCCCAGGGAATATGGTAATTCAGGTTGGCTGCTCCGCCGCCTTTGCTACCAATCATGTCGAATAACTTGTCGGAATGAACCAAATCGCCTCGGCGGGATCAATTCTATTCCTTGGAAAACGACTGTTCCGATAACCATGCCTCTCAAAATTGCCGTGTTGTGCGGTGGCACGAGTGAAGAGCGCGAGGTGTCCCTCGCGAGTGCCGCAATGATTGTTCCTGCTTTGCGTCAGTCGGGACATACTGTGGAAGTTCTGGATATCCATTATGACCTGTTGCCCCAAACGAGCGACGGAGTGCAACACTTACCGATCAATGCCGGATCCACCGTTGACAATGGGGGCCGGATGCCGGCGGCCATTGTGCCGAAACAGCTGAACGAACTTGGACATGTCCGCGCGTTCGATCTGGTATTCCTGGCGTTACATGGGGGAACGGGTGAGGACGGTACTGTTCAGGCGGCACTTGATTTGATGAACATTCCTTACACCGGCAGCGGGCATCTCGCGAGTGCCGTTTGCATGGACAAGGATATTTCCAAGCGTCTTTTGCGAGCGGCGGGGATTGTCACGCCAGACTGGACGCTGCTCGAACCCGATGCTTCGGTTCGCCCGGACGATTTTCACTACCCCGTCGTCGTTAAACCGAACAGGTTGGGCTCGACCGTGGGGCTTTCCGTTGTGCGCGAGGCGGCAGCGCTAAAGACGGCAGTCGAGTTTGCGTTTCGCTTCGACACGGAGGTACTGGTTGAGCAATTCATTGCCGGCCGGGAATTGACGGTCGGGGTACTGGCTGATCGCTCTCTAGCAGTTGGCGAAATCCTAATCGATGCGGAAAGCGCTTTCAATTACGATGATAAATACACGCCAGGCGCTGTCAAGGAGATTTTCCCCGCGGATTTGCCTTTCGCGCTCGAACAATCCGTCAAGCAAGTTGCACTGGCAGCCCATCGACTTTTGAAGTTGCGTGACTATAGTCGCGCTGACTTCCGGCTCGACAAAGACGGCAAGCTCTGGCTGCTCGAGTTAAATTCGCTGCCGGGCATGACGGCGACCAGCCTACTTCCGCAATCAGCGCGAGCGATGGGGATCGAGTTCGCACAGCTCTGCGATCTGATTTGTCAACTCGCCGTGACGCGCCATTCGAGAGTCCGGCCGGAGCATCGGTGAATATGCTCAAGCAATGGATGCTGAGCATTGCCAAGGCAGGTGGGCCGGATAATCAGCAACGTACCGCGGTGAACGGTGTGCTGTATGTGACCGCGTCGACCGTACTTCTGACCGTAGGGCTCTACCTGCCACGATTGGTGTCGTCTCATGCCGATCCCGTCCAGATTTCATGGCTGCGGTACGTGGGCGGATCGATGTGGCTGGCGATCCTTCACCTCGCACGCCCTCGGCACACTCGCCCCGCAATCTTGAGCCAGTCCAACAAAAACACGCAGGCATGGCATGTGGCCCGAGCCGTAGTCGGATTTGGCACGCTGACACTGACTGTCGTTGCCTCACGTTTGTTACCGATCGGGAATGTCCAGGCAATCCTCGCGTGTAACGGTTTGTTGGTGTTGATCTGGCTTCTTATACGCGGCGTTGAGCGGCTGCGGTTGTCGGTCGCGGCTGGAACAATGCTATGCGTCACGGGCGCGGTACTTTCGAGCCATATCGAGCTCAATGAGTATGCGATATTGGGTTATGCCGCGGCCTGG
>JGI24739J22299_10001034_pt1 | contig 10316 bp, 9 predicted proteins | sample KBSCornC5_FD_22299 | JGI IMG/M metagenome (IMG submission 22299)
ACGGCGCGCGCTTCGCGCAAGGCGAAGCGCGGCCGTGCGAAGACCAGGAGCGGGCCGCCGCTAGTCCATGCCGAGCCGCGCGCGGATCGCGGGCAGCATGTATTCGACCGCCGCGCGCCCTTCCTCGATGGCCGGCGCCGCGCGATGAAAATCGAAGATGCCCATGCCGCCCAGGCGCGGCTGGATCAGGATGTCCGCGGGCTCGCCCGCGAGACGGCTGCGCGTGATCCGCACCTGCATGATGTCGATGCTTTGCGCGATCGAACTNAGCATGGACGGCACGCGCGCGCTCGGCGCGGGCGGCACGCGCACGTCGTCGGTCGCGCGCTCTTCGGCGGGCGCGAGCCAGCGCGGCCAGGGCTTGCCGTTGCGGCGCATCGAAACGGGCGTCGGTGCGTTCGGATCGATGGCGGGCGTGTCCACGACCGCGCCGCCGAAATCGCGTCCGTTGAGAATGTCGTTGTTCAGATCGACGGCAATCACGCAGTCGGCCCGCATGCCGCGCGCGACCGACACCGGAACCGGATTGCTCAACCCGCCGTCGACGAGCCATACGCCGTTGTGCCAAACCGGCGTGAAAATGCCGGGAATCGCAATCGACGCACGCACCGCGTCGACCACGCTGCCGTCCTGCAGCCAGCTTTCGCGGCCGGTGTCGAGTTCGGTGGCGACGGCGGCGAACGGCATGTTCAGTTGCGCGATGGACCGGCCGTTGAATTTGTCGGCGAATAACTGGATCACCTTGCGCCCGCCAAGCAGACCGCCCGACAAACGCAAGTCGAGCAGGCGCACGACCGTCTGCCACGTGAGCCGCGACACCCACTCCTCGAGCCAGTCGAGGTCGCCGTTCGCATAGACGGCGCCGACCAGCGCGCCAATCGACGTGCCGCATACCACGTCGGGCTTGATGCCCGCGTCATGCAGCGCGCGGATCGCGCCGATATGCGCCCAGCCGCGCGCGGCGCCGCCTCCCAACACCAGCCCGATACGGCTGTATCGACGTCGACGTATCATGATGCCCCCCGTCTTTCTTCGTCTGCTTCTCGTTGTTTACAGCGTTTCTAGCGCCCGCGCATGACGTCCGAACGCGATGTCGTGTACACCGTGTGATTCTGGTCGAAGTGCACGTTGAAAATGCCTTCTTCCGTCACGCCGCCCTCGCGCCACTTCCAGCTCCACACCGTTTCCGGCTTGAGCGGAAACACCGCGACCTGACCCGGTTTGCCGAGCAGCCGCCGCACTTCGTCCTCGCTCATGCCGATGCGGATCTTGCCGAAGTTCGCCGCGGTCANCACTTGCGTGATGGATTGCAGTTTACCGTCNCGGTCAANGTCCACCATGTACGTATTCATACCTTGCGGACCACGTGGATACTCGAAGCGCTTCGAGCCGTCCGTANANGTGCGTTCGGTTTCGGGCTTGCCCATCTGCTCGCGGATCTGCGCTTCGGTCGTGACGCCCGGCGTCATGTCCTTGAGCAGCAGCGCGTCGGGCTTGACGGCGTTAAACAGGTCCTTGATTTTTTGCACGGCGTGCTCGCTCTGTTGGTCGTCGCACGCGGTAAGCGCGAGGCATGCAGCCAGCATGGCGACAAGAGGCAGTTTCAGGCTCACAGCAAATTTCCTGTAGCGATGCGGACGCGAATGACCGCATCGGTCGTGTAGTGATTCCCCGCTGGATTTCCCGCTCGACATCCGCTGGACGTTCCTTAGGGCGCGCTACAGGATAACCGCGTGACGCAAAAACCGCGAGCGCGCACACGGCGCGCAAAGACACGGCGAAACCGGCCTCGCAGGCGAAAAATGCAGGACGTAAAGCGCTTTTCCGACGATGACGCCCTCTGCGCGCCAATTATTGCAAAGCGCAACAGACGCAACAGAAAGCAAAAAGGCGACGCTGTGCAAAGCGTCGCCCATGCCGGACGGCAGTGAAGCGGTGGTCGTGACAGCGGGTACGGTCAGTACGCCGGTCTTGAAGATGTGCGGAAACCGCGTGAAGGACGACGCGCAGCGGTCCGTTCCGGCGCGGCGATGAACGGCCTTGGCCGTACACCTTGCGCCATCGCCGGAAGTGGCGAACCGCTGCTTGACTGGCCGCCCTGGTCCCCTCAATAAGCCTTCCAAGTGACGTTAATCTAACGGGATTGGAAGCGCTAGACGAGAGCGCGTTTACACCGAATTTGCAGAGGATTTCGCGGCGCNGTNAGNGGCNCNGCGNNATCGCGGTCAGGGCAACGGGAAACTGCGGTCGAAACTTGCACGCACATCCAGATGCGCGCGNATCACGTTNGCCGCTTCGTAAGTGTCCGCGGTGCGCTGCTGCGCGGCCACGACCGTATCGTCGATTGCGACCGGATGCACCTGGCCGCGCTGATAGACCGTCTTCAACACATCGGTGGGCAAGCCCGTCACGCGCGATTGCATCGCCGCGACTTCGTCGGGATGCGTGAGCGCCCAGCGCTGGCCGATCGCCACGCGCCGCAGGAAGTCCGCCAATTGCGCGCGTTTGCCGGCAATCGCGGCCTCGGTCGCGACCTGATAGCTGAGCCCTTCCGACAAACCCACGCCGTTCGCGATGATGCGGTCGTGATCGCGCGACTCGCCGAGCGCCGTGTACGGGTCCCATACCGACCACGCGTCGACGCTGCCGGACGCGAGCGCGGCCTTGGCGTCGGCGGGCGCGAGGAACACGAACGCGACGTCGCTTGCGGACAGGTTGGCCTTTTTCAGCGCGGCGAGCGCGAGATAGTGGCCGATGGAGCCGCGCGTCGTCGCGAGACGCTTGCCCTTCAGACCCGCGACGTCCGTGAGCGGCGAATGCGGACCGACGACGATCGCCAGATCGAGCGGATTCGAGCGCGTCGCGGCGACCGCCCTCACCCGCGCGCCCGCTGCGAGCGCGAAAACGAGCGGCGCGTCGCCGAGGCCGCCGACGTCCACCGCGCCCGCGTTCAATGCTTCGCCAAGCGGCTGCGCTGCCGGAAAATTGAACCATTCGATCTTGTACGGCAGGTCTTTCAACTGGCCGGACGCTTCGAGAATGCCGCGTGTCTGCAACGACTGATCGCCGACCTTGAGCACGGGTAAGTCGGCCGCGGCGGCGGGCCTCGCGCACAACATCAACATCGCGGGAATGGCCACGATAATTGCGGCAAGCGGTTTGACAAGTGCCCGAGGCACGACGGAGAAAATCGCAAAAGACATGATGAGGATGACGTTCCAGGAACGTGTCGAGCAATAGATTCGACGACGATAAGCGAGCGTCTTGTATAAGACAAACGCATTATCGTGCTAAGCAAATATGCGAATTTTTGTTGCTTGCAAAGTATGCGGGAACAGCGATGCAGGTATCATCGGGCGCACGAACCACCTCATCGCTCATCATGAAGATCGACGAAATCGACGCCTACGTCACCGTTATTCGCTGTCAGTCGCTGCAGCAGGCGGCGCTCTCGCTCGGGCTCACGCAACCGGCCATCACGCGCCGTTTGCAGAATTTCGAGGAAGCGCTCGGCGTCGAATTGCTCGACCGCAACACGCGTCCGCTGAAGGCGACCGCGACCGGCCGGATCGTCTATGAGCAATGTCGCGCGATTCAGCGCGAACTCGACGTGCTGCGCGAAATGGTCGCGACCGATACGCCGCCCACCGGCACGCTGCGCGTGGGCGTCGCGCAGACCATCGCCGACGTCGCGCTCGGCGACGCGCTGCGCGCGGTGAAAGACGCGTACCCCGATTTGCAGGCGCGCGCGTCGACCGGCTGGGGCGGCCAGTTGCTCGAACGGCTGCAAGAGGGCGAACTGGATGTCGCCGCGATCCTGCTCCCGGCCAACAAAACCTTCGACGACACGCTGACGGCGCGCTCGCTCGGCCGCATCAAACTCGCGGTGGTCGCGCGCAAGGGTTTGCTCACGAAACGCGCGCATACGCTCGCGCAGTGTCAGTCGATTGGCTGGGTGTTGAATCCGGACGGCTGCGGCTTCCGCGACGGTCTGCAACGCGCGCTGACGGGTCTCGGTCTCGCGCTCAAGCTGAATCTGGAAACGCTCGGCACGGAGTTGCAGTTGCAACTCGTGGCGGACGGTCATGGTCTTGGGCTCGTGCCGCTGCCGCTCTTCAATGCGAGCGCCTATGCCGACAGGCTCGACGTGGTGTCGGTCAGCGACTTCAAGCCGCTCATCGACATCTGGCTCGTGCAGCCGCGCGCGCTCGGCAAATTGCAGCAGCCGGTGGAGCGGTTCGGCGCGGCGATCGCGCGGCAATTCAAGGACACGCGCGCAGCCGCGGGCGCGCGTCGTCAGTCGCCGTCCCTGTCCCCGCGATCCGCCGAACCCCGTCAGATCACATGAAAACCATGCGTGCCGTCGCGAGCCAGTTGCGCGACGAGCCCGTATTCCCACTCGAGATAGGCATTCATCGCTTCGCGCGCGTTATCGGTGCCCTCATAAGGACGCCGGTAACGGTCGATGCGCGGTGACGCCAGCCGCGTCTCGCCGCTTTCCACCGGCAGGCCCGCTTCGATCCACGCCGCCGTGCCGCCCGTCAGCACCTGCACCGGCTTGCCGGCGAGCGCCGCCACGTCGGGCGCGGCGAAGCGCGCGAGCAGACTGCTGCCGCACGTCAGCACATAGCGGCGCGCGTCGGGCAGCTTGTGCAATGCCGTTTCCAACTGACTGCGGATCACGAACCACGCGCCCGGTATGTGGCGCTTCACGTAGTTCGCGCTGCTCGTGAAGTCGAGCACCACCGTGCCCGGCGACTGAAGCAGCGCGGCCAGTTCGGCGGGGGCGATTTCATCGGCGTCGGGCGGCTGCGGGGCCAGGCGCGCCGCGGGCGCCGCGCCTTTTTCCGCGAAGTCGGCGGCCGTCAAACCGTCGACCACGTAGACCTCGATGTTCATCTGCGCGAGCCACGACGCGGTCATGTTCGCGCGCACGCCGTCGCTGTCCGCGAGAATCACGCGTGCGCCGCGCACCGGCGCGAACATTTCGGTTTCCTGCACAAGCTGGCCGCCCGGCGCAGAACGAAAGCCCGGCACGTGGCCCGCTTCGTATTCCTCCGGCGTGCGTACGTCGAAGCGGTACACGGTGCGCACCGCTTCGTCGGCCCAGCGGCGCGCTTCATCGCGTGACGTGCGGCCCACTTTCGCACGGTCGCCGACGGCGCGCGCGCCATCGGCTGCGATGAGACGCAACGCGTCGTCGACGACGGGACCAGGCCGCCGCGAACTGCCGTGCGCGAGCGGCTGCCCCGCGAGCGTCCAGCCGATGGTGCCGTTGCGCAGCGCGGCAACCGGGTTCGGCAAACCCGCGTTGATCAGCGACTGCGCGCCGATGATGCTGCGCGTGCGCCCCGCGCAATTGACGATGATCCGCGTGGCCGGGTCCGGCGCCAGTTCGCGCGCGCGCAGCACGAGTTCCGCCCCCGGCACGCTGATGCTGCCGGGAATGTTCATGGTCTGGTATTCATCGAAACGGCGCGCGTCGAGCACGACCACGTTCTCTTCGCGGTCGAGCAGCGCCTGCACCTGCTGTGCCGGCAGCGACGGCGTGTGGCGCACGCTTTCGACCAGTTCGCCGAACGCCTTGCTCGGCACGTTGACGTCCTGGAACAACTCGCCGCCGGCTTTGCGCCAGCCTTGCAGGCCGCCTTCGAGCAGCGCGACGTCGCTATAGCCGAGGCTTTCGAAACGTTCAGCGGCGCGCGCGGCGAGCCCTTCGCCGTCGTCGAGCACGACGATCGGCACGTCGCGGCGCGGCAAGCGCACCGGTGCATCGAGTTCGAGCCGCGACAGCGGCAGATTCGCGGCAAAGAGCGGATGACTGCGCGCGTGCGGATCTTCCTCGCGCACATCGACGAGCGCGATTTCCTCGCGTTCGAGCAGTGCGCGGCGCACGTCTGCATAAGATCGGGTACGAAAATCTTTCACGAAAGTCATGGGATCGGAGACTCCTTCGACACATTCCAGATGTTCGGCAACACGTCGTTCGAGTAGCCGGACACAAACTTTTTTCGACGGGCGCCGCCCGGGTACACCGAGCGGTTCACTGCGCCGATATTTCCACCGTACACGTGAATGCTGATCGACGTACGGTCACCAAATGCGTTACTCACGCAATGAATATCGCCGATGCGTGGCGACACGGCATCCACGGCGCCGGCGCCAAGGCGCTCGGGGGCGCCCTCGGCGACGACTTCGCCGTGCGCCGCGACACGGTAACGCTGCGCAATTTCCGCGCCACGCAGCACGCCGATCAAGCCCCAAACCGTGTGGTCGTGAACCGGCGTCGCCTGCCCCGGCCCCCACACGAAACTGACGACCGAAAAGCGCTGCCGCGAGTCCGCGTGCAACAGGTACTGCTGATAGCGCTCGGGATCGGGCCGCGCGAATGCGTCGGGCAGCCAGTCGTCGTGAGCAATCAGTTCACGCAGCGCGGTCGCGCCGGCGTCGAGCAGCGCCGCTTCGGGCGTGTCGCCGTCGACGAGCGCCGCGATCTGGCCGACGAACGTGCGCAGCCGGTCCGGCCGCAGGGTCTGGGTCATCGCTAACATTGAAGGATAGGTCCGAAGATTGATGCGCGCGAGTTCTCTTCGTCTTTTACGCACATCGAGAGAGCATCGCGCGGCAGCGGCGGCCCAAAGCGGTGCAACATCGACCGCGAACGGCTGCCGCCTGCACGACGTGGCGCGCAGCGTCTCGCGAAGAAACACTACGCGTGGCATGCGTACGCGCGCTTCAATTCAGCACGTCGGGCTCCGCTTCGACGAGCCCTTCCAGCAGGCTCTGAAACGCGAACAATGCGCCATTCGCGCGGCCCACCTGCTCGTGCGTGAGCTTGGCAACGTCGTGCGGGATACGTTGCGGCGTGCCGGCCGCTTCGGCGAGCAGTTGTGCATGACACGCGTTNTCGAGCGCGATGTACCACCACGCGGCCGCCTCCACGCTCGGACCCGCCGTGAGAATGCCGTGGTTCTTGAGGATCACCGCCTTGTGCGTGCCGAGCGACGCTGCGATGCGCGCGCCTTCGCCGGTATCGAGCACGACGCCGCGAAAATCGTCGAACAGCGCGTGGTCCTCGTAGAACGCGCATGAATCCTGCGTCAGCGGATCGAGCGTGCGGCCCAGCGTGGACCACGCCTTGCCGTAGAGCGAATGCGTGTGCGCCGCCGCGATGACATCGGGACGCGCCTCGTGAATCGCCGCATGAATCGCAAACGCCGCCTGATTCACGGGCCCGTCGCCCACCACGATCTCGCCTTGCGCATTCACGAGCAGCAGATCCGACACGCGGATGCGGCTGAAATGCTTGCCGAACGGATTGACCCAGAAGTGATCGGTCCATTCCGGATCGCGTGCGGTAATGTGACCGGCGAGCCCCTGATCGAAGCCGTAGCGCGCAAAGAGACGAAACGCGACGGCAAGCCGCTCCTNGCCGATAACGGCGCTCGGCGGCGAGATCCGCGCGCGGCGGCACGTCATCGAACCAGAATTTGCGCAGCGGCGCGTGGCGTTGCAGGGTCGAGAGCGTGCTGGCCGGCGAACGTGCTTCGTCAGTCCGTGGATGCGCGTGAGAAAGGTCGGTCATCGCGCCTCCGTTCACGCGGCCAGGGCAACGCGCGCCACGCGTTCGCGTGTTGCGGGAATCAGTTCGCGGCCATAGTCGATGGCGTCTTCGAGCGGATCGAAGCCGCGCACGAGGAAGGTCGTGACGCCGAGCGCGTAGTACTCGGCGAGCGTGTCGGCGACCTGTTGCGGCGTGCCGACGAGCGCCGTCGAATTCGAACGTCCGCCGATTTCCTTCGCGATGCCGGTCCACAAGCGCTCGTCCGCGCGATCCGATTCGCCCGATGCCGCGAGCAAGCGCCGCGCGCCTTCGCTTTGCGCGGGGCCGCCCACGCCGAGTCCTTGCAGCGCGCGCAGCCGCTTCGTCTCGGCGAGGATGCGCTCGGCGCGCTCCCACGCCGCGCTTTCTGTCGCGGCGAGGATCGGCCTGAACGACACGGAAAAGCGCACGGTGCGCCCGTGCTTCGCGGCCTCGGCACGCACGCGCGTCACCTGCTCGCGCACTTGCGCCTTCGACTCGCCCCATAGCGCGTAGACATCGGCATGACGTCCGGCGATTTCGAGTGCGGGCGCCGACGCGCCGCCGAAATACACCGGGATATGCGGCTGCTGAACCGGCTTCACTTCGGAGAAGCCTTGTTCGAAACGATAGTACTGGCCGTGGTGATCGAACGGCTTCGCTTCGGTCCAGAGACGGCGCAGGATCTGCAGATACTCGTCCGTGCGCGCGTAGCGTTCGTCGTGCGAGAGGAAGTCGCCGTCGCGGCGTTGCTCCGCGTCGTCGCCGCCCGAGATGATGTGCACCGCGAGACGGCCGCGCGAATAATGATCGAGCGTCGCCAGTTGCCGCGCGGCGAGCGTCGGCGCCACGAAGCCCGGACGATGCGCGAGCATGAAGTGCACGTTGCTCGTCACGCTCGCGGCGTGCGCGACGGTGAGCAATGCATCGGGGCTCGTCGAATGATGCGGCACGAGAATGCGGTCGAAGCCCGCCGCTTCATGCGCGCGCGCGAACTGTTCGAGATAGCCGACATCGATAGCCGGCCCTTGCGGCGCGTGCGTTTCCGATACCTTGCGAGTCTGGATCATGCCGATGAATTCGATGGACACGCGAGTGCCTCCATGAATGATTGCTGCCCGGCGAGGCCGCGGCGTTGCGGGCCGAATGCAATGGCAGTGCATTGTTCGAGGCGTTCACGGTAGCAGGCCGTCATGCGCTTGTTAAATATTGATCGGCCATATCTATATCGAACTTGCATGTAACGGCAGAGGTGCCGGGGAAAGCGTTGCGGCGGTTCAGTGCCCATGATGCCGCCGACAAACCCTTTCGCAAACGTGGACATGCGGGCGTCGCCAGCAGAAAGCCGGAAGCTTTGCGAGAATGCCCCATCGCGTGAAAGCGCCAGAAACAGCAAGCCAACAGACAATGATCCCTTTTTCGGTCCTCGACCTTTCGCCGGTCATCGCGGGCGCCACGCCAGCGGATGCCTTCAGGAACACGCTCGATCTCGCGCAGCACGCCGAGCGGTGGAATTACCGCCGCTTCTGGCTNGCCGAGCATCACAACATGACCGGCATTGCGAGCGCGGCCACTTCGGTCGTGATCGGCTATGTGGCGGGCGGCACGAAGACGATCCGCGTCGGTTCGGGCGGCGTAATGCTGCCGAATCACGCGCCGCTCGTGATCGCCGAACAGTTCGGCACGCTCGAATCGCTTTATCCCGGCCGCATCGACCTGGGACTCGGACGCGCGCCCGGCACCGACCAAAGCACGGCGCGCGCGCTGCGCCGNGACCTGCAAAACAGCGCGGACTCGTTCCCCGACGACGTCGCCGAATTGCAGCGTTATTTCGCGGACCCNGTCGCCGGCCAGCGCATTCGCGCGGTGCCCGGCGCGGGCTTGCATGTGCCGCTGTGGCTGCTCGGGTCGTCGCTTTTCAGCGCGCAGCTTGCGGCGGCGCTCGGCTTGCCGTTTGCATTCGCGTCGCACTTCGCGCCGGATTACATGCTGACGGCGTTGCAGGTTTATCGCGCGCAATTCCGTCCGTCGGAGACGCTCGACAAGCCGTATGCGATGGTCGGCGTGAACCTCTTCGCAGCCGACACCAATGAAGAAGCGCGGCGGCTGTTTACGTCGCTTCAGCAGCAGTTCATCAATTTGCGGCGTGGCACGCCGGGGCAATTGCAGCCGCCGGTGGACCGGGTTGCGGCTTCGGAAATGGAATTGAACTCGGTCGCGCATTCGCTCGCGTGCACGGCGATCGGCGATCGCGATGCGGTGCGCGAGGGCTTGAAGTCGATCATCGAACAGACCGGCGCCGATGAGTTGATGCTCACCGCGCAGATCTATGATCATGAGGCGCGGTTGCGGTCGTTTGAGATTGGGGCGGAGATTTGGGAGGAAATGGCTGGGGGGAAGTGAGGCTTTCGAGGTGTATGAAGACGGCGGTGCGTCGATGCGCCGCCGTTTTGCTTTGGTCGGTTCCTCAGCGGCTGCCCGTTGCAGTGGCCGCCCGCTCGATCACCCGGGCGACTTCTGCCGGATGCGACAGATAGGCGACATGGCTCGACGGAACCTCCACGACCGTGCTCTTCGCGCGGCTCGCCATCCAACGTTCGAGATCGGGATTCACGGTTCGGTCCTGAGTCGCCACGACGGCCCAGCTCGGCTTCGTTTTCCAGGCCGGCTGGCTCACCGGCGCGCTGAACGACTCATGCGCCGGCATGACCTGCGAACTCGCCATGAATGCGGC
>JGI24739J22299_10001035_pt1 | contig 10303 bp, 9 predicted proteins | sample KBSCornC5_FD_22299 | JGI IMG/M metagenome (IMG submission 22299)
AAGCTGGGGCGGGCGCGGCTGGTCCAGGGGTCGGCGGATTGCGCCTCGGCGAGGATGGCGGACAGCTGGGTGCGCAGGGTTTCCATATCCTGGCTGCCCTGGAGCTTCAGCAGCTCGAGCTTGGCCTGGTCGCGGGCCTGCGGGTCGGGGATGAGCTTGTCGATCAGCTTGGCGATCGGGCCGACTATGCCTTCGATCAGGGACATGGGAATTCTCCGATTCAGTTTGATACCGAATCGGATGATATCCAAATAGGTTCGTGTAGGAAAATGTTTGTTGCTGGCTGGGGCTTGGTCCCGGCTTTTGCTGGGGAACAGGCTTCAATCGGGCGTCAGTTCAGGCGCCAGACGATCGGGATAGTGAGGGCGTGTATGCCGGACGGCGGGGGCGGGAACTTGCCGATATTGTTGATGATCGACTGCGCTTCGTGGTCAAGGATCGAGGAGCCCGAGCTGGCCATCAGCTCGACGGCCGCGATCTTGCCATCGGCGGCAAGGCTGATCTTGAGCCGGGTCGTGCCTTCTTCGCCCCGGATCTGCGCGGAACGGGGATAGGTCTGGTTCCGGGCGATCGCGCGTGCGACCGCGGACTGCCAGTTGCCGGCGGTTTCCGCCGCCTGCGCAGCCGTGGCAGTCGCCAGCGAAGCCAATAATGTCAGCACGACGATTTTCTTCACTTCAACCTCTTGGAACCACGAGCAAAAGGGTTCGATCCCGTTCTTGCACAGAGTGGTAAATAAATGGTGAGCGTCAGGCCGCGCGGACGGATGACAGGAAGCTGTCGATCTCGTTCTGCAGCGCCTCCGTCTGGCGGCTCACTTCGGCGGCGGCGACACGAGCCATTTCGGCGGCATCGCCACTCGTCGAGACCCCGTCCTGAACGCGCTTCAGATGATCAGTGAAATGGCTGGTGCTGGTNGCGGCCGACGTCGTGTTGCGCGCGATCTCCGCCGTGGTGGCGACCTGCTGTTCGACGGCGATCGCGACGCTGGTGGCGAGCACGCCCATCTCCCCGATCACGTCACCGATCTCATGGATCGCCTGCATCGCGGTCTGGCTGATATTCTGGATCGAGCCGACGCGTTCGCNGATCTGGGTGGTGGCGGCTGCGGTTTGCTGCGCAAGGGACTTCACCTCGGCGGCGACGACTGCGAAGCCGCGACCGGCTTCGCCCGCGCGGCTCGCTTCGATGGTGGCGTTGAGCGCCAGCAGATTCACCTGCTGTGCGATGTTGTGGACCAGCGAGACGACCTCGCCGATCTCGCCGGCGTCACGGGCGAGCGAGGTGACGATCGAATCGGTCTGGCCGACGCGATCGACCACGCGTGAGGCGAAATTGGAGGATTCCTGCACCTGCTTGGCGACCTCGATGAGCGAGAGGCTCATCTCCTCGGTCGCAGCGGCGATGGTGGCGGTGCTGGCGCTGGCTTCGACCGCCGCTTCGGTGATGCTCGAGGCGATGGTGCTGGTGGAGGAGACGGCATCGGCGGCGCGGGAGGCGCCGGCGTCGATCTTGCGTGCCGCATCGGCGACGGTGCTCATCGCGCTGGTGACGTGCCGTTCGAACTTAGCGGCGAGATTGGCGAGCATCTCGCGCTTCACGCGCTCGGCTTCCTCCTGCGCCTGCTGGCGTTCGATCAGCGCGCGGCGTTCGGCATCGCGGGCGGCTTCATCGGCGCGGTTCTTGGCTTCGAGGCGTTCGGTCTCCTCGCTCTGGAGACGCTGCATCTCGATGGCATTGAGGCGGAAGACCTCCATCGCCTGCACCATTTCGCCAACCTCGTCTTTGCGGGACACGAGGCGGCTTTCAAGCGTGAGGTCGCCCTTGGCGAGACGCTGCATATCCGCAGTGATCGCGATGATCGGTGCGCTGACGGCCTTGCGGAACACCATGCTGGCGATGAGCACGAAAAATATTCCGACGCCGCCGAGGATGACGGACAGAAGGAGCAGCCCGCCGAGTTTCACGCGGGCACTGTTCGCCGCCGATCCCTGGATCGAATCGACCTGACCGCCGACCTTGTCGACCGCCAGGGTCAGCTTGCGGATATTGCCCTGGAGGATTTCACGCAGCCGGGCGTCGCGGGCGTTGGTGAGCTTGACGACGGCCTGGAAGGATTTGTCGAAATTGATCAGGCGCTTGATCGCTTCGTCGACCTCTCCGAGAACGGCGGGATTCTCAGTCGATTCATAAAGCTGGTTGAGCACATCCTCGAGGCGGAGCGACTGCTGCTTCGCCGCCTCGACATTCTCGCGGGATGAATGCGCCAGGAAGCGTTCGAACGAGATGCGGACCAGNGAATAGGCCGCGCCGGCTTCNCGCGCTTTCGCCGCGGTTTCCGACTGGCCGCTGGCGGCTGCGTGATCGGCCAGCCCTTCCAGCTCGCGCTGGATCGCTGCGCCTTCGACATAGATCTGCGCGGATACGATCTCGTCGATCGCCTTTTGCTGGCTGACGATCTTCGAGAAATGCTCGCCGCTTTTCGCGACCACCGTCAGGGCGGAGGCGAGGGTCTCGTCCTGCTCTTCGGTCAGCGTGCTGTGTGACGCCTTCTCGACGCTGTTGGCGGCGGCATCGAGCGCACCGCGCGCGGCGGTCTCGGTCCGCGCGCCGGGATCGAGCGCATAGGCCTTCACCTGGTCGCCCGCTTCGATCGCGCTGATCCTGGCCGCGAGAAGCAGGCGTTGCTGGCGCACCACGCTGTTGAGATCGTTCACGTCGCCCAGCGCGCTGGAGATGCTGCCGACCGAGGCAATGCCGATGATGATGAGGAGCATCGCCTGAAGGCCGAAAGCGACGGTCGCGGTACGGCTCAGCGATCTCTTGCCCACCTTTTCCGACAGCTGTGCGGTTATCTTCGATGATTCCAGACGCGCGTTCGCGGCGCGATACCAATCGGCGCCGCGAATCCTCATCCTGCTGAACAACTCGATCAGGGCCATGGTCTCATCCATTTATACAGGACGTCATGTACCCCGAGAGGGTTAATGAACCGGTAATCGGCGCAACCTCCGCGCGATGCGGCGGGGATCGTTGCATGCGGGCGCATTTTGCTCTTAAGGCGAGCGCGAGCGACCCCGTAGCTCAACTGGATAGAGCACCTGCCTTCTAAGCAGGATGTTGCGTGTTCGAGTCACGCCGGGGTCACCAGACGAACGAGTCTCAGCTATGCCTTCGTCTCCTAGGACGAGGCATCAAGTTCATCTGTGCATTGGAGCCGGGCTCGCGCGGACGGAGGTGAGGCGCGCGTTCCAGACGTTGATCGCCCGCCTGCCGGACCTTGAGCTGATCGGAAAGCCTTCTCGCGGCGAAGGGTTCAACGTCTGGGGGCCGACGCGCCTCCTGGTTCGATGGTGATACGTCCCACTGGCTTCCAAGAATGGCCGCGCTGGTCGACTTGAAAAATCTCAATCCTGTTGCCCGAAACAAGGGCGAACCGTGTCGATTTAGGAACGCTCAGCGCGGAGCCATTCCTCCGACAAGTATTTCAATCATTCTTGCGGCTATATCGCTGCTATTCAACGGACCTTCGGGATCCTGCCAGCGGGCCGGCCAGTTGAGCGCACCCGCAATGGTGAACGCCATCAATTTTGGATCAAACGGCGCAATCGAGCCGTCGGCGATGCCTTCCTCGATCAGACGTCGCATTGCCGCGTCAATGTCGCGCTTGAGCGCCCGATACTTAGGAAAGCCAGCAGCTGAAATCGTTTCTTCGCCCGTCCGGATCACACAACGTCCGAAGTCATCCATGTTGATCTCGGCATAACGGCGCAGGAAAGCGACCAGCCGATCCATTCCCGATCCGGGATGTGACTGAACGTCGACAGCCGCGTCCAGAATCTGCTGGAGGCCGACGGTTATGCACTCCAGTAACACTTGATCCTTGCTTGCAAGATAGTGGTAAATGGTGCGCTTGGTGATGCCGAGGCTGGCGGCGACATCGTCTAGCGATGTTGCATGAAAGCCCCGCCGGTTGAACATCTGCACTGCTGCCCGCAACACCGCATCGCGTTTGGCCGCCCGTTCCTCGACTTTTTGCGCCTGGCTTTTGAATGGCGAACTTGCCTGCATCGAGTCTTTCATCAACGGACGCTATTGACAGTTCCCTAGCGAGAGCACAATGCACTTGTGAGTGTATAAGATACCGGCGGGTTTTATATGATTCTTTCCGAGATCCAGCAGGCCATTCGCGATACGGTTCGGGAATTCGCCCAGGAACAGGTGAAGCCGCATGCTTTCGCCTATGAAGCTGCCAAGGCCTATCCGCCTGAATTATTCACCCGCCTCGCCGAGCTCGGCCTGATGGGAATGACCGCGCCCGAGGAGTTCGGCGGCACAGGCGCGGACTATGTGTCCTTTGCGCTGGCGCTCATGGAAATCGCCGCAGCGGACGGAGCACTTTCGACCATCCTCAGCGTCCAGAACAGCCTGATCGTCTCAGGCCTCATCAAGGATGGCACTCCGGACCAGCAGGCGCGCTTCCTGCCCGATCTCATTTCCGGCAAGATGATCGGCGCCTTCGCGCTGACCGAAACGGATGCCGGCTCCGACGCGGCNGCGATCCGTACGCGTGCGGTGAAGGTGGATGGNGGTTATCGTCTTACTGGGGCCAAGCAATTTATNTCGTCCGGCAGGATCGCGGGGATCGCGATCGTCTATGCCGTGACTGATCCGNGTGCCGGGAAGCGCGGTATATCCGGCTTCATCGTACCAACGGACAGCGACGGCTATTCCGTCGACAAGGTTGAGCACAAGCTGGGCCAGGCTGCATCGGACACCTGCGCGATCCGCTTCGACGATGTGTTCGTAGGCGATGATCTCCGCCTAGGTGCTGAAGGGGCCGGCTATGCCATCGCTCTGTCGAACCTCGAAGCGGGCCGCATCGGCATTGCCGCCCAGTGCGTCGGCATGGCGCAGGCCGCGCTCGATATCGCCATCGCCTATGCCAAGGAACGCAAGAGCTTCGGCAAAGTTATCATGGAACATCAGGCGGTCGGTTTCCGCTTGGCCGATCTGGCCGCGAAGCTGGAAGCTGCGCGGCAGCTCGTGCTTCACTCGGCGGCGATGAAGGATGCGGGAATCCCCTGCCTCAAGGAAGCGTCGATGGCCAAGCTGGTCGCCTCGGAAACCGCCGAGACAGTGGTATCGGGTGCGATCCAGACACTGGGCGGCTATGGCTATCTTGAGGAATTTGGCGCGGCCAAGATCTACCGTGATGTGCGGGTGTGCCAGATCTATGAGGGCACATCGGACATCCAGCGCATGGTCATCGCCCGCGCGCTCTGATCGAAAGGAACATCATCATGTCGACCGATCCCGTTGTCATCGCCAGTTATGCCCGCACCCCCATGGGCGGTTTTCAGGGTGCCCTGGCCGGGGCGACGTCGCCCGAGCTTGGAGCGGTGGCCGTCAAGGCGGCAGTCGAGCGGGCGGGTGTATCGCCTGATGCCATCGAACGCATCTATATGGGCTGCGTCCTTCCAGCCGGTCTCGGCCAGGCGCCTGCGCGTCAGGCGGCGCTTGGCGCCGGTCTGCCCATCTCGGCCGAGGCAACCACGATCAACAAGATGTGCGGATCAGGCATGCAGGCCGCCATCATGGCTTATGACGCGCTGGCGGCCGGCTCGATCGATGTAGCCGTCGCGGGCGGCATGGAGAGCATGACCAACGCACCCTACGCACTTCCCAAGCACCGTGGTGGGGCACGCATCGGCCATGACACGATCGTCGACACGATGATGATGGACGGCCTCGAGGATGCCTATGAGCGCGGCAAGGCGATGGGCGTGTTCGCCGAAGACGCGGTGCGCGATTACCAGTTCACCCGCGAGCANCAGGACGAATATGCGCTCCGGTCTCTGAGCCGCGCCAAGGAAGCGATCAGATCGGGCGCCTTCGCCAGGGAGATCACGCCAGTCACCGTCTCCGGCCGCAAGGGCGATACGGTCGTCGAGATCGACGAGCAGCCGGGAAATGCGAAGCCCGAGAAAATCCCTTCGCTCAAGCCCGCCTTCGTGAAGGACGGCACTGTGACCCCCGCCAACAGCTCGTCCATCTCGGACGGCGCGGCAGCCCTCGTCATGACGCGCCAGTCGGTTGCGGAGAAGCTTGGCCTTCCGGTGGTGGCGAAGGTGGTCGCGACCGCCGCCCATGCGCAGGAACCTTCCAAATTCACCTCGGCTCCAGTGCCCGCTGTTCGCAAGGTACTGGATCGGGCGGGCTGGAGCGTCGATGATGTCGATCTGTTCGAAATCAACGAAGCCTTCGCCGTGGTCGCGATGATCGCGCAGAAGGATCTCAATATTCCCGTCGACAAGCTGAATGTGAACGGCGGTGCCACCGCGCTCGGCCATCCGATCGGTGCCTCAGGCGCGCGCATCATGGCGACGCTGATCGCCGCGCTTGAGAATCGTAAGCTGAAGCGCGGTGTCGCGGCGCTCTGCATCGGCGGTGGCGAGGCGACGGCTGTCGCACTCGAACTGGCATAATTCAAAGGGACGAAATAGAAATGGATATCAAGGGTGTAGCTGCGATCGTAACCGGAGGTGCATCGGGCCTTGGCGGAGCCACGGCCAAAATGCTGGCAGACAACGGCGCCAAGGTCGCGATCTTCGATCTCAACGAAGAAATCGGTCAGCAGAAGGCCCTGGAGAACGGCGGTTTTTTCGCCAAGGTGAATGTCGCCGATGACGCAAGCGTAGCCGCCGGCCTCGATGCCGCNGAAGCAGCGCATGGAACGGCGCGCATCCTTGTCAACTGCGCGGGCATCGCACCGGCGGTAAAGACCGTCGGCAAGGAAAATGTGCCGCACGCCCTCGATATCTATCGCAAGACGGTCGAGATCAATCTCATCGGCACGTTCAACATGATCTCCAAGTTCGCCGCCCGCTGCGCTACTGCGGGGGAAATCGACGGCGAGCGTGGGATTGCCATAAATACGGCATCTGTCGCTGCCTATGATGGGCAGATTGGCCAGGCGGCCTATGCTTCGTCCAAAGGCGGCGTGGTCGGCATGACCTTGCCGGTGGCGCGCGATCTTGCAAGCCTCAAGATCCGCGTGATGACCATTGCGCCGGGTATATTCCTGACGCCGATGCTGATGGGACTACCGCAAGCCGCACAAGACAGCCTGGGAACCCAGGTTCCCCACCCCAGCCGTCTGGGCAAGCCGGAGGAATATGCCCAGCTGGTCGAGAGCATCATCCGCAATCCGATGCTCAATGGCGAAGTGATCCGCCTCGACGGCGCCATTCGTATGGCGCCACGGTGAGCGATCCGGTCCTGCTCACGATTGAGGACGGCATAGCACGAGTTGTCCTCAACCGGCCGGAGAGCGGTAACGCGATCAATATACCGCTGGCTCGAGCACTACTTGATGCCGCAATAAGATGCGATACCGATCCGGATGTGCGTTGCGTAGTGATAGCGGGCAATGGCAAGCTGTTCTGTGCGGGTGGCGATGTCGAACTTCTGGGCGGTGCTGGCGACAAGTTACCTGCAATCCTTTCTGAACTAATTGCCATTTTTCATGCGGCGGTGATCCGACTGGCAAAAATGCCCAAGCCCCTGTTGACCTTGGTCAACGGCCCCGCTGCCGGAGCGGGCATGAGTCTGTCGCTGCTCGGCGACATCGTGCTCAGCAGCCGTACGGCCCACTACACGCCTGCCTATGGCGCTCTCGGTTTGACGGCGGATGGCGGCCTGAGCTGGTTGCTGCCGCGCCTGGTGGGCCTTAGGAAAGCACAGGAGATCATCCTCACCAATCGTCGCATCAAGGCAGACGACGCCGAGGCCATGGGTCTCATCACCCGTGCCGTCGATGAAACTGACTTGGAGACCAAGGCAAGCGCTATGGCGAAACAGCTCGCCGACGCACCAGTCGCAGCGCTCGGCGCCGCGCGCGCGCTGATTCTGCAGAGTTTCCATACCAGTTTGGAGACGCAGCTCGAATGCGAGCTGAATTCAATGGTGATCGCTGGCGGGGGCGAAGCCCGGGAAGGTCTGGCAGCCTTCCTCGCCAAGCGCGCGCCCCAATTCAAAGGACTCTGATCGGATGGCTGAAGCCTATATCGTCGATGTATGCCGTACGGCAGGCGGTCGAGCGCGCAAAGGCGGGTTGATCGACGTCCACCCCGCCGATCTCGGTGCAACTATTTTGAACGCGCTCATCGAGCGCACAGGCATTGATCCGGCTCTGGTAGACGATGTCATCGTGGGGTGCGTCAGCCAGGCAGGTGAACAAGCATTCGCCTTGGGACGCAATCTCGTCCTCGCTTCCGACCTGCCGGATAGCGTGCCCGCAGTGACAATCGACCGGCAATGCGGTTCATCGCAGCAGGCGCTTCATTTCGCTGCACAGGCCGTGATGTCCGGCACGCAGGATCTGGTGATCGCTGCCGGTGCCGAGAGCATGACCCGTGTGCCAATGGGTTCAAACTTCACGCTTCACCGTCAGGCCGGACTTGGCGAAGGGCCGTGGAGCCAGGCGATCCTGAAGCGCTACGGTGTCGCGGAGTTCAGCCAGTTTGCGGGCGCTCAGATGATCGCCGAGAAATATGGCTTCGGCCGCGAGGAAATGGACGCCTATGCGCTGCAAAGCCATCAACGCGCTGCAACGGCCATTCAATCAGATGCTTTCGCCGGAGAAATCATTCCGGTCATGACGCCAAAGGGGCCATTCTTCCAGGACGAAGGTGTCCGGTTCGATGCCTCGTTGGAGTCCATGGCGAGCCTCACCCCCGTCCAGGAAGGCGGCTCCATCACCGCCGGAAATGCCAGTCAGATGACTGACGGTGCCTCGGGCGCCTTAATCGCGAGCGAGAGCGCNGTGAAGCAATATGGGCTGACCCCGTTGGCTCGCATCCACAANTTGACCGTGACGGCGGGTAATCCGGTGATCATGCTGGAGGAGCCCATTCCCGCGACCCGCAGAGCGCTGGAACGGGCTAATATGAAATTGGGCGACATCGANCTTTTTGAGGTGAACGAGGCTTTCGCCTCCATTCCNTTGGCTTGGCTGAAAGCGCTCGACGCCGATCCCGCCAAACTCAACGTCAATGGCGGNGCAATCGCGCTTGGCCATCCTCTCGGCGCTTCCGGCACCAAGCTGATGGCTACGCTGGTGCATGCGCTCCGGGCACGCGGACTTCGTTGGGGTCTACAAACCATGTGCGAAGGCGGCGGAACAGCAAATGTCACCATAGTGGAGGTGCTTTGACATGGGGCTGACAACACGCTTCACTGAATTATTCAATATTCGTTATCCGATAGTTCAGGGCGGCATGATGTGGGTGGGCCGCGCCGAGCTTGCGAGCGCTGTTTCCAATGCGGGCGGACTCGGCATCCTAACAGCGCTGACTCAGCCGACGCCGGATGATCTGCGGCGGGAGATCGATCGTTGCCGGACGATGACGGACCAGCCCTTCGGCGTAAACTTGACAATTCTGCCAAGTGTGAACCCGCCGCCTTATGCAGAATATAGACAGGCCATCATCGACAGCGGCATCACGATTGTGGAAACGGCCGGACATAAGCCCCAGGAACATGTTGAGCATTTCAAGGCTCATGGCATAAAGGTGATCCATAAGTGCACCGCGGTCCGACATGCCCTTTCGGCGGAGCGGATGGGCGTCGATGCCATATCTATCGATGGCTTTGAATGCGCCGGTCATCCCGGCGAGGATGACATTCCGGGCCTCATCCTGATTCCAGCGGCGGCGGACAAGGTCAGGATACCGATGATCGCGAGCGGCGGTTTCGGCGATGGCCGAGGGCTGGTCGCGGCGCTCGCGCTGGGTGCGGACGGGATCAACATGGGCACCCGCTTCTGCGCCACCGTGGAAGCGCCGATCCACCAGAAGATCAAGCAATTCATCGTCGATAATGATGAGCGCGCCACGAACCTGATATTCCGCCGGTTTCACAATACCGGGCGGGTCGCGAAGAACGCGGTTTCTGATCAGGTCATCGAGATCTCGGCGAAGCCAGATGCCGTGTTTGAAGACATCCGCNCTCTGGTTTCNGGCGCGAAAGGGCGCCTTGCACTGGAAACCGGTGATGTGGAGGCTGGACTTGTGTGGGCAGGCCAAGTGCAAGGTCTGATCCGCGATATTCCTACTTGCAAGGACCTTATCGAACGCATGGTCGATGAAGCCAAAAAACTAATTTCAACACGCCTCGCGAACATACTGCCATCAAAAGTCGTAGAGGCGGCATGAAATTCGAAAGCGATCCGAGAGCGCACGCCTGACAGAGAATCTAGACGGTCCCCTCGCTAGGGACGGCGTGACATCGATGATGACCA
>JGI24739J22299_10001036_pt1 | contig 10303 bp, 4 predicted proteins | sample KBSCornC5_FD_22299 | JGI IMG/M metagenome (IMG submission 22299)
CAACGTTGCGGCTGCGAGCCTTCACCCGCCAGTTCACGACACTGCCGGATTGCTACTACCAGTATCTGGCCGGGGAGATCACCCGACAGGCGCTGGCTGATCGCTATCCGGAGGAATGGAAGGCCGCGGAAGCCGAAACCGCCATGCTCGAACTGGGGACCGAAGATGCCCAGCAGACACTGGATCCCCGCCTCGACCGCATCAGGAAAGAGGCCGATGGTGACACGATCGTCATAGGCGGGCCTCCCTGTCAGGCATATTCACTGGTCGGCCGGGCGCGGAACCGGGGNATCAAGGACTACGATCCGGCGGCCGACCATCGCCATTTTCTCTATCGCGAATACATCCGCATTCTTGGGCGCCTTCAGCCGATCGCCTTCGTCATGGAAAACGTGAAAGGCATGCTGTCGTCCAAGGTGGCCGGAGAAAGCATATTCGAACGGGTGTTGAATGACCTGAGAGCGGCAGGCGGCGCTCCAGACAGCTATACCCTGCTTCCTCTCGTCGAGGGCGCCAAGGGTCGACATGCCGGCCGCGTGATCCGGAGCGAGGATTTCGGCATTCCACAGTGCAGGCATCGCGTAATCCTGCTTGGCATCCGGAGCGATGTCCTCGCCAACATTTCGAGCTCCACTTTCAGCAAAACGCTGGAACCGGCCAACCGCACCACGGTTGCCAGCGTTCTTGCGGGCATGCCCGCGTTACGCAGCGGACTGAGCCGAACCACCGACACGCCGGAGAACTGGCGGGCCGCAGCCATCACCGCATTCCGCACTGCCGCGTCGGCATGCCGGAACGACGGCACCTGGCTCAACGACGTTGCCAAGGCACTCTCCGAGCACGCCCGTCAGCTCGAAGCTGCCGAAGACATGCCTCCGCGATCCAGTCGTCAGGTGACGCCGGTCGAGGACAACAGGCTGGGGGCCTGGCTCGCCGATGAGCGACTGACGAAGCTCGCCAACCACGAAAGCCGCGGACATATGGAGAGCGATCTGGCGCGCTACGCATTTGCAGCAGCCTTCGCCGAAAAATTCGAACGGTCGCCGAAGGCCGACGAATTTCCTACCGCCCTTGCTCCCGATCACAGCAACTGGGAAAGTGGCAAGTTTGCCGATCGTTTTCGCGTCCAGCACTGGAACGCGCCCTCCACGACAGTGACCAGCCATATCTCCAAGGATGGTCATTACTTCATCCATCCGGATCCAGCGCAATGCCGCAGCCTGACTGTCAGGGAAGCTGCCCGGCTGCAGACATTTCCGGACAACTACTTCTTCGAGGGCAACCGAACACAGCAATATGTGCAGGTCGGCAATGCGGTGCCGCCACTGCTTGCCCGACAGATTGCGGAACTGCTGGCAGGCATATTGAACGGCTGACGAAACAAACCAACCGTCAGTAGAAGGCCTCCAGTCGGTTCACTATCTCAAGAGCCGCCCGCGACTGACTTTCCGACGGAACCTTGCCCGGGATCTGCGCGCATATGCCCAGTATCGATTGCTCCTTCGGATTGAGCTTGCCGATCGACTTGCCGAAGGCGAGAACGTTCGACCAGTATTCTCCACCCTGCACGACGACCTCGGCCTGGGCATTGATGTTGTCAATTTCGGCACGTTCGCGCCGCTGGTCCCTCTTGAAATCACGGGCAGTCGACGGGTCGATCAGCGTCTCATGGAACTCTCTCTCATATGCCAGCGAGCGGCCAGAAAGCTGGGACCAGCAGGCCTGTTGCTTGGCCCATTCGCTCATGTTGCGAATGCCCGTCGGAGGGTTGGTGATCACGTCGTTCGCCGCCTCCGCAGCGACCAGACAGGCTCTTTCGAGGGTCACCGGAACCCGCTGCATTCGCCAGACGTGATCAAGATCGATGGTGCGCTTTCTGACTTCTGCATCGTGAACCACCTTGGCAAAAGCATAGGTAACGATGTTCGCGCGGTAGCCGCCTGCGTACCAGGACTGGCCAGGTACGATGCGCTCGAGGTTCCTGAAGATGATCGCCTTGGCAACGAGGCGCTTGTACCAGACCTCGTCAAACCGGTCTGCCCCTGCCTTGCTGTCGCTCCATTCCTCGCCGATCACCTTGGCCAGTTCGCCGAAATTCTTCTGTGCGCCCCGACTCACGATATGGGGCTTGCAACGCCAGGAGTTCTCGAACTTCGCCAGATCCGTCTTCGTGAAGAACTGGGTGCGTGGAAACTCGGCGTCAAAGCGCTTGCGCTCCGCAGGCGAACGCTTGGCCCGCTCATCTGCGAACTGGCCGCGAGCCCTCTCGTAGAACCACTTGGACTCGCGATAATGAACATCGCCAGCCGGAGCGAGGACACGCCGGGAGAATTCCTGCATGTGCACATGAAAGGGATGGTTCGCGAAGAAGTCCGCCGCATTCACCTTGTTCTGGCTGTTCGCAAACTCGGATATCCGGGGCACGATCTCCTCGGTCCGTTCGTTCGGCACGATGGTAAGCTTCATCTGGACGAACACGTCCTTGAGCTGATCGAGCTTTCTTGCCGCGTGGATCGACGCCGTGGTCTGTCCCCCGTTCACGATCTGCAGATTGTCGGCCGACATGAGAAACAGGCCTTCACCCATGTCGGATATCTCGACAGCGTCCGCCGTGGCTGTCAGACCGTTGTTGTAGGAGAAGAACATTTCCGGCTGATCGCGAATGGTATCGCGGATTCCGCGATTCACCTTGTTGCGGGCCTGCAGGAAGCTTCGAACGTTGGCTTCGAGCAGGCGGGCGCCCCACTTGTCGTAAATGGCCGCGAGTTGCGTGCCAGGGATCACGGCGATGTAGCTTTCGAAAGGCGCACCGTCGAAGGAGGTCTTCAGGACAGGGATCGCGCCGTCATAGTCAGCGGCGAAATCGATAACCAGGTCTTCACGGGTCTGCCCCGAGGAAACGAACCGCTGGATCCGCGAAAGATCCCACACATTCGAGGTGACAGGAATTCCGCCGATCTCCCCGATCGGCTGAGCGTCCGTCCTTGCCTTGTTGACCCGATTTGTCACGACAAGCAGCTTGATCTTGCCGATCTTCTTCCAGGAACGAGCGATCAGATCGGCCAGAACGAACCCCTTGCTGGTTTCCTCGAGCCCTTCGCGAAAGGATTGCCTCACGGCGGCGACGATGAAGTTGGCAAGGCGCTTCAGGAGATTGTTGATCTCGTCCTTGGCTATCGACTTCGGCTCGTCGGAAAGGACGAAATCGCAGACGACCATTGTCAGCACGCCTTCCTCGTCGTCCTGATCCCAGCCATAGGCATCGACATGAAGCGGCTTCGTTCCGTCCTTTCCATCAAAATAGCAGAGACCAAGTGACGAGACCTCGCCAGCCTCGTCGAGAATATCCCCGATCTTCTCGAGAAATGCCTCCGCCGTGATCAGCCCCATCGCATCCGCGTCACCCTGGACGTCGGCGATGAGTTCCCTGTGGAAGTCGCCAAGTTCCTCCATGCGATTCAATCCCCCCTGATAACGGCGTCGATCAAGCCAGCCTCGACGGCGAAGGGCTGGCATGCATCGAGCGCAATTGTGTAGCGGACGGAACCTACACCTGAAGGCAGCGGAACAGGAACTCGAGGAAAATGGTCCTCCACCTCGAAATCCTGCGTCCTTCCGACAATCCAGCTCCGCTCCGAATAATCATCGTCCGCATCGAAACCAGAGGCTTCGATCGCAGCTTCCCACATTTCGAGAGCTGCAAGATCTCCCTCCAGAAAGCGCGCTCCCGCCCGACGCACATGGTCGGTCAGCGTCATGCCGGACGATCCGGATGCGACGTCCACATCGCAGACTCGCAGGAACAGGCGTGCACCGTCGACGTCAGCCAACTGATCTTCGGAGGATATCTGCACATGCGGTCTTGCAGCGCCTCTTCTGGCCTTGACCTCGACAAGGCACTTGCCGATCTCGAAATCCTTGGCGGAACCTTCCGGTCCCTTCCATGCCTCGATCGCTGCACGGGGGCTACGGAGATCGCAGAGATGTGAGAGGAAATGCAGTTCACCGACCAGGCCACGCTGTTCCTCGACCGAAAGACGTGCTGAACGACCGCCGCGCAGAAGATGATGCCAGCGCAATGTCCTGCGAATCGACCGGGCCAGAGCATCCCTCGCCGTCAAAGCCGCTTCGCCTGCCTTAACCACATCCTGGCAGAGGGTCGCGAACAGCTCGCGCTGCTCGGGTTCCCGGAGAACAATGACAAGCGCCCGCGTGCCCGGAATGTCCCGGTACCGGAGGTCCAGGCTGCGCATCTTGGGCAGCGGCATGATTTCCTCGGCGCCCGCCGTCAGTCGAAGGATCAGGGCTGGTTCTCCACGCTCCGATACCCACCAGAAGAAATCCCATCGCCCGGCGGAATCTACACGGCGTGCGTCAACGCCGCCCGATACGAGGCCCTCCCAGGGATGCTCAATCTTCGTCATCGCGGTCATCCTCGTCCGTATCATCCTCGCCGAAGAGCTCACGCAGCTTGGTCGTGTTGAAGATATACTCCACCTTCTGATCTGGGCGGGAAGACTTGGGGAAGCTGATACTCCAGGCAACAACTGGTGCATCAGGAAGAGTTGCCAAGTCTTCTGAGTCTATATTCTCGCACTTGAGCAGGTTCTCACGCTTGATGTCGAGATGGAACAGCACAAGGAGCGGTCGTTCGCGCACAGCACGATAGATCCAGTCGGGATAGTTGACCGCTTCACCTTCGGCCTTCTTTTCGTCCCTGCGGTACTGGCTCTCAGCCAGCTGAGCGCTTTCCGGCGCGACCCCGGTTTTCTCGACGCCGCGCGAAGCAACCCTCGACCGCTTGCCGCTGATGGCCAGGACACCGCTTTTCAGTTCCGCCGGTCCGATCGATCGTTCGAGAGGCACGATGTCCCGGTCACCATACCTCTTGGGGGGCCGCTCTCCATTCTCGCGTCGGCTTGCCAGAAGTACGTCCCATTCGGCCAGTTCGTCTTCCGCTCGGGAAGCAACATATTGCCTGATAGGCCCTGTGTCCGACAGCACGGAATCCCGGCAATTGTCATATTCCCTCAGGAAATCGTCAATCAGCCGAACAGGCACCCTCCCGACCAGCTTGCCTCCCGAAACTGTCTCGTCCAGGCTTGAACCATGACCTGCTGCCGTCATGGCCTCCACAAAGCGGAGCGCCGCTTTCCTGTTCCGATCGATCGAGCCAAGGTCCGCAGACAATTTCGTCGTTTCGACGAAATTGTTCGATAGCCCGATCATGACATGCTTCTCGCCGGAGCCCATCTTGTTGCGTGCCGTCACCAAGAGGGCGCTCGGATGGCTCCGAACAGCCAGGCCGAACATTTCCGGAGTGGCCTTGGCGCGTTCCATCCGCTTCAGTTCCCCCTGAAGTTCCTCTGTTGCCTCGGCTATGTGCGAATACCAGTCTGCAGCTTCCTCCAGCATCCATATGCGACAGACATCCTCATAGTTCGAGCGGTAGCCGAACCAGCGGCCCATCTGCATGAGCGTGTCGTACATCATGGAATTGCGGAGGAAGTAGGATACCGTCAGCCCTTCGAGAGTCAGGCCGCGGGAAAGGGAAAAGCCCCCCACGGCAATCACCGTAAGACCGGTTTCTCCTGCATTGTCGTAGTCGAGTGCTCCTGGCGATGCACTGTTGACCGCAACCACCGATGCGGAAGCAAGAACGGGCAGGAGATTGGCCTGAATCTCGGGCCAGTTGGGAAAGGCCTCCGCATACTCCTCTTCCCAGCAATCCTTCAGAGCTGCAATTTCGGGATTGGACAGTGCGGCTTCGCCCTTGGCAGCATCGACCCTGACAGCACTCTCGATGCGTTCGAGAATCTCGTGCAACCGGTTGCGCAGCAGGTTCTGGACACCCGTGAACCGGGAAGCGTTCACTAGCATGGAGGCATGCTGGCTAGCCTGCCCACGCAGGTTGCGTATCGTCCGAGCAACGATGAATGTGCGTAGCGCGGTCACCATGCTGTCCGGCAGTTCATCGACCGGATGGTTGATCCTGTGCTTCAGCGGGAGGACATCCTCGTTGTCGGTGATATAGCGCAGATATTGCGGCGGCCCATCGTCAGGCATCCCGTCGATGAACACCTTGCGGGGGCCGAAATAGTTTGTCGGCGCATCAAGGCCGATGATGAAATGCCTCGGGAAAAGATCCTGCTTGCCAACCTCATCCTCCGAATCCGGATCGATGAATATGTTGGCAAACGGTGTGGCCGTATATCCAACATAGCAGCTGCGGTTGAACAGGCCGAGCAGTTCGCGGATCTGGCCATTGATCCTTGAAACCTCATCCTTGCCGTACTTGATGTTGATGGAAGCGTTGTCCGCCTCATCATCGATCAGCAGCATCGGTTGATCGACCATTTCCGATCCCCGGCTGACGCTGTGTTCCTTCAGCCAGTCGACCAGATTGCCCAGCGTGCGGGAATTCTTCTTGATGACGAGAACGACCGGCACGGCATAGGAGGAAATCTGGCTGGTATTGGTGGTTGCCGTCGCCTTGTTGAAATCCTTGATCGTGTTGGTGAGACTGACCGGCACCCGACGATCGTCGAAATTGCCAACTCCAATGGTTCGCGGTCTTGCCTTGCCCTTGCGCTGTTCGAGACGTCCCGTGTCGCGACCGATGAAGCCCTCATCAATCCGCGCCTGGGTCTGATTGCGCAGATTGTTGTGGATGCCCGCAATGACAACGATCAGGCGATAGCCAGCATCGGCTGCCTTGCAGATCAGCCCTGTATAGTTCGCAGTCTTGCCGCTCTGGACATGACCCACGACCATGCCCTTGCGCTCCCACGCCGAATTTTCTCCAGGATTGCCCATCCTGTCCAGAACCCGGTCGGTAACCTCGTCCATGGCGATGATGACATCGCGAGGCATGCGCTTCGAGCGGAGAAGCTGCTCGTAACGCTTCCAGTAATAGGGTGCGATCAGACCTTTCGCTCTCGCATCATGGAGCCAGGGCTTGAATTCCTGATCCTCGACGATCGCGCCAAGACCCATGCTGATGCCGACCCGTTCCTCGAGCTCACGCGCCAGCATCTCGGCATCTTCGTCCGACACTTCGGAGAATGTCGGGAGGATGCGCATGGTGGTGACCGCATCGCGGATGCTTTCGGGCGTGGGAGGCGTCTGATTGGCAACCAGCTGGGACACCATGGTGTCCAGCAGCACGAGAGTCTCAGTCATCGTCCGCAGGGTCCTTCATCATTTCATCAAGCAATTCTTCGGTCACGTTCCACGCGCTGCGGAAGGGTTCCAGCTGGCGCAGAACCGTCACGATCTGCTCCCGATCACAGCCCTGGTCGATCAGCCTTGGAACCATCGCCTCGAGGGTCTGGCGGATCGTGTCGGCATCCACCTCATCCGCGCGTATTTCCTCCGCGCTTCCGGCGAAATCTGCATGGAGCGCCTCGACCGGCAGCGAAGCACCGATCAGTGAAAGGCAGTTCGCAAAACCCTGGCGGAATTCTGCCGGCAGACTCTCGGAGAAACTCGCAAACGCCGGATGATCAGGGTCGGGCCGGAAAACGATGACCCCATCCTTCTGCATGCGCTGCCAGACAGGCATGCGATGCTCATCGACGAGGCGTTGTCCTCGACGCTGGTAGGTACGTTTCGAAGTCTGGGAAAATCGCTCCACGATATGACGCATGCGGTCCCTGACAGCTGGGGGCAATTGTGCGGAAGCCTTCTTGACGTCGATCTTCCACGAAGCATCCATGGTGTTGGGAATGTCCACGCGTATGCGGCACAGTTTTGTCAGCTCGGTCTGGCGAGCCAGTCCCAGCCAGCTGCCGGTTATGATCAACCTGCGGCCCCTGTAGATGTAGAAGCCCTGAGACCGAAGGTGCCCCTCCGGTCCTCCCAGCTCGTCCCATTCCTGTTTCGCCATTGCCTTGTGGTGAGGCAGAGTGAAGCACTGGAATGTTACCATTCCACCCGCGAGCTGAAGCCGGTCCTCGGGGTCTTCCTGATGCCCCGGATGCTTTCTCGCGAAAGGATCGATCGGCTGCAGACGTCTGCCGTTGAGCCATATCGAGACCGGCTTCGCCCCCTCTTCCATGAAACGATGGAAGACCAGGCGAAGGTGCCGTTCGGCCTGGGCGATTGCCCTGTTCATGTGATCGGCCCGTCGTGCGGAGTCGCGGGTGATCCCGCCCGACAATCGGTCGAGCTCCTGCCAGACAACCAGAGTGCCGCTTTCGCCCAGGCGATCCGACCATGGAACCACGGAAAGGTCACGATGGACGCTGATGGTCCATTGGTTTGTCCGGGCGACCTCATCCAGATCCCAGACAGCACACCAGGACTGACCATCACGCCGGGTGAGTACCGTCAAACGACGGCATTGGGAGAAACTGGCGCTCTTCAGCCCCAGCCCAAAGCGGCCAAGATCGTTCTCGTCACGATCATCAAGCGGATTTCTGCTGCCCGGCCGCATCGCCTCCACAAGCTGCGCCTCGGTCATGCCGAAACCATTGTCGAGTATTCCGATCGCAGGCATCTCGCTGGTCGTGTCGGAAAGGATGTCGATGCGACCGGCCCGTGCAGTGATCGAATTGTCGATGATGTCGGCTAGGGCAGTATCGAGCGAATAGCCGATATCCCTCATGCTCTCGATCAGGGCGGAGGCATGAGGTGTGGCATCGGCCTTCCTCGCTGCCGCAGCATCGGCGAGCTTCATGCCGCACTTTCCATCGATGATAACCCCCTCAAACCAGCCACTTATCCATGGCGATGATCCGTTACCGAATCACTGATGCCATGCACGTACGTCAGACCCGATCGCTGCAGGCTCGCTGATGCCGGCAGCAAGTATCAGTCGGCCTCGCAAGACGGCTTGGGATCTTCGCTCGGCCGATGCCCATTTTCAGAGCCATTTTGTCAGGAATCAGTCCTCCGGCCGGGTGAGCCAGAAGATGTGCAGGCCGCAGAATGCGGTCCAGCTTCGCCATGCGCGCAGCCAAAAGTGCCCCCTGAAGATGACTACCCCATGCGCCCCGTTTGCCCCTTTCATGACAGGCAGGAAACGAATTGAAAAGGGTTCCTCAACCGACAACCACGAATAAGTGCCCTATAGCCCATGGTTTCTACCCGTCCGGCTCGAATGTTTCGCAATCGCGTGTTCGTTGATGGGGGAGGGTAGCTCGACGTCCCAGCTCGTAGCAGGTGCCCGCGATTTCGTTTCGGCTGAGCATTGACTTCCACGGAACAGCGGGGAACACTTTGCGCCATGCCGAACGGCCCCTTCCTCCCCAGGGTTCACGTGCCGATCAAGCGGCCGGAAGATGTCATTCCACATCTTGGTTCTCCGACCCACTGGCAGCCAGGGCGGTCGGCCAAGTCGGTCGCGGATTCGTGGTTCGGCGCGAACGGCATACCGTCTTCGGTCGCCTCGGTGATATCGGGCGACCCGGTGCTGTCGGAGGCAACCCTTGTTGATGCCTTCCTTGAGCGATCGACCGATCTGGGGGATGGTGAACGAGCGACCCAGACTGATCTGATGGCGATCGTTCGCATCCGCGACCGGCTTGCTATCCTCGCCATCGAAGCCAAGGTCGATGAAACCTTCGGGCCAACAGTGAAGGAATGGCTGGAAAAGGGGGAAACCGAGCCTGCCGCACGTCGGCGCAGACTGACGAGCCTGTGCAGCCTGCTGGGCCTCGACTCCGGCAAGGTCGATCACATCCGCTACCAGCTGATCCACAGAACAGCGGCTGCCCTTCTCGAGGCGAAGCGATATTGCGCCACCGAGGCGGCCATGATCGTTCAGAGCTTCTGTCCCAAGCGCTCATGGTTCGAGGATTATCAGGCATTTGCCCGTGCGATGGATCTTGGTGAGGCAGGGTCCAACGCTCTTACCCGTTCGCGCGATTGCGACGGAATCACGCTACGGCTGGGCTGGGTTGCAGAAGAGGTCGTGGGGCCGTTCACAAGGCTGCGGACACCAAGAACCCTGCCCGCGCTGACCGAACTGGGACGTGTTCAGCTGTCGAAATCCTTTTTCATGCGGGAGATGCTTCATTCCGAGGTCGCGATGATCCACGGGTTGAACAATGCTCCCGACGATCCTGAGCTTGCCATCAAGGCGGGCAGCCGTCTGTGCGAGGAATTGCTCGAACCCCTGCAGGATCACTGGGGACGCCTAGCCATCAGATCCGCCTATCGATCCAGCGAGGTGAACGGCTTCTGCAACGCCATGCAGCGGCAGAAAAAGCCAGGCTACACCTGTGCTTCCAACGAGGCGAATTTCGCCAGCCATATCTGGGACCGGCTCGATGCCAATGGTCATATGGGCGCCACCGCC
>JGI24739J22299_10001048_pt1 | contig 10268 bp, 6 predicted proteins | sample KBSCornC5_FD_22299 | JGI IMG/M metagenome (IMG submission 22299)
GGTCCGGATGAGTTGCTCAACGACGCCACCGAATGGCTGCATTACGCCTACAACTCGCTGAAGCTGCTCGCCGAGCTGGTGGACGAGCGCGGCAGCATCGACGTCCACCGCCTGCCGATCATGCTGGAAGGCATTGCGGCGTTCGTCGACATGGGCACGCGCTGTGCGACGCAAGCGCATATGCGGATGCAGTGGCAGCAAGTGCGCGCTGCGACGGGACATCGATCGGCGGACGCGACTCCAACCGAGCCATAACCCACCAACCCCCTCTACCTGCCCCCTCTCCCCCCGGGGAGAGGGTCGGGGTGAGGGGCCGGGCGGAGCGCAACGCCGAGGCTCATACAGCACTTCAGCGATCTATGTTCGAGCGGCTCGGACTCTGGAAATGCCGATTTCAGAGCCACCCAGCAGTTGGTTTACGTGTGCGTTTTCACCGTCATTCCGGCGCAGGCCGGAATCCAGTAGCGACACGACTCAACGGTGCCGCGCCCCTTCCATCGCTTGTTCCCTGGACAAAACGAGCAAAGACGGACGCCTCGCCAAAACCGAGCACCTCGGTTACTGGATTCCGGCCTACGAGTTGGCGCTCCTAGGCGAACCGTGGATTATCCGCCACACCAATTACTACACCGATCCCGAGGCAACGACGGAGGCGCTGTTGAACGATGTCACCGAGTGGATGCAGTACGCGTATCACACCAATCCAATTGCTGGCCGAGTTACTTTACGAACGCGGCAGTCCTGACGAACGGAAGCTGCCGATCATGCTGGATGGCATTGCGACGCTGATCGAGATGGGAACGCGATGCGTAGTGCTTACGCATGAGAGGGTGCAGGTGGAGCAAGAGCGCAGTTGCGCAAGCGAAAGCCTATGATTTGCTGGTGTTGAGTTCTGGCAGCAAGCCCTCGGGTGATGGGCTCGCTGTGGCTGGGATCGATCCGGTTGTCGCAGCCGAGACCGCTACTAAAGTTCAAACCTGTTGAATTTAAGCAGCAGAACGAAAAGTCTGTCTCTATAGTCGCCCGGCGTGAATTCATAGCCCTTGAGTGCCTCCATGGCTTCTCGACCAACCCCCTGAGATGGGTGATATGAAGTCACTCTGATATCGTACGCGCCGCCCGAGCCGTCGATATGAAATGAAACTATCGCGCAGGCACGAGATTCAAAGCGGCCAAACATCTGCGACGGCACGCTGAATTTGCCCCGCTTCGCAATCAGAGCGTCCGCGTGCGATGGCATCGACTCATATCTGCCCTCCATTTCCACGCACGAGCCGGCATAAGCATTTGCACCAAGCACCATCAACGGCAGCAAGAGAAGGTATTTCATATGCACCTCTTAATTGCACATGTCATGTTCTACGAAGTACGAACATCTGCGGGCGAGCCCCCGATAGGCGCGATACGGGTTCTCAAATGACTTAACCGCACGCGTCTCTTCCTTCGTGTTGTACTTATCATCATCGGCGATCGTCTTGAATCCAAATGCGAGGTGCCCGACCTCCGTGTGGCCGATCTCGTGGAACAGCAAAACATCTAATGAAGCACTATTGGTACCATCGTCGGGCCGCAGATTATCTGCATGTGAATAGAGGAATGCTCCCACGCTCGGCGTGTACACAATCTCATTCCCATACGTGGTAAATGCCTCTTCCATCCAAACCGTTTGAACTAGATCGATTTTTTTACTTGTAGCCCCCATCTCGGAAACAAGAGGCCCACCAAAAGGGGACATGATTATTTTCACCAAGGCCTCCCTGGTTTCCTTGGGAAGTGCAGTTTTAGCTGACGTTCCGTTCTCAAGATTCTGAAAGTTGTAATGATTAAAGAATCTGGCGGCCAGGTACCCTGCCTGCCCTTTTGAGGTTACTTGACTGTATCCAGACGAATACACCTCGCAAGGAAATACTCCATCACATAGCGCCGTATTCCCATCCGGATCTGTATTGGAAATCGGATTTCCTTCCGCATACTGGTACCGACCGAAGGACATCACTCCTCCTGGCTTTATCTCCGCTGCGTCGGCGCTCAGGAAGCCGCCAATGGCCGGATCGTAGTAGCGCGCTTGCATATAGAGGATCCCAAGATCCGGATCGCTCACGTGGCCGGTGTAACCCGGACCACTAGAGGTGTTGCCGAGGGCCTGCGCGCCATACGGGCGATAGTCGAACCTCGTCGTGACGTTACCTGCCGCATCCGTTTCCGCCAAGGGCGTCCCTTGAGGATCGGTATAGATGTAGGTCAGGCTGCCCGCATGGACTGCTACGCAAGCAGATGTCCAGTAAATGATCGCGCCGAAGATTGCCCTCAACTCTAGCTTCATCGTCACCCCCTGTCTAACCATCCGACACAAGCGTCTTGGAATTGCATGAAGAACGCCCCGCGACCATGCATATACACAATGTTCCAGCCACCGCATTAGCCACATGCGTCGACATCCACCAAAATGTTCTATTGGCTCAAGAACGCATGTCACCCCGGGTCACTTCTTTATGTCTACGCCCTTCAAGTAATCGGGCGGCTGTTTATCTGCCACGCCACTTACGATGACGGAGTACGTTCTGAACCTGCTTAGGAACTCAGCTTTGAACTTATACTTCTTCACCGCACGAATGGCGGCTAGCCCAAACGCCATATTCCCCGACGATTCGGCAATCTTGACGTCCAATGGGTAGCCGCTTGAGTCGATGGAGAACTCCAGGCGAGCACATTCCTGTGTGCCATGAAGGGTTGGCATTTCGCCAACTACTGCATCGACGGGAGATTTGGAGACAATCATCGCTTCGGTCTTGCGCAGGAGGTCGCCGTGCGAAGCAGCGCCGCAATCCGGCCCTGGCGCAGCTGTAGACGCGCCCAGGAGAAAGAACATCAACGGCAGCATCGTCCTCACCTCACTTCTGAATGATCGGATTGGGAATATCGTACCCGTTTGACGATTCCCGCAAGGGAATGCCATAGAACGATCGGTAGGGATTTTCCACCTTGCGTATATCCTCGAACTCATTGAGCTGCGAGGATATCGGCGAGGACATATTGAAGGCGGTACGACCGTAAGGCGTGTGCCCGATCTCATGCATTAGAACGACATCCAATGTCTGGTCTTTGACCTCACGATAGAGTCCCGCATGATTCATGAGCGTGGCCTTGTAGTCCGACAGGCGCAGCGTATACAGGACGAGCCCGGTTCCCGCGTCGAATCTGAAGGTTGGCGCCATTCCATTCGGAATGAGGCCAAGCCCGATTTTCCCGTCATGCGCCAGCACTTCCTTCGCCACCTGCTGCCCATATGGTGAACTCAAGATGTAGTAAAGCGCAGTCAACGTGGGCGCCGGAAAATTGTTGTCGAGCGTCGCCTGACCTGCCATGTCTACCGAGTAGTGAGCAAAGACCTTGTAGATCAGCATATTCACAGGGTCCCTACCGGTTCCACCCGAATTCACGCTGCAGGGCACCGGCATATTACAGATATCCATTTGCTGCGCCCCTTTCGGTTCGGCACCAAATGGGTCGACCAGTCGTATGGGATTGCCCTTTACATAGAGATAGTCGCTCAGCGAGAAGGTATCTCCTGGCGAGAGCTTGATGGGGTCTACGCTCAAAAACAGGCCGAGGGTCGGGTCGTAGTATCTGGCTTGCATATAGATCATGCCGATGTCTTGATCGTTGACATGACCGGTGAAGCCAGGCCCATCACTCGTGCTACCGAGAGCCAACGCTCCATAGGGCTTGTAATCAAATGTCCTCAGCGTCGCACCAGTCGGATCCACCTCCATCAAAGGCGTCCCTTGGGGGTCTGTGTATATGTAGGTCACGGTGCCCGCGCTAGCCATTGCGCACACCAATACCCAAAGACTAAGCGAGGCGAGGAGAATCCTTACCGTCTGCGTACCGCTCCCTCGCCGCACCCCAGGCTCCGAATCACCCGTAGCAGAGCGATCAGATGTTCTAGACCTTCGCGAAATTCCACACATCGTTTTCATTTCGTGTGAGCTCAGTTGGAATTGAGCACAATGCCCAACCCCCCACTCCACGCCGAACACCCCGACGCATTGCAAGCCCTCACCTGCACCGTCACCGTTCCATTGACCCCGATATCCGTCGCACTCGCCTGCGTCGCCGTGCCGGTGTACGGCATGGTCACCGTGCTGTCGGGTAGCGTCTGCTGCATGTTGTAGCTGGTCGCGCCGCTCACCGCGGTCCACGCGACGGTGTACGAACCCTTGGTCGAATTCACCGTGACGGTATGCAGCCCCGTCGGTACTGCCGGGATCAGCGCGACGCTGACATTGGATACGCCGCTCCACGGCCCGCAACCTCCCGCATTGCACGCCTGCGCCATGTAGCCGTAGGTGCCGTTGCCCCTTCCGGACGCACCCCAACTGGTGGAGCTGTTGGCTTGCACCAGCGTCCAGCCGCCGCCGTTCAACTGTTCCTCCAGGTTGTAGGAGGTCGCTCCGCTGACCGCCGACCAACTCACCGTGTAGCTCCCGGAACTGTTGCTCGCGGGCACGCTGAGGGTTGGAGCGCTGCCTGGCGGAATCGTCACGGTGACCAGGGAGCTGTTATTGACTGCGCCGTTCCAGCCACTCGCGTTGTAGGCGGCGACGAAGAACTGATAGCCGCCGGAGGTAGTCGCCGTCACGGTGACGCTCGTGGCGGAAACGCTGGCCACCAGCGTCCAGCCGGCATTGTTGATGTTCTGGTAGAGGTCATAACGGGTCGCCGTCGGGCTGGCATTCCAGCTGACCGGAATGGGACCGTTGCTGGTCGCCGGCACGGTGATCCCCGTCGGCGTGGGTGGCGGCAGCAGCACCGTGGTCGTGCCCGTGCTGCTCCAGCCTGCGCAGCCACCCACATTGCAGGCCTGCACCCGATAGTTGTAGTTGCCATTGCTGCGGCCACTCGTCGGCCAGCTGGTGTTGCCATTGGCTTGCACCTGGGCCCAGGTACTTCCGCCGTCGACGCTCTCCTGCAAGGTATAGCTGGTGGCCGTACTCACCGCGGTCCAGCTGATGGTGAAGCTGCCGTTGGTGCTGTTGGCTGGTGCCGTGAGAGTCGGCGCCCCTGTCGGCGGGTGCGTCACCACCAGCGCATTGCCGCCCGCCTGCCATGGACTGCAGTTGTAGGCATTGCAGGCTTCCACCCGATACGTGTAGCTGCCATTGGCCAGGCCGCTGAGCGGCGCGCTGAGTGCCGCACCGTCATACACCTGCGTCCAGTTGGTGCCGCCATCGCTGCTCTGCTGCAAGGTGTAGTGCGTCACCTGTGCGACCGAGGCCCAGCTCACTGTCGCCGTGCCATCCGCGCTTGCGGCCGGCACGGTGACGCTGGCCGGCGCCGGCGGGACCACGCCGTACGTGGTGTCCACGGTCACGGCCGACGAGGTCGCCCAGCCGCGTGTGCCATAGGCGTTGCTGGCCTGGACCTGATAGGTATAGCTGCCGCTGCTGGTTCCCGGACGGCTGATCGAGGTGGCCGTAGTACCCGACGCGATGGTGGTCCATGCGCCGTTATTCACCGCCTCCTGCACGTCATAGCTCGTCGCCGAAACAGTGGCGCTCCAGCTCACCGAGTAATTGCCGTTGGTGGTGCCGGTAGGCACCGTGATGACCGGCTGCACCGGCGTGACGCCCAAGGCGGAGGAGACGGTCCAGGTGGTGCAGCCGGCCGAAGCACAGGCCTGCACTTCATACGTGTAGCTGCCGCCACTCTTGTTGATCAACGCAAGGCTGTTGGTGGTCAGCGTACCGCCGCCGGCCTGGGCCCAGGTCACGCCGCCATCGGTGCTCTCATTGAGGTTGTAACCGGTGGCGTCCGCCACGGCGGTCCAGCTCACCGTGTAGTTGCCATTGTTGGGGTTGGCGCTGAAGCTGATGCTGGCCGGCGCGGACAGCTGCAGCGATTCGTTGCGTGCGATCAGCTTCTTGCCCAGGTAGATGTAGTTGGTGGCCTTGGATGCGCTGGCGTCGAACGCGTACACCAGCTGGCTGGCCTGGGTATAGAAGTAGTACGTCGCGCCGGCGCCGCTGGAAGGCGCCTTCATCACGCGGCGGCCCGAGGCATCGTAGGCGTAGCTGTCGTAACCCTGCGCGCTGGTCAGCTGGTTCTTCTGGTCGAAGTTCAGCGTGGTGCCATTGCGGTTGTTGACGTTGCCGCGGCTGTCGTAGCCGAGCGTGACGACATTGCTGGCACCCTGGGTGATGCTGGCCAGGCGATTGGTCGCGTCGTAGTTGTAAGTGAAGGCCTGGCCGCCGCTGACTCGGCTGCGGATGTTGTTGAGCGGGTCGTAGCTGTAGGTTTCCGTACCCCACAGATTGTTGGCCTGCGCCTGCGTCAGGCGGTTGAGCGTGTCATAACCGAAGCTCTTGGTGCGCGTGCCGCTGGTCAGATCGGTAATGGTGGAGATGTTGCCGTTCTTGTCGTAGGCGTAATCCTCGCTGAGCTTCAGCGTGCCGCCATTGCCGTAGGTGAAGTTGCTGAGCAGCTGCCGGACATTCTTCTGCGCCGCGTACGAGTCGCCGCTGCCATAGGTAAAGGACGCGAGATCCCCATCGGGGTAGTAGGCAACGCCCGTGGCATAGCTGCCGACCTGCGTCGCGCGCCCGAGTGCATCCGGCGCGTAGCCCACCGCCTCGCCATTCGGATACTGGATCGTGCTCACCGAGCCATAGGCGTCATGGGCATAACCCATGCGCCACTGACTCTGGCCGCTGACCTGCAGCGATTCGCCGGTGAGCTGGCCAAGCTTGTTGCGGTACGCCGTCCAGTAAGTCAGCCCAGAAGTGGCCGTGGCGACGTTGCCGAGCGCGTCGTAGGCATAAGTGGTGCTCTGCGTGCCGGACGGCGGAGCCAAAGTCAGCACGCGATTCATCGCGTCATAGGTACGCCCGGTCTGCGTCGCCGCGGGCACTTGTTCCTGCCCGCAACCGGTGCCGGTGATCGACATCCCCGACGCCGTCCACGCCACGTTGTTGGCCGCATCGTAGGCTGTCACCTCGCTGCCGCTCTCCGGTTCGGTAGTGCGGCACAAGCGGTGGTAACTGTCGTAGGTCAGCGTCTTGGATACGTTGTCGCTCTCGGTGCCGTAATTGCCCGACTGGGTGATCGTGAGCGGATTGCCATAGAGATCGCGCGCCACGGCCTGGCTGATGCCCTCCGGCGCCTGCACCTGGGTGACCGCGTCATAACCGGGCTGGTCGAACACCTGGTAGCTGGTCGTGGTGACGTAGCCCTTCGGGTCGGTGACCTGCTTGCGCGCGCCGGACAGATACGCCGTCGCGGTGGTCAGCGTGCCCAGTTCGGAAGGCTGCTGGGTCTGCGTGAGCCGTCCCAGGGCATCGTAGACACTGGAAACGCCGCTGCCGATCGAACCGAGATCCGGTGCGCCGCTCACCGGATAGGACGCGAACGTCTTCTGTCCCTTCCAGTCGTAATCGGTGCGCGTGCTGATGTCGGAGTTTGCGGTGCCGCTGATGGAGGCATCGCTCAGGATCGGGTGCAGCATCACGTCGAAATACGTCGTGGTGACGGCATTGCCCTTGGTAGTGATACGGCGCCAATGGCCGCCGCCGATGCCGCGTTCGGCGCCAGTCACATAGGCATAGCTGAAGCTCTTCGGGTACCAGGCCACCTCGTCGCCGGTGGGATAGGTGATTCCCGTGATGCGCCCGATGCTGTCGTAGCTGTAGCTGGTGGTGCTTCCGGCCTGGTCGGTGATTGAAGATATCTGACCGAAGTCATCCACCGCGAGACTTTGCGAGGTGTTGTCGGGATAGCCAATGGTCTGCGGGATGCCACGCTTGTAATTGCTCAGCGTGGTGGTGTGGCTATTGGGATCGGTGAAGCTGGCGAGTTGGCCCTGGCCGTCGAACGCATAGCTCATCAGCGTCTGCCCGAATCTCGAGCGCGACTGCAAGGTGACATTGCTCAGGTCGTAGGTGTTGATGCTTTCGGTTTCGCCGGTCGTGAGGTTGTCGGTCTCCTGCGGAAGACCCAGCACCCAATGCGGCAGGTCGTTGAGGTAGCTGGTCTGCTCCTCGATCGCCGCCTGGCCGGCAATGCTGTTGTAGCGCTTGGTCTTGGTGACCTGCGCGTACGCGTTGAAAGCCTCCGCCAGCCAGACATAGGTATCGCCATCCTGCTGCAGCGTCTGCTGGCTGACCGGAATCAGTTCGCCAAGCTGCGCATCGTTGACCACGACCTGCGTGGACGAGCCGAGCATCGCCGGCCACGGCCCGCCCGTGGGGTTGGCATAGGCCGTGACGGCCGAGCGCAACAGCGTTCCGCCGACGGCGCCGGTGTAGTAGTCGGTCTGCTGCAGCAGGCTTTCGGTAGCGTCGTAGCGGTTGCTGAAGGTGTACCGCGTGCCGTTGCCCGAAGGGTCGACCACGTCCGTGGTGACGGTTGACGTACAGCCCGCCGAGCAGTCCTTGTTCCAGCTCTCGTTCGGCGCCGAATAGCTGTAGTTCCAGGTCTGGTTCGCCATGCCGGCGCCGGAGAACATCTTCTGCTGGATGGCCGATTCGGCATACACGCGTGGACGCCGGCCCGGCGTAGTGCCGTTGCAGACCTCCGGCACGTACGAGCGCCCCCTGACGATGGTCTTGATGGAGAACGTGCCCACCAGGCCGGACGGATGCGTCAGCGTCGCCGACCCGCTCAATCCGCTGTTGGGATAGAGGGTGTAGGAGCACGTATCCGCGCCGCCATAGTCGATGACCATGTCCGGCTCCGCCGCCGGCAACCCGCCCATGTTGAACGACCACGAGCTTCCGTCGGGCAGTTGCACGCCGGTCAGGCGCGGGATGGTGGGATCGCTGCTGTAGCTGTAGTTCCAGGTGCGGGGCGCGCCACTGGACGGCTGCAAGGTGATCGAGCTGATACGGAACGAGGTATAGGTGGTCGCCGGCGAGGCCGGGCCCGGATCGCTGGCCGGTGCCTGCCACTGCACGTAATTGAGCGTGACCTGGCGGCCGTCGTCGGCCTGGATCGAGGTCAGGTTGCCGTTGCTGTCATAGCTGTAGTTGACCGTATTGCCGAAGCGGTCCTGCACCTTCGACACCATCAGCATCAGCGTACGGCGCTTCAAGGCGCCGCCAGGCTGGCCGAGCACCATGTCCGTGCTCTTGTAGATCAGCCAGTCCATCCAGTACCTGGTGCCGTCCGGGGCTACCGCCAGATAGCCTTCGCCCGGCTGCCCGTTGGCGGTCTGCGCGAGGCAGCCGATCGACCAATGCTGCCTGGTCACGATCGGGAACGACATCGCACCGCCACCCGGCGCCGTCATCTGGGGCGCCAGCGTGTTCGACGCATCGCGCCACAGAAGATCCTGCTTGCCGCCGCCGGGAATCACCAGCTGGTAGCCGTGCCACCAGTCCTCGGGGTTGTAGGTCACCACCGAGCCGGGAACCGACACGTACATGGTCGGACCAGCCGCCAGCTCGCTGCAGCGCTGGGTACCGTAGAAATCGTCGATATCGAACCAGGTGTAGCTCGTCACGCCATTGACGACGTTCTTGGTCGGCGCGGACAGCGTTTCGATGTGCGGGATTTCCAGCGCCCAATCCACGAAGGCGTTGGCGTGGTAATCGTGGAAGGCGGCATTGACGCCGACATTGGGAATGCCGAACGACCTGACGATGTCGATCGACGGACCGGTGCCGCTGGTGCTGACGTCCTTCTCTTCGAACGACAACGCTCCGTTGTACAGGCCGATCTGCTCGCCGAACGGATTCTCGCCCAGCGGCTGAATGTCTTCGCTAACCCGGATGCGTTTCTTGTATTCGTTCTCGGGCGTCACGTTGGCCGCCTGCGACCAAGCGTGGGAGGCCACCAGCAATGCGATCCACACGAACACCCACTGGCCTACCCAGCGCCTGCTTCCGAGCTTCATCCGCTTCCCCTGTAACGTACGCACGACGGGCGCCGGCCCCCCAAAGCCCGGGGATGCGGGTACCGCCCGCACAGGACCGCCAACCCACGAGCTTGCGCGTGCGACCGATCACCAACCCCGTTTCCCCTTGCCCATGCGTTGCGCATGGGTGACGCAGACGCTAGCGACTGGAACAGGTCCGCGCAACGCGCAAGTTATTGCCTGTCAAGAAATTTCTTGCGAAGGCCGCCGAGGATCGCCAGTCAGCGATGCGGCGCCCCCAGCCGCATCGCTGGACAAGCCCCCATGACTCCCCGCAGCATCCCGCCGATCCAGGGGAGCATCACCGCATGAGCGCCAACACCTCGCAACTCGAACGCCTCACCTTCTTCTCCGA
>JGI24739J22299_10001049_pt1 | contig 10266 bp, 11 predicted proteins | sample KBSCornC5_FD_22299 | JGI IMG/M metagenome (IMG submission 22299)
GCCGTGGCCAGCGCCTGTTCGCAGGCTTCCTGCATCGCCCAGGCATGGTCGTCGTCCGGCAGCGGCGGCGGGTTGGCGGCGAAGGCGGTGTTCGGTTCCAGTGTCAGCTGGTAATGCGAGATGTGCGTGGGCGCCAGGGCAACGGCGCGCGCCACGTCGGCGAGCGCGCCGTCCAGCGTCTGCTCGGGCAGGGCGTACATCAGGTCGAGGTTGATGTTTGCGTAGCCGGCATCCTGCGCGGACTTCACCGCGGCCGCGGCCTCGGCGGCGGAATGGATGCGGCCCAGGCGGCGCAGCTTGTCGTCGTCGAAGCTCTGGATGCCGAACGACAGGCGGTTCACCCCGGCGGTGAGATAGCCGTCGAAGCGGCCGTGCTCCACCGTGCCGGGATTGGTCTCCAGCGTGATCTCCGCCTCGCCGGCCAGCGGCAGCCGCTCGCGCACGCCGTCGAGGAAGCGCGCGATCAGTTCCGGCGCGAACAGGCTGGGCGTGCCGCCGCCGAAGAAGATGCTGCGGACCGGACGGCCTTCCAGCGCGGCGGCGAAATCGCTGCGATCCGCATCGAGATCGGCCAGCAGCAGTTCCACGTAGCGCTCGTACGGCGGCGGCTCGCCGCGCAGGCCGTGCGAGTTGAAGTCGCAGTACGGGCACTTTTTCACGCACCACGGCATGTGCACGTACAGCGACAGCGGCGGTGCGGNCAGCGGCATGCTCAGNTCCGGTCGCGCTGCCAGCCGGCCAGGCGGGCATGCAGCACGGCGAGCGCCTGGCCGCGGTGGCTGAGGCGGTTCTTGGTGGCCGGATCGAGCTCCGCCGCGCTTTGCGCCAGGCCGTCCGGCAGGAACAGCGGGTCGTAGCCGAAGCCGCCCGGGCCGCGCGGCGCGTCGAGCACGCGGCCGTGCCAGCGGCCTTCGGCGATCAGCGGNGCGGGATCGTCCGCATGGCGCACCAGCGCCAGCACGCAGATGAAGAAGGCGCCGCGNCGTGCCTCCGGCACGCNTTCCATTTCGCGCAGCAGCTTGGCGTTGTTCGCCGCCGAGTCGCCATGCCCGCCGCTGTAGCGCGCCGAGTACAGGCCCGGCGCGCCGCGCAGGTGGTCCACGCAGATGCCGGAGTCGTCGGCCAGCGCGGGCAGGCCGGTGACGGCCGCGGCATGGCGCGCTTTCAGCAGGGCGTTTTCGATGAAGGTAAGGCCGGTCTCGTCCGCGTCGGCCACGCCCAGGCTGGCCTGCGCGACCACNGCCAGGCCGACATCGGCGAACAGCTGGTTGAACTCGGCGAGCTTGCCGGGGTTGCTGCTGGCGAGAACGATGCGATCCATGCTCAGCCCTGCGCCAGCGCGGCGCGCTGCGCGGCNACCAGCTCGCCGATGCCCTGCTCGGCGAGCCTCAGCAGGCTGTCCATTTCGTCGCGGCGGAAGGCGTGGCCCTCGGCGGTGCCCTGCACCTCGATGAAGCCGCCGCCGTCNTTCATCACCACGTTCATGTCGGTATCGCAGCTGGAGTCTTCGGCGTAATCCAGGTCCAGCACCGGCATGCCCTGGTAGATGCCGACCGAGACCGCGGCGATCGCGCCGAATACCGGGTTGCGGCGCAGGTTCTCGCGCTTCATCAGCACGTTGACCGCATCGACCAGGGCCACGTAGGCGCCGGTGATGGCGGCGGTGCGGGTGCCGCCGTCGGCCTGGATCACGTCGCAGTCCAGGGTGATCACGCGCTCGCCCAGGGCCTGGCGGTCCACGCAGGCGCGCAGGCTGCGGCCGATCAGGCGCTGGATTTCCTGGGTGCGCCCGCCCTGGCCGCCNCGGGCGGCTTCGCGCTGGGTGCGGCTGGAGGTGGCNCGNGGCAGCATGCCGTANTCGGCGGTGACCCAGCCCTCGCCCTTGCCGCGCAGCCACGGCGGCACGCGGTCCTCGACGCTGGCGGTGCACAGCACNCGGGTGTCGCCGAAGCTGACCAGCACGGAGCCTTCCGCGTGGCGGGTGTAGTGGCGTTCGATGGTGACGGGGCGCAGCTGGTCGCTGGCGCGGCCGCTCGGGCGGCTGACGGCATTCATGGGGTGCGGTGGCCTGATTGGGCAAGGCAGGGCGGGAGAGTTTACCATTGCGCCCTTTCCGGCCGCCCGCGGCTGCTGATAAGGCCTCTTCCATGATCCGCAGCATGACCGCCTACGCCTTCGCCGAGACCACCGGTCCGGTCGGTGCCCTCAGCTGCGAGCTGCGCACGGTCAACCACCGTTACCTGGAATTGAGCCCGCGCCTGCCGGACGACCTGCGCGCTTTCGAGAGCGCCCTGCGCGAGCGCATCGCGGCGCGCCTGTCGCGCGGCAAGGTGGACCTGACCGTGCGCCTGCGCGGCGAGGCCCGTGGCGACGCGCTGCAGGTCAACCATGCCGTGCTGGGCAAGCTGTCGGAACTGTCGATGGACCTGGAGGCGCGTTTCCCGCGCCTGCAGATCGAGTTCACCGAGCTGCTGCGCTTCCCGGGCGTGCTGCAGCAGGCCGAGGTGGACCAGGACCAGCTGCAGGACGCGCTGTTCGGCGTATTGGACGACGCGCTGGCCGCGCTGACCGCCACCCGCGAACGCGAGGGCGCCAAGCTGGGCGCGATCCTGGGCGAGCGGCTGGACGGCATCGAGCGCATCGTCGGCGAGGTGCGTACCTGGATGCCGCAGATCCGCGAAGGCCTGCGCGCGCGCCTGGAGCAGCGGCTGGCCGACCTCAAGCAGCCGGCCGACCCCGGCCGCCTGGAACAGGAACTGGTGCTGCAGCTCACCCGCGTCGACGTCGACGAGGAGCTCGACCGCCTCGCCACCCACATCGCCGAAGCCCGCCGCGTGCTGGGCCTGAAGGAGCCGGTCGGCCGCCGCCTCGACTTCCTCATGCAGGANTTCAANCGCGAAGCCAACACCCTGGGCTCCAAGTCGATCGATGCGCGCAGCACCAACGCGGCGGTGGAGCTGAAAGTGCTGATCGAGCAGATGCGCGAGCAGGTGCAGAACATCGAATGAGCACGAGCGACTCCGCCCGTTCCAGGCAAGAGACCACGCTGGAAGGCACCCTCTTCGTGGTCGCCGCGCCGTCCGGCGCCGGCAAGTCCACCCTGGTCAATGCCTTGCTGGAGCGCGAGCCGGCGATCTCGCTGTCGATCTCGCACACCACCCGGCCGCCGCGNCCGGGCGAGCAGTACGGGCGGCANTACTACTTCGTGGAGCGTGCGGAGTTCGAGCGCGAGATCGCCGACGGCATCTTCCTGGANCATGCCGAAGTGCACGGCAATCTCTATGGCACCTCGCGCACCACCGTGTCCGGCCTGCTGTGCCAGGGCCGCGACGTGCTGCTGGAAATCGACTGGCAGGGCGCGCGGCAGATCCGCAGATCCAAGCCGGACTGCGTCAGCGTCTTCATCCTGCCGCCGTCGCGGGTGGAGCTGGAGCGGCGCCTGCGCGGGCGCGCGTCGGACAGCGCCGAGGTGATCGAGCGCCGGCTGCACAATTCGCGCGAGGAGATCGCGCATGCCCACGAGTTCGACTACATCATCGTCAACGACAGCTTCGACGAAGCCCTTGGTGACCTGCAGTCGATCGTGCACGCGGTGCGCCAGCGCAGCCAGCTGCAGTGGCGCCGGCACGAGNCGCTGATCGCCGAGCTGTTGGCCTGAACGCCAGGCATCGGACCGTCCGGGGCACTTTTTTCGCATAGCCTTCATGGCCGTCTTCGGCTAATTTGGGCCACTTTCCCCTGGCAGCTTCGCCCATGACCGACTCCGTCCGCGCCAAGCCCGACGACAGCGCCATCGTGCGCGTCCGTGGCCTGACCACGGTGCTCAACGGCAAGACCATCTTCGACGCGCTGGACCTGGATATCCCGCGCGGCAAGGTCACCGCCATCATGGGTCCCAGCGGCACCGGCAAGACCACCCTGCTCAAGCACATCACCGGNCAGATGCGCGGCCAGTCGGGCGAGGTGTGGGTCGATGGCAGGAACGTGCCGGCGCTGCGNCGCGAGCAGTTGTTCGANCTGCGCGAGCGCATCGGCTACCTGTTCCAGAACTCGGCCCTGCTCACCGACTTCGACGTGTTCGAGAACGTGGCGTTTCCGCTGCGCCAGCACACCGCGCTGCCGGAAGTGCTGATCCGCAATATCGTCCTGACCAAACTGCAGGCNGTGGGCCTGCGCGGCGCCGCGCGGCTGCTGCCGAGCGAGCTGTCCGGCGGCATGGCGCGGCGNGTGGCGCTGGCGCGCGCGATCGTGTTCGACCCGATGCTGATCCTCTACGACGAACCCTTCGTCGGCCTCGATCCGATCGCGCTCAACCAGGTGCTGAAGCTGATCCGCACGCTCAACGAGACGCTCGGCATCACCAGCGTGCTGGTGGCNCACGAGCTGGCCGCGGTGCAGCAGGTGGCCGATCACGTGTACCTGATCGCCAACGGCAAGGTGGTGGCGCAAGGCGATCCCAAGACCATCGCCAGCGACGGCTCGCCGTGGACGCGGCAGTTCTTCGGCGGCGAGGCCGATGGCCCGGTGCCATTCCAGTATCCGGCCGGCGACTACGCCGCCTCGCTCGGCTTCAAGGGGGGCGCATGAACGCGCCACGCGACAACATCGTCACCCGCTCGCTGGCCCAGATCGGCGATTGCGGGCTGTTCCTGCTGCAGATCCTGGCCGCCGTGCCGCGCAGCATGCGCCATGCGCGCGAGACCGTGCGGCAGCTGTGGTTCGTCGGCGCGATGAGCCTGATCATCATCATGGTCTGCGGCCTGTTCGTGGGCATGGTGCTGGGGCTGCAGCTGTACGACGTGCTGTCGATCTTCGGCGGCACCTCGGCCACCGGCACGGTGGTGGCGATCGCCATCTACCGCGAACTGGGGCCGGTGGTGACGGCGCTGCTGTTCGCCGGCCGCGCGGGCACCTCGGTGACCGCCGAGATCGGCCTGATGCGCGCCACCGACCAGATCGCCGCGATGGAAATGATGGCGGTCGATCCGATCGCCTACGTCGCGGTGCCGCGCTTCCTCGCCGGCATCATCGCCATGCCGCTGCTGTGCTGCGTGTTCTGCGCGCTGGGCATCTTCGGCGGCCACCTGGTCGGCGTGAGCTGGCTGGGCATCGACAATGGCACCTTCTGGTCGAACATGACCGCGACCGTCGACCTGGTGAAGGACGTGCTCAACGGCGTGCTGTGGAAGAGCATGGCGTTCGGCGGCGTGGTCTCGCTGATCGCCGTGTTCCAGGGCTACACCACGCCGCCGACCAGCGAGGGCGTGGCCTATGCCACGACGCGCACGGTGGTGGCCTCGTCGATCGCCATCCTGGCGCTGGACTTCGTGCTCACCGCCTTCCTGATGTGACTCCCATGACTACGCCACTGACTATTGCCATCACCCATTCGCCAACGAGGATCGTGCCGTGAGCCAGAGACCGTCCTATGCCGTCGGCACCGGCCTGTTCATCGTGCTCGGCTTCGCCGCGCTCGGTTACCTCGCCACGCAGACCACCTCGGTGGCCAATACCAGCCGCGGGCCGAGCTATACCGTGGAGGCGCACTTCGCCAACATCGGCCAGCTCAAGGAGCGCGCGCCGGTGAAGGTGGCGGGCGTGCGCATCGGCCAGGTGCAGTCGATCGTGCTCGATCCGGGCAAGGAGACCGCCGACGTCAAGCTGGCCATCGACCAGCGCTACGACAAGATNCCCGCCGACTCGGTGGCGACGATCTTCACCAGCGGCCTGCTCGGCGACCAGTACGTGGGCATCCAGTACGGCAGCTCGTCCAAGGCCCTGGCCAACGGCGGCACGCTCGCGNTGACGCGTCCCGCCCAGCAGCTGGAGGAAATGCTCGGCAAGTTCTTCGGCGCCGGCGGCGCGGCGGACAACCTGGGCGGCAGCTACACCGTCAAGGCGCGCTTCACCAATGTGGGCGCGCTGTCCGCGGGCGCACCGGTGAAGATGGCCGGCGTGGCGATCGGCAGCGTCAAGTCGGTGCAGGCCGATCCGGTCAAGCTGGACGCCCTGGTGGAGCTGTCGATCGACAAGAAATACGGCCAGATTCCGGACGACTCGGCCGCCGCGGTATTCACCAGCGGTTTGATCGGCACGCAGTACGTTGCGATCCAGCCCGGCGGCTCGCCGGATGCGCTGAAGGACGGTGACGAACTGGTGCTGACCCAGTCGGCCCTGCAGCTCGAAGACCTGATCGGCAAGTTCCTGGTCAACGGCTCGGGCGACAAGAAACCGGACGGCGCCCCCGCTTCCTCTTCCTCCTCCCCGGCCGGCAAGCGTTGAGCCGGCCGTCCCCCCAGCTCTGAATCAGGCTATTCCCAGGAGTTTCCCCATGATGCTGCGCAGTCTGGCTCTCGCCACCGCCATCGCCTTCACCGGCCTCGTCGCCGCCCCGATCCATGCCCAGGCCGCCGCGCAGGCGCCGGCTTCCTCGCAGACGCCCCAGCAGGTCGCGCAGAGCATCGTCGACCAGCTCGGCAAGGCNATCGACGGCCACCAGGCGGAGCTGAAGAAGGANAAGGAAAAGCTCATCTCGGTGATCGANGATGTGTTCCTGCCGCACTTCGACATCGACTACGCCTCGATCCTGGTGCTCGGCCAGCACGCCCGCGAAGCCACGCCGGAGAAGCGCGCCGAGTTCGCCCGCGCGTTCTACAACTCGATCACCCACCGTTACGCCGAAGGCCTGCTCAGCTACACCCAGGGCCGCGTGAAGGTGCTGCCGTTCAGCGGCGACCTCAACGACAAGCGCACCGTGGTGCGCACCCAGGTGGTGCTGGACGACGGCAAGACGGTCTCGGTGGACTACGCGTTCCGCAAGTCGCGCGACGGCGACTGGAAGGCCTANGACGTGATCATCGAAGGCATTTCCTACATCACCAANTACCGCAACCAGGTCGATGCCGAGATCCGCAAGGGCGGNCTCGACAATCTGATCAGCGACCTGAAGAACAAGGGCGCGGATGCGCTCAAGCAGATGGACAAGGACGGCAAGCAGGGATGAGCGCCGCCGCCTTCCAGGTGACGCGCGCCGCGCCGGATGCCTTGCAGGTGTCCGGTGCGCTGACCTTCGCCACCGCGGCGCAGGCGCTGGCCGCTATCGACGCGGCGGCGGCGGACGGCTGCCGCCAGGTCGACCTGGCCGGGGTCAGCCAGAGCGACAGCGCCGGCCTGGCNTGCGTGCTGGCGGTGCTGGCCAAGGCGGCGGAGCGCGGCCATGCGCTGGCGCTGCGCAACGTGCCCGAGGGCATGCNGGTGCTGGCCCAGGTGTGCGAGGTCGACCGGCTGCTCGCCTGAGGCGNGTCGCTGGCTGNTGNGGCAAAGAGAAAGGGGCCTTGCGGCCCCTTTTTTTTGTACTTCAGTTCTGGCTCGGCTTCTGCGCCGCCGGCTGTTNNTGGGATTGCTTCTGTTCCCACTGGTGCTGCTCGTTGAGCAGTTCGTCCGGATCGAAGTTCTTTTCCTTNAGNCCCTGCATCTGCTCGATCACTTCCGCTGGCGGATTGCCGTCGTAGATCCGGTAGATGCGCTGCTGGCGATAGGCGTCGCGCAGGAACACGTAGGGGTCGTAGGCGGANTTCAGGAAGCTCTCGGCGTCGATCGCGCGCGAGCGGATCGTCACCAGGTAGAGCACCTGCGGGATGTAGTACTGGCCGTAGTGGAACTCGTGGTTGCGCGAGAAATAGCTCAGCGGATCGAAGAAGTAGCTGTCCACCGGCAGGCGCCAGACGTCGCGCACGGTGGTCGGGCCGACGAACGGCAGCATCAGGAAGTCGCCTTCGGGCACGCCCCAGCGGGCCAGGGTGACGCCGAAGTCGTTGTCTTCCAGCGGCAGGCCGAGCTGGCTGGCCGGGTCGAAGAAGCCGCCCACGCCCAGGGTAAGGTTGACCAGGAAGCGCCCCGTGCTGCGCGCGGCCTGCATCGGCCGGGCCTGCAGCAGGTCGTTCGCCACCGTGATCGGCATCTTGATATTGGTAAAGAAGTCGCTGACCGCGCGGCGCACCGGCGGATTGGTGACCTTGCGGTAGCCGACCGCCACCGGGCGGATGACGGCCTGGTCGAGCGAATCGTTGAACGCGTAGACCTTGCGGTTGAACTGCTCGTGCGGGTCGTCCGTACGCGGCTTGGCGATGCTGCAGCCGGCCAGCAGGGCGATCGCGAGCAGGGGNAGCAGGCGCAGCGCAAGGAGTCGGAGGGGGGAAGACATCGGTGTCGGGGGTCCTGTCCGCTGCGGAAGGTTAAGGGGGANCGATTAAGTGTACTGCCTGGTTTTTATATTGTGTACAGCGGGGCGAGTCTTGCCGGTCGGCGCTGCAGGCCGGCTGAACCGGGCATGATACGTCCATGCTGCATTGCCAGCAAAGCGCCCCCTGGCTACACTGGCGACCTATAAGTCGCTTTATTCCCTAAGGATTTCACATGGCACGCATTACCGTGGAAGACTGCCTCGAGGTAGTCGACAACCGTTTCGAGCTGGTGCTGATGGCGACCAAGCGCGCCCGCCAGCTCGCCAAGGGTGCCGAGCCGGCAGTCAATCCCGATCACGACAAGCCGACCGTGGTCGCGCTGCGCGAGATCGCCGACCGCCGCATCGACCAGGCCACCATCGACGAGATCGACCGCGCCGAGCGCGAGCGCGCCGAGCGCGAAGCGCTGGAATGGGCCGCGGCCGAAGTCGACGACGACCTTTCCAAGGGCGGCGACGACTGATGGACGGAGCCGGCTGTAAACCTCGCCCCGCGCGCGCCGGCTNCGCCGGTGCCGGGNGCGGGTGCGCGAACGCCGGNTCTTGCTCGCTTCATCCCATCCGGCGCATGCACTGGCGCCGCGAGGTGGCTGCCTGAGCGGCGGCCAACGCCCCATGAGCACGACCACGCATCCCGAACCCGTGGATACGTCGTCGCTGCCCCCGTACGTGCTGGCGCTCAAGGAGCGCGTCGCCTATCTACCGCCCGAGCAGGTCGCGCGCGTGCTGCGCGCCTACGAGGTCGGCGCGCAGGCGCATGAAGGCCAGGCGCGCAAAAGCGGCGAGCCGTACATCACGCATCCGGTCGCGGTCGCCGGCATCCTCGCCGAGCTCGGCCTGGATGCCGAGACCATCATCGCGGCGATCCTGCACGACACGCTGGAAGACACCGCGCTCAGCCGCACGGAGCTTGCCGGCGAATTCGGCGAGACCGTGGCCGACNTGGTCGACGGCGTCACCAAGCTGGACAAGATGCGCTTCAGCAGCCGGCAGGAAGCCGACGCCGAAAGCTTCCGCAAGATGCTGCTGGCGATGGCGCGCGACCTGCGCGTGATCCTGATCAAGCTCGCCGACCGCCTGCACAACATGCGCACGCTCGGTGCCAAGGATGCCGACTCGCGTCGCCGCATCGCTCGCGAGACGCTGGAGATCTACGCGCCGATCGCGCAGCGCCTGGGCATGAACAAGTTCAAGGCCGAGCTGCAGGACCTGGGTTTCCGCGCCCTGCATCCGGACCGCTACCGCGTGATCAGCGAGCGCATCCGCGCCGCGCTGGGCAATCGCCGCGAGGCGATGGGCAAGATCGAGGCCGCGCTGTCGGCACGTCTTACTGGCGAGCACCTGGCTTCGCGCGTGCTCGGCCGCATCAAGTCGCCGTGGAGCATCTATTCGAAGATGCGCAGCGAGCATAAGAGCTTCGCCCAGCTGATGGACGTCTACGGNTTCCGCGTGGTGGTCGACAGCGCAATGAGCTGCTACGTCGCGCTGGGNGCGGTGCATTCGCTGTACAAGCCGGTGGATCGCCGCTTCAAGGATTTCATCGCGATCCCCAAGGCCAACGGCTACCAGTCGCTGCACACCGTGCTGCTGGGGCCGTTTGGTGCGCCGATCGAAGTACAGATCCGCACGGCCGAGATGGATTCGGTGGCCGAGCGCGGCGTGGCCGCGCACTGGGCCTACAAGACCGACAGCGGTCCCGCCAACAGCGCGCAGGCGCGGGCGCGCGAATGGCTGTCGTCGCTGGCCGACAGCCAGGCGAATACGGCCTCGTCGTCCGAGTTCATCGAGAACGTCAAGATCGACCTGTTCCCGGACGAGGTCTATCTGTTCACCCCGCGCGGCGACATCCTCTCGCTGCCGCGCAACGCCACGGCNCTGGATTTCGCCTACGCGGTGCATACCGACGTCGGCGACCACGCGGTGGCCGCGCGCGTGGATAAGAAGCTGCTGCCGCTGCGCACGCGCCTGGAATCCGGCCAGCTGGTGGAGATCATCACCGCGCCGTCGGCGGTGCCCAATCCGGC
>JGI24739J22299_10001050_pt1 | contig 10266 bp, 7 predicted proteins | sample KBSCornC5_FD_22299 | JGI IMG/M metagenome (IMG submission 22299)
GGGCAAACCGACCCCGGGAGTATCCTTGAGCGGCTGCTCTATCCAGTAGTGAACGAGGGGGCGAGATTGCTGGAGAGAGGCATTGCCCTTCGTGCCTCGGACATCGACACAGCAGCAATTCACGGCCTGGAATGGCCCGTCTACACCGGCGGGCCCATGTTCTGGGCCGATAGGGTGGGGCTGGATGCAGTCGTAGCCCGGCTGGCGGCTGCTGCGAAATGGGGGGAGAGCTTACGGCCGGCGCGGCTGCTCGAACAATTGGCCGCAGAGGGGCGGGCTCTTTGTTTCCCTGGCTGGTGAAGTTGAGCGCTCGCGTACGCAGAATGGCCGCGTTCGACCACCGTTTCGCGCGGTGCACAACGTCCGAATTCCAGGTGTTGAGGAGCGTGGCGTTCACGTCACCTGCAGCTTCACGACCTATCGCTCCAAGCACAATGTGGCCGACATCTGTATCGGCCACGCGCATTGCTGGCTGGTCGATCAGGATGGAGAAATCCGCAAATCCGGTAAGCCCATGCTGCTTGGGATGAACAGCCTTCAGCCGCACGGCGAAGTCAGCATCATTCTCTTACTGCATGCTGCGCGGTATAGGGCCGATCTCAGTTTAGTAGGGCGGCAGCCGACCTCCGGGGAGGTTCGCCGCCCGCGCCATTTTTATTTCCGTTCCCGCTCAGTTGGAGCATTTGATCCCCAGCGCATCAAGTACATCCAGATCTTCCGCAGCTTGCGAGAAACGATAGGAGTACAAGATCGTGTTGGCCTCGGGCATCTGCTCGTGCGGCGTCGGAACAGCCACCGCCAGCCCATGCATCATCTGTCGCCGGTGCTCCAGCCATGCGTCATCAAAGCTTGGTGCTTCGCCGCAATATGCGCCCAGGGCACCCAGATAGTGACGGAGCAGTTTCGTTCATTGGCCCTACGGTCTTCGATGGAGAGTGCGCAGGTCATGAAGTAGGAGACATCGTGCCCCCATCTGCCAGGCATGCTGCATTGCCAGTCGAGTATGCCGGGTGCGGAATCGGTTTCGTAATAGCTGTTGCCGAGATGCAGGTCTGCGTGAACGTAGGTCTGCGGCTGGCTGTCGTTCAGTTCCCACAACCTGTCGACGGCGCGCTCGACCAGGTCCCCGTCGCGCATTCCGGCAGGCATGTAGGCAGCCGCCGGCATGTCCATCACCTGATTCCACCAGCTGCGACGCAACTGCCACTTCATGAAGACGCGCAAAGGTTCTTTCTGGGCGGTGTAATTCCCAAGCCGCGGGTCGTTCCACCAACGGCCGTGATACTCCCCCATGAGTTCGAGCATTGCCGCGACCCTGTCAGGCGTGATGGGCCGGTTGGGCGCGCCGAAGGTCGCGCCTCTGGCGGTAAGGTCCTCCAGCAAAACGATACCCTGGCGGCTTTTTTCATCGAACTGCGCGAAATAGCAGCGGGGGATGTTGATCTTCAATTCCGGAGCAATTTCCGTGAAGAAGCGCACCTCGATCGCCAGACCACCCCAAATCCGCTTGAGCACGCGAGGGTCGAAGCCCCCTTTGATGTACATCTGCGGGGGCAGACCAGCACGTTGCCCTGCATCATTATACTGGAGATGCAAGCGCGCCTTGCTCGACGTCGTATGCATTCCGCTATCGATTGCGAATGAAGTGACTTCGACACCCGGATAGCGTTGTGACAAGGCTTGGCTCAGCCATTCACTGCTGATTTCCTCGAATGTGAGCGGGAGAGGGATTTTTTCATCAGTCAGCATTATCTTCCCCGGGGCAAGACTTTCGAGTAAATCAAGCGTTTTAGGCACACACGTTGGTCATGCCAGCCTTGGAGGTCAAGTCGCGGTCAGGCGGTTAATGCGTATGTGGCAGACAATCGCCGCCAGATTTTCTGCCTCCAGAGCGCAAGTATGAGGAATTGAGGCTTGACCGGAGCGATCTCGGAGCGGCGGCCTTGGTAACGTCGGAGTAGAATGCCGGGGGATCAGGATGATCAGCCCGGTCCACCTCGGAGCACTGTCATTGTAATCACGCGAGCAGTTCAGTGCGAATGCGGTCGCGCTGGACAGCATCGACTGCCAGCACATCTGCAAGATACCCGTCCACAGAGCTTGACCGCGCCACCAGTGCTGCCTCGCATCGCTGGATGTAATTCGGCTCTACTGACAGGAGCGCGCCGATCGCCTCGTCGCTGATCGACGCCCCACAGACTTTCTCCATGAAGCGCCGCGCCTGCGGCAGGCGGTCGGCGATGTCTCCTGCGGAGTTGCTGAGGAGGAAGTCCTCCATCGCGTCGTCCGGATGCACGCCGAGTAGGCGATGGGTCAGCCAGGCAAGGATTCCGGTCCGATCCTTCCCGGCTGCGCAGTGAATCAGCATTGCCCCGTCCCCCCTAGCCAGCGCTTCGAAGTAGCGGCGAAACAGGGCAACATGCCGGACATCAAAGGGCATCTCAGCATAATGAGCGGCGAGGAATTCCCGCATGGCGGCCAAGTTGCGATCACTGGCGCGGAAGGCATGGAGATGCGGCGGCTCGGCGTCATCTCTGATCCGCGACATTCTGTCCTCGGCGGGCTCCTCGATTAATTTCAAGGAAAGCTTACCGATCCACGCGCTGGGCTGGGCTTGCCGTTCCCCCGGGCGTCTTAGGTCAGTTACGGTGGCAATTCCGAGGCTTCCAATGTGCGCGATGTCGGTGTTTGTCGCATGATGAAGATGGGCACATCGGAACAGCCGGCCAGTTACCACGCGCGTTCCCTCTGCCGCGCGCCATCCACCAAAATCGCGGAAATTGTTGACTCCCTCGAGCTTGAAAACGCGTTCGATCTCAGAGGTCATTGAAGATGTACTCCCGCCAGGATCGCGCAAGCGTGGAGCACCACCCCTCGATCCATTTCAGTATCATTGCACGCGGCGCATAGCCCCGCATAGTTTGTAAGTGCCTGGATCTGCTTGCTCGTAGGTCGAGATCGAGAGCAGACAGGTCACGAAGTCTCAAACCACGTCGATCTCATTCAAAAGGAAATAAGGAAATTTGGTGGACGCACCAGGGCTCGAACCTGGGACCCGCAGCGGGTTATAGGCCGATTGAAAATGCCGGAAATCTTTCGATCAACGGCCAATATGATGAAAATCAGCAGATTTCATTCATAGAGAAATCGGACATGCAGCGTCATCCGATGCCTTCCATCGACAAACAAATGATCGCGTCCCATGGCGTGGTGTAGGTTCGGCGGCGCAACGATCCGACAACCAGCCAAGGCGACCGGCAATCCCAAGCCTCAGATGATCAACAAAAANGATGTAACGCGCGCCGCTATGAGACGGCCTGCAATCTCTTTCGTTGATGATAGATAGCANTCGCAAGGCGGGGCGCCGGACACTNCACACCGCGCTTCCCAATTCGACGCGAGATTTGCGCCGTCGTCTNTGCTCACCGAAGGTTATCGGTGACCTGCTGGGATATTATGGGGTCAGGACAGCACGGGTCGTCACAAGCAACACGATCCCCAAGGGCCNGCGATCCTGTTTCCAACGGGGCAGGCCGCTGATGCGTCCTCAGAGCACTCCTTCCGGTACGAGCGCCCAGAAATCGCGTTTCGGATCGCTGCCATCCCAGCGCGCGGCGATGTCAACGATTTCTCTGTAGACCGAATCGAGCGGGCTCGGCAGCGCCAGTTGCAGCAGGACGGCGTCAGGCCTGCTTTCGGGCTCATAATAGGATTCGAAGGCGTTTCCGTTGGCATCGACATATTCCATGTGCGGAACCAACGTCAGCCCCCGCGTCGCCACTTGCTTGACGGTCGCCTCAAAGTCGTCGCTCATATAGGCGACATGGTGCAACGCGCCGGACGGATGGCGCCTGATGAAATCCGTGAAGGTGGATCGAGTGTCATCGTCCTGCGCTACGATCTCGGTCAGCAGGCCCGCGATGACGACAAAGGCCGCCGAAACACGGATGCTGACCATCTCACCGCGATAACGCGCTCTCATCTCCGTTCCGCGAATGAAATGTACCGGACCGAAGCCCGAGGCCAGCAGGCGATCCACCGCTGCATCCAGATCGGGTACGACAAGGGCGACATGATAAGGTTTAGCATCAAGATAGAAGCTCATTTCACATCCTCTCGCATTTATCGTCGAAGGGGGAAGTTTCCGATCGTTATGAACGGAAACTTCCCAATACTCCCCCCGAGAATGAGCCCGGAAGTGGCCTAGAACCGGACTGTTCCTGTTACGCCATATGTCCGCGGTTCGCCCCAGCGACATTGAGCAAAGCCCAGCGTGCTCAGATTGTCCGCGCAGGAAACACGATAGACTTCTTTCGTCAGGTTCTGGACCCAGAATGCCAGCGAGACATCGGATTTGAACAATTCGTTGAACGAAAGCCTGGCATTGAGGATGTCGAAGCCTGGGGTCGGATACACGCCGACCGGCTGGATGCCCTTAGTCCTCGTGCGTGCCGCATAATTGGCGCCAAGCACCACCTTCGCGAAGCTTTCCGGAATAAATGTGGCATTATAGCTGGCCGCCGCCGTGAAGGTCTGCCGCGGCACACCGGCGAACTCGACGCCAGCCAGGCTTACGCCCCCCGCATAGTCGATCGGATTGAAGGCTGGCGACGCGGGATCGGCAAAGTCGTTGACCGGCCGGTTGGGATCACGCGGCTGCGGGATTACCGAACCTTTCCCGTAACGGCCGACCTGATAGGAATATCCGAAATCAAGCGTCAGCTCTGGGAACGGCTTGATCGAACCGTCGACTTCGATACCCTTGATCCGCGCCTTACCGACGTTGAAGATGATCAGGTCGGTAAACGTGCTGCCGCATGCGGCGTTGGAGCAGAACTGCACGATATCTTGAGTCTGAATATCTGAGTATTTGCCGGTGAAGGCCGCAATATTCAGGCGATAAGGAACGGAGCCGATATAACCCTGATGTTTCAGCCCCAGTTCGAAATCAGTCAGGCGTTCCGGTCCCCACATGGTGAAGTCGAGGTTGGAGGTCGTCGGGTTCGGCCCACCGGCCTTGTAACCGCGCCGGTTCGCGAAATAGACGAGAGTGTTTCGCGCCACCTGATATTCAAGCGATGCAGTCCAAGTGAAGGCCTTGAAGGTCTTTTCGGCGCGGATGGCGCATTCCTGTGCGTTGCTTACGCTCGTTCCGACCAGGCCGGTGCCGTTGATATAATTGCAGACCGATCCGGCTGCCGCCTGCGACCAGACCTGGAAACTTGCATTATTGCCATTCGAGAAGAAGTTATGGCCAAGATACTTTTTGTTGTCCCAGGTGTAACGGCCGCCGAGCGTCAGGCGGACGCCTTCAAGTCCGACGCCGGAGAAGTCGTAGGTTCCCTGTCCGAAAATGGCCTTGGAAGTGACTTTGGTGAACTCGTCGTCGTAGCGGGGGCCAGCGCCGGTAAAATCGAAAGGACCGGCCATAGCGCTGGATACGTTCGCAAAGAATTTGTTCAAATGGCCGTAGAAGCCCCCGACAATGAACTTGAAATTATCATATTCGCCGATGAGCTGAAGTTCGTCGCTGAAGGTCTTGTCCTTCTGGTTGTAATCCGGGACAAAGTCGATGAAATGGCCCGGGATATTGGCGTTCGGAAAGCCGAAGAACGGCCCAAGATTCAGGGTGAACCCACCGATACCTGACGTGTCCTGATGATCGAACGATCGTTCGTAACGATAGGAAATGATGTTACGGATCGTCAGATTGTCGTCCATTTCGAAAGAGGTATTGTTGGAAATCCCGTAGGACTTCACATAGGTTCCCAATGCTTGCAGCGGATCATATACGCCGCCGCTTGGGATCGTCGTGCCGATACCCGTCGGCGTTTCGATCCGATAGGGATTGCCTCGGCGAACAAGTAGGGCGTTAGGGTTCCCCGCCGCGTCCGCGGTGAGGGCCGGAACCCCGCCCCCCAGCGCGCTCTGCTGGGTCACCCCCTGGGCGACGAGGCCGCCGAAGGGATGAAGGAGATTGGCCGCTTCGACTTCCGTCGGTGTCTGGATCTCATCGCGACGGAGATAGTCAACGGTGGTGAGACTTTCGAAGCGATCGTCGGGCTTCACGAGCAAGGTCACGCGAGCGCTTTCGCTGTGCCGGTTATTGGCATCTTTCCCGCCTGGAAAGACATTCTTGAAAACGCCGTCACGCCGTTCGATATTGCCGGCGAAACGGATCGCGATCTTGTCCTTGACGAGTTGGGTATTGAAGATGCCCAGCGCGGTCTTCCGGTCATAATTGCCGTATTCCAGCTCGATCCGGCCTGAGGTTTCGAAGGCGGGACGCGTCGTGGTGAACACCATCGCGCCGCCCATCGTATTCTTGCCGAATAGCGTGCCTTGAGGGCCTTTTAATGCCTGCACGCTCTGCATGTCGTATAAAGTCAGCGCGCGGGTGCCCTGCGCAACGCCGTTGACATATGCAACGACGTTCTCGTCCGTATAAAATTGCTGGCGCTGACCGCGCAAGGAAAACTCGGCGATCGACGGGGTGATCTGNTTTTGTCTGATCTGGAGATTGGGGACACTGAACTGAAGATCGTTCACGCGATCGACATTGCGCTGCTGCAGGGCTGTGCCGGTAATGGTCGTAACCGCGACCGGGACTTTCTGCTGGTTTTCCTCAACCCGCCGCGCGGTGACGATGATGTCTTCAAGACCAGCTTCGCCTCGCGTCGAAGCAGTCCCCGCCGTCGGTGCNGGGGCNGGCATATCGGACGATTGCTGCGCCAGCGCAGGCGCGGATACGAGCGCGAATGCCGATCCGCACAGATAAAGCGATAATCTTCGCATGTTTATCCTCCCTTAAAATCCTTTGTGCGCGCNCGAAACTCACGCAAGAACCGNTATTCCGAGCTTTGATCTTTTGGATATTGGAAGGCCCNAACCNTGCCGGATCGATCTTGATCAACTAGCATCNAGGCCCCCGAAGGGCATCTATCCACTCGTTCAGACGAGCCATCGTCCGTATGGACTAATGGCATGATAATCAGAGCNNATTTCGTTGTATCTTTGAAGAAACGGAGTNGATTGGCAGGTGCTTACAAGGNCGCGAACCGATCAGAACCGGAAGCTCCNGAGCTGCCGGNGCAAGTGTCGGGGAAGGTGCTTGAAACGTTCGACGTCAAACGCCGTCGGACCTATTCCCCGATTTCACTTTGCGGAAAGCGTCGGGCGACCGTCCGGTCCACGACCGAAAGGCGCGACGAAAGGAGGAGACATCATTGAATCCTGTCCGGGCCGCGACTTCCTTGACGGTCAGACGGCTAGAGCCCAGCAACCGCATCGCCAACTTCGTGCGACATTCGTTGCGGATCTGCATGATGGAGCTGCCGTCCGCCCGTAAGCGGCGCCTGAGCGTCGCAATGCTCAGCCCGAACATCCTCGCCAGTTGCGGGGNATCAGGCGGGNTTGCTNCGCCCGAAAGCGCNGCCGCCGTGGCGGATTCGATCCGTTCGATCAAGCTTTGCTCATTATAGGGAGGGGGGAGGAGATCGAACGGGAACAATGTGAGCAGCGTCTCAAGCTCATTATATTGCCGCGCGATGGGTCGACCGAGATGCGTGGCGGCGAACGGATGGCATTACGCGGCTGATCAAAATCCGGATCAAGCTGCAGCAGCGCGTCGAAAGCAGGCTGCCGCTCAGATTGAGGATAGTTCAGAGTTACCCGGGTCAGCTCGATTTGCGTGCGCGTGAGCCATCCAAAAAGCCGGTGAAACGTTGATAGCGCATACATAATGACCAGAAGATTCCCGACGTCCTGCCTGCGCTTGCCAAGATCCAGCTCCAGGATTGCCTCATCGTCGATAACCGTCAGGCGCAAATCACCGGAGCGATCGATCAGCTCGGCATATGCGTCGGCGGCGATGCCGATTGCCGTTTTCAGATCCGGGCCCGCTAGCATCGCCACGCACATCAGCTTGAAAACGCTGTAGGGCAATGAGCGTAGTCCCTCGTGCCGGCAAGCGTGGGCGTCAAACGCGACCACCGCGTCCTGCGCCAGACGCGCGAAGGCGTTGCGCGTCACCGGCTTTTCGATGGCCCCCCGCAGCGGCCAGGCAATATGCGACAGCCCGGCACGGGCCAGCGCCTGGGGCACATCCCGGCCGATGGACTGCAGCGCATCGGCAAGGACGAGGACCGCTTCCAAGGGAACAACCTGGAGGTGCGCTTGCGAACGGATGCCGCTTGACATGGCTGCTCCTGACCGATCCAGTCCTCATTTTGAGCGTTTATGCCCTCCCTGCGCCGGGAGCAATCGCATAACTGGACAGAGAATGGCCAGAGAGCCAGCGGACGCGGCAATTTCGACCGGTGCAGGCAGGTGCGAAATCCGCCATGGAGAGGTTTCTGCTGATGAACCGTGCGCCGCTCAAGGAAGGCGAGGCTGGCGAACAATGCCCTCGCCATCAGCTTACCGCGCTGCTGAGCGATCACAGCTTGATCGGAGATCCCTATCCGCTGCTCAGCTGGCTGCGGGAGAATGATCCTGTCGCCGAAGCGGGCGGCATGCGCTTCGTAACCCGATATGACGACGCCATGACCGTCTATCGGGACCAGCGCTTCAGCCGGCAGCGACAGGCCATTGCGGAGGTCAGGGCCAATATCGGCGATATGGAGGGCGACGAGGTCCTGCGGCAGGCCTGCGACGCGTTGATCGCCATGCTCATCCACCGCGATCAGCCTGATCACCGGCGGCTGCGGCGCATTCTGGAAGTGGCGTTCAAGCCGACCCGGATCGCCGAATGGCTGCCCAGGGTGGAAGCCGTCACCGACGAGCTGATCGCAGGCGTGGAAGGAAAGCAAAGCTTCGACCTGCTGCACGAACTTGCCTATCCGCTGCCTGAGAAGGTGATTTGCGAACTCATGGGCGTTCCGCATGAGGACCACGCGTTGTGGGGCATGTGGACCGAAACGGTGNGCGGGGCCGCCCGCACCTATCAGCCCGGTGCCGAGCAGATGGCGGCGGTGCGGGACGCGCAGCGCAACTTCTATCTCTATTTCCAGGATCTGGTGAAGGAACGCAGCAAAAATCTCGGGGACGATCTCGTTTCGATGCTCATCCGTGTCGAAAGCGAGGGCGACAGGCTGAGCGAGCTGGAGGTTCTCGGCACGCTCCAGCTTCTCATCATGGCGGGACACGACACGACCGCAAATCTCATCGGCAACGGGATGTATGAACTGCTGCAGCGTCCCGACCAGTATCGGTGGCTGCGCGAGGATCCCGATCTTGTCACAAACGCAGTGGAGGAAATGCTGCGCTATGCGTCACCCTCCCACTGGTCGCTTCCGCGCGAAGCGCTGGAAGATGTGGCGATGGGGCCGAATGTCGTGCCCGCCGGCTGCCCGGTCGTGGTGGCGCTGAACGCCGCGAACCGCGATCCCGAGCTATTTGAAGAGCCCGAGACGTTCGATATCCGGCGCAAGAACAACCGGCACATCGCGTTTGCGGTCGGGCCGCATTTTTGCCTCGGCAATCAACTTGCGCGGCAGGAAGCGCGGGTCATGTTCCGGGCCATCGTCACACGTCTGCCGGAGCTGAAACTCGCCGGAACGCCGGTACTGAGGCAGAATTTCATTCGGGCGCTGGACCGCCTGCCGGTCCGCATTGGGTAAGACCGAGGCCGTCCAGAATCAGATTAACGCTGGCGGCCGCTGTCATCGGTTCGTCTGCTACAGCATCGAACTGGAATGGAGAGAGTAGAATGAACGACAAGCTCGAATGGTTGGCGCAAAATGCCGACAAGCTTCAAACGCTGATTGATCATTTCCAGATTCGTGAGACCATCGAAGCTTATGTTCACGCCTGCGATCGGTGTGACCGCGATGCGGTGGCGGCAACCTACCATGAGGATAGCTTCGATTATCATGGCGAGATCAGCAATCCCGGCCATGTCTACGCGTCGGTGGTTGTCGACGCGCTCAAGACCAAATGGGAAAGCTGCACGCATCACCTCGGACAGTCGCGCATCAAGGTGACGGGCGACAGTGCGGGAGCCGAAACGGTCTTCTATGCGACGCAATTGCGCAAGGAGGACGGAGTGACGATGCTCGATCAACAGGTCGGCCGCTATATCGACACGCTGGAACGGCGCGATGGAATCTGGCGCTTTCGACTGCGCCGCTGCACCATGGAATGGGGAAACAGCGCGCCGCTCGGTGACTCCTTCGTCGACGTCGGCGCCTATCTTCAGCCCCACCGGTCGCCCGCCGATGCTTCCTATGAGATATTGGGGCTTTCGGAGGGAAGTTCGTTCATTGA
>JGI24739J22299_10001057_pt1 | contig 10235 bp, 13 predicted proteins | sample KBSCornC5_FD_22299 | JGI IMG/M metagenome (IMG submission 22299)
GCCTTACTGTTTGAGCGTCTCGCGTCTCGGGGCGCCGACCGCCTATTGGCCTATTGCGCCACCAGCAAACTCTCCGCGAACCCCCATTCCTTTTCGACCCACTGATGGGTACACGCGAAGCCGGCGTCGTCGGCGATCGGGTGCATTTCTTCCGCGCGATATTTGTGGCTGCTCTCGGTCCAGATGGTTTCGCCCGCCTTCAGCGACACCGTCACTTCGGCCGCGCCCACGCGCACGATGAGGTCGCGTGTGGCGCGCAAATGCATCTCGATGCTGCGCGCGTCGGGGTTGAAGCGCGCGACGTGCTCGAACGCATCGAGCGGGAAATCGCCGTCGAGTTCGCGATTGATGCGCGCGAGCAGATTCAGATTGAACGATGCCGTCACGCCGATCGAATCGTCATAGGCCGCGATCAGCACCGGCGTCGGTTTGATGAGATCGGTGCCGAGCAGCAACGCGTCGCCGGGCGCGAGCATGGTGCGGATGTCGCGCAGAAAGCGCGTCGCCGCGAGTCTGCCGAAATTGCCGATCGTGCTGCCGAGAAACAGCACGAGCAGCCTTTCGTCCGCCGCGCGTTTCTTGCTGACTTCGGCGAGACCGGCCAGGTAATCGCGTTCATAACCGACGATCGAAATCCGCTCGATGTCGCCGAGTTCGCGCCTGCACAACTGCAACGCGCTGCGAGAAATTTCAATCGGGCAGTAAGAAGTAGGGCGCTTTTTACACAGTGCTTCCAGAATGCGCCGCGTTTTACGGCCGCTGCCGCTGCCGAGTTCGGCGACCGTCACGTCATGCGGCAAATGGGCGACGATGTCGGCCGCATGCCTCGCGAGCAGTCGCTCCTCGGCGCGCGTCACGCCGTATTCGGGCAGCACGGTGATGACTTCGAACAGCGCGGAGCCTACTTCGTCATACAGATACTTCGACGGCAGCTCTTTCTGCGGCGTATGGGTGAGTCCCGCGCGAACCTCGGCGGCGAAGGCTGAGCGCAGGTCGGGGGATGCGTCGTGCGAGAGGGCTGGCTGGGTCATGCTGGCTCCAGTAGTCACATTCGATGAGCAGGATTGCTGGCCGGGCGGCGGCATGCGGATTCGACGAAACGTTGATGCATGCCGCAGGGAAAGAAGGGGGCTCGGTCCGTGTTGACCATGTTGTAGCCGGCCCGGCTCGTTGAGGTGGCAAATGCGTTCAAACGGCGTTGCAAACGAAGTCGAGAAGCGTGTCGTCGGCAAACGATGCCGCGAACAGACCGTCTAGCAAGATTCGCGCTTGAAGCATGGCGCGCGACGTTGCGGGTGAAATGTCTCCGATTCGCCCATCGCGCGTGAAGTTATGTTCTAGTGCATCGACGCGCGATGCGCACGAAATAAATTGCGGCCTGCGGCTCGACAACGCGCGAAGCGGCAAGCGGATAACCCGTCTAGAATGCCGCTTGCCTCGTGATCTGTCGAATACATCCAATGACAACAATAGCCGCAGCACCGCGCGATGTTGCGCTGCACACATCCGCATTCGCGCCTGCGTGCGCATCGCATGCGCAACGGTTCGCGCGATGAACCCGTTCGACCTCAGACGCGGTATCGCATTGTCGGTGGGGGCATCGGCGATGTTCGCCTTGCTTTCGGTTTACGCGAAGCTGCTCGCGCCGCTGAGCGGCCTCGACATATTCGCGTGGCGCATCGTGTGGACCGTGCCCGGCGCGCTGTTGCTGATCGTGCTGCGCCAACGCATGCCGATTTTCCGGCAACTTGTTTACCGCATGGTGACGGAGCCGAAGATTGCCGCCGCGATGGTCGTGAGCGCCGCGCTGCTCGGCGCGCAACTGTGGGTGTTTTTGTGGGCGCCGTTACATGGCCGCATGCTCGAAGTCTCGCTCGGCTATTTCCTGTTGCCGCTTGCGATGGTGCTGGTGGGGCGCTTCTACTATCGCGAGCGCCTCGACGGCTTGCAGTGGCTCGCCGTTATCTGCGCCGCCGTGGGCGTGGGTCATGAACTGTGGATGACACGCGCTTTTTCGTGGCCCACCTTGCTCGTCGTGCTCGGCTATCCGCCGTATTTCGTGTTGCGCCGCAAGATCCAGCACGATTCGCTCGCGATCTTCACGGTGGAGATGGCGCTTCTGTTGCCGGCGGCGGCGGTGTTTATCCTCAGCGGCGATTCGCTGACGGTGATCGGCGGCCGCCTCGACATGTGGTGCCTGTTCTTGCCGGGCCTCGGCGCGCTCAGCACCCTTGCGCTGGCTTCGTACCTGAAGGCGAGCCGTCTGTTGCCGGTCGCGTTGTTCGGCGTTCTCGGCTATGTCGAGCCCGTGTTGCTCGTGCTCGTTTCGATCACGTTGCTCGGCGAAACACTGCGCGCCGAGCAATTGACCACCTATATTCCGATCTGGATCGCGGTCGCGCTGACCGCCTTGCATAGCGTGCGGCTCGTTCGGCTCGCGCCGACCTAGGACTTGGCCGGGTCCTGCTGCGTTGCTCAACGATGCGCCGCCGCATGATCCGCATTGATGCGAGTCGGGCCGACTTGCGCCTCGATCGCTTCGCGCAGCGCAGGCCGCCAGCCGAAAGCGAACAGCGCTTCGGCGAGAACGAATAGCGGGCCGATCAACAGGCCGATTACGTCGTCGACGAACGCCGGCTTGCGATGTTCGTAGGCCACGTGGCCGACGAACTGAAATACCCAGCCGACCACGAAGAGGCCGATGCCGGTGGCGAGCCACATGAGCGTGGATTGCGCGCCGAGCCACTGGCCGAATGCAACGCACAGCACCGACACGAGCGCCATCATCGCGCCGAGCGGCGCGTCGAGCACGAGGTAATAGACGGTCGCAGCGCCAAACAAGATCCACGCCGGCGACAACGCAAACGGCAGCGCGCCGACAGCGAATGCGGGCCGGCTCGACAACACCCCGAGAGCCAGCACGATTAGCGGAATGCCGATGAAATGCGTGGCGATGTTGCGCCGGTCGCGATGATAGGCCGCGTATTGCGTAAGCTGTTGCGTCAGCGTTCTCATGGATGCCGCTCCTTTGTCAAAGTCAGCATAATCGCGGGCGGCGGAATTTGAAACCATCGGCTAGCCGACAATCGGACAGGGACGTCGCCGCATGACTGCGAGTTTTGCATCGAATGAGCTTGCCGCGTTGCTTGCGCGCAGCGCGTGGTTTCGCTCCGCGCCTGCCGCCATGCGGGCACCGTTGATGGAAGCGGGCCGCGTCGAACATCTCGCGCCGGGCGAGCGGCTCTTCACACGCGGCGATTCCGACGATGGCCTCTATTGCGTGCTCGACGGCCTGATGAGAATCGGCGCGGCCAGTTCGAGCGGCAAGGAAGCGTTGCTCGCCGTGATCGAGCCGGTGAACTGCTTCGGCGAGATCGCGTTGTTCGACAATCGCGCGCGAACCCACGACGCGTATGCCGAACGCAATTTCGCGCTGTTTCATGTGCCGCGCGCCGCGCTCGGCGCATTGCTCGAACGCACCCCGAGTACTGGCACGCGTTCGGTTTGCTGCTGACGCAAAAGCTGCGCCTCGCCTTCGATGCCATTGAAGAGGCGGCCTTGCAGCTTGTCGCGTGCCGTGCCCAGACGTTCGATGAGTTGCGCCGAGGCGCGCGTGATCGGCATGCGCGTTTCGTCGGTGAGCGGGTGATCGAACGCGAGCATCGCCTTCGTCAGCGCGCCTTTGCGAGCGTGCGCTGCCTCAACGGTCCGATCAGTGCTGCCGGAAGCGTCGAGATCAGCGTATGCAGCGTGAAATCGACGTCGTCGCGCGCAATGTCGAGTTCCACGCGAATTTCTTCGCGGACGGTTTCCGTGCCGACGACATACACGCCAAGCGGGGAGTGAAGCAGTGCGCGCAGAAGCGTTGCTGGAAGTTCGCGCGACGAGTGCGGCAGCGTAACCTGCAAGCGGGCGCGTGACGAGCGGAAGGGAATGACGTTGTTATGCTGAACCGGCGGCGCGCTGAGCGGCTGCGCGGCGAAGCTGTTGTTCGATTGGGTGAGAGCCATATGACGCGGCATGGGTTGATGCCGTGGTGAGTCGAGACAGTGTCAGATTAGATGCATGCGAGTAAACGCAGCGCAAAAATTGCGGGGCTCGCCGCAAAAATCATGCGGTCGCCGCGTTAGTCGGCTTCACGGAATTGCGTGTCGAACGCGCATGAAAAAAGGCGAGTCGTCAGACTCGCCCCTCCCTGAACGGCACAGCTCAGCCTGAGTTATTTACGTCTGCGTGGCCGCTGCGTGCCGAAACCGTACACGTGTTATTGCGTTTTCGTCGTGTCGGTCGTTGCGCCGTCGGTTTTTACCGGGGCAGTGCTGGCCTCGTTCGCGCTCTCCGTCTTGTCCTTGGCAGCGCCGGTTTCAACGGTCTTCTTCGTGGCTTTATGCGTCTTGGCCTTGTGCGTGGTGGAGGTCTTTTTCACATGCGCCTTGCTCGCGGCCTTCGTGGGCGCTTTGCTCGCGGCGGTGCTTTCGTCCGCGGCGCCGGTTTGCGCGGCGGTGTTCGCCTTCAGATTCGCCTGACCGGCGGCTTGCGTTTGCGCGGGTTGTGCGGATTCGGTGGTCGACGGTGCGGCCGTTTGTGCAAAAGCGGTCGACACGAGCAGGGCGGAAGCAACAGCGGCGAAAAGCGTCTTCATGGTGTAACTCCTGTTTTAACCGATCTAACCGATTGGTTCTTCGGTCTTACGGTGGTTTCGTCTTCGGCGGCCGAACTGGAATGTTCAGCGCTGCCGGTTTAACGTTGACCGGAAGACAGGAGTTGACGGCGCTGTGGTGACAAAACGTAAGCTATGAAACAGGTTGGATCACGGCGAAGGCGGCGCGCGTCTTTCCGCCTTCGCGTGACAGTCGCGGCGAGCGCGTTATTGAAACGGATTCCGCACGACGCCCGGTTTCGCATCCGGCTCGTCTTTCACTTTCGCGGGCAATTGGCTGTCCGCCTGCAATGCGGCGACGATCGCGTCCACCGCGTCCTTCAGCGCGAGCGCCGCCTTCAGTCCACGCTGGTCCCTGGTCAGTTCGAGCGTGCCGTTCACGACGACGCGCGCGGTGCCGTTGCTCACGGTCAGCGCGTCGCCCTGAATGTTGAGCACGTCGTCATCGTTCGAATAGGGTTTAAACACCTTTCAGTCCTCCCGGTCGCTGATCCTTGAGATTCTCCGGTATGCCCGGAAAACGGATGCCCGATGCCGCTTCGAGTTCGTGAATCGTCCTGATCTCGTAACGGCTGGTCGAGACATTCTCCACCACCACGGCGAACGCCAGTTGCCGCGAAGGCACATAAATGGCCTTGAATAACTGCGTCGGCACGAACACGCGCGTCGGCCCGATGGTCTGCAACTGCTGGCCGCTGAAAATCGGCCCGGTGACCACGTAAGTATCGTCATACGACATGGCGATCTTGCGCACCGCCGTTTCGATGCGCGACCACAAGCGCTGATTGTTCTCGCGGTTTTGCGGCACGACGTTCGCCAGCGAGAACGATTGTGCCATCGCTTGCTGATTCCAGCGATTGCCCGCCGGACTCATATGACCACGATCGAAGCCGCTGCGTTTGTAGTCCGCGAGCGTCGCGCCTTCGCCGTCGGGCAGACGCCTGTCCTCGAAGAATTTGTTGGTGCGCACCATGTCTTTCGCGGCTTCGATGTGATCGCGCGTCAAAAGCTCGGCGGACCACAGCGGACCGTGCGTGATGCCCGAATGCAGAACCGCGAAATCGCTATAGCAAAGCATGCGCGCTTTCGGCGCCATCTTCTGATTGATCAGAACCGGCCATTGCGCATTCGGTGTGAACTGGGTGCAGGAAGACGCCGCGCTCGCGTGAGCGGCGACGGCGAATAACAGACAGGCAAACCACTTCTTCATGTGTCAGTCAGTCGAGGGGATTGGGGGCGCAAGTATAGCGTCGCGACTCCGAATCGAGCGGCGTTGAACGCGGAAAAAACGCGGGGGAACGCGGTGGCGGGAAGGGAAGCGGGCGTGCGGCGCGAACAATCCCTGCGCATGCGCCGCACAAAAAAAACGGGCCGCTTTTCAGCGACCCCAATGCGTGGATTTCCGACTCTACGCACGTCAGCTTAAGTCGAGCTTAAACACATGGAGAACGGAGCATGACGTATCGGCCGGCGAGCGAATGCGCGCGCTTGCGCGCATTCGTGGACGTGAGCGGGAATTTCGACCGAATGGAAGAAAGCGCCGGATATTAATTTCCGAATACGCTGTGTTCAGCGTGGACCGTTTGACGATCGACCGCTTGCAGGCGCCAGAAGCCGCTGGTTTTTGCGCGCGTCGGCAAGGCAGTCCATGCGGCGGCGCCTTGCGCCGCGCTCACGCGCTGCTTGCGGTCGACGTGCAAGCCGCGCAGCGTGCACAGCGGCGCATCCGTGCTGGGCGCACAGAGCGTGGTGACGCCGTCTTCATCGTGCAACTCGCCCCACGGGGGCAGATCGATCCCCTGATGTGCTTCTCTCGACCACCGATGTTCGTCGGTATCGAGCCATAGCACAGCGTAATCGTGGTTCACGGTGGGATCGGAACCGTTGATCAGGATGGTCAGTCGCATGGCAGTTCCGTGCAATTACAGAGTGGGNCTTTAAGAGTCTATGTCGCTGCGCGTGTTATGCAAGCCGGGTGTGTGAGCGGCGCACAAAAAAATGCGGACGCCATGAAGCGCACGGCTGTACGATTGCCGCGCCGTCATCGTCGTTCGCGCAGCCGAGCCATGCGGCATCGATTTCTACAACTCGCGGCATGCATGGGATGCCTGACTACGGCAACGTTCTGCGCGCAACGGACAGCGCATCGCTGCATGCGGCGGCTCAGTGATTCGCGGCGGTTGGCGGGACTCACCAGCTAGCCGCGGCAGAGCCGCCGCCAACCGCGAGCGGCTCCGCGAACACACTGCGCGCGACGAGCGCTTAAAGCAGATCCAACGGCGCGGTCAAATCCCCGAGCGGCGCGAGCCCGTTGCTCGCAAACGCCCGGTCGCGCGCGGCCACGCCTTCGAGCGGCGCAAGTCCATGCACGCGACTGATCAGGCGAAGAATCGAGTTGGTGTCGTACACCGTGTGATCGACATACCCCTTCCTCGCCAGCGGCGAAATCACCAGCGCGGGAATCCGCGACCCCGGACCCCAGCGGTCGCCTTTCGGCGGTGAGACCGGGTCCCACCAGCCGCCGTTTTCATCGACGGTGACGATCACCACGGTATTCGCCCACTGCGGGCCGCGCTGAATATGCTCGATCACGTTCGCGATGTGACGGTCGCCCGATTCGACGTCCGCATAGCCGGCATGCATATTCAGATCGCCTTGCGGCTTGTAGAACGTGACGGCCGGGAGACGTCCCGCGTCGATGTCCGCGATCAGGTGATTGCTCGACGCGTCGTTGCCGAGGCCCGCGTCGCGCAGATATTTGCGGCGTGCCGCCGTGCCCGGCGCGTAATTGGCGAAGTAGTTGAACGGTTGATGGTGATACTGGAAGTCGGGCACCGCGCCCGTGTCCTGATGCTCCAACGCGTATTGCCACGCCCCGCTGTACCAGGCCCAATCGACGCCCTTGTCCGTCAGACGGTCGCCGATCGTCGCATAGCGTTGCGGCGGCAGCACGCGCGGATTCGAGAAGTCCGCAAGGGCCGGATTGCCGCCTTCGGCCGGCCGCACGTTGCTCGGCTGATAGGGCGGCGCCATCGTATTGACGGCATAACCGTCGGCGGTGAACGTGCCGTCGTTGACGAATTTCGGCGGGCCGTCGAGCGCGGAGGCGGGCGAGTCGGGCGCCTGCTTCAGCCGCGTGCCGGTCGGATCGTCGCCTTCGATCACCGACACCAGCTTCTTCGCCGGGCTATTGTGGATGTCGGGATAGAACGGCGCCTGCGCCGAGATCAGAAAGATGTGATTGAGCCACGAGCCGCCGAAGGCCGCCATGAAGAAGTTGTCGCACAGCGTGTACTGCTGCGCGAGACTCCACAGCCGCAGCGTGTCGGCGGAATTGCGGTAGTGCCCCATCACGAGGCCGCCCGAATCGCCCCATGCGGCGAACTGGTTGTTGCGGCCGGCGTTGATCTGCATCTGATTCTGATAGAAGCGATGCACGAGGTCGCGCGTGATTACGCCGGCCGGCAGCGGCGCGCCTTGCGCGTCGGTGAGATGGAACGGCCCGTTTCGCAGATTGCCGATGTCCTTCTGACCGATCATGTAGCGCTTGCCGTCCACTTCCTGCGCTTGCGGCACGAGCCCGCCCCAGATGGCGGGCAGGCGCGGCAGCGGTGTTCTGCCGTCGCGGTCGAGTTGCAGATAGCGCTCGGCGCTGACCGCATCAAGCGCATGCTGAATGCCTGGAAAGTTACCGTACAGGTTCGCAAAGCTGCGGTTCTCGGCGTAGATCACCACGATATGCTTGACCTGATCGCGCAACGCCGCGTCGAGCCGCAAGTCGGCGGCACTGCGTGTCGCGTCGCCCGCCGCGGTTTGCCCGGTCTTGCAGCCGGTCAGCGCGAGTCCGATGCCGACTGCCGCGAGACCGGTCAGGACGCGGCGGCGTTCGGGATCGTTGGGGACGTCGTCGGGGTTGGGCGGCAGGGTGGAGTCGTTGTCGTTCATCGGTAGGTTTCGAATTGTGCGTGACAGACATCGATCGCCGCCGGGGGCGGCGCGTCTGATACGCGTTGCGGGTTCGAGAGGTGGCCGGAAGACGCCGGCGAGGGGTAGGCCAAGCGAACAGCTAAGGCAATCGACGCTTCACGCGCCAACTGTTGTGCGTTGCGTCAACGGCGAGCAGAAGCCAATCTTTTGCGTCGACGGGATGGCGTTTTTGCGTGGCGTAACCGTCCACGGATAATTCGAGTTCGTCGAATGCGCGCCGATGGCAGGTGGCATGCGCGCCGGACCCGTCCGCGAATTCGACGATCGCCTCGGCCGCACGGGCCGGCTCGGGTAGATGCGCGATGCGCACCGAGCAGCCGGGGTAAAGGTGCGAATCGGCAACCTGAACCTGAATGGATGCGGACATGGGCGTGGCCTCCAAACGCTGGTGAGCGAAAGCGCGGCGGTGAGACCTCGCGCAACCGACCGGAGGAAAGAATAGCACCGGGACCCACGATTGTTATGCATCCGTGACGCGAATTGCAACGTCGCACGCGAGGCGTGATCCATGATTCCTTCGCGCTATCATGCTGATCTAACGACGATGACAGTAGAAACGGCAGCCAAGATGGCAAAAGAAGAGCAGACAGGAGCGGGACGCAAGCGCGCGAAGCCGCGTAACGCGGCGGCCCCGGCTTCGCAGGATGACGTGGCGATGTCCCATTCGGAGCGCGTCGCTTCCACCGATGCCGCCGACTCCGCGGAGGAAGACAACACTGGTGGCTCGACCTACCTCGTGCCGGGCCTCGAGCGCGGCTTGCGCATCCTCGCCGAATTCAGCGCGCGCGAACCGGTACTCGGCGCGCCCGAATTGTCCAAGCGCATCGGCATTCCGCGCACTACCACCTTCCGTTTATTGCAGACGCTCGAAGCACTCGGCTTTCTCGAACGGGTGAACGGCGACCGTTATTTCCGCCTGAGTGTCGCGGTGCTGCGACTCGGCTTCGAATACCTGAACTCGCTGGAACTGACCGACGTCGGCACGCCGATCCTCGAACGCTTGCGCGATGCCACCGGTCTGAGTACGCATCTGCTGATTCGCGACCAGCGCGACGTGGTATTCGTCGCCAAGGCGCAAACCCACGCGCCGATGTTCAGTTCGGTGAAGGTGCATGTCGGCACGCGTCTGCCCGCGCATGCCACCGTGCACGGCCAGGTGCTGATGGGCGATATGAGTTTCGAGGAATTGCGTCAACTCTATCCCGAGCCGCAACTGGAGCGTTTCACTGAACGCACGCCGGCCACCGTCGAAGAACTCTATGGACGCGTGCGCGAAAGCGCGGCGCTCGGCTACGCGTTGAGCGAGGCATCGTTCGAGCGGGGCATTTCCGTGGTGAGCGCGCCGGTGCGCGATCAAAGCGGCAAGATCGCGGCCGCGTTGACCGTCACCATTCCGCGTTCGGATATCGGCGAGGCTGAAGAGCGCGAACCGCTCGTCATCGCGGTTTGCCAGGCGGCGCTCGAACTGTCCGAGCGACTCAGTTATCGCCCGCGGCCGGACGATCCGACCGCGGTTCTGGCGCGCCGCAAGCCGGTCGCGGCGCACTGATTCCGCTGGATGTCGTGCAACGGCCCGGCGGTTTTCACC
>JGI24739J22299_10001058_pt1 | contig 10225 bp, 6 predicted proteins | sample KBSCornC5_FD_22299 | JGI IMG/M metagenome (IMG submission 22299)
GTGGNGNATCGAGCCTGCGATCGCTGAACTCTACAAGTTGCCAGCAAGCCAGGATAAGGAAAGCTGATGCCATTCCGGAAGGCAGGATCCATTTAAATTTTCGTTCTTCACTGACGTGCCGAGACAGGCGGAGATCGTCGCGCCACGTCCTGGTTACGGCGGGCGGCAGCTGGGACAATTCTGCCGTTCACCTAAGGAACAGCTAGTGACGGGTTTTGCCGAACGCGTCATTCGCAACTATGTGACCTATCGAGAAATGCGCAGGCTCGGGATTTGCTGCACCGAGTGAGCATTTGGCGCGGAGGATGATCAGATCGACGGTGCGCTTAGCGCAGCGGTTGCCATCATAATGATGTCAGCAAGTCGATCTTCAAGAGAATGCGCTTCGTCGCCCGTCGCCACACGTCCTTCATACCGAACGATCATGCCTAGGCACATGAGATTGCAAAGCTCGATCCTGTCTCTGATCAAGGTCTGAGGGACATGGCTGAGGCACGCGGCAATAAGCCTTACGGTTCTGCGAACCGCCCAGGTATGGGCGCTTTCCTGGTCACCCGCATGTGGCACTCCTCGGGTGCGATAGCGGGTAACGTACTGGATGATCACCTTTGCATAGGGGTGATCTCCCGCAGCATCGACCAACCGGAGTTGAGGGAGGAACAGGACCCGTAGAAGGTCTGGGAGGCTTTCGAGCTTATTCTGTTCCTCAAGGAGTTTGAGCATTGCCTCGCGCTCCGGCTGCATCTGCGCGACGCGAAAATCAAAAATGGCCTGCAACAGGCCGTCTTTCGACCCAAAATGATATTTGACGGCATTGTTATTCCGCTGTCCGGCCTTCGTCGCAATTTCGCGTAGCGAGGTTGCTTCAATCCCCTTCTCTGCAAACAGCCGCTCTCCCGCAACGATGAGCCTGAGTTTAGCTGGTTCCATCAATTCTAGCCCACAATCTCGTTTTCTCTGTGCGGCGCAACGGCCGCCCGGCCAAGCCACGTTCCCGCCGCATGCACTCGCCGTAACAAACATAGGGCCACCCGGCTTGAAGAAAAACTTTATTGTCTACCAACTCGATTGATTTTAACTCACGTGCGTTAATCGGTGAGCCTACTTGGGCAGCCTGAACTCATCCAGTCAGGGGGCTACACGTGCATATCATCCGACCTCATCTCTACACCGCCGTCAGCATTGCAGGAATTTGTGCTGGCTTAGTTGCCGCACCAGTTACCGCCGCGGAAGACCAGGATGCTGGCGGAGATATCGTGGTCACCGCTCGCCATCGCCAGGAAAGCGCTCAGAAGGTGCCGATCGCACTGAGCGTCGTGGGGGCTGATACGCTTGCCAAGAGGGGCGACTATACGATCGCCCAGCTCCAGCAGATCGTACCCAGCCTGCGTCTCGTCGCCACTAATCCACGCAATGCCAGCATCAACATCCGCGGTCTTGGAGCCAATAGCTCCATCGCCAACGATGGGCTGGAGAACGGCGTTGGTGTCTACCTCGATGGTGTCTATTACGCGCGACCGGGCCAAAGCCAGTTTGACCTGATTGACCTGGACCGGGTCGAGGTCCTGCGCGGGCCGCAGGGCACATTGTTTGGCAAGAACACCACAGCCGGCGCCATCAACATCACTACGCGCGCACCCAACTTCACGCCGGAAGTCGAAGCGCAAGGCGAAATCGGCAACTACCGCTATTCACAAATTCGCGCGGCGGTCTCGGGACCGATTGTCGATGGCCTTGTCGCCGGACGGCTCAGCATATCCAACACCAGCCGGGGCGGCTTTCTGACTAACGTTACCACGGGTCGCAAGCAGCAGGACTATGATAATTTTTCTGTGCGTGGCCAGTTGCTCTTCACGCCGACTCCCGATCTCAATATCCGGCTGATCGGCGATTACAGCAACCTCCGTCAGGAGTGCTGCATGCAAGTGCTGGACGGCGTGGTCACAACCCGCGCTGATGGCACTACTATCGCCAATAATTTTATGATCCGCGCCGCGCGCAGCGGCTATACCGTTCGTCCTTTCGACGCATTCAGCCGAACCACAGATGCCAATTCGCCGATTCAGGCTAATATGGTGACTGGCGGCCTCTCCGCACAAGTCGACTGGCAAGTAGCAAGCGACATCAGTCTGACCTCTATAACCGCCTGGCGCAAATGGGACTGGCACCCAAAAAACGACCCGGACTATATCGCCCTGCCTATCTGGACGGTGGGCCAGGTTGACAATTACCAGAGTCAGTTTTCGCAGGAACTGCGCCTTTCTTCGACTGGACAGAAGACGATCGACTGGCAGTTCGGCCTCTACTATTTCCATCAAAAAATTGTCGGCGAGGGCCTGTTTTCCTACGGATCGTCAGCTGCAGCCTGGAATCGCCCTGCCACTTCCCCCTATTCGGCCGCCCTTTGGACGACAGCTCTTGATGGCTTTACAGCAGTTTCGCGCGATGATCCCAGGACGGACAGCTATGCTGCGTTTGGACAAGCGACCTGGCATATCAGCGACGCCCTGAGTCTTACCGGCGGGTTGCGGTACACCCATGAGAAGAAAGTTGGATCCTTCACCCAAAGCCAGGTCGGCGGCCAGAGTATTGACGGCCTTTCTACGGCCGATCAGGCGGCTGTTCTTTCAATCCGAAACCAATTTTATCCGACAGCTGACTATATCGCGCGCGACAAGGATAACAGCCTGTCGGGCTTCGCGACGCTCAGCTGGCAGATCGATCCCGATGTCCTCGCCTATGCCAGCTATTCGCGCGGTAACAAGTCGGGCGGCCTGAATTTGACCAATTTGCCTTCGGGCGTCACGGCGGTCGTACAGCCCGAGCGGGTCGACAATTATGAAGTCGGTCTCAAATCGCAATTTTTCGACCGTGCGCTGACCGTGAATCTGGCGGGCTTCTGGACGCAAGTCAGAAATTACCAGACCTCTATCATTGAACAGACCTCCGCGACGGTCTCGCGCACGTACATCGCTAACATTCCCAGCGTCCGTTCGCGCGGTTTCGAGGCAGACGCGCAATGGCGAGTCAGCCCGCTTGCCTCCTTCTCCGGCTCGGTGGCCTACACTGACGCGACCTATCGCAGCTTCGCCAACGCACCGGCACCTCTGGAAACGGCGAATCTCAATCTCGGCATAGCGGAGCTGTCCGGACAGACGCTGCCAGGCGTTGCGAAATGGGCGTTCAATGTGGGAACGGATGCGCGTCAACCGCTGGGTGGCGGCGATGTCGCCCTCTACGCTCACGCCGATTACAGCTATCGGTCGAAGGCGACCAGCGTCACGCTGGTCAACAACAGTATCTATGGTCAGATCCCGGCCTATGGCCTCGTCAATGGGCGCATAGGCATCAGCCGGGAAGATGGCCGCTGGGACCTCTCCTTCTTTGTCCGCAACCTCTTCGACAAAGACTATTTTCTTTCCCGCACGCCGCAGGCGACGGGTCTCATCACCGCGGTCATCGGAGAGCCGCGCACGCTCGGCCTCACTTTGCGGACCAAATGGTAAGGAGCGGAGGAATGATCCGCATCAACGCGTATAGCAAAATCGGGCGTCAGTGGGTGGCGGCGGGCAGTTTGCTGCCCATACTGCTCGCTTCGACAGCGGCTGTTGCTCAGTCGGCTTCCACCCCAGCAGCCCCACAACCGTTTTACGGTCGCACGGTGGCGGAATCTTCGCCTACCACCTGGCCCCGGATGACAAAGGCACGTGAGGGTGCGCCCAACGTCATCGTGTTCATGACCGATGATGTGGGCTTTGCTTCATCTTCGACCTTCGGCGGGCTGGTGCCTACGCGCACATTCGATGCTCTCGCCGCAGCGGGCCTGCGCTATAACCGCTTCCACACAACGGCTGTTTGTTCCGCTACGCGTGCGGCGCTTCTAACCGGGCGCGAACATCATAATGCCGGTGTCGGTTTCGTCACCAATCTGCCGACCGGCTATGAGGGCTATAACGGATTTATCCAGCATTCGACGGCGACGATCGCGCGATTGCTGCATGATGGCGGCTACAGCACAGCCATGTTTGGCAAGGCGCACATCACCCCGGAATCAGAACTCAGCCGGGCAGGTCCGTTTGACCGCTGGCCGACCGGGCTGGGCTTTGATTATTTCTACGGTTTCCACGGCGGTGATGCGAGCATGTTCTCGCCCGCGCTGGTGGAAAATACCAGCTTCCTCGAACCGCCTCACGATGACCCGGCATACCATTTCGACAAGGACATGGCCGATCATGCCATCAAGTGGGTGACCGATCAGAAAGCAGCGGCGCCTGACCGGCCTTTCTTTCTCTATTACGCGCCCGGGTCGGCGCATTCGCCTAATCATGCGCCCCGCCAATGGCTGGATCGGTTCCGCGGCAAATATGATGCTGGTTGGGATGCGATGCGCGAGGAAATCTTCGCACGCCAGAAGAAGCTGGGTGTTGTGCCCCCCGACGCGGTCCTGCCGCCGCGGCCGGACAATATTCCGGCTTGGGACAGTCTAAGCGCCGATCAGAGGCGCGTCGCCGCACGGACGATGGAGGCCTATGCTGCTTCGCTCGCCTATTGCGACGATCAGTTTGGACGCCTGGTCGAGCATCTCAAGGCAAGCGGCCAATATGACAATACGGTCATCCTGTACATTCAAGGTGATAATGGCGCGAGCATCGCTGGTCGCCCCACAGGCCTGTTATCGGAATTTTCGACAACGAACAGTTTTCCGGAGGACCTCGCCTATCAGCTCGCTCACATTGACGAGATCGGTACGGAGAAGCAATTCAACGTCGTCGCTTCGGGCTGGGGCTGGGCGATGAACACGCCCTTTCCCTGGGCAAAAATGTACGCGTCGCATCTGGGCGGAACGCGCAATGGAGTGGTCGTTTCCTGGCCGGCCGGCATCAAGGCCAGGGGCGAGATTCGTTCGCAGTTCACCGACGTAAGCGATGTGCTGCCGACCATCCTCGATGTCGCGGGCGTCGCCGCGCCTTCGACAGTTGGCGGGGTGGCGCAGAAGCCGATCGACGGGATCAGTTTCGCTTACAGCTTTGACGCCGCACGGGCGCCCTCGCAGCGTCGGACCCAGATTTTCGAAGTGCTCCAGAATATGGCAATTTATCGCGATGGATGGATTGCGGCCACGGTACCGGATACCAGGCCATGGACACCTGCTTCGGGAACGAAGCCAGACATCGATAAGCGCCAGTGGCAGCTTTTCAACATCGATCATGATTTCAGCGAGGCCAACGATCTGGCGTCGCGCTATCCGGCCAAGCTGAAGGAGATGCAGGAGACTTTCTGGGCCGAGGCGGCCCGCAAGAACGTGCTGCCGATCCATGGGCCGGAGGAAGGCGCTGAGGGGCGCCCCAGCCTGGTGGCGGGCAAGACCAGCTTCACCTATTTTCCTGGCACGACCCGCATCCCCGAAAACAATGCGCCGAAGATTTTGGGGCGCTCCTTCCTGATTGAAGCGAATGTCGAGGCGGCGCAGGGTAGCAACGGCGTCCTGGTGACACAGGGCGGGCGCTATGGCGGCTATGCGCTTTACGTGCGCGACGGCTATCCGGTCTTCCATTATAACGCCGTTGGGCCGGCACAGTATCAGGTTAGGTCCGACCGGCCTCTCGGATCCGGCGCGCATCGGATCGGTCTTTCCTTCACGATCGACCGGGGCACAGAGCCAGGCCGAGGCGGCACTGCCTTTCTCACCATAGACGGCAAGGCGGCCGGACAGGTTCGCGTCGAGCGAACCTTTAAGAGTTGGCTTTCCCATACCGAGGGCCTGGATGTAGGAGAGGACACCATCACTCCAGTGAACGATGACTATAGCATTCCAAAAAGTCGCTTCACCGGCACATTGAAGACCGTCACCTTCAGAGTGAAGGGCGATTGACCATGCTGACCCGCAAGAAGGCCATCCACGCCCTGCTACGCGCCACGTCAGGCCTGATCTTTGGCGCAGGCCTGATCTCGCCGGCGGGTGCTCAGCCCGATAGCGCGCTTCCTATGAAGGCCTATGGCCGAACACTTGCGGAATCATCGCCGCCGGTGTGGCCAAAGCCGGTCAAGGCACCGGAAGGCGCGCCGAATATCCTGGTGATCATGACCGACGATGTGGGATTCGGGGCCGCAAGCACCTTCGGCGGGGCTATTCCGACGCCGACTTTCGATGCCCTCGCCAATCAGGGGCTGCGCTATACCCAGTTCAACACGACCGCCATATGCTCGTCTACACGAGCGTCATTGCTCACCGGGCGTAATCCGCAGGAAGTGGGCATAGGCTATACGACCAACTGGCCGACCGGGTATGACGGTTACAACAGTGTGATACCCAAATCTGCCGGAACCATTGCGCAGATTTTGAAAGAGGCGGGCTATGGCACGGCCATGTTCGGGAAGGGCCATATCACGCCTGAGTGGGAACAGAGCGAAGCGGGACCGTTCGACCGGTGGCCCACGGGTCTTGGGTTTGAATATTTCTACGGATTTCTCGGCGCCGATACGAGCATGTTCGCGCCGACCCTGATCGAAAACACCCGCTACATCGATCACCCTGCCGGTAAGGCAGACTACCATCTCGACGCCGATCTCGCCGATCATGCGATCGACTGGATCGCGAAGCAAAAGGCGCAGGCGCCCCAAAAGCCGTTTTTTGCCTATTTCGCGCCGGGCACCGCCCATGCCCCCAATCATGCGCCGCAGTCCTGGCTTGCCAAATTCCGCGGTCGGTTCGACGGCGGATGGGATCGTCTTAGGGCGGATATCGTCGCCCGGCAAAAGGCGCGTGGGGTCATTCCCAAGGATACGGATGACGCGCCGCGCCCCGCAGGACTGCCACGCTGGGATGACCTTAACGCCAGTCAGCAGCACGTCTTTGCCCGTTACATGGAGGCTTATGCCGCATCATTGGCCTATGCCGATCACGAGATCGGCCGGGTCATCGAACATCTCAAGCGCAGCGGCCAATTCGACAACACGCTGATTGTCTACATACAGGGCGACAATGGCGCGTCCGCCGAGGGCAGCTTCAACGGCAAGCTCTTCGAGCAATCGGGCCTCAATCGGGTGCAGGAGGTGCAGTCCGATGTCGAACAACGTATCGAAGACATTGGAACAGAGCGTTCCTATTCACTGATTCCGGGTGGGTGGGGCTGGGCCATGAACGCGCCCTTCCAGTGGGCCAAGCGATATGGTTCCCATTTCGGCGGTACACGCACTGGAATGGTGATCAGCTGGCCCAAAGGTATTGTGGGCAAGGGCGAGACACGAACCCAGTTTCATCATGTCAGCGACATCATGCCGACTCTGCTGGACGCTGCCGGTGTTCAGGCACCCGCTACGCTGGATGGAGTGCCTCAGCAGCCGATCGCGGGCATCAGCATGCGCTACAGTTTCGACCACGCAACAGAACCCTCCCACCGCACCGTCCAGGTCTTCGGCATGGCCCAGAATGTTGCCATCTATCAGAATGGATGGGTCGCGGCATCGCGGCAGACAGCTACCCCCTGGGATAAGGTGCCAGCGACCCCCGTGAATCCCGACGAACGGGTCTGGGAACTCTATAACGTGACCCGCGATTTCAGCGAAGCGCACGACCTTGCAGCGACAAATCCTGACAAGCTTGCCGAATTGAAAGGCCTTTTTTGGGCCGAGGCGGCCCGACGCAACATTCTCCCCTTGCATCAAAGCGAAGGCGGCCAGACCGGCATGCCATCCCTTCGGGGCGAAAGGCGCGAGTTCGTCTACGATAGACCCATGGCCCACCTGGCCGGGACGGCAGCCCCGGATGTTATCAAAAAATCCTTCTCTATCCGCGCCAGCGTGGAGGTAGGACAGGATGCAAATGGGGTCATCGTCGCGCATGGCGGCCGTTATGCCGGCTACAGCTTTTTCCTGAAGGATGGTGTGCCCATCTTCACCTATAATGATACCCCGCTTCACCTGAGCCGGGTGCGTGCAGGGCGGCCGATTTCGAGTGGCAAGCACGAGATTGCCGCTTTCGTTCATCACGAAGCCGCAAGCGAGGGTGGGGCTCGGGTCGTGCTGACGGTCGATGGGAAGACCGTGGCGCAGGGCCATGTCGAACGCACAATGCCTACACTGATCTCGCATACGGAAGGGTTCGATGTTGGCTCTGACAGCGTGACCAGCGTGGACGATCTCTATAAACCCGAAGACAGCCGTTTTACCGGACGCCTCGATAGGGTCGTGGTGTCAGTCGAGCCATGAGCAAAGCTTCACGTAATGGCATGGCGCACATCGCCGGCGGTGTGTTCACGATGGGATCGGATCGCTTCTATCCCGAAGAAGCGCCAGCTCGGAAGGTTCGCGTCGATCCCTTCTGGATCGACGAAACGCCTGTTACGAATGCGCAATTCGCTCAATTCGTGGAAGCAACCGGCCATGTGACCTTTGCGGAATTGCCGCCAGACCCTTGTATCTAGGTCGGGCTCGACCCCGCGCTGGCACAGCCTGGATCGCTGGTCTTCAAGCCGCCTGCAACGCCTGTGCCCCTGACATCGCTGCAGTGGTGGGCTTTCGAAATCGGTGCCGACTGGCGTCATCCCTACGGCACGGACAGCGATCTCGATGGACTTGACGATCATCCTGTCGTCCATGTCACCTGGGCCGATGCCAGAGCTTACGCGAAATGGGTTGGCAAGAGACTACCGACCGAGGCGCAATGGGAATGCGCGGCGCGCGGTGGATTAGATGGCGCGGACTATGCCTGGGGTGACGAACTCGCGCCTTCCGGACAGTTGCTGGCCAATTATTGGCAGGGACCTTTCCCGCATGCCAATAGTTTGGCTGATGGTTGGGACCGCACCTCGCCCGTGCGGACTTACCCCGCCAATAGCTATGGCCTTTTTGATATGATCGGAAATGTGTGGGAATGGACAATGGATTGGTATTCCCACCCAGATTCGCAGTCGCAAAACTCATGCTGTGTTCCTGCGAATCCTCGCGGCGGCCTCAAACAGCATAGTGTCGACCCATACGATCCGCTCGCTATCCCACGCAAAGTTTTGAAAGGCGGTTCGCATCTGTGCGCTGAGGAATATTGCCAACGCTATCGGCCAGCGGCAAGACATCCTCAGCCGGTCGATACTTCAACTAGCCATGTCGGTTTCCGGTGTGTTGGATAACGCGGATTTTAGCGGCATTCGCCGATGGATGCTCTGAATTAAGATGCATGCTTTCGTCATACGCTAATGATAGCGAGACCATCTGTCCATTCGGGGAACGGCCGCTTCTCGCCAGAGGCCGCCATATCCAAATGAGGTCACGGGAACCCGGCTCACGTCATGATGGCACAAGCAACAGGCATTTTCGGACATGTGACGCTCCGAGAATCCTTGTTGGCACGCGTATGGCCGCTACCAACTGAATTCCGGCGGACAATCAGCCTGAGCTGTTTCGTTCTACATCCCGCATGTCAAACGAAACGGGCCAGCATTTCAGTGAGCAGGGGGCCGAGATGCCGCAGTTCGTTCCTGTAGGCGCTCGAGAGTTTCGACAGAATCTCCAAGGCTTGGGGCGTCAGCCGCAATTGGGCGCGCCGCCGGTCATCATCGTTCGAATGCCGGGTTACGAACCCCTGCTTCTCTAACCGATCGACCAAGCCCGTTGCGCTATGCGGCTTCAACAGCAAGCGTCGGGCAACGAAACCAACTGTAGCGTCATCAATGGGGGCAGCGCGTAGTGCCAAGAGGGCCTGATGCTGTTGGGGCGTCAGGCCCTCTTGCGTTGCCCGTTCGTCGCTGAAAGCCTGAAATTGCCGCAGGGCAAACCGCAAATCCGCCAGCGCGGCATAATCGGCATCATTCAACTCTGCTTCTTTCGCTTCCATAGCACCTTCTTATTGAAATATATCGTACCGCGATATAGCTGCGGCGAGCTACTTCTACAAAGAGGGTTTTTATATGATTCGGGAAGCCTCCTCTTCTGCCGAGGCTATCAGGCTGGGCGACCATAGCGCAGATCGGCGCATGATCATGCTGGCCGCAATGGCGCTGTTCGTTGGGAGTGGCGGCGCAGTAAGTGCATGGGTTCTCCTCAATCTGATCGCGCTGGCGACAAACCTGTTCTGGTTCGGACGCCTGTCGTTCGCGGAAGCCAACATGGCGGATAATGCCATCGGGATAGCTGTCCTCGTCATCCCCATGATCGGCAGCGTGATTGTCGGACTGATGGCCCGCTTCGGCTCGGAAAAGATACGCGGACACGGGATACCCGAAGCGATCGA
>JGI24739J22299_10001068_pt1 | contig 10203 bp, 11 predicted proteins | sample KBSCornC5_FD_22299 | JGI IMG/M metagenome (IMG submission 22299)
TGCACATGAGCCGCCTCGGCCGTCGTCACCCCCGCGAGAAGCAGCATGCGGATCAGATATGAATTTCGATGCCTCATGAAACGCCCCTCCATGACGTGGATTGACGTCCACGCCCCGCATTGGATGGATTTTCAGCTGGCGAATCACCGTACCGGCTGACTCAGGACAGGCCTGCCCGGTACTGCCGTTGGGTTCTGCGCTGCCAGAGAATGTTCGTCGTGGCAGCCTGTCCGAAAAGACCTCTGGGCCTGCACACGAGCTGGAGCTGGCGATGACGTCTCATGTCACGCTGGCAGCATCATCATAAGAAGGCATCGAGCCGGGCGTGCATCTCTATCGAATGACAAATGTTCCCGTTTGGCGCGTCTGCATCCGGACGGCAGCCGACATATCGCGCAGTGGAAGACAAGCATGCTCCATGCAGCCGCGGCGAATTTCGATAGGACAGACCAGTATGAGCGCGACCATCCGAGCTACCGAAGGACGGCTGCGCTTGCCGCATCCACGAAAGAAAAAAGCCGGTGAGCGCATCGCGCCCACCGGCCCTCCGTTCAACCGACCGCTTCGCTCAAGGCCACAGGTGCAGTGAGCGAAGCCCGCCTATCAAGGCGTCCAGGTCGCCTTCAGCGTCACGCCCGAGAAGGACGTGTAGCCGCGCAGCATCACGTAGTACGTGCCCGTCGACGGCGTGCTGAAGCTGCAGCTCTCGTTGTTGCCGTTGAGGTACGGACGGCAGTTGTAGCTGGACGTGGTCGGCGCGGAGCCGAACTTCACGTACAGATCCGAGTCGCCGCTGCCGCCGGAGATGGCGATCTTCAGGTTGCGCGCACCGGCCGGGATCGCCACGGTGTAGTTGAGCTGCGCACCGGTGGCNCCCGACAGGCCGGTGACCGGCACGCCGTTCTGCAACACGGTACCGCCACCGCCGCCACCCGAGCAGCTCACGCCCACGGCGGTGAACGCCGCGGTCACGTCCGCCTTGGTGTAGCCCTTGTCGACCGCGGCCTTCTCCACGCCGCAGGCNCCGTCCTTGTAGTCCGAGGTCGCGGTCCAGTACACCGCGTTGGCGCCTTCGAACACCTCGAACGCCTTGCGCGTATTCCAGCCGCTGGTCTTGGCCAGCACGCAGAACGCCTTGTTGTAGACGCCGCTGGAGTAGTGGACGTCCAGGCCATCGTAGTAGTCGGCCGCGTTGTCGATCGAGGAGCCGTCCTGGGTCGGATTGCACATGTAGCGCAGCGCNCCGCTGCTGGACTTGAAGATCTCCGCGCCGACCAGGAAGTCGTTGCTGCCGTTGCGGTCGAAGTACTCCGCCGCCTCGCCGGCCATGTCGGAGAAGGCCTCGTTCATGCCGCCGGACTGGCCGCTGTACTCCAGGTTGGAGTGCTGCTCGGTGAAGCCGTGGCTGATCTCATGGCCGGTCACGTCCAGCGACACCAGCGGATAGAACGTGCTGGCGCCGTCGCCGAAGGTCATCGAGCTGCCGTCCCAGAAGGCGTTCTCGTAGCTGTTGCCGTAGTGCACCTTCATCACCAGCACCTGGTTGAGCGGCGGAGCGCCGAACCAGCTCTGATACAGGTCATGCACCACGCCGCCGAAGTGGTGCGCGTCGTTGATCGGCGCATAGGCGCCATTGACGTCCGCCTCGTCGCTGTTCGAGCAGGTGAAGCTCCACAGCGTGCCCGTGCCGCTGGTGGCGTGGTTCATGTTGTAGGTCTTCACGTTCGCGTTCTGGAACGTGCAGGTGCTGCCGGACTGGGTGACGTTGAGATAGGGAAACTGCGTGCCGTTGTACTGGTACATGCCGGTCTTGGCGTTGCCGCCGGGACCGGTGGCATTGGCATTGGTCAGGCCTTCCCACTGCTTGATCACCTGCCCGGTGTTCGCGTCGACGATGGCGGTCGGACGCGTCGGATTCGGGCTGTCGACCACGTACGAGGTCAGATACACCAGCCGCGCGCGGCCGCTCGCATCGGGATACACGTACAGGTCGGCGCGCTCGTTGCGCGGGGCCGAGGCCGTGGTCGGCAGGAAGCCCTTGGTCGCGCGCAGCGCGGACAAGGCCTGCGTGGTGCTCAGGCGCGGCGCCACCGAACCCAGGTCCACCTGCACGTTCTGCAGCACGGCGCCGTCGGCGGTCAGCGCATTGCCGGCCACGTCCTGCTCGACCGCGATGCTGCGGCCGTAGACCGGCACGCCCTTGTAGTACTGCTGCATGCGCACCACCTGCGTGCCGCGCACCGTCTTGGCCGCGCCCTGCGCGACGAAGCTGTTGTCGGCACTCAGGCCGAGCTTCGCGGCGAGCTGGTTGCCCGGCGTGACGCCCAGGCTCTGCGCCTGCAGTTTCTTCATATCCGCCGCATGCACGCTGGTGGCGCCGATCAGCCCCATCACGGCCAGCCACAGACATGCACGCTTATGCCCCATCTTTGCACTATTCATTTGCGGTGTTCTCCAAAGGGTTATGGGAAACCACCGGGCAGCGCGAAACACTCCCCAAAACAGGAACGTCTGCTTGCGAAAATCAATTGTGAGAAGCAAGCCGTCCCCATTCCTGCCTGTCGAAGAAACAGGCAAGAACCTACGCCGCACCGGCGATGCGCTTCTGTGCAAACGAGTTACTTGAGATAGCCGCCGAGCCCCTATTCGACGGCGGGGCGACGCTATCACGGGGGTTGGTCAATGAAACGTGACAATCTGCGGTTTACGCAAAGAAGTGCGAACTGGGTTGTGAATCTTNCGAAGGGCGGGAGCGAGAACTTGCACCGCGATNCGTGCNCCGACAAAGCATGCGGGAAAAGCGCATTTCAGGCGATTTTCTTCGCCATAAATCGATTCAATTAAATCGAAGCGAACGGCGGTAACCGATTACGCCTATCCTGCAATCGTGCTCCCGCTCGTTCTCGCGTAGTCCACACGCGCATCACCAGAACGAATCGACTATCCCCCGCGTATTCCAAATGAAAGGGAGTACCGCCATGGAACCGATCCTGATCATGCGCACCGCGGTCGTGCTGCTGGCCGTGGCCGCCGCGGGCGGCCTCGCGATGGCCGGCATCCGTTTCGCCGGCAAGCCGCATCCGCCCACCTGGATGGCCATGGGTCACGGCTTCATCGCCGGTGCCGCGGTGACCTTGCTGGTCTACGCATATTTCACCGTCGGCCTGCCGGCCTTGGCGCAATTCGCACTGGTGCTGTTCGTGCTCGCGGCGATCGGCGGCGTGGTGCTGAACCTCAATTACCACTGGAAGCAACTGCCCTTGCCCAAGGGGCTGATGATCGTGCATGCACTGGTGGCAGCGACCGGCTTCGTGCTGCTGCTGATCGCCGCCTGGACCTGACCGGCCGGCGCTACGGCCGCTTCAGGCGCCGGGTTTTCGAACGGGCCACGGCCATTCATACATAACGCGAAGCGGCCATCGTCACCACGGCGATCATCAGCAGTGCGGCCGCGATGCGATGCCCGATGACGATGCGTGGCGGCAAGGCTGCCGCCTGGCCGTCGCCCCGCCCCTTTCTCAAGGCGCCGCCCACCACGATCACCTGCACGGCCAGCGCCGCGAGTGCGCTCAGCGCGCCGATCATCAGGCTGCGTTCCACCGGACCGACCGCCCCCGCGTGCACGACATGCCACAGATAACCGCCGGTGAGCACCGCGACCGCGGCCGCGCCCATCTGCGGCCGGAACAGGCGCCGGGTTTCGCTGCCGCCGGTGCGCGCCAGCGCAGCGGTGCTGCCCGCCCAGAACACGGCGGCCAGAACGTGCAGGGATATGGCTACCATCAGTACGTACTGCATGATCCGGCTCCTGCGAGGGTGAGTAGACGGGTGGCTGCATTGACTATACAAGTTGTATATACAAACACAAGAGGTGACCATGTCCACGCGCTCCTACACCAGCCATGTCCGCTCGGCCNCTGCCGCCGAGAAGCGCGAGCGCGCGATCCGGGCCGCCGCCGCCTTCCTGCGCGAGTCGGGCAGCGCCGCGAGCTTCTCGCTGGATACGGTCGCCAAGCTCGCGGGAGTCACCCGGCTGACGCTGTACAACCAGTTCGGTTCGCGGCGCGGCCTGCTGGAAGCGGTATTCGACGACATCGCTCAGCGCGGGCGGCTGGTGCGCCTGAAGGACGTCGCCATGCAAGCCNACCCGCGGCAGGGCCTGGACCAGATGATCGGGGTCTTCTGCGAGTTCTGGAGCCACGACGCCGCGGTGGAGCGGCTGCACGAGGCGATGGTGCTAGATCCTGAATTCGCCCAGGCCTTGATCGAACGCAATGAGCGGCGGCGTGGGCTGGTCCGCGAGCTGGTCGAGCGCATCGTGCCGAAGTCGGCGGGCGCGGCGGCGAAGCGCGATGTCGTCGACCTGATCTTCGCCATGACCAGCATGGCGATGTACCGCATGCTGTCGCAGCGACGATCGGCCAAGGCGGTGGAGGCGCTGATCCGCTCCACCGTCCATGCCGCGCTGGACCGGCTGGCGGAGTGATATCGCGCTTAGCGGACGTTGATCAGATAGAGCGCATACGCTCCGATCGCGACGCCGAGAAACTGGCTCAGGATCAACAGCCAGCCCCAGGCCCGGTCTTCTTTCAACAGCCGCGCGCAGATGGCATACGGCCCCAGCTCCTGTCCCCACGCCTTCCGGTACTTGAAGACGATCGACCAGCTGAGCAGGCCGCTGACGCCCAGCAGGAGAGGCACGAGGACAGGCAGTTTCATGAGGCGGATCGACTCGCGATGACAGGCTTCAGTGCCGCTCGCCGCGCCACGCGATGGCAGCGGCCGGCGAGCGGATTCGCAATGAAGTGTGCGGCCAGGCGCCGCGCTGTCAACCGCAAATATTTGCCGCAAGAAACGGTGCGATACACGCAACCGGCATGCTCACTGCACCGGATGGATCTGCGTAAAGATCACCTTCCACTGGCCATTGCGCTTCGCCCACACATCGACGAACCGCCCGCGGAAAGTAAATTCCTTGCCGTCGCTGCTGCCCTTCGCATCCACCATGCCGGCCAGCACGGCGCCATCCCCCCACACCTTGCTCACCTGGTCGTAGATGCGGACCGAAAGAGTCTTGTTGCCGGGCTTGGTCTGGTCGGCGATGAATTGCGCCTTGGTCAGGTTCTTGCCGGCGGTGTCGGCCAGTGTGTAGTCGTCGGCGAGGACCCGTTCGAGTTCCGCCTTGTCCGCCTTGAATTGCGCGACGTCGTAGGCCGTGGCGGCGGCGGCGAGGTCTTTCGGCAAGTTGCTGTAGTCGCCGAAGTTGTTTGCCTGGACCGACGTGGCGATCAGTGCNACGCCGAGCGCGACCAATCCGAGTAATGAACGCATAGCTCCTCCANAGTGGATGTTCACGTGCACGAAAGCCGGGAATCGGGGCAGCAAGGCGGGCATTGGACACCTCGCCTGTCACCGGCGCCTATGGGCCAGAAGTCAGAGCAGCCATCCTGTGTCGCCCGGATAAAAGGCCGGATTTGCGCAAGTACCGGAGCTAACATGCGCAGCCAAGGGGACCAGCGGAGACGGCAATGTGGAAGCGGGTAGTCGGCTACGGAGCGCTGCTGGCGGCAGGAACGCTCGCCCTGCAGTGGCTGGACTACCAGCGCCTGGCGCGGATGCACCCGGGCGACATCTATCTGTTCCTGGTCGCGGCCGCCTTCCTGGTGCTGGGCATCGTCGTGGGCGCCAAGATCTTCGCCGCGCCGGCAGCGCCCGCCTTCGACGGCAACCCCAAGGCTCAGACCGCGCTGGGGCTGAGCGGGCGCGAGCTGGAAGTACTGCATGAACTGGCGGCCGGCCACTCCAACAAGGAGATCGCCGCGCACCTCCACGTCTCGCCGAACACGATCAAGACNCACGTGGCGCGGCTGTTCGAGAAGCTCGGCGCCAAGCGNCGCACCGANGCCATCCGGCGGGCGCGCGAGCTGGGGATCGTGCCCTGAGACCGGATCTTTTGGGGTGAANCGCCCCAAATCATCCATTCGGGCGATTGCCTGATGGCACCGGATCGCGGCCAATGGCGACACCATCCATTCACAAGGAACCGTACCGTGCTGCGCACCATCCTGAAATACGGTCTGATCGCCGGCCTGGTCGTCGGCGGCTTCGAGCTCGCCACCTTCGTTCTGTTCCGTGGAATGCCACCACTGAAGTACGGCATGGTGGTCGGCTACACGACCATGCTGATCGCCCTGAGCGCGGTCTTCGTGGGGATCAAGCGGCACCGCGACCTGGACCGCGGCGGCGTCATCGGCTTCTGGCCGGCGCTCGGCGTCGGGCTGGGCATCAGCTTCATCGCCGGGATCTTCTANGTGGCCGCCTGGGANGCGGTGCAGTCGATGATGCACATGGACTTCGCCAGCTCCTACGCCAACGCCATCATCGCCAGCCAGAAGGCCAAGGGCGCGAGCGCCGAAGCGCTGGCGAAACTNAGCGCCGACATGGAGACGTTCAAAGTCCAATATGCCAACCCGCTGTACCGCCTGCCGATGACCTTNGTGGAGATCTTCCCGATCGGCGTGCTGGTGTCGCTGGTCTCGGCCGGNCTGCTGCGCAACAGCCGGTTCCTGCCGGTGCGCAGGGGCTGACCGGTCAGGCTGTCTCCCAGGCGAAGTCGTAGAAGACNCGCCACAGGTTGCCGTCCGGNTCGGCTGCGGTGAATTCGTGCAGCTTCCACGGCTTGGATGCGGGCGGCGAGACGATCCGGGCGTCGCTGGCGCTCCAGGCGCGGTGCAGTTCGTCCACCGCGTCGCGGCTTTCGAGATTGAGCCACAGCACCACCGGCGCCGCGGTGCCGTGCATCCGGCGAAAGGCGTTATTGGCCAGGANGATGNGGNAACACGGGGCCGCTCAACGCGCCCCGCCCGACGCCGCCATATGCACGCGAAGTATCCTGCGCAACTCCAGGATCGCCGCCGGCGTCTCCTGCACGCTGTGCCACGACGGCACGGCCAGTTCCGACTCGGCACCTGCCAGGTGTGCACTCTTGTATGGCACCACGCCATCGCTGCTGTCGGCCAGCGGCCCCGGCGGCGTATAGACGCCGACGATGGTGTGGTAGCGCACCCGCGGCGACATCGGCAGGTCCGCCGCGGCCACGATAAAGGGGTCGGTGTCGCTCAGGTTGTCGACGCTGTTGGGAATGCGCACCGGCGTGCCGCCCTCGCCTTCCTTCAACAGGTCGGTGATGCTCGCCACCTCCTTGAGCACATTGGCCGGCAGCCGGATCAGGTTGGCCATCCAGCGCGCGATGGTGTTCTGCGCGTAAGGCGTGCCGCGTTGCGGCGAGGCCAGGAACACCGCACGCGTCACCTGCGGCATCGGCGTGAACTGCAGATAGGTCGCCAGGCGCTCGCGCAGGCGGTCCTGCTTCGCCTTCGACAGGTTGGCGCGCGCCGGCATCAGGCTCCACAGCTTGTCGCCGCTGGACGACACCAGCAGGCGCGCGATCACGCCGCCCATGCTGTGGCCGATCAGCACGACGTTGTTGGAGGCGCGCGCCTGGCCGCCCGGATCGAAGTGCTGGAAGGTGGCATCCAGCGCCTTGCGGATATTGGCCAGGTTGACCGCGATGGGCGCATTGGTCGGGTAGTAGATCTCCCACACCTGGTAATTGCTGCGCAGGTCTTCGTCGCCCATCACCTCGTTGGAGACGTTGATCCATGCCTCCGGGCTGCTGGCCAGGCCATGCAGCATGATGATGGTCATGCGGTCGGGGTCGTAAGGCTGCATCAGCAGCACGCGCGGCGTCTTGATGCCACCCTCCCGGCCCAGCAGCGACCGGATCGACTGGGTGGCGAAACCCGAGCGGGCCAGCCACACGCCATAGGCCGCGGTGAAGTTGCCGGCGAGCGGCACCGCGTGGCCGGCCACGGTCATCGAGTCGTTGCGGTAGGGGTCCTCGACCTGCACCACGGCCTGCCTGGTGGCGAGCACATCGCTCAAGCTGGCGCCGTCGAACAGGATGGCGCCGGTCATCGATACATAGTCGGGATCGCGCCAGGGCACCTCGTTGGCCGGCGCATCCGGCGGCGCCACCGCCACGAATTCCGAACCGAAACCATCGCGGCGGTACACATTGCGCACGCCGTTGAAGCGCAGCGTCGAGGCGGGAATCAGCTCGGCCGGATCCGACGCCGCCCCCGCCCAGCGCACCGCCGGCTCATTGCCCGTGACTTGCCAGCCGGCCAGCTCGGCATGCCGCGTATTGCGCTCCAGGTGCGGCAGCTCCTGGAAGAAGCGCGTCATCGCGCGCTGCACGGCAAAGTTGTAGAAGCCGATCACCCGCACCTGGCGCAACTCGAAGGACCGCTCGGAGGGTTGGCGCTTCGTATAGAACAGATAGGCATAGGCATAACGCCCCGCCTGCAGGTACGCATCGAGCGCCTGGTCGCTCATGCGGGTGTCGCGGGTACCGCGATCGGTGCGCATGGCCAGGCCCAGCCACAGCTCGGACAGCGCGGAAAGCCGCTGCTCGTCGTCCAGCCCCGGCGAGTGCAGCACGGTTTCCACGCAGGCCGGGAACGCACGCTCGCAGTCGCGCGCGGTCAGCGCCACCACGTTGAGCGATTGCACGCTCTGGTCGCTCAGCCGCCCCGTGCTGATCACGTCGCCGCGCTGCTCGCTGATGGAGTCATGGGCGTTGACATGGCTGACGCCCACCATGGCGCAGCCGTTGAGGCACAACAGCGCCGCCAACAGGGCGCAGCGGGCGAAAAAGACGCGGCTTGGGTGTTTCATCCGTCCNGGGGCCTTGGGCTGCCTCGAAGAGAGGCATGACGGGGGCGGATTTTGTCACACCGGCGCGGTGATTCCGCNGGNNGATGCCCTACCCTCGGGCGCNGCCGAAGTACTCCGGCAGGCGCACGGGCGGCAAGGGCGTCGCCTGCGCCATCCATTCGAGTACCGCCGGCCGCTGCAGCAGCGCATCCATCCACGCCTTGACGTGCCCCCAACGCGCAGGCACGTCCACGTGGCTGAAGACGCGCATGACGGTGGGCACGAAACCNAGGTCGGCCAGGGACAAGCTGCCCATCAGATAAGGGCCGCCCGAGCGTTCGAGGCAATCGCCCCATGCCGCCAGCAGGCGCTCCGCCCCGGCCNGCTCGGTCGNGGTAGGCACCCGCTTGTCGTCGTAGAAGACGCTTTCGAACGACAGCGCGGGACAGATGCGCCCGACCTCGCTGTGCTGCCAGGCCAGCAAGGACCGCGCGACCGCGCGTCCCTTCGCGTCGCCGGGCAGCAGGCGGCCACCGCACNGCTCGTTTGCATATTCCATGATGGCAAGGGAGTCGAAGACCACCGTTTCGCCGTCNACCAGTGCGGGCACGGACGCGGCGGGAGAGAAGCGGGCGATGCGTGCGAGCGCTTCCTGTCGAGCCGGCAGCCGGAGCTCGATATCGACCTCGTCGAAGGCCAGCCCGGCTTCCTTGAGCGCGAGCCAGGCCCGGAACGACCAGCTGGATGCATTCTTCGTCCCGCTATAAAAGATCAAGCGAATCTCCTGGGCCGGTCGTTCGGTTCATGCGCATGGACGAGCCCATCGCACAAGCGGCGGATTATCCGTGCAGCCGTCGGGGGCGCGTCAACGTCTCGCTGACTGATGCCAAGGCCAGTACGTACGGCAAGGCGACTACGTCAGGCCTGCCCGGCGCGAATCGCCGCGAGCGAGCGCTGCTGGGCGCCATCCGCAGCGAAGTTGTCCGGCGCGAGCCATGCCTCGAATGCGGCCGCCAGCGCCGGCCAGTCGCGGTCGATCATGGCGAACCAGGCGGTGTCGCGGTTGCGCCCCTTGTAGACGATCGCCNGGCGGAACGTGCCCTCGTACTGGAAGCCGAGNCGCATCGCGGTGTTGCGCGATGGCGCGTTGAGGGCATCGCACTTCCATTCGTAGCGGCGGTAGCCGAGCGTGTCGAACACATATTTCATCAACAGGTATTGCGCTTCCGTCGAGATCGGCGTGCGTTGCAGTGCGCGCGAGAAGGCGACCCAACCGACCTCGATGACGCCGTGCACCGGNTCGATCCGCAGCANCGCCAGGGTGCCGACGGCGCGGCCGCTGGCGCGGTCGATCACCGTGTAATGCAACGGATCCGTGCTTGCCGCGGCCTTGTGCGCATAGCTCAGGTAACTGGCGGCGTCCTGGAATGGACCAGCGGCCATATAGGTCCAGTCGCGCTGGTCCGGCGCGGCGGCATAGGCGGC
>JGI24739J22299_10001073_pt1 | contig 10180 bp, 8 predicted proteins | sample KBSCornC5_FD_22299 | JGI IMG/M metagenome (IMG submission 22299)
GATCATGTTCAGACCGGTTTCTTTGATCAGCTTGCGCAGGGCTTCGTATTCGGAAACGCTGTCGGTCATGCCGGGGAACACGAAATAGTTGATAGAGCTCCAGCCACCGAAGCTGCGCACTACTTTCAGGCTTTCTACAATGTCTTCAAAAACGTAGTTATTGGGCCTGTAGTAAGGCGTGTACCATTTTTCCTGTACGGAGTTGGTGCTTACGCGTATGCTGTTAAGACCGGCCTCGCAGAGGGCGCGTACNGCATCGGGCTTACTGCCGTTGGTATTAATGTTGATGCTGCCTTTGGGGGTATGTTTCCGGATCTCCAGGATGGATTCGCGGATGGTTTCCCACATAAGCAGGGGCTCGCCTTCACAGCCCTGTCCGAAGCTGACGATCGGGAAGGGAGCGGTTTCCAGGTGCGGCACGGTATATTCCACGATCTCTTCTGCCGTAGGCTTGAAGCGGAGGCGGTCCTGCGTGGAAACGATGCTTTCTTCTTCCGGCTGGAAGGAGATGCAGCCTACGCAGTTGGCGTTACAGGCAGGAGAGGAGGGGATGGGGCATTCCCAGCGTCCCATAAAATAGTTACGGGCGGCCGGGCAATGATAGGTGAGCGCGCAATTGTCTGCCAGGTGCTTTACCAGGCGGTTGTGCGGATAGGCCTGCAGCAGGTCTTTTACGCCCTGTTTCACCTTTTTATCGTCAAAACCCGCGCATTCCTGGCGGATATCCTGTTCGATACGGGTAGCGGGCACATAGAATTTGCCATCCATCCAGCCTACTGCGGTGTAGCAGAACAAGGGCAGGGTGGGGGCGTCGGGCAGTGTTTCGTAGGCAGCCAGGTAAAAGCCGGTGTGGGCGGGAGGAATGAAAGCCGCTACGGCCCAGCCTTTGTCGCACAGCGCCATGTCGCCGGTGGCAGCATCGATACCGATGCCACGGCGGCCGGGCAGTTCGTACAAAGAGCCTCCTTCGGGCAGCTCAATCCACTCTTCGTCAGGGATAGGCATTGCGTCCCAGCCGCTACGGCCGGTAACGTGCAATGAAGTATCCTCAAAAATGTTCCCCTTTCCGTCGGAGTAAAGTATGTATGGTTTCATTCTATTTTAACTATTCAGTCGGCTCCTGAAGAACCCGTTTATTTCATCTTCCTTAATATCCGGAATATTATCCAGCACTTCCAGCTGCAGTATTTTGTTGTTCTTAAAGTCTACTGTCAGCAGATCATTCCGCAAAATTACGTTATTGAGCTGGTTCCAGCCCACTACCCGGCTTGAAAAGGTGGTGGGAATGTTAATGCCGGTGATATCCATGGTGATATAGACGGGCTTGAAGATATTGTGCTCCACCCAGCCGATGTAGGCCAGTCCTAATCCTATCAGCAGCTGCATCAGGCCTACCAAAGGCTGCATATGTGAAAGGAAGTACAGGGCGCCGCTGAAACATACAAACACCTGCAGCAGACGCATCATACTGTTGGCGCCGGAGAAATTCCGCAGGCGGCGTATTAAAAAAGGGAAGAGCAGGCTGAGAAAGCCGAATACCAGGAAAAATACTACCATGGCCCAGTTAGGCGTGCGGCTGTTATAGATGCCGATAGCGTTGAACAGGAATAATATTCCTGCCATGCCATGCATTACCGGTTGTAAACGCAGGCGGGTGACTGTGTTGGGATGGAGGATCCGGATCTTGTACATCAATTGCAGCTTACCAGTAAGTTACACAATTTAAAGAGGATGCGGGCGCCTACGTTGGCATCCCATTCATCGTGAGAGGTACTTACTTCATTCAGGTCGAAACCGATGAGCTTGCGGCCAGAGGCTACCAGGCGTTTGAAAAGGTAGAAGATCTGTTCTGCCTCAAATCCGCCCGGTACAGGAGTGCCGGTGTGGGGGCAGAGCTTGGGATCCAGGCCATCTATGTCAAAGCTGATATATACCTGCTGCGGCAGGGTTTCGATGATGCTGTCGCATATGTTGCGCCAGGTCTCGCCTTCGAACTGGCGTTCCTTGATATTTTTATCGAAGAAGGTGACTACGCGGCCATTGCTGGCTGCTATATAGTCCAGCTCTTCCTCGCAGTAATCACGGATACCCACCTGTACCAGCTTCTGCAGCTGGGGCACCTCATTGAGGGCGTTGTACATGATGGAGGCGTGGGAGTATTTGAAACCTTCGTAGCTGTCGCGGAGGTCGCAGTGGGCGTCTATCTGCAGGATGCCGAAATCGCCTTTCTTTTCGCCGATGGCTTTAAAATAGCCCAGGGGGGTGCTGTGATCGCCGCCCACCAGGCCTACCAGCTTGCCTTTGTTGAGCAGGGCAAGGGTTTGGTTATAGACCCATTCGTTCATCACTTTGGTGCCGGTGTTAACGTCTACCAGGGTCTTTTTAAGGAATTGATTCTCATTGATCTCTCCACCTTCTGTCAGGAACTTGATATACAGTTCAGCTTCCTTGCGGAGGTAATCGCTGCGGAGGAGGAGGTGCTTGTCGGGTTCCCGCATGAAAAAGCCCTTTTTCCAGCCATCCTTTACNTCCGGATCGAGGAGGTCTACCTGGAAGGAGGCTTTAAAGATCTGCTCCGGGCCACGGGCGGTACCGTTGCTATAGGATACGGTCACTTCCCAGGGAACGGGCAGCAGCACCAGTTTTGCATCTTCCTCGCTGAAGGGCAGNCCNAATACGTTGTTAGACAGTAACCCTACCGAATTAGGGTCAAATTGTGTTAGATCGGCCATGATACTAATGATTCATTTTCATTTCCGGCGCAAAGATAGGAATCTGTGTCGGGTGAAATGCCATTTATATAAAAATTAAGGACAAGGAACTTGTTTTTGCGTTAATTTTGCGCTGAAAATCGAACCGGTTTCAGTAAATCAAGGGATTAGATCAAAAAAGGAAGCACAGGCCGAAACTTTAAGCTATGAAGAAAACAAACATCATCTTACTGATAGTGATCGCAGTGGCCATCGGTGTAATTGTTACAATGGTAGGGGATTTCAGTACCTATGAAACATTTGCTACGGCGAAGGAAAAAGAAGGTAAGGAGTATCATGTGATCGGGGTGCTGGACAAAACCCAGCAGCTCTCATACGATCCTGTAAAGGATGCCAACTATTTCACATTCTACGTGAAAGATAAGGTAGGTGAAACCCGCAAGGTAATATTCTACGGCACCAAGCCTACAGATTTCGAGAAGGCCGAGCAGCTGGTGCTGACCGGTAAGATCGAGGGAGAGGAGTTCCACTGCAACAAGATACTGATGAAGTGCCCTTCCAAGTATAAAGACGACCAGATTGCCATGGGCACCAAACAAATGTAGGCTGCCACCATTCATTACTAATTCAGCGTAACATCTTGGAAACAAAATACATAGGGGAACACCTGCTGCCCGGACAGTTGGGACATTTCTTTGCCGTACTCTCTTTTATAGCATCACTTGTAGCGACCATTGCTTATTTCAACGCTGTGAGGGCCAAGGAAGCGCCGCTGCAGACTTCCTGGAAAAAGCTGGCCCGCTGGGCGTTCATCATAGAAGCTGCCTCTGTTTTCGCCGTATTTGGCATTTTATACTACGTACTGTACAATCACTATTTTGAATATAAGTATGTGTGGCGCAATTCATCGCGCGCACTGGAGGTAAAATACCTGCTGTCCAGTTTCTGGGCCGACCAGGAGGGTAGTTTCCTGCTTTGGAGCATCTGGCACGGCGTGCTGGGGATCATACTGATCTTTACTTCCAAACGCTGGGAAGCCCCGGTGATGACCGTGATCTCCTTTGCACAGTTCTGCCTGGCCAGTATGCTGCTGGGTATTTATATACTGGGCTACCGTGTGGGCAGCAATCCCTTCCTGCTGTTAAGGCAGGCGGAAGAGAACATTAACCTGCCCTGGGTGAGCATGCCCAATTACCTGGAAAGGATCACAGACGGTAACGGGCTGAACCCGCTGCTGCAGAATTACTGGATGGTGATACACCCGCCGGTGCTGTTCCTGGGCTTTGCCTCTATGATCGTTCCCTTTGCATTTGCTTTTGGCGGGCTGTGGACCCGTGAATATAAAGAGTGGACCAAACCTGCCCTGCCCTGGGCGCTGTTTGCTGGCATGATGCTGGGTACCGGTATTATGATGGGCGCCGCCTGGGCTTATGAGTCGCTCACCTTTGGCGGCTACTGGGCATGGGACCCTGTGGAGAATGCCTCCCTGGTGCCCTGGCTCACGCTGATAGCGGGCATTCACACCCTGCTGGCGTTNAAGTCTACCGGACATGCGCTGAAATCCACCTTCTTCTTCTTCTTTATTTCCTTTGTACTGATACTGTACTCTACTTTCCTGACCAGGAGCGGTGTGCTGGGAGAAACTTCCGTGCACTCATTCACCGACCTGGGCATGAGCGGACAGCTGCTGGTGTACATGGCGGTATTTACGCTGCCTGCCTTTGTGATGCTGATCGTACGCAGAAAAGAGATCCCGGATGTGAAGAGAGAAGAAAGCACTTACTCCCGCGAGTTCTGGATGTTTGTAGGTGCGCTGGTATTGCTGATAGCGGCTATCCAGATCACTTTCACCACTTCCATCCCCGTGTGGAACAAAATGTTTAACCTGAACCTGGCGCCGCCATTGGAGCCGGTTTTCCATTACAACAAGATCCAGGTATGGGTGGCGATCGTGATAGGCCTGCTTACTGCTATTGTGCAGTTCCTGAAATATAAAGACACGCCGCGTAAAATAGCGGGTCAAAACCTGTTATGGCCTACGGTGATCGCACTGGTGGCGACTGCGCTGATCGGCTGGCTGGGAAAGATCAATTATGACCTGTACGGGGCCGGCTACCTGACCGCATTGTATATTATGCTGTTTGCCAGCGTATATGCAGTAGTGGGTAACGGTGTATATATTTTCAAAGGCCTGAAAGGCAAGATGAAATCTGCCGGGGCTTCTATCGCGCATATTGGTTTTGGCCTGGTATTGCTGGGCATCCTGATCTCTGCTTCCAAGCGGGAAGTGATCTCGATAGACCGTATGAAGATGCTGGACGGCGGTTTCTTTGGTAAGGAAAGCAAGGAAAACCCGCGTGAGAACCTGATGCTGCCCAGGAACTTCCCGATACAAATGGGTGATTATCATGTGACCTACGCAGGCGACTCTACGGCAGCGGGCGATCCGAAAACCTACTATGTGGTAAGGTATGAGAAGAAAGATCCTGCTAACGGACAGCCACTGGAGAGTTTCACCTTGTACCCGGATGCGTTTATCAATACAAAAGGGCAGGAGGGACTGACGCCTAACCCGTCTTCCCGTCACTACCTGACCCGCGACATCTTTACTTATGTAACAGCGGTGCCGCGTAAGGAAGAAGGCAGCGATACGGCGAAATACAGTCATCATGAAGTTAAGGAGGGGGATTCCGTATTCTTCTCCAACGGTTATATGGTATATAGCGGTCTGCAGAAAACGCCACAGAATAAAAACTACCAGGCGGCGGCCCAGGAAGGCGACCTGGCAGTGGGGGCACAATTGCAGGTACATACCAAAGACGGCACGGAGTCTACGCTGGAGCCCGTATATTTTATCCGTAACAATACATATCAATATAACGTACCGGATACGGCCCATCAGTTATCTTTGTATGTACGTTTTGCCAAGATACTTCCGAACGAGAACAAGATCGAGCTGGAGGTGAAGGAATCTGCGACGTTCGATGATTATATAGTGCTGAAGGCGTTCATTTTCCCCTTTATCAATGTGTTGTGGATAGGGATACTGATCATGATAGCGGGATTTTTAATGAGTATCTATCAGCGGGTAAAGAGAATCTAATCTCTATATATTTATGAAACGCAGATGGTTGCGTATAACCCTGGTGGTTATTGCAATACTCGCTATCGTGTACTGGTTTGGCCCTGAACCAGCTGCACCCAGGTATGGCAACTCCCTACCGGCCGTACCGGCTGATGGCCCCGGGCTGGAACAGTATGTAACAGCGAGGGAAAGCCGTCACAGGCTGAAGCCTGATAATGAGGCCCGTATTGTATGGCATGATTCCCTGCACCGCAAAACTCCCTACAGCGTTGTTTACCTGCATGGTTTTTCTGCCAGCCGCCGGGAAGGCGATCCGGTAGCTGCTGATTTTGCCGCCCGTTACGGCTGTAACATCTTCTATTCCCGCCTGGATGGGCATGGCATTGATACTTCCGAACCTTTACTGAATATGACAGCCGCCGGATTGTGGCGGGACGCAGAGGAAGCGCTCAGCATCGGGCGTGCGCTGGGTGATAAAGTGATTGTGATGGGCACTTCTACGGGTGGTACGCTGGCACTGAAGCTGGCGGCAGAATATCCCAGGGAAGTGTATGCGCTGATCAATATGTCGCCTAATATTGAGATCAATGATCGCCTGGCTTTCCTGGCAAATAATCCCTGGGGATTGCAGCTGGCGCGGCAGGTAAAAGGCGGTTTGTACAACCGTACCAGCGGGGCGAACGACCCGGAAGTATCCAAATACTGGAACACTACCTACCGGCTGGAAGCGGTGGCTGAATTACAGAACCTGCTGGAAACCACTATGACGAGCTCCACTTTCCGGAAAATACATCAACCCATCCTGAATCTCTATTATTACAAAGACGAAGAACACCAGGACCCGACCGTACGCGTGGCTGCTATCCTGAACATGGAAAAAGAGCTGGGCACTCCCGGGAACCGGAAGGCGGCAGTGGCCATACCNGGGGCGGGCGCACATGTGCTGGGAAGCTCGCTGGTATCGCATGATGTACCGGGTGTAGAGCGGGCAATTTTTAATTTTTCTGAACAGGTATTGAAACTAAAGCCCTTAGCTGCGAAGTGAAATGAATCTGTGGAGGAAGTATTGTTCATCAACCGAAATGTGTAACTTTAATAAATAAAATTTCGTTAAAGTTTACATGTGCCGTCTTAAGATCACTTTATTCCTCACCATGCTTATGTGCGCTTTCCTATACCGGAATGATGCCGTAGCGCAATCTGCGCAGGAGGGAGGTATGCAGGTGAGAGCGGTGATTGTCGGCACAGATACCCTTCCTTCCATTACCCTCCAGATATTTGAGATAACAGAAAAGCTGCCGCGCAAGCTGCGCAAACAACGGGAGCGCTGGACCCGTTTGCGGAATGCGGTATATGTAACGTATCCGTACGCAAAATCAGCCGCCCGGATCCTGAAAGATGTGAATGGTCACCTGGCCTCCCTGGATAATAAAAAGGCGCGTAAAGCTTACCTGGCTACCAAGGAAAAAGAGTTGAAGGCGGAATTCGGGGATAAGCTGGAAAATCTGTCTATCTACCAGGGAAAGGTATTGATGAAACTGATAGACCGCGAGACGGGTGAGAACTGTTACGAGATCATCAAGGAACTGAAGGGCGGGTTTAATGCCCGGTTGTGGCAGACGGTGGCTTTTTTCTTTGGCGGTAATCTGAAGAGTGAGTATGATACCGAGGAAGATCATGATATAGAGGAGATTGTGCAGGAGATAGAGATGTACAGGTATTATAGAGCGTATAATTAACCCACCCCATATTTTAACATTCCTTCTATTTTTTCTTCTCAATTATTGGTTAAGTTTGATGGTATGAAACCATTGATAACACTATTATTCTTATTGCTGCCGGGAATGGCGGCGCTGGCACAGGAAGAAACAGATGAACCGATACAGGTATATGTGATTGATAGTGTGGAAGTAGGAGCCGAGGCGATGAACGGGTTAGGCCCCGACCAGATCGCTATGATCACGATTGCGAGGGGAAAAAAGACCGTTGAGAAATATGGGGAGCGGGCAGCCAGCGGGGTATTCTATATTGAAACAAAGGCGTTTGCACGTAAACGTTATAACCGGATGTTCAGCGATCTGTCGCCTGCTTACGCGGCAGCCTTGCAGCGTTATGGCAGCGACAGCAGCTTTCAGTACATTATGGGCGACAGTGTGNTGACCACTAACCGGGAATCGCAGCTGGCTACTTTAGCGCCGAAGGATATTGCGGAGATCAGGGTAGAAGGTGGCCAACAGGCATCCACAAAGAAGGTATCGAAGATAAGGGAAGAGGATGTAAGAGTACTTATTAATACAAAACAGGAAGTAATAAAGAAGAAATAAAAAGAAATAATAATAAAGAAATAAAAAAACCAGGAACGATGACCGCTCCTGGTTTTTTATTTTATGCTGTATTGCTTAATTACTGCACGTATCCCGGGTTCTGCGGGCGCAGGTTCGGGTTGTTGTTATATTCCAGCGTAGGCAGCGGGAACAGCAGATGCTTTTCCTGCAGGGTAGGCGCGTTAGCGGTACCGTAGTTGAACTTATGGCCTACGAAGTTATCGAAGTTGTTGGTTGTTTCGTTATATGCTTTACGGAGACGTACCATGTCGAACCAGGTTTTGCCTTCGTAGCACAGCTCATGCCAACGCTCGCGCCATACAGCCAGGCGGAAGTCGGCTTGTGTGAATGTAGCTGCTGTGGTCAGTCCGGCGCGGTCGCGGATGGCTTTCAGCGCGGCGATAGCCTGGGTGTTAGGAGCACCGTCTGCTTCGTTCTGCGCTTCAGCGTAGATGAGCAGTACTTCTGCATAGCGCATCAGGGTCCAGTTCATACCGCTCTGAGAGGTGCCTTTTGTGCCCTGTGTTCCGTTGGCTACTTTGTCGAAATGCTTGAATATATAAGGCTTATTCAGCTGTTTCAGGGCGCCGTTACCATCGGTGTAGTAGGCGGTGTAGAAGAACTGTTGTTCCTGCACACGTTTATCGCCTGCTTCATAAGAATCATAGAAAGCCTCTGTTGGAATGGTGCTGCCAACCTGTGTACCATAGGCAGAGATGCCGCCAAAGTTTGGCAACATACTTTCCTGGAAAGGATTGTTTACAATGCCTTGTGCATATTGCACTTCGAAGATCAGTTCGCCGGTGTTCTTGATCTTAGGGTCGTGCAGGGCATCATAGCTGGCAAACAGCTGGTGGCTGCCATTATCGATCACTTCTTTTGCTTTGTCTGCAGCGAGTCTGTAATAACCGGCTTTCTTCAGCGGTTCTCCGGCCATGGTGAGGTACACGCTGGCCAGCAGTGATTTAACAGCGTTCAGCGATGCTCTTCCACTTGCATCGGTCTGGGGTAAGCCAGCGGTTTCTGCTGCGGTAAGATCGCTTACGATCAGGGAATAAATACTATCCTGAGAAGCACGTTTAGGATACAGTTCAGGATCTTTATTGCTCTGGATCTGTCTGGTCACCATCGGCACATCTCCCCACAATCTTACCAGCCAGAAGTAGTGCAGTGCACGCAGGAAGCGCGCTTCGCCCAGGCACTTTTTCTTCAGGTCCTCATCTGTGGTGGTAAAGGTAGGTATGCCTGGTATCTTCTCGATCGCCTGGTTACAGTTGGCAATGTTCAGATACAGGTTCTGCCACCACTGTCTTACGTGCAGGTTATCCGGGTTGTAAGCAAGGTTGATCAGGTTATTGAGATCGGAGTTCTGACCGGTCTCGGAAGTGGTAGTGCCTGTAGGCGCTTCCAGCAGCTGATAGTTATTGGAAAAGATGCCGGTGCCGTTGCCGATAAAGCGCAGGTTGGCATAGATAGCAGCTACTGCTGCATCAGCGTGTTCTGGTAATGTATAAAAGTTATCCGGGGTGAGGGTGGAGGGATCCTCCTCTTCCAGGAACTTGGAACAACCGGACACTGCGAGCATCGCCCCACAAACCAGTATCAGACAGAATCGTTTTATTGTCAGTTGCATGATAATAATCTTTTTAATTAGCAATGAATTACAGTCCAACGTTCAGGCCCAGTGTAAAGGTGGTGGGCTTGGGATAGTCGAAGAAAGTCTGACCCTGCGTAAATGCCTGGTCGTAGGTGCTTACTTCCGGATCGTTGCCGCTGTAGCTGGTTACGAGGAAGAAGTTCTGCACAGAACCATAGATCCTGAGTTTGCTCAGGCGGTATCTTTTCAGCATGCCTTCTTTGAAAGTGTATCCCAGCAGCAGGTTCCTGCCACGGAGGAAGGAGCCATCCTCTACCCAACGGGTGTCTACGTTGGTTACATAACCCGCCCTGGTATCGCGTAAAGCAGCGATAGGCGTGTTCTGGTTTTGCGGTGTCCATGCGTTCAGTACTGTTTTATAGCTGTTGGCNATGGCTACNCGGTCTTCACCGGAGTGTTTGGT
>JGI24739J22299_10001075_pt1 | contig 10178 bp, 9 predicted proteins | sample KBSCornC5_FD_22299 | JGI IMG/M metagenome (IMG submission 22299)
CCGCCATGAGCATGCACGCCCGCGACAACCTTTCGCCAGCCCTCTACCGAAGCGGCACTTCCCAGCAGCGGAATGTTATTCTCACCAAGTCCGGCATCACCAAGCGCAGCCGGATGGTCGACAGCCACACCTTCCGTTACGATGAGACCCACACCGCCTTCGGCGCGGCGGCGATAATAGGTCGCAACCGCATCGGTCGGCACACCATCCGGACAAAAGCCTCGGGTCATCGGGGACATGACGATACGGTTGCGCAGCTCCAAACTGCGAATTTGCAGAGGCTGGAAGAGCGCCTCCCTATCCGCCTTCTGTTCCACAGTCATTGAATCTCATCCTCGCATTGCCGCCCCTTCAAGGGAGCGCAGCCATCGCCCCGAAGCAACAATGTGCCAAGGACCGCCCGATGCAAGGCAATAACCAATGCAATTCAGGGCAAATCAGTTGACCCTACGCTCATGGCCCTGCCAGAATGGCTCGCGCAGCACACGACGTAGCAACTTGTTGCCGGCGTTCCGCGGTAGCGTGTCGACGAGAACGAGCCGTTTGGGCAGCTTGAACCGCGCGAGCTTCCCATCCAGCCAGGCGAGTATCGAGGTGAGATCGGGCGCAGTGCCAGGCCGGGGCACAACGAGCGCCACCACTTCTTCCCCCCAGCGCTTGGATGGCGCACCGACCGCCGCTACGTCCGCAACATCGGGATGCCCGAAGATGGCGTTTTCAATCTCCGCCGGATAAATATTCTCGCCGCCGCTGATGATCATGTCCTTTGCGCGGTCCAGCACGAAAAGATAACCTTCGGCGTCAATGCGTCCGATGTCGCCAGTGCGCATCCAGCCATTCGCTCCGAATACATCCGCATCAGCGTCAGTCCGCCGCCAATAGCCCACCATGACGGCTGCCGAGCGTACCACGATCTCTCCTATCGTTCCGGGCTGCTGAAGGGTCCACCCGTCATCGACGATGGCTATCTCGACGCCGGGCATGGCGGTTCCGGCGGACCGCAAGCGCCCGGCACTGCCTGTGATATGGTCGTGCGGCTGCAGCGCGACCACCCCGCCGGCCGCCTCGGTCATGCCGTACATCTGCACGAAGCCGCACCCCAGCCGCTCCAGCGCCTGGCGCAGCAGCACCTCGGGGATTGGCGCGGCGCCATAGGTTATATATTCGAGCGACGAGAAATCGGCATCGTCCGATTCAGGATGTTCGAGCAGCATCTGCATCGCCGCCGGGGCCAGCAGGATGTGGCTNATTCGCTCCCGCGCGATCAATGCNGCCAGGCTACCCGCGTCGAATTCGCGGGCAATCACGATCTTGGCGCCCGCATAGAAGCCGAACAACGCATAAGCCGTTCCCGCGATGTGAGCCACGGGCAAGACCTGGCCGACCGTGCAGCCGCGGGCAGGAAACCATTGCAAACCTGCCCGGTAGCCGGGCGCGCGCAAGGCGAGCAGATTGCGATGGCTGAGCATCGCGCCTTTTGGCCGCCCCGTCGTTCCTGAGGTGTAGACCTGAAAAATCACCGTGTCGGGTTCGGGCACATAGTCGCCAAGCCGCAAGCGATCCTCTGCAAGCGCAAGCAGGCGACCGTCGAGCATCAGGTGCGATATGCCGCGTAGCCCGGCCAATATGTTAGCAGCGATCGCGAACTCCTCGTCGCTGAATAGACAGACCATTTCCGAGTCTGCGACGATGAACGCCCACTCCTCCTCCGCAAGCCGCCAGTTGAGCGGGACCAACACTGCGCCAATTCGCGCTGCCGCGAACAGCAGAGCGAAATAGCGGTCGCTGTTCTTGCCAAGATAGCCGATCCGGTTACCCTTGCCAAAGCCATCGCGGGCAAGCCGCTCGGCGAGGCGGGACGCATCGTCATGCAATTGCGGGTAGGTCGTGGCCCGACCCTCGAACAGGGTGGCGATCTGTTCCGGATCTTCTTCGGCATGATATGCGAGGATTGACCACAGCGTGACCAGGCGGTCGTGATCGATCTCCGCCCTGTGGCTCACCCGGTCAACGTCCCTTCCACACCGGCTTTCGCTTCTCGGCGAAGGCGGCAGCACCTTCGCGCGCATCTTCGGAAGCGAATACCGGCGCGGTGATCTCGAACTGGCGCTCGAACAGATCAGCCTCCGCCCATTCAAGGCTTTCTTTCAGAACGCGGCGGCTGACCGCGACCGCCATAGGGCCGTTGGCGGCGATGGCCTGCGCCAGCTTGATCGCTTCCGCCAGCGCCTCGCCTTCAGCGACGACACGGTTGACAAGACCGGCGTCAGCCAGCCGCTGAACCGGAAAGATTTCACCGGTGAGAACGAATTCCGACGCCAACTTGACTGGCATCTGTCGCGGCAGGCGGACAAGTCCACCGGCATTCGCGACCAGCCCACGCCTGACTTCGGTCAGGCCAAACTTGGCCGCACTGGAAGCGACCACCATGTCACAGGCCAGGATGATTTCGAACCCGCCGGCCAGCGCATAGCCCTCAACGGCGGCGATAAACGGCTTTTGCAGATCCGCCTGAGTGACACCGGCGAAGCCGGTATCCGGCAATCGAATGACTTCGCCGCGCAGGAACGCCTTGAGATCCATGCCGGCACAGAAATTGCCGCCGGTACCCGTGATGACAGCGCACCGGATCGCCGGATCTTGGTTGACCTTCCGTACGGCCGCTTCGACCGCAAGCGCGGTTTCCCGGTCGACGGCGTTGCGCGCCTCTGGTCGATTAATGGAAATGACGGCAACGCCATCCTCGACTTGGAAATCAACGGACATCGGTTCCCTCGCTATGTGTTTTCGATGAGTTCAAATCGATCGCGCGATCAGCAGCTTCATCACTTCGCTCGCGCCGCCATAGATGCGGAAACCACGGGCATCCTTGTACATTTCCGCGATCGGATATTCGAGCATATAGCCATAGCCGCCGAACAGCTGCAGGCACTCATCGACCACGAAGGCCTGAGCCTCCGTCACGAACAGCTTCGCCATCGACGCGGTGGCTCCGTCCAGCTGACCCGCGAGTAGCCGTTCAGTGCAATGATAAAGGAAAGTCTTGGCGACGGTTGCCCGCGTCTTGCACTCCGCGAGCTTGAACTTGGTATTTTGCTGGTCGAACAGCGTGCCGCCAAACATCTTGCGCGCCTTGCAATGCTCGACCGTGACCTCCAGCGCCGCCTCGATCATTCCAATGGCCTGCCAGGCGATCACCAGCCGCTCCTTTGGCAATTGCTCCATGAGCATCCGGAAACCCTGGCCTTCCGCCCCGCCCAGCAGGTTGGCCGCCGGCACGCGGACGTCGTTGAAAAACAGCTCGGCCGTATCGCGACCTTCCTGACCGAGCTTGTCCAGCAGCCGCCCGCGCTCGAAACCCTCCACCTTGTCGACCTCGACGACAAAGAGCGATATGCCCTTGGCCCCCGCATCGGGATCAGTCTTGGCTGCTACCACGACGAGCGAACAGCCATGCCCGTTCGAAATGAACGTCTTCTGGCCGTTGATCACATAGTGATCGCCTTCGCGGCGCGCCGTNGTCCGTATGCCCTGAAGNTCCGATCCGGCGCCGGGTTCGGTCATGGCCACGGCCAGCAGGGTCTCCCCGGCGACCGCNGGGGGCAGCCATTCGCGGCACTGCTCGGGNGTCGCGTANNGGTAAAGATAAGGCGCAACAACGGTTGTNTGCAACGAATAGGCAAAGTTCAGCGCATTCTTGCGACCTTGCCTTTCCATGACGATCGCATCGTAGCGGAAATCAAGCCCGGAGCCGCCATAAGCCTCCGGCACACTCACCCCCAGAATTCCAGCCTCACCAGCTTTGCGCCAGGTTTCCTGTTCCACGAACCCTTGTTCGCGCCACCGGCTCTGGGCCGCAGNATCGGCATTCTCGTCGAGAAAACGATCCACCATATTCTCGAACATGCGGATGTCTTCATCGTCCATGAAGGCGGGACGCGGAAGGTCGAACGCTGCCAAAACCATCAATCCTGTCTAATTGCCGGGTGTCCGGCAGGAGTAAATCTGCAAGCCCAAACCACTATAGCAAAAGCTGTCTGCGGCACTTGCCCTGAGGTGCATTCATACGTTGCGGGACTTGCAAATGACGCAGCGTCTATCGTGCACTCTCGGCTCAGCGGATAGTCCATAAGGCAGTTCGGAGAGGGCAATGAGCAATACGTACGATGTAATCGTGGTCGGTTCCGGCTCGGCAGGCATGACAGCGGCCGTGCGCGCGGCCACCAGGGGATTGAAAGTTCTGGTCGTCGAAAAGGCACACTGGATAGGAGGAACGTCGGCCACGTCGGGCGGCGTGACGTGGATCCCCAATCACGGCCTTGGCACGGATGACTCGCGCGAACAGGCGATCACATACATCAATGCCGTCGCGAACGGCCCCGTGCGCCACGATCGCATCGACGCCTTTCTCGAGACCGGGCCGCAAATGATCGCCTTCCTCAAGGAGATCGGCATGGAGCCAACGCCAATGCCGTGGCCGGATTATTTTCCCGAAGCGCCGGGCGCCCGCGCGGATCGCTCCGTGGTGTTCCCCAAATATGACGGCCGCCGGCTGGGGCCGCTTTTCCCGCTGGTGCGTGAACAGTTCACGCGGTTCAAGCTGATGAACCGCTACACGCTGGATTTCATGGAGGCGAACACGATATCGACCCGTTCGCCCGGCTGGGTGCGCGAAGCAATGAAGGTCGTCGCGCGTTACTGGGCCGACTTCAGTACCCGTCGCCTTGGCCGCCGCGATCGATTGTTCAGCCTCGGCGCCGCGCTCATCGGTCCGCTGATTGAGCGCTATGTCGCGCTCGGCGGAGAGTTCCGCATCGGCTGGGGCGTCAAGAAACTCTTGGTCGAGAATGATCGCGTCACCGGGGTGCTTGTCGAGCGCTACGGCCGGCAGAAGACCCTGCAATCGCGTCACGGGGTCATCGTCTGCGCGGGCGGGTTCGAATGGAACCAGGAACTGCGCAACCGCTTTTTCACTATCCCCGGCGACACGCGCTTCAGCAGCACACCCGAGGAGGCAAATCGTGGCGAGGTGCTGAAGCGGGCATGGCGCTCGGCGCCGCCACGGAATTCACCGAGACTGGCTGGTGGGTGCCGACAATGTCCCTTCCCCTGCCGACCGTTTCGAACTTCGAGGAAATCCACCAGGCTGTGTTCGACGTCGGCCGACCCCACAGCGTCTGCGTCAATCGCAATTGTGATCGGTTCGTGGACGAAGCGTGCGGCTATGACCGGTTTGGCAACGCCATGATGGAAGATCAGCTCAAAACGGGTGCCAATACGCCGTGCTGGCTCCTGTTCGACGCGACCTTCCGATACAAGTTCACCGCCGGCGGCGTCATGCCCACCACCCTCATGCCTGACCGCAAAATCCCTGCCGCCTGGTGGGATCATTATATCTTCCGCGCACCAACCCTCCGTGAGCTTGCCGGCAAGATCGACCTCGATCCCGACAAGCTCGAAGCCGTCGTCGCACGCATGAACGGCTATGCCCGCGCGGGCGTCGATCCGGAGTTTGGGCGCGGCGGCAACGCCTATGACGTGAACTTCGGTGATCCGGCGCTGAAGCCAAACCCCTGTCTTGGTCCGATCGATAAGGCGCCCTATTACGCAATTCCTGTCAGCTTGGGCGATCTCGGCACCAAGGGCGGCCTCAAATGTGATGCGAATGCACGCGTGCTCGATGGGCAGGACCGGCCGATCCCCGGCCTTTACGCGGCGGGCAACGCCTCCGCCTCGCCGTTCGGCAACGCCTATCCGGGCGCGGCGGCACGATCGGCCCGGCCATGGTATTCGGCTTCATCGCTGCGAACATGGTCGCGGCCGAGGCGAGCGGAGCATTGGGGCAATTCACGCACAATTCGCAGACTGACGACTGAACCGCATTGAACGGAATGAAGGAGACATCATGAAGCGCTTGGATAGCAAGGTCGCCATCATTACTGGCGCCGCCCGCGGGCAAGGTGAGGCGACCGCGCGTCTCTTCGCGGCCGAGGGCTGCTCCATTATCATGACCGACGTCCTCTCGACTGAGGGAGAGGCTGTGGCGGCAAGCATCGGCGAGCGCGCGAGGTTCATGCGACACGATGTTTCGAGCGAGGGGGATTGGGCGAGCGTGGTGGAAACGGCTCTTTCCGCGTTTGGAAAGATCGACATTCTCGTCAACAATGCTGCCATCGCGCACTTCGGCTCCATTGAGGAGACCAGCAAGGATGACATTGTCCGTCTGCTCTCCGTCAACGTGGTCGGCCAATATCTGGGCATCAAGGCCGTGCTGCCATTGATGAAGAATGCGCGCCGCGGTTCGATCGTGAACATATCGTCGGTCGATGGTCTGCGCGGGACGACCGGACTCAGTGCCTATGACGCCTGCAAATGGGGTGTACGTGGGATGACCAAGGCGATCGCGCTGGAAGCCGCGCCCTTCAACGTCCGCGTGAATTCGGTTCATCCGGGCGCGATCGATACACCGATGCTCAATCCTACCGGTACGTCGGACACCAAACCGATCGCGATGGGGCTCGGCATACCTTTCGGTCGCGTCGGCCAGTCGCCCGAAGTCGCAGCCGCCAGCCTGTTCTTGGCCAGCGACGAGGCATCCTACATCAGCGGCGCGGAACTGGCCGTGGACGGGGCTTGGACCGCGGGCCTGAACACCAATATCGAGAAGTTGAACGACTGATCCTCGTCCTCCCTGCCACGGATCAGCCGTGGAAGGGAACGACTCGCGCTATCGCACAGAGGTCAGAGCGTATAGCCTCCGTCGGCAATCAGGCTCTGGCCGGTAAAATAGCTCGACCGGTCGGAAGCGAAGAACGCCGCCGCCTCGCCGATATCCTCTGCCGTGCCGAAGCGTCGCATGGGGATCGATTTTCTGAACTTCTCCCAGAACTCGGGGGTCCAGCGCTCCGCCATATATTGTTCGCCAAGGCCGGAGTTCATCGCGCCCGGCGCCACCGTGTTGGCGCGGATGCCGAACTTGCCCTCCTCCTTGGCGATACCCCTGCATAGCGCCTCGATGGCGGCCTTGGGAGCCGCCGAAATGGTGTCGCCTACGANCACCCGCGTATTGGCCATCGACGTNACCGCAACGATGCTGCCGCCTCCCTGCTGGCGGAACATGGGCAGGATCACGGAAAGCATNCGGGTGAAGCCAATCGTTTCTGCCTCGAAGACGTCACGCCACTGGCTTTCGGTGATATCAGAGATGTAAGGCTGGTCGATGGCGAGGCCGGCCGAATAGACCGCGCAGCCGATTGGCCCGCATGCTTGCGCAACCTCTTCGATGGCGGCGCGGACGGATCCGGCGTCCGTGGTGTCGCAGCGAACAGGATAGCCGCGACACGAGGCCGGCAGTCCGGCAGCGATTGCCTCAGCGCGTTCGCGTTTGTTATGATACACGATCCCGACTGCAGGCCATTCTCGCGCCAGCGCTCGCACACAGCCGGCCCCGAGACCGCCCGAACCGCCAAAAACGATTGCGCTCTTCTGATTGGCATCTGACATGTAACGCTTCTCCCTCAGGCGCGTATGGTGCTGCCACCGTCGACAGTGAGTTCTAAGCCGGTAGTGAAAGTCGATTCATCCGACGCCAGCCATAACGCCGCTGCGGCGACCTCCTCGGGTTTGCCGATGCGGCCGAGAGGATGAATCCCGGCGAAAAGCGCATGAGCCTTATCGCGCTCCATCCCGGTGCGGCGCAATTCCTCCTCGAACATCTCGGTCTCGGTTCCACCGGGAATGACTGAGTTGACCCGGATCGGCAGCTTTTGTGCCGCGCATTCGAGCGCAAGCACGCGGGTAAGCGCGTTCAGCGCCGCCTTGCTGATGCTGTAGGCCGCGAAGCCGGGGGTGACCCGGATGCCGAACGCCGACGAGATGTTAACGATGCTGCCGGGCGCATTTTCTCGCTTCATCAGGTCGATTGAGGCACGGCAGCCCATGAACGGGCCGCGGAGATTGACATCCATATGCTGGTTCCAGACGGCATCGTCCGTGTCCACAAGATTGGCGCCGATAGTGACGCCGGCACAGTTCACAAGCACATTGAGCCGTCCCCAGCGAGCATCGACCTTGGCGATAGCATCCCGCCACTGCGCGTCGCTGGTGGTATCGAGCGCAATCGGCAGGATATCCCCGTCGAGTTGCGCCGCGGCAGCGGCAGCCTGCTCCTCCCTGCGTGCAGCGAGCGCAACCGCTGCGCCCTCCGCCACGAAGCGGCGGGCGATGGCAAAGCCGATGCCCTTCGCGGCCCCCGTAACCAGGGCGACCTTTCCCGAAAGTCTCTTCATTGGCTCTGTCTCCTTATAGAACAACGAAACGTTCTCTACTGACGATTGTCTCGATGAACTTCGCCGGAATCACTCCGGTGCATGTCCGAATGCGCCTTAGGGCAAGGCCGGTACTGTCTTCGGTGCACGCCCAAAGCTATCATGTCGTTTGGCGTTACCTTGGAGCGGCAATGGATTATCAGACACTGGCGATGACAGTAGCGGACGGCGTCGCCGAGATCAGATTTACGCGCCCCGACCTGCTCAACCGATTCGACATGCCGGCGCATATCGAATTTGCGGCAGCGCTTGAGGCGGTATCCCACCGCGTTCCCGAGATCAGGGCACTCGTGCTTTCGGCAGAGGGCCGTGCCTTCTCAGCGGGCGGTGATTTCGATGAGATGCTGGAAGCGCATGCCAGCAATGTCGTTCGAGCAGACATGGTGAAATATGCCAAGGCTGTGTTCCACGGACTTGTCGACCTGCACATTCCGGTGGTTTCGGCAATCCAGGGCGCTGCCATCGGGCTCGGTGCGACCATCGCGACGCTGTCGGACATCGTCGTCGCCTGGAAAGGAGCGAAGATCGCCGACACGCATGTCAATGTGGGGCTTGCCGCCGGCGACGGCGGCATCATCAGTTGGTCGCAGTCGATCGGTATTAACCGCGCCAAACGCTATCTTCTTACGGGCGACATCATCACGGGAGAGCAGGCCTATCAATGGGGCCTCGTCACTGAACTGGTCGAAACCCCCGAAGAGGTGGCGCCGCGCGCACGCGATATGGCGGCACGCATCGCCGCGATGGCGCCCGGCGGCACCACCGGCACGAAACGCGCCTTCGCGCGCATCACCAACCTGATCGCCGCGCAGGCGCTCAGTGCCGGATTGGAGTATGAAATGGACGCGATGGCCAGCCCTGACCTGCCAGCCACAATCGAAAAGCTGCGCGCTAAATAAATCCAGCGATCGCTCCAATGAATGGGCGCGGCCGCATTGAAAACCCGAGAGGCTCCTGAATGAACTACACGCATGTCCACACGCCGCTGCAGATCGGCCGGACCGTGATCAAGAACCGCATTTTTAGACCAGCCCACGCGACGATCCTGGGCAAGGGCGCGATGAGCGACGCGTTGATCGCTTATCATGAAGCGCGTGCGCGCGGGGGCGCGGGGCTGTCGATCGTCGAGGTCGGCTCAGTCCACCCGACCAGTCCGCTCGCGATTGACCTGTGGAAGGCTGAACTTGAGCCCGGTTATCGCAAGCTTGGCGATATGGGTCGCAAATATGACATGAAGATCTTCCAGCAGCTCTGGCACGCCGGCCATCACGGCATGCCGCGCGATGGAAGCCCGCCCTGGGGCGCTAGCGCCGCGCCGAGCGTCGAGGTCGGCGTGGTGCCGATCGAGATGACGAAATCGATGATCGCCGAGATCATCGAGGCCTATGCTACGGCCGCGCGCCGGATGGAGGCTTGGGGGCTGAACGGCGTCGATGTGCATTGCGCCCATGGCTATCTGCCCGCCCAGTTTCTTTCCGCCAATACCAACCTCCGCGAGGATGAGTATGGCGGCGGGACGGTCACCGAGCGCGCACGCTTCGTAATTGAGCTGATGGAAGCGGTTCGCAGCGCGGTGTCGCGCGACTTCGTCGTGGGCGTTCGTCTTGCTCCGGACCTGACCGTGAACGGGGTCGACGAGGACCAAAATCTCGCCATCGCCCATATTCTCGAAGAACGCGGACTGACAGACTACATCAATGTCTCGGTAGGCAATTACAACAGCTACACCAAAATGGTTGGCGGCATGCATGAGCCGGTCGGCTATGAACTGCCAACCAGCGTTCCGATCACCCGTCACGTCAAGCTTCCGACGATGGTTGTGGGGCGTTTTCGTACCCTTGAGGAGTGCGA
>JGI24739J22299_10001076_pt1 | contig 10177 bp, 9 predicted proteins | sample KBSCornC5_FD_22299 | JGI IMG/M metagenome (IMG submission 22299)
CACCCTCGATCTTCCTGTTTCGGCCGGCTCACGGTCGCGTCGCGTGCTCGGCCGGCGCGGCAGTTTCTGGACCGCCGCAGCGGTCGCAGGGATCAGCCTCTGGACGAGCGCCGCTCCCACCACGTCGTACCCGCTCTACGCCAAGACCTGGCACCTCACCCCGACGGCGACGACGGCGATCTTCGCGGTGTACCCGGTCGTGCTGGTCGCGTTCCTGTTGCTCTTCGGGCAGCTCTCGGACTTCATCGGCCGGCGAGCCACGATGCTGTACGGCGTCGGCGCCATGCTCGTCGGCGTGCTGCTCTTCGCGCTCGCCCCGTCCGTGGCCTGGGTGTACGCCGGCCGTGCGTTCATGGGCGCCGGCGTCGGTCTCGCGTTGACCCCGGCGACCGCAGCGGCAGTGGAGTTCAGCGCTCGCGGCAAGGCCGACCGGGCCGCTCCGATCACGACGGCCGCGACCGCGGCCGGGCTGGCGCTGGCGACGATCGTCGGGGGCGGACTCATCGAGTACGCGCCCGCTCCGTTGCACCTGGACTTCTGGGTCCTGCTGACCGTCGTCGCGGGCGTGTTCGCCGCGGTCTGGGCGATGCCGCGCCACACCAAGGACGAGGCGCAGGGCCGTTGGCGGCCGCGCGGCGTGACCGTCGCGAAGGGCATCCGGCTGCTGTACCTGGCCGCGGCTCTCGCCGTCACCGCGGCCTACGCGTTCGGCTCGGTCTTCCTGGCCCTCGGCGCCCAGATCGTCCGTGACCTGGTCGGCACCGGCAACATCTTCGTCATCGGCCTGCTGCTCGCGATCTTCTCGGTCGCCACGGGGACGACAGCGATCATCGGCCGCCGCTTCCCCGCGCGTCGTCTGGTCCCACTGGGTGCCGTGCTCACGATCGTCGACCTCGGCCTGCTCGAGGTGGCCGCGACCGCGCACTCGCTCCCGTTCTTTGTCGCCACGACCGCGGTCGGCGGCACGGCGTACGGGCTCCTGTTCTCCGGNGGTCTGGGCCTCATCGGCACCCACGCGCCGGCGCACCACCGTGGCGCGACGGTCTCGGCCGTCTACCTCGTCGCGTACATCCTGCAGGGCGCGGCAGCCCTCGCTCTTGGCGTGGTCGCGACCGCTGCCGGCCTGAGTACTGCGTTGCTCCTCGGAGTGACCGTTATCGGTACGCTGGCCCTCCTGGTCCTGGCGGCTACCTTCGCACTCACCCGCAAGGAGGTTGCATGACAACCCAGCCGAGCTGCTCGATCGCCCGGACTCTGGAGTACCTGCGCGACCGCTGGACCTTCCTGATCCTCCGCGAGGCCCACCTCGGCACCACGCGGTTCGCAGACTTCCGCGACTATCTGGGTATCGCCCCCAACATCCTCACGAACCACCTGAACGACCTGGTGGATTCGGGCCTGCTGGAGAAGCGCGAGTACCGCGAGCAGGGGGAGCGAACCCGTTCGTCGTACCACCTGACACCCGCGGGCGAAGACCTCAAACTGGTCCTCGCCGCCCTCCAGCAATGGGGCGACGTCCACGTGCCGCGCAAACAAGGCCCGACCGTCCTCCGGCACGCGAAGGACTCCGGCGAACTGGTCAACGTCACCTTCACCACCGAGAGCGGTACGCCGGTGGCGACCGAGGACGTGAGCTTCGACCCGGCCCCCGGCCTGCAGTCCAACCGCACCGGTTGGCGCTGACCTCAACCGACGTGGCGGCCGGCCGGACTTACCGTACTGCGGTCAGTTCGTGCCGGTGGTTCCAGGCTTCCAGCGCGATCGTGGCGATCAGCTGTTGCGCCGCCGACTCGGAGAGGTCGGACGTCGTACAGACGACCAGGACGAAGGGCTCCGCGTCCGCGGGCCGGACGATCCCGCCGTCGTGCAGGTTTCGGCCGGCCCAGCCGTTCTTGTGCTCGACACGGGTTCCGGCCGGCAGCAGCGCCGGGATCTCACCGTTCCACTGGTTCGCGGCCAGCAGGTCACGCAGGTAGCCGTCGTTCTGCTTGCCGACAGCAATGAGCGCGCCGGCGAGTCCAGCTGCGCTGATCAGGTTGGTGATCCCCGCTTCCCGCGCGGTCGCGTCCTCGATACCGCGTTCGATCTTCGAGGCGGGATCGGGGGAGCTGCGAAGCGTGGACTCGATCAGAGCCGAGTGGGCCGCGTCGATGCCGACCAGCTCGAGCACCAGGTTCGTCGCCAAGTTGCTCGAGCGGGTGATCATCTCGGTCGTCAGCCAGGCGAGTGACGCCTCGCGCCCCAGTCTTTCCCAGGTCGAGGGTGCGTCGTCGTCATCGCGGTTCATGCCGAAGCGGCCGCCCGCCACGGACGCGAAATCGTTGTGTACGGCGACTGACTGGTCCAAGGCCAGCTCACCGGCATCGACCTTCCGCAGCATCGCCATGGCGACCGGCAGTTTCATCGTGCTCGCGGCATAGTGAGGCGCCTCCGCCTCGTGCTCGAAGAGCACGGTGCCGTCCAATCGCCCGAGCCACACCCCGACCTGCCCGCTCCCGTCGACCCGGCCGAGCGTCTCCGCGATTTCCATGGGCCCACCCAATCACAAACCGTGAAGGTCGACCATGCAAGCGGACCCGGGCCCTTCTCGCCGTACTGCCTCCGAGGCCGCCGATGAACCTGTGCGCTCTCGATGCACGCCGCAGCCGTGCATCGAGAGCGATCAAGCTGCCTGAACGATTTCGGCGCCGGCGAGGCCGGAGAACTCAGATGTCGATCGGGCGGAGGACCAGCCAGATGCCGTGCGCGATCTGGCGGTTGCCCTTGTTGATGTCGAAGGCCCGCGGGTTGATCAGCGGGTTCGCGTCGTTGCGGTCCGCGTCGATCAGCCGGATCAGGCGGCAACGCCGGCTGAGCACGTCCACCTTGATGGTTCCGCCTGGCAGGGCTGTGGCCAGCCTGGCGCCGTCGGAGCGAAGCGCGGTCTTGCTGTTGATCGTCGCACCAGGGATCACGTGGTACAGCAGGACAGCTTCGATGGTGTTGACGCCGAGGAGACCGGCCAGGCGGCTGAAGAGCTGGCTCTCGGACCGATAGGTCTTCCCGGTCAGGTCCTTGGCCAGACGCTGAAAAGCGCGATCGCTGGGCAGGAACGCGGTGAGCGGGACGGTCCCGTCGGCCAGTACTTTCACCGGGCTGTTCGGTTTGGCGGCCAGGACGGCGCCGACAGCCTGCGTCAGCACGTCGTAGTCGTACCAGTTGCGGTCGAAGGTGTCGCCATCGGACGCGAGAACGCTGGCGAGGCTCTTGGTGCCCAGCGGGGCAGTGGCGCCGGCGGGCGCCGCCGTGGCGATGACGCTGGTCGCAAGCATTCCGATCGTGACCGCTGCCGCGGCCAGGTGCCGGGTCAGCCGTCGTGAGGACTTGGGCATCGGACAACCTTTCGGANGGGGAGCAGCTGCCCTTGGTGCAGCCGCTGTTGTGNGGTACTTCGCGTTCGTCACNCGCTGCGGATGCGACCCNGTACCGAAATCTTGGACCGCTGTCGCGCCTCAGGCGCCGTNGCGCTAAAGTTATGCACAACTTATGCACAACAGGCCGGACCGGTCGAGAGGGTTCGGGATGGACGGTAGTGACGAGCGGGCCGGCGACTCGCAGGACGACCCACCGGACCGACAGGTCGGATGGACCCGCGAAACAGCGGCGCGGTGGGCGCCGGAGTGGCTGGAGGTTCATGCCGCGCGCAGTCGGGCGTTGCTGCTCGATTTCGTCTCACAGCGAGCGGCGGACCACCTCACGGCGCCGGGAGCGACCGTGCTGGACGCGGCCGTCGCGGACGCGATCTCGAAGTCGGACATGGCGACCTCGACCCTCGCGTACCTCGGTTGGCTGTCCACTCGTCCGGAGTCCCAGGAGGCGGCAGCGGCCACTGCCGCACTGGAACTGCTGACGCTGGCTTCGGCCATCCAGCGCGAACTGTCCGATCGGCGGACCGGCGATCCCGGCGTTCAGGTCGAGATGACTCGCTGGGCTCGCTCCAGGGTCGAACGTCCGGGGACCTTCGGGAGATCGGCGACGGTCGTCGTCGGCGATCTCTGCCTGGTCTGGGCCGATCAGATGTTCGAGGAGGCAGGACTGCCGGCATCGCTGATCGATCCCGCCCGCCCGATCTTCGACCAGCTGAGGGCGGACCTGGTGCTCGGTCAGCTCCACGACCTCTACTTCTCCGACCTACAGCCGAGCGTCACCCTCTCCGCCCACCAGATCGACCTCGGGGTGCCGGCGGTGGCCGGACCGCTGCAGTTCGGCGCTTCACTGGCCGGCTGCACACCGAGCACCCGCGACGTGCTGCGGCAATGCGGCGTCGCGCTGGGCCAAGCAATGCGGCTCCGGAGCGACCTCGTGCGGCTCCCGGAAGACCTGCGCCGCGGCCGGATGTCCACCACGATCGCCACGGCGTTCGAGTACGCCGATGCCGAGCTCGTACGCCGGATCAGCTGCTTGCCAGTCACCCCACTCGTACGCGCCGGCGAACGCGAGCTGTGGGTCCGGCAGTGGAACCACATCCTGGAAACGACNGAAACTGTAGCCAGGATCGAGACTCTGATCGCCGACCGCCTTCAAGAGGTCCGATTCTGTCTAGGCGTGCTGCCAGACCTCCCAGCCCTACCCCGCGCGGCCCTTCACATCCTGGCCGACCAAGTCGCTTGAAACCCCACCGCCCACCGCCATGGCAGCCTCCGGCAACTCGTGACCCTCAGTCATCTCTTGGAGCGTACGGTCCGCGACCATCCACGCCCCTGCCCGCACCAAGAGTCTGCGAGACCGCCGGTGGCAGGGGAAGGCGTTCTGCTGTCGGGAACCGGAAAGCGGGTTTCCGTCACCGGCAGTGCCTCGGCGTGTAGTCACCCCGACGGGGTGATGTTCGGTCGGAGCTGAGGTGCTGATGATGGCGCGTCAGCAGGTGGGGCGCGGCAAAGGAGACGTCGTGGGTGAGACGGAGCGGTCGTACGAGAAGAGCGCCGAGTTGTTCGGCAGCGGTTTTGTGGTCCGGGAGGTGCCGACGCGTGAGTTTCCTTCGTCGGGCCTGACTGCTGTCGACGCGCTGCGGCTGGTGGCCGAGGACCTGGCGCTCGAGGGGCTGCCGTCGCGGAACCTGGCCACGTTCGTGACGACCTGGATGGAGCCGGAGGCGCAGAAGCTGATCGCACTCAACCTGCACCGGAACTTCATCGATCACGCTGAGTACCCGCGGACGGCCGAGCTCGAGCAGCGCTGCATCCGGATGCTGGCCGATCTCTTCCACGCCCCCGGCGAGACGACGGGCGCGCGGACGCAGGGCTCGTCCGAGGCGATCATGCTCGGCGCGCTGTCGCTGAAGTGGAACTGGCGCCAGCGCCGCCGCGACGCGGGACTGCCGACCGACAACCCGAATCTCGTGTTCGGTGGCGACGTCCACGTGGTCTGGGAGAAGTTCTGCCGGTACTTCGACGTCGAACCGCGGATCGTGCCGCTCCAGCGCGGCAAGTACACGATCGGCCCCGAGGACGTCGAGCCGCACATCGACGAGAACACGATCGGCGTCGCGGCCGTCCTCGGTACGACGTTCACCGGCCACAAGGACGACATCGGCGGCATCAACGACCTGCTCGTCCGGATCAAGAAGGAGCGGCACCTCGACGTACCACTGCACGTGGACGGCGCCAGCGGTGCGTTCGTCTGGCCGTTCCTGTATCCGCACTCCGAGTGGGACTTCCGGCTCGAGCAGGTACGGTCGATCAACACGTCCGGCCACAAGTTCGGCCTGGTGTACCCGGGCATCGGCTGGCTGATCTTCCGGACCAAGGACGACCTCAACCCCGACCTGGTGTTCAAGGAGAACTACCTCGGCAAGACCGACTCGACGTTCACGCTGAATTTCTCGACCGGGTCGGCGATGGTGGTCGCGCAGTACTACAACTTCGTCCGCTACGGCCGCCCCGGCTACACCTACATCATGGAGAACATGCAGCGGAACGCCGAGGTGCTCGCCGACAAACTCGAGAAGATGGGCGACTTCCGCGTGATCGGACGCGAGCACGAGCGGCTTCCGCTGGTCGCGTTCAAGCTGACCGAGGGGCATGCGTACGACGAGTTCGACGTCGCCTGGCAGTTGTCCGCCGAGCGCGGGTGGATGGTCCCGGCGTACACGATGCCGCCCGACGCGCAGGACGTGACGATCATGCGGGCTCTGGTCAAGCAGACGCTGAGCCGCGAGCAGGTCGACACCCTGGCGCGGGACATCGAGGAGGCGTGCCGGACGCTCGAGAAGAAGGGCGGGGCGCACGAGTCGGAGCGCAAGAAGATGGTGGTCGGCTCCGGCCACTGACCACGCAGATCGTGACGAGGTCGCGACCGTGACCAGGCTGCCGGTCGACGTGCCGCCGGACGCGACCGATCTGGTGGTCGAAGGCCCGCGCCCGTTCGTCACCCNCGTGCAGTACCGGCGTGCCGACGGCCGCGTGGTGCAGTGGGAGGCACGAGCAGGCCGGAAGGAAGCCGGTGCGCGCGGATTCGGTACGACGTGGTGGGCGGGACTGTTGTTCGCCATCGGGTCGGCGTGTTTCGTCGTGGGGCCGATCCCGGAGTACGCGCAGGCCGTGGGTGGACACGGCGACGCGCTCACGTACTTCGTCGGCTCGCTGTTCTTCACGTCCGGCGCATACCTGTCCTACCTTCAGGTGGTGCGGCAGGCCGGCCATCGCTGGTTCGCGTGGGCGCCGCGCAGCCCGGGGTTCTGGGCGTGTGCGATCCAGTTGGTCGGCACGCTCTACTTCAACGTGACCACGTTCGCCGGGCTGTTCGACGTACCGTCCGATCTGGAGAACCGGATCGTCTGGCGGCCGGACGCGATCGGCTCGGTGTGCTTCCTGGTGTCGTCGGCGATCGCGTTCGCGGAGGCTGGGCACCGCTGGTGGTCGTGGCGGCCCGGCCAACGCGACTGGCACATCACCGCCCTCAACCTGTGGGGATCGGTCTTCTTCGGCCTGTCCGCGATCGGCGCCCATGTCACCTCCGCCGGCGAGTTCTCCAACGTCCAACTCGCCAACGGCGGCACCTTCCTCGGCGCCGTCTGCTTCCTCATCGCCTCCCTGCTGATGATGCCCGAGGGCCGCACCGCGGCGGCGTCGTCCGGTCCAGGTGATGCTGTTCGTGATCCCGAGCCCAAAGACTCAGGCGCATGACGCCTTCCCGCGCTGCCGCTCGCCGCTGCCCACTTCCTGGACGTAGCGGTGGTGACGTGCATAGTCTCGAAAGTGGCCAGTCGGCCTCTCGTGTGATGTCCGCGCTGGCCGTCAGGGAGCCCAGCGATCTGCACGCCGGCACGTGTCCGGCGCGAGACTCATGCACTGGAGGTCGCGATGACCACACACGCTGCACCCTCGACGTCGAGCCCAGAGCCGGGCGGAGGCTTCGTAGACCCCGACGTGCGGGTGAGGCTCTACGAGACCATGGTTCTCTGCCGCACCTACGAGGAGGCGATCCTCCGGGAGTACCACGCAGACAAAGGGCCCGGCTTCGACATCGGCAAGGGGCTCGTCCCTGGGGAGATGCACCTGTCCGCGGGGCAGGAGCCAGTAGCCGCCGGCGTGTGCGCACACCTGACCGAGGAGGACGCGGTCACCGCGACGCATCGCCCGCACCACCTGGCGATCGCCCACGGTATGGACCTGCGGAGGATGACCGCGGAGATCTTCGGCCGGGAGACCGGTCTGGGCCGCGGACGCGGTGGCCATATGCATTTGTTCGATCCCGCTACGCACTTCTCGTGCTCTGGGATCATCGCCGAAGGCTATCCGCCCGCGCTGGGGCAGGCGTTCGCGTTCCAGCGCCGCGGCGGTGGCCAGGTCGCTGTCGCGGTGACCGGTGAGGGCGCCGCCAACCAGGGCGGGTTCCACGAGTCGCTGAACCTGGCGGCCCGCTGGGCGCTGCCCGTGGTGTTCGTGGTCGAGGACAACGACTGGGCCATCTCGGTGCCGCGGTCGGCGTCCACGGCGGTCGGCTCGAACGCCGACCGTGCAGCGGCGTACGGCATCCCGGGCGATCGGGTGGAGGACAACGACGTCGAGGGCGTCTACGACGCCGCCCGGCGCGCGGTCGCCCGAGCCAGGGCGGGGGAAGGGCCTTCGCTGATCGAGGTACACACCCTGCGGCTGTGGGGCCACTTCGAGGGCGACGCCCAGGGATACCGTCCAGAGCTCGCCGACGTGTCGGCGCACGACCCGATCCCGCGCTACGAGCAGACACTCCGTGCGGGCGGCCACCTCGCCGACGCGGCCGTGGCCCGGATCAAGGACGCGGCGAAGGAGCGGGTCGAGGACGCGATCACCTACGCCAAGAACAGCCCCGTGCCCGACCCTGCGTCGGCCACTTCCTACGTGTTCGCCTAGGAGACGACGATGACGATCATCGACACCCCGGCTGCACCGGCGCCCCGGGCAAGCCACCGGCTGACCACGTCCAAGGCGATGGTCGAGGCCATCGCTCAGGAGATGGAGCGCGACCCCTCGGTGTTCTACCTGGGCGAGGACGTCGGCGCGTACGGCGGGATCTTCAGTTCGACCACCGGGCTGCTCGAGCGGTTCGGGCCCCAGCGGGTCATCGACACCCCGATATCGGAGACCGCGTTCATCGGCCTCGGCATCGGTGCGGCGGTCGAGGGTATGCGTCCGATCGTGGAGCTGATGTTCGCCGACTTCATGGGCGTGTGCCTGGACCAGATCTACAACCACATGGCCAAGATCCACTACGAATCCGGCGGCAACGTGAAGGTCCCGATGGTGCTGACCACTGCCGTGGGCGGAGGCTATTCCGACGGTGCGCAGCACTCACAGTGCCTCTGGGGCACCTTCGCACACCTGCCGGGTATGAAGGTCGTGGTCCCCAGCACCCCCGCCGACGCGAAGGGTCTGATGACATCGGCCATCCGTGACGACAACCCGGTGATCTACATGTTCCACAAGGGCGTCATGGGCCTGCCCTGGATGGCGAAGAACGCCCGCTCCACCGACGACGTACCCGAGGGCGACTACACCGTGCCCATCGGCAAGGCGAGGGTCGCCCGCGAGGGCAGCGACGTCACGGTGGTGACCCTGTCGCTGTCGGTGCACCACGCCCTCGACGTCGCTGAGAGCGTTGCCGGTGAAGGCATCGACGTGGAGGTGATCGACCTCCGGAGCTTGGTGCCGCTGGACCGCGAGGCGATCCTGACGTCGGTGGGCAAGACCGGCCGGCTCGTCGTCGTCGATGAGGACTACTGCTCGTTCGGTCTGTCCGGTGAGGTGGTCGCGACAGTCGCCGACCACGACCCCAGGATGCTGCGGGTCCCGGTGCAGCGGGTCGCGGTGCCCGACGTACCCATCCCGTACGCCCACGCACTCGAGTACGCCGTCCTGCCACGCCAGGACAGGATCGAGAAGGCCGTACGCACTGCGGTGGCCGGATGACCGACGTCGTTTTCCCCGCACTGTCGAAGGAAACACCGGACGCGGAGGGAGTCCTGGCTACCTGGTTCGTGAGTGACGGCGCCACCGTCACCGCTGACCAACTGGTTGCGGAGGTCCAGGTCGAGAAGGTCTCGGCAGAGGTGGCGGCACCCGTCGGCGGTGTGGTGCACCTGTTGGTCGCGGAGGAGGCGACCGTGAAGCAGGGGAGCCCGATCGCCCGCATCGAGTGAATCGCGGGCGAGAAGGCCGCGGCGGCGAACCGGCGGTCAGCCGGGGTCGTACGGGGCCTCGGCTGGAGGACCGGAGGGGAGGACCGCCATGGCGCGCATGGGTGGAGAGGTCACGATCGACGCGCCGGTCGAGGAGGTCTTCGACCTGGTGGCCGACGAGAGCAACGAGCCGCGCTACAACCCGCGGATCGTTCGTGCTGACAAGGTGAGTGACGGACCGGTCGGCACAGGTACACGCTTCGTCGCCGAGCCCAAGGGGATGGGCAACCGCGGCCGGATGACGGTCGAGATCCTGGAGTACGACAGGCCGCGTCGGCTCCACAACGTCGTCCGCTCGTCGTACATGCAGGTCGACGGCACGCTGACCTTCGAGCAGGTCGAGGGCCGGACGCGCCTGCGGTGGGACTGGGACATGCGTTTGATCGGGCCGATGCGGGTGCTGTCGCCGGTCCTGAGCCTGGTCGGCCCGAACTGGGAGCGCCGGAACTGGGAGGGTCTGAAGCAGTACATGGAGTCCGGCCG